>Ga0187781_10000076_pt1 | contig 63905 bp, 53 predicted proteins | sample 0715_SJ02_MP02_2_FD_132447 | JGI IMG/M metagenome (GOLD analysis project Ga0187781, IMG submission 132447) | Tropical peat soil microbial communities from peatlands in Department of Meta, Colombia - 0715_SJ02_MP02_20_MG | ecosystem: Environmental > Terrestrial > Soil > Wetlands > Peat | place...
TGTCGGCCCCCGAGACAAATGCTTTGCCGCCGGCACCGGTCAGCACCACGACGCGCACTTCATCGTCGCCGGCGAATTTGGCCAGCACCCCTGTCGTTGCTTCCCACATTTCGAGCGAGACGGCGTTGTGCCGCTCGGGATTGTTAAAAATCACGAAGCCGACGCCCGCTTCCTTGCGCGCGAGCAGCTTGTCGTTTTGGGTCATTGTCCGTCCTCTCGCGCCAGCGTCATGCGCGACTTGTCCCGCGCATCCCGCTTGTCGGCACTCCGAGTGCGACAATCGGGATTGCCGGATCATGTGCGTTAAAGACGATGCTTCGCATCTTCCCTCCGGCAATGACAAATTGAAAAGCCATTAGACCGCGCCTGCTTTGTGCAGCGCCTTGATATCACGCGCCGAAAAGCCGAATTCCTTGAGCACTGCATCGGTGTGCTCGCCAAGCTTCGGCGGCGGCGCCACGAGGTGTGATGGCGTGCGCGACAGCGCCACCGGCTGGCCGACCAAAGTGAGCTTGCGCTTTGCTTTGCCTTCAACTTTCTGCGCGATGCCGAGATGCTTGACTTGCGGATCGGCGAACACCTTGTCGATCGAATAGATCGGCCCGCTCGGCACGCCGGCTTTGTTAAAATGCTCGACCCATTCGGCGCTGGTGCGGCTTTGCAGATAATCCGCGATTTCGGCATTGAGCGCATCGCGATTTTTGGAACGCGCTTCCGCCGTGCGATAATCCGGTTTCTCCAACAGCGCGTCCGCCCCGAGCGCCTGGCAAAAACGTTCCCACATTTTGCCGCCGGTGGTGGCGACGTTGATATAGCCGTCGCGCGTCTTGAAAGCGCCGGTCGGGATCGTGGTCGGATGATTGTTGCCGGCCTGCTGCGCCACTTCGCCCTCGACCAAATAGCGCGAGGCCTGAAAGTCGAGCATGAAAATCTGGGCTTGCAGCAGCGACGTCTCGATCGCCTGGCCCTTGCCGGATTTGTCGCGTTCAAGAAGCGCGGTGAGAATGCCGAGCGCGGCGAACAGGCCCGCGGTCAGATCGGCGACGGGAATGCCGACGCGCACGGGCCCTTGCCCGGGTAATCCGGTGATCGACATCAGGCCGCCCATGCCCTGGGCGATCTGATCGAAGCCCGGGCGGTCGGCGTAAGGCCCATCCTGGCCGAAGCCGGATATGCTGGCATAGACCAGGCGCGGATTGATCTTGCTCAGCGTCTTGTAATCGATGCCGAGCCGCTTCTTCACGGCCGGCCGGAAATTCTCGATCAGCACGTCGGCTTTCTTGACCAGGCGCCTGAAGGCGGCCAGCCCTTCCGGCGCCTTCAGATTGAGCGTCATGCTGCGCTTGTTGCGATGCAGGTTCTGAAAATCCGATCCTTCCCGCGGGCCGCCCATCGGTTCGTCCGAATCCGGCGGCGCCTCGATCTTGATGACGTTGGCGCCCCAGTCGGCGAGCTGGCGCGCGCAGGTCGGTCCTGCGCGCACTCGTGTCAGATCGAGCACGGTGAAACGCGCAAGCGCCTTTGACGCGCGGGGGAAGGGCACGGCTCGGCTCCGTTCAGGTTTTCGGCAAAATCGCCGAAGGAGCGAGAACTTGGTCGATCGTCCGCTTGTTGTCTACCGGCTCCGAGGCTTGCCAGCCATGGCCGCGCGACACTCCTTCCACAGGAGCCCTTGAGTAGCCATCTTTCGGGCGCTTCGGCAGACGATCATCCCCGACGGAGGGCCGCCGGATGAAGTCCAGTGGATAAGGAAACACCAACGATGACGGCCTTTCGCAACAGCATTGCCGTTCTCTTTATAGCTGTTTTTTCGCTTGCAGCGCTGGCAGAGGAACCCGGCGGCAAGCCGCCCGAGCGGTCCGGACGTCAGGAACAAGGCGTCCCTTATCCCGGTGTCAGCGGGCAAAACGGGCCGGGCGTGCTGTCGCTCTTGCCGTCCGATTCCGTCACCGAGCATGCCATCGACACGCCGGCCGGGAAACTCGCTTACACGGCGACCGCCGGCACGTTCTCGCTGTTCGACCAATCCGGCGAACGCTCGGCCGCCATCTTCTATACGGCCTTCGTCGCCAAGACCGACGACAAGACGAACGATCCGGCGCGGCCGGTGACCTTTGTGTTCAATGGCGGGCCGGGAGCGGGCTCGGCTTTTCTCAATCTCGGGCTGGTGGGTCCGCGCATCGCGGTGTTCGGCAACGGCTTTGACGGCGCGCACGTCCGCCTCGTGGACAATCCCGACACCTGGCTTGCTTTCACCGATCTCGTTCTGATCGATCCGGTCGGCACCGGCTGGAGCCGGGCGGCCAAGCCGGACGGCGGCAGCGCCTTCTGGAACGTGCATCGCGATGCCGAGTCGCTAGCCAAAGTGATTGCGCTTTATGTCGCCAAGAACAGCCGTGTCAGCTCGCCCAAATACATCTTGGGCGAAAGCTATGGCGGTTTCCGCGCCGCCAAGGTGGCGCAGGCCCTGCAAAGCAGCCAGGGCATCATCGCCAACGGCATTCTCATGGTCTCGCCGATGATCGAAGGCCAATTTCATTTCGGCGGCGACCATTTCGCGCTCGGCGCCGCGCTGGCGCTGCCGTCACTCGCCGCCGCCGAGCTCGAGCGCAAAGGGACGTTCAGTACGGCTGCGCTCGCGCCGGCGGAGCATTTTGCGATGACGGAGTATCTCGTCACGCTCGCCGGTGCGCCGTTGACTGGCGATGCGGCGCGGGCGTTTTACGCCAAGGTGGCGCAGATCACCGGATTGCCGGAGGACGTGGTCGCCCGCGAACGCGGCTTCATCCGCGATGCCTATGTCAAAAATCTGCGCGCTGCCGACCGCAAGATCGTCAGCCACTATGACGTGACGTTCGCGGCCGCCGACCCTAATCCGGAGTCGGCGTCCGCGCGCGGACCCGACCCGATCCTTGATGGCTTCATTCGCGCTTACGGCAGCGCTTTTGTCGCCTATGCACGCGACGAGCTCGGCTTCAAGACCGAGATGACCTACAACCTCTTGGCCTCCGAGGTGGCGGGCAAATGGGACTGGGACGATAGCGGCCGTGCGCCCGCGAGCGCCGCCGAAGACTTAAGGCAATTGCTGGCGCTGACGCCGTCGTTCCGGCTGATGATCGCGCATGGCTTCAGCGATCTGGTCACGCCCTATTCCAACTCGCGTTATGTGCTCAACCACATCCCGCCGAATGTCGAAGGCGAGCGCGCCGAGCTCAAGCTCTATCGCGGCGGCCATATGTTCTATACCGATCCGCAATCGCGCAGGGCCTTCACGACCGACGCACGGACAATGTATGCATCTCCTTGAAAAAGGGGAGGCATGACCTCCCCGGCACAAGGGGAGGCATCGATGGCTGCGGGGATCTCGCGGAAGAGCGCAACCGCCGCGTTGGCTGTGCCGGATCAACACAACCCGCCGCCCGGATACAAAGCGCCGATCATCTGCGACGGCATCGTCGATATGCGCGACGTGATGGTGCCGATGCGCGACGGCAAGCATCTCTGCGTCGACATCTACCGGCCCAATATCGACGGCAAGTATCCGGCGCTGCTGGCGATCGCGCCGCATAACAAGGAATACCAAACCCCGGAATTCGCCGAAGCCGTGCAATGGGCGCAGCCGGCCTGGTCGCGCATGTGGTTCGGCGGGGCCGAGGGCGGCGATACCGATTTCCTGGTGCGCCGCGGTTATGTGCACGTCTGCGGCAATATCCGCGGCACCGGTAAATCCGACGGCGGCGGCTCGCCGGAATGGGACATGTACGACCTGATCGAATGGATCGCCAAACAGCCATGGTGCGACGGCAATGTCGGCATGATCGGCATTTCCGCATTCGGCGGCGCGCAGTTCGAAGCGGCCGCGCAGCAGCCGCCGTCATTGAAGGCGATCTTCCCCTACGACTCGATGGGTGCTTACGGGCAGTGGGGCTTCCGCGATTTCTATCCCGGCGGCGTGATCCACACGATGGTGTTTTTGCTCGACGGCGGCGCCGTCTATCACGTCAATCGCGGCCAGCCCGGACAGCTCACCGGCGATGCCGACAAGCTGTGGCGCGCGGCCATGAGCAATCCCGACCTGATGATGTATCCCAACATCTTCAACATCGTCGTGGAAAAGGGCCAGACCATGCCGCTGGTCTATGACACGGTGCTCAACCCATACGATCCCGAGGACATCGTCGAGAAAACCAAGGAGAAGATGTCGCGGATCAAAATTCCATTCTACACGGGCTCCGGCTGGTACGCCTACACATACAAACTGCACCTGCAGGGAAGCCAGCAATGGTTTCAGGAAGTGCAAGGCGTGCCGAAGAAGCTTCTCATCACCGGGCCGGCGCATCTGGAACGGCCGTTCCATTCCTTCCACGACGAAATCCTGCGCTGGTACGACCACTGGCTCAAAGGCAAAGACACCGGTGTTCTCGACGAGCCGCCGGTCAAAGTCTGGGTGATGGGCGCCAACCAATGGCGCAGCGGCGAGGACTGGCCGTTGCCGGAAACGCAATGGAGCAAGCTCTACCTGCACAGCTGGAGACGGCTGCGCCCCGAACCCTACGTGCCCGGCGCGCGCAACGGCCGGCTCGAACCCGACACATTCGTGCAGATGCCACCGACGCAGACCAACGACATCGCGCGGCTGCGCTACATGACCGATCCGCTGCCAGAGGACACGCTCGTCATTGGCCCGCTCGCGCTGAACCTCTACGCCGCCATCGATCAGGACGATACCAACTGGATCGTCATCCTCAAGGACGTAGGCCCGGACGTGTCAGTGCACACCGCGCGGCCGGGCGAGGTCGATATTCCCGCGGACCTGCCCGAACGCGAACTGACCCGCGGCTGGCTCAAAGCCTCGCACCGCGCGATTGATCCGGAACGGTCGAAACCGTGGCGGCCATGGCATCCGCTGACGCGCGCCGCGCAGAAGCCGGTCGAACCCGGCAAGATCGAGGAATACAAGATCGAGATTCTCTCGACCGGCAACCTGTTCAAGGCTGGCCACCGCATTTGCCTCGATATTGCCAGCCTCGACCTGCCGAGCGGGCTTGCCGGCGCGCACGATGTCGAATATGCGCCCTATCACATCTGCAGCAGCAAGACGGTGGTACACAAGATCTATCATGACGAGCAGCACCCGAGCCATCTGGTGCTGCCCATCATTCCGCTCGGCTGAATACCGACACCGAATTGGGACGGCTCGTGTTGGACACGCGCGATCGCTACCTCCCGGTCCGCAAGGACGACATCCTTTCCGCGCTCGCCGAGCAGCGCGCGTTCGCCGATGCCGCCGACGGCGAAAAATTCCGCCGGCTGTGCGAAATGTTGGCCGCGATCTATCACTACGAATATTTCGAAATGCTCGAGCGACTGCGTAGCGATTATTACTATTTCAACCCGCAGGTGGCGCAGCATGCGGCGACCGATCCAGCGGTCCTGGAGCGCTGCTACGGCGATCTGGTGCAGTCGCTCGACCGGGTGCTCAAGGTCGCCAATTTCACCGAGTTGGCCCACGCCGAGATCGGTGACGCCCATGACAAGCGCGCGGTGCTGCGCGTGGCGGTGAACGCCAAACTCGGCGATTTCCGCGAAGTGCGCTTTTACCGGCGCGGGCACCACAAGGAGCTGATCGAGACCGCCGAATGGTTCGGCTGGCGCCGCCGCAAAATCGAGATCGACGTCTACGACGACGTTGTGCTGGTCGCTGCCATGCGCTCAAAGACCGAAATCGCCTCGCGGCGCGAACTGCGCCGGCTGGCGCGGCGCAAGCTCCCGCCCGGCTCGGTGCTGCTGAAATGCTTCCGCAATATCGCCAGTGGCGACCTCAAGGCGCTGTTTCCGAATGCCCGCGTGGTGATGACAAATGTCGATAAGCTCGTGCTCGGCCTGCCGGCGCTGGCGAGCGGCATTCCGATCCTGATCAATCTCTACACCACCATCACCGTGCTGTTTCTGGTGCTCGGCTTTTACCTGGGCCTTTCGGCGAGCGTCGAAGACAAAGACATGAAGACGGCGCTTGCGGCCTTGAGCGCGCTGGTCGCGCTCGGCGGCTTCATCGTCACGCAATGGGTGCGCTATCAGCGCCAGTCGCTCAAGTATCAGATGGAGCTCACCGACAATATCTACTATCGGAACATAAACAACAATGCCGGCATGTTCGATTACGTGATCGGCGCCGCCGAGGAGCAGCAAGTCAAGGAGGCGTTCCTCGCCTATCATTTCCTGCACGAAGCGGCGTCACCGCCGGTCGCCGCGGAACTCGACCGCCGCATCGAGGATTGGCTGCGCGCGACCTTCGGAATAGACGTCGACTTCGATGTCGGCGACGCGCTCGACAAGCTCGAACAGCTCGGACTTCTCAGGCGCGACGGAGAGCGTCTCATCGTCGCGCCGTTCGACGAGGCTTGCAGCACATTGCGGCGGGTATGGGTTTGTCTATTTCCCGCTGTCGCCGGCGCCGCGGTGACATAGCTATTCGCCGAGGTACGCGGCTTTGACTTTTTCGTCCTTGCGCAATGCCTCGGCGGTGTCGGCGCCGACGATGTGGCCGTTGTCCAAGAGATAGCCGCGGTCGGCGATGGCCAGACTCTGCTTGGCGTTCTGCTCGACCAAAAAAATCCCTGTGCCGGTTTCCTTGATGCGTGCAAGCGTGCGGAACAGCTCCAACGTAAGCAGCGGCGCGAGGCCAAGCGAGGGCTCGTCGAGCAGAAGGATGGTCGGGGCCGACATCATGGCGCGGCCGATCGCCACCATCTGGCGCTCGCCGCCGCTCATGGTGCGCACAAGCTGCTTGCGGCGCTGCTTGAGTTTCGGGAACAGGCCCAGCACGCGTTCCAGATTTTGCGCCTCGCGCGCGCGGGCGCGCCGCGGATGGGCGCCGAGCACGAGATTCTCCTGCACGGTCAGGTCGGCGAAAATGCCGCGGTCCTCCGGTACGAGCGCAATGCCGGTCTCCACGATCTCGTGCGGCGGACGCCGGGTTATGTCGGTGCCGTCCATCAGCACGGTGCCGCCTTCGGTTTTGCGGGTCTGCCCGGCGATGGCGCGGATGAACGTGCTCTTGCCCGCGCCATTGGCGCCGAGCATGACCACGATCTCACCTTGCGACACCGTCGCCGAGACGTTCTCCAGCGCCCGATGGCGGCCGTAGAAGACCGAGACGTTGCGGGCTTCAAGCATTCTCGTCTCCGAGATAGGCGCGGATCACGCCATGGTCGGCCAGCACTTCGGCGGGTGTGCCTTCGGCGATCTTGGCGCCGCTATTCATGACGATGCAGCGGTCGCACAGGCTGCGGATCGCATGCATGACATGCTCGACGATGACGATCGTACAGCCTTCCGAGCGCAGCCGCTCGATCAGCGCGATGCCGATCTTGAGCTCGGTCGGATTGAGTCCGGCGAGCCATTCGTCGAGCAGAAGGATCTTCGGATCCGAGGCAAGCGCGCGCGCAAGCTCGACACGCTTCTGGTCGATATAGGTCAGTGCCGATACCGGCGCGCCGGCGGCATTCGGCAAGCCGACCCGATCCAGCAGCGCGCGGGCGTAGTCGTCGAGTTCCTTGCCCCAGCGCCGGGCATGGCCGAACACGCCACCGGCGGCGACATTTTCCAGTGCCGTCATGGTCGGCAGCATGCGCACGAGCTGGAAGGTGCGGGCGATGCCTTTCTTGGCGACGTTGCTGGCGCCGATCCCGGTGACCGCCTCGCCATAGACGCTGACCTCGCCGGAGCTCGGTTTCAGGGCGCCGGAAATCAGATTCATCATCGTGGTCTTGCCGGAGCCGTTCGGCCCGATCAGGCCGAGGACTTCCCGTTCGCCGAGCTTGAACGACATATTGTCGACGGCGACGAGGCCGCCGAAGCGTTTGGTGACGGCAGTCGCGGTCAGCGCGTCGGCGGTCGCGGGGCTGAGCATTATTTCTTGTCCGCGGTGACGGCCGGCCGCGCTGCGGCATTGGCCGCAATGTCGAGAGGAAGCGCCGCGGCTGCCGGCGGCGCCGCGGCATGTTTTCGGCGGCTGTTCATCGCATCTTCGACGAGGCCGGTCAGGCCGTTCGGGATGACATAGACGATGAGCAGAAAGCACACGCCCAAGAGCAAAGTCGTCTGGTTGGGGAAGTAGATGGCGATCACTTCCCACACCAGCACAAAAGGAATGACGCCAAGCAGCGGCCCCCACAGTCGGTGGGTGCCGCCGAGCAGCGCCATGATCACCACCTGAAACGACAGGAACGGACTGAAGGCGACGACCGGCTCGACGTAGCCCCAGCGCGGCGCCACCAGCGCGCCGGTGACGGAGGCAAACGTACTGGAGACGATGAATAGAACCATCTTGGCGCGCGCCGTGTTGATGCCGCAGTGAACGGCGACCAATTCGTCGTTGCCAATAATGCGCAGCGCAAAGCCGAGCCGCGAACGCCCGATCCACCAGCCGACCACAAAGATCACCGCGGCAAGCACCAGGAGCTGCCAATAATACATCGGCTCGCTACGCTCGATGGTCACGTAAAGTCCGCTCATGGTGCCGAGCACATGCTGCAGCCAGGTCATGATCTGGCGCACCAGTTCGGCAAGGCCGAGCGAGAAGATGACGAAATAGACGCCGGAAACGCGCAGCGTCGCGAGTCCCACGACCGCGGCAAGCGCGGCGCCGGCAACGGCGGCGGCGGCGATCAGCAGCGGATAAGGCACCAGATCGATGCCGCCGGCGGCGGTGTACATGCCGATGCCGAAGAATGCCGCAGTTGATAAAGCAATGTAGTTGGTCGGTCCGGAGAACAGCAGCCACGAGGTCGCCAGCGCCGTGTACAGGACGATGGAAATGCCGATCTGCAGCGGATAGCCGTCGGCGATCAGCGGCACCAGTGCCGCGGCGGCAAACAGCAGTACGCTGATCAGGAGACCGCGGCGCTCGGCGGCGGAAAGATTGAAGCTGTTCACGCCGGCCGCCTCCCAAACAAACCTTCCGGACGCACCAAGAGGACGATCATGAAAAGAATGTAGGCGGCAGCGAGCGTCAGGCCGGGATCGATCAATGTCGCAACGGCGGTCTCGGCAAAACCCAGGATGAAGGAGGCAATGATCGTCCCGCGAATATCGCCGACGCCGCCGAGGATGACGATGACCAGCGCTTTGAGCGTGAATACCACGCCGAGCGAAACGTCGAAGGTCAGGAACATGCTGAGCAGTCCGCCGCCGACTGCGGTGACCGCTCCGCCCAGCGCAAAAGCAAGCGCCGAGGTCTGCGCGACGTTGATCGCGACGAGCCCTGAGGCCGACGGATTAACCGAAACCGCGCGCAACGCCAGGCCGGCGCGAGTCTTGTGCAGCCACAAATAGAGGGCCGCGCACAGCACTGCCGAGGCCAAAAAGGCGACCACGCGGTTGAGACCGTAGCGCTCGCCGAAAATGAAAACCGGCTGCGACAAATAGGAATAGTCCAGGTATTGGCCGCCGAAGATCGCAAGCAGAACGCCGACCGCGATGAAGCTGATGCCGAAGGTCGCCAGAATGCTGTCGACCTCGAGCTTGCCCTGGCTCTTGGCGCGGCGAACGAGCGGATAGATTAGCACGCGGTAGATCGCCCAGTTCAAGATGAAGGCGGCGGGCGCGATCAGGAACAGCGCGAACAGCGGGCTCGCCTGGGTCGCGGAATAGAACCAAAAAGTGCTGAAGGCGCCGGCAATCAGGATTTCGCCGTTGGCGAGGTTCATGATGCGGGCAACGCCGTATTGCAATTGCAGGCCCATCGCCATCAAGGCATAGGTGCCGCCAAGCAGTAGGCCGATGATGACGATGTCCATATCGAACGGGTGTCGATTCCGATGTCCCGGGTGGCGGCAAGGCCCAGATGGGGCCGGCTTATGAGTAAGCTTCCTACGGTCTCGTCCCCGGCGCTTGCGCCGGGGACGATCGCTACAAAGTCAGCGTCTTTTTAGCTCGGCAAGTGGCAGTTGCGCCCGCCGGAGCGGTTCTCAACCCCAGTTGGTCTTGAGCTTGACCCCTTGGAGGCCGCTGACATTCACGCCGGCGACTGCTGCGAAGAAGCCGCCCTGCCACTGGCCGACCGTATAGACCTTATCGAGAAGCTGGCCCGGCATTTCGGCTTCGCCGATCAGCGTCTTGAACTTGTTCTTGCGCAGATAGTCGGCGATTGCCATGCGATCCATCGAGCCGACGGACTCGATCGCCTGGGTGAGCGCCTGCAGCATCGAGTAGTAGAACGGGCTGCCCCAATAGTCGGCATCGACGCCGGTGACTTCCTTGTGCCGCTTGTAGAAGTCGCGGATCTCAGGCGAGTCGACCACGCCACCGGCGCCGAGAACGTTCTCGGCCGCGGCGCCGTTCTTTTGCGAGAAGCCTTGGAAGGCGCAACCGACCGCCGAGTAATAGGCCTTCACGCTGAGGCTCTCGATCTTGGCCGCGTCGGCAAGACCGAAGGTGTCCGGTGGATAAGACCAGGCCACGAAGGCGTCGGGATTGGCGGCCTTGGCCGCCTTGATCACCGGCGAGTAATCCTGCGTCCCCAGCGGATAGGACTTGTCGTAGACGATCTCGAAGCCGGCCTCCTTGAACAGTGGCCGTCCGGCATTGGCGAGCTCGATGCCGAAATCGTCGCCGACATTGACGACGGCGACTTTGTTGCCGATCTGGCCGCCGTCTTTCAGCTTCTTCAGAACGCCGATCGCGCCCTTGGCGTAGTTCGTGGTCGACGACTGGAACATGAAGAAGTTGGGATACTTCTTCACCAGCGAGGGTCCCTGATCGGTGACGCACGCTTGCGTGAGCTGCGGATAGTTGTATTTCGCAAACGTGGGCGCGGTGGCGAGATTGAAACCGGTCGCGTACACGCCGCCGATCCAATCGGCCTTGTCGACCGTCGCCGCGCGCTCAACGGCCTTGATGGCCTCCGGCGGCTGCGTGCGATCGTCGTATTCGATGATTTCGATCTTGCGTTGGCCGTCTTTCAGCTTGAGACCGCCGCGCGCGTTAATTTCATGAGCCCAAAGCTTGTAGGGCGGGAAATGGGTAATCGCCGCACCCGGCGCCAGCGGTCCGGTCTTGGCGCCGATCACCGCCACCTTTACAGGAGCGGTATCCGCTCGGGCGGCACGATAGCCGACCGATCCGGCCAGCGCCGTAGCGGCAGAATATTTCAAAAATTCGCGTCTTCGCATTGAATTCCTCCCTGGGGTGTGTCGGGCCGGGGTTATGATCCCCGTGCTTACTTGGCACGCGCGGATGATAGCGACATAAAGTCAGATTGCATAGGGCCCGCGACGCTTTGCCGGTTCTCAGAAGGCAAGATGGAATCAAAATTAACGCTGCAAAAAGCGGCAGCATCCCCGCCACCAACGGGTCCCAATCAGATACCGGCGAGTGGAGCGGTCGCCAGCTCAGATGCCAGTCGGGGCGCTCGCCCATTCCACTCTGGAAACGCGCTCAACACCGGGCGACGCACGCTGCTGCTTGCCGCCCGCGCGTTATTCGATATGCGAACGTGAATGACGCGGACGGTCATCCGGAATCGTCGCGCCATCTGATCGGCGCATCGAATTTCGCGGCGCGGATTTTCAGAAATAAGCGTTGCGGATCAACTCGCGCCGCCGGGATCGAGCCCGTACTTCTTGCACATCTTGCGCACGATCTCGGTGTCCTTGCCGCCGGCGATGAGACCGACCACAGCGGAGGTCAATTTGCCGCCTGCGACGGTGCCTTCAACGATATAAGCCTGCCAACCGCTGTAGGCGGGGTAGGCGCTTTTAGCATTGACCATGCCGCAATAGTTCACCGAGCCGTCTTCCGTATTCGCGATCTGCGGCCAGCGGTATTGCGCCTGGCCCGGATTGACGATCGAGAGGCTCACCGCCTTGCTGATGACCTGCTTCTCCTCCGGCAGGAGGTCGCGCGTGTGAATGCCGCTCGCGTCCTGCATATGGTTAAGCGCGAGAAGGTCCTGCGCGGTCGCATGGCCGGAACCTGACGAGCCGCCTGCGCATCCCGCGAGCGCCAGACCTGCTGCCGCCGCGACAAAGATTCCACCGCGCACGAACGGCGAAGCAATGACACCCGAAAGGACCTGCCGCGCGGAAAGTGACCGCCACGGCGACCGATGGCTTGCGATGTTCATGGACAATTGGATCCGCTGGTGACGTCGTCCGCGTGTCGGCTTGATCGTCCGGCGCCACAGGCGACCGGTCCCGGCCCCAGCACCGCCAAACTGCATGCCGAAGCAATCGTACTTAACCCTTCGCACAGGCCATCCATATAGCCCTTGCGCCGTCCGTTGAACAAGTTGATGCGATAGTTTGCGTGATTCGCAATTTGCCCGCCATTTCCCCAACTTCTAAAGGTAACGCCACTAAGATTCTGGCCAGCTTGCGGCACGGACTTTCCAGCAGCGCAGTCTTTCTTGCAGCACAGACTTGCTTGCAGCACAGACTTGCTTGCAGCACAGACTTGCTTGCAGCACAGACTTGCGGCGCCGCCGCTTCTGCATCCGCGGCACGAGGCATATTGGCCACGGTCTGCGCCGTCAATCCGAGCGGCGAGCAAGCCCGCGGAGCGGGCATCCTGCCATGGCTTTTTTTACGCCATAGCGTTATGCCGCTGCACTTTATTCGCGCATAAGTTGCGCTGCCGGCTCCGTCTCATTATGACGATGGACGGCGCTTCATGACGATGGAGGGCGCTTCACGTTGGCGATGCGGCACGCAAATACCGGAAGGCAAAAGCAAGCTGCCGATCCCGTTGCGGTTGAGCTATACGTCAGTCGCCGTGCAATAATCGCCAAGCTGGCCACTGAGCCATCGGAGGCGGCCAATGCCTCGCGTCGTCGGTATCGATCATCTCGTGCTGAGCGTGGGCGATTTCGCCCGCTCGAAGGACTTCTACGACAAGCTGCTCGGCTTCCTCGGCTTCAAGCGCAAATACGATTACGAGGACATGACCGGCTGGAGCAACGGCAAGACGCTGTTCTGGATCGCCGCCGCCGATGCGCAGGGGCGACAGCACAAATATCGCAAAGGCGATATCGGCTTCCACCATTATGCGTTCGAGCTTGCAAGCCGCAACGACGTCGACGCACTCGGCGCCTTTCTGCAAGAGAATGGCATGACCGTGCTCGATCCGCCCGGCGAGTATTACGGGCGCAATTACTACGCGGTCTATTTCGCCGATCCCGACGGCATGAAGCTTGAGGGAATGATCTGGGCGCCGCCCAAGCCGAAGTCCAGGCCCAGCGTCAGATCAAAATCAAAATCTGCAGCCAAGCGCAAAGTGCCGGCGAAGCGAAAGCGCGCTAGCCGCAGCTAGATATGCGGCTTGGCTAGCTCGCCGCGCTCAGCAGCAGCGGCGAATGCGCGACCACCGTGTTGCGGCCGCGCCGTTTGGCATCGTAAAGCGCCCGGTCCGCCGCCTCGAGGAGGCTTGCGTCCGATTGGCCAGGCTCCGGCACGCGAGATTCGACGCCGATACTGATGGTCACAATGCCGCTCGGCGAATCTGCGTGCGTTATCAAGAGCTCCTCGATCGAACGGCGCGCGTCTTCGGCAAGCGTGAGCGCGCGCTCGATATCGAGCCCTGGCAGCAACAGGGCAAATTCTTCGCCGCCATAGCGGGCGACGATTAGCGCTTCATCGAGGGCAACGAGCGACAAGGTCTCGCCGACCGCGCGCAGGCAGGCGTCGCCCTGCACGTGGCCGTAGCGATCGTTGAACAGCTTGAAGTGATCGATATCGATCATCATCAGAGCGAGCGGCTGGCGTAATTCGTCGGCGCGGCGCCACGCCTGATCGAGTTCACGATCGAACCCGCGCCGGTTGGCAAGGCCGGTAAGGCCGTCCAGGCTCGCCAATTCCTCGAGGTGCTGGTTGGCGATCCGCAGCTCCTCCTCGCGTGCCGCGAGCTTGCGCGCCATGTCGTCGAAGGCGGCTGCGAGCGGCGCGAATTCCGCCATCCACGGTTCGTGGGCCGCGCGCGCCTGCAGATCGCCGCGGCCGAAGCGCGTCGCCGTGCGCACGAGCGATCGGATCGGCCGCAGGATCAGCCGTTCGCCGCCGAACCAGGCGGCAAGCAGAACGAGCATGCCGAACACGCCGAGCTGCACATAGGCGATGCTGATTTCCCGATCGATGCCGCTATGCACCACCGACTCGTCGACGCCGACCGCGAGCCGCGCGCTCGTCCACGGCACCCGGACAAAACCGAGTATGCGCCGTGTGCCTTCGAAGTCGCTGGCCGTCGTCGTGCCTTCGTCCTTCGCCAGCAACTCCTTGGTCAGCTCGTGGCCGGCGAAGTTCTTGCCGACGAGTTGCTCTTCCTCGGCGGAGGCCGCAAGCACCGTCCCGCCGCCGTCGACGACCAGCACCTCGGTGCCCGAACCTTGCGCCGCGCTTGCGGCAAGGTCGCCGATCCAGTGCAGGTCGAGAGAGCCGACGATCACCGATGTTACTGCGCCCCCGTCTTTGATCACCGGGTACGTGGCCATGACGCCCGGAACGCCGCTGATCCGTTTGATGAGATAGTCGCCCAAGGCGAAGTCGCGGGAGTGCAGGGCGTTCTGGAAATACGGGCGGTCGGCGATGTTCAGTCCGATCGCCGCAGGATCGCTCGCGCACTTCACCCGGCCATTAGTTCCGGCGACGGCCAGCATGCGAATCCACGGAACGTTGCCGGATAGATCGCTGAGGATCTGATTGCAGTCCGGCGCATCGAACGGCATTTTGGTGTAGACACGCGCTGCCACGCGCAGCAGAGCACGCGTCGAATCAATAACCTCGCGCTGCGCCGCGACGCCGCTGCGGGCAAGATCGATGACTTGGTTGCGGGCAAGCGTTGCGCGCTCGACACGGGCTCGCTCCAGGCCGCGGACGCGTTCGACCATGAGAGGGGCGATCGCCAGCAAGGCGACAACGATCAGCCGGGCGCGGATGCTGAGAATAGGCTTGTTGCGCCGCGCCTGTGTCGGCGACGCCTTCGGCAAGGCCTTGGGAGACTTTGCGTGATCATCCGGCATTTATGCGACCCCGGGCCCCAGGACCTGGAAGCTAGACGACACCCGTGAAAGCCTCCTTCGGAGTTCCACTAAAATTGAGCGGATCGGCGCTATCTTCAGGATGTGGAAAGCATGAGTCGCGCAGACGGGCTTGAGCGGGTACGGGCGGAGATCGCCCGCGCTTGTCGCGACGCCGGGCGCGATCCGGCGACGGTCACGCTGGTGGCCGTGTCCAAGACCTTTGCGGCCGAGGCCATCGAGCCGGTGATCGCAGCCGGCCAGCGCGTGTTCGGTGAAAACCGGGTGCAGGAAGCCAAAGCCAAATGGCCGCCGTTGATGGCGCGCCATAGCGGCGTTCGACTGCATCTCGTCGGCGCGCTGCAATCGAACAAGGCCCGCGATGCGGTAGCGCTGTTCGACGCGATCCACTCCGTCGATCGCGCAAGTCTTGCCGACGCGCTCGGCAAGGAAATCGTCCGGCAGAGGCGGAAGCCCGTGCTGTTCGTCGAGGTCAATACCGGCGAGGAACCGCAAAAAGGCGGCGTCTTGCCCGCCGAGACGGATGCCTTTCTTGCCGCCTGCCGCGATCGCTACGGCCTGACCATTGCCGGGCTGATGTGCATTCCGCCGGTCGACGAACCGCCGGCGCCGCACTTTGCGCTCACCGCCAAGATGGCCCGGCGCAACGGGCTGTCGTTGCTGTCCATGGGCATGAGCGCTGATTTCCCCACCGCCATCGCCCTCGGCGCCACCCATGTCCGGGTCGGGACGGCTATTTTCGGGGCGAGGGGCTTATCGAACGGCTAATTATGAATCACGATTCGGGTTTTCGGGCTTAGCCGCTGCGCCAGCATGCGAAGCTCTCGAGGCTTCAAAGCGACACAGCCGGCGGTTGGCCTGAAACCCGCCCGCGCGACATGAATAAAGACCGCGCTGCCACGGCCCGCCACCCGCGGCCGGGTATTGTGATCGATCTCGATGACGATGTCGTAGAGCCGGTCCTCGCGCCAGAGGCGGTCGCCTGGTTCAATGGCCGACCGGCGGACCGGCCGATTGTAGCGCCGGTCCTTGGGGTCCTCGCACCACGCGTCGGCCCGGCCGATGCGGCGGGTCGGCAGCATGGTTCGGGGAGGGGTGAGCCGATCGGGCCGCCACCACAATCGCAGCGGCCGGAAAGCGCCCCGAGGAGTGCCGCCATCGCCCTCGCGCTTGTCGGCCCGGACGCCGCCGCGGCCGAGCGCAACCGGCACGCACCACGAACCTGCCCGAAGCCAGCCCTGTGACGGCCGACCGGGCCGCGGCCTGACATGAATCGTCCCGAACGAAGACCGCTGCATGTGCGTTGCCGGCGGAGCCGATTTCCCAACTGCTGCTTGCTCTTGTATCCTTACATGCTCTATTGCGCGCCAGGTAGCGCAGCAAATTGCAGCCAAAAATGGAGGCAGCGCCCCGCGGACGGCGGGCAAGCCGCCACAGGGGTCTCTGACGAATGCCGAACACGCGCAAAATCCTGATCGTCGATGACGACGCCGAACTGCGTGACGCACTGAACGAGCAGCTTTCGCTGCACGAGGAGTTCGAAGCCGTCGCCGTGGAGAACGGCGCCAAAGGCGTTCAGGCCGCCAAGGCCGGGCAAATCGACCTTGTGATCATGGACGTGGGGCTGCCCGACATCGACGGGCGGGAGGCGGTGCGAATTCTGCGCAAGAACGGGTTCAAGGCGCCGATCATCATGCTGACCGGGCACGACACCGATTCCGACACGATTCTCGGCCTGGAGTCCGGCGCCAATGACTATGTAACCAAGCCGTTCCGCTTCGCTGTGCTCTTGGCGCGCATCCGCGCTCAGCTGCGCCAGCACGAAGCCAGCGAAGATGCCATCTTCGCCATTGGCCCCTACACCTTCCGGCCGAGTTCGAAGCTGTTGCTCAACCCGAAGGGCAGCAAGGTGCGGCTGACCGAAAAGGAGACTTCTATCCTGCGTTACCTCTACCGCGCCGGCCAGCGGCCGGTGTCGCGGGAAACGTTGTTGCAAGAAGTGTGGGGCTACAATTCAGGCGTGACGACGCACACGCTCGAGACGCACATCTATCGGTTACGGCAGAAGATCGAGAAGGATGCCGCTGCCCCTGCCATTCTGGTCACTGAAGCGGGCGGCTACAAGCTCGTCCCGTAAATTGCGGCCACGATGACAATCGAGGACGATATCGCGTTCCTTGAGCGGATTCCGATTCTCCAGCGGCTGGGACCGTCGGCGCTGCGGATCCTGGCGATCGGCGCCGAGGGCTACCGGCTCGAGCCGGGGCAGGTCTTGTTCACCGCCGGCGACGTCGCCGATTGCGCCTATGCCGTGCAGGAAGGCTCGTTCGCACTGCGGCCGGAGCGCGGCGAGGACGAAATCATCGCCGGTCCGGGCACCCTGCTCGGCGAATCGGCGCTGCTGGCGGAGACCACCCGTCCGGCGACGGCGACAGCCCGCGAGCCTTCGGCGGTCTTGCGGATTTCGCGCACCATGTTCCGGAAAATGCTTGAGGGCTATCCGGAGGCGGCGCATCGCTTGCGCGAAGTGATCGCCGCGCGCGCCGATCAATGGGCGCGCGACATGGAGAATGTGCGCGACGCGCTGGCGCCACGCAGGAAGCCGAAATAGTTGCCCGTGAACCGCGTCTTACACTTCCAGCGTCGCCGTTACCGGTACGTGGTCGGACGGCCGTTTGGCGCTGCGATACTCTTTGGCGACGGTGACGGCCGAGACGCGATCGGCGAGCTTGTTTGATGTCCAGACATGATCGAGCCGGCGGCCCTTGTTGGATTTGGTCCAGTCGGCCGCGCGATAGCTCCACCAAGTGAAAAGCTTGGTCGGCTCCGGCACGAAAGTGCGCACCGTATCGATCCAGCCGCCGGCTTTTTGCACGCCAAGAAGCTTCTCGCATTCGATCGGCGTGTGCGAAACGACGGAGAGGAGTTGCTTGTGACTCCACACGTCGCATTCGAGCGGCGCCACATTGAGATCGCCGACAACGATGGCGCGATCGTCCGCCGCGGGCCGCAGCGTTTCGTCTGCCTGCATCTCGTCGAGAAAGGCGAGCTTGTGGGCGAATTTCGCATTGAGCGCCGGATCGGGGATATCGCCGCCGGCAGGAACGTAGAAATTGTGCAACGTGATCGGGTCCTTCAGCCCGGCGCGCTCGCCAAGCGTGACCGCGATGTGGCGGCAGTCGGTCTTGCCGCAATAATCCTGGATCGTGCTTGTCTCGAATTGCAGCCGCGAAAGCACGACGACGCCGTGATGCCCCTTCTGGCCGTTGAGCGCGATATGCTCATAGCCGAGCCGCTTGAAGCGCTTGCGCGGAAAGCTGTCGTCCGGGCACTTGGTCTCCTGCAAGCACAAGATATCGGGACGCACCGATTTGATAAATTTGGCGACCAGATCGATGCGAAATCGCACCGAATTGATGTTCCAGGTGGTGAGCGTAATTTGCATGCGGGTTGTCTGACCGATCCTCCCCATATGCGGCGGAAACCGCGCCCGGCACAAGTCGTTCGCGAACCGGCGGCGGAACTGTTCGTTAGTGTGGGGCGTGCAGATGACAGCCGGAGGCAAAATGAGCAGCGACATTCAGCGGCCGCAGGTCGTGATCGCCGGTGCGGGTTTCGGCGGATTGCAGGCGACAAAAAGCCTGGCCGATGTCGCGGTCGATGTGACGCTCCTTGACGCGCAGAACCATCATTGCTTTCAGCCGCTGCTCTATCAGGTCGCGACCGCGGCCTTGTCGCCTGCGGATGTGGCCTGGCCGATCCGGGCGATCTTGCGCAGTCAGAAAAATGCGCGCGTGCTCATGGCGCGGGTCACGGGCATCGACGTTCACGCCCGTCTCGTTCGTACCAACGAAATCGAGCTCGCCTACGATTACCTCGTGCTCGCCACCGGCGCCACCCATTCCTATTTCGGCCACGACGATTGGGCGCCCTACGCACCCGGACTAAAGCATATCTCCGACGCTACCGAGATCCGCCGGCGCTTTCTGATCGCGTTCGAACGCGCCGAAGTGGTTGAGGACGAAACGGAGCGGCAAAGGCTGCTCACCTTTGTCATTGTCGGCGGCGGCGCCACCGGCGTCGAAATGGCCGGCGCCATCGCCGAGGTGGCGCAGCGCACCTTGCGGCACGACTTCCGACATATCGATCCGCGCCGCTCGCGGATCGTCTTGGTCGAAGGCGGTCCGCGTCTGTTGCCCGCGTTTCCGGAATCGCTGTCGGATTACGCCCTGCACTCGCTGCGCAGCATGGGCGTTGAAGTCGAGCTTGGGCGCATGGTGACCGATTGCGATGCGCGCGGCGTTCGGTTGAAAGACGGCCGCATCGATGCGGCGACCGTGATCTGGGCTGCCGGCGTGGTCGCCTCGCCGGCGGCCGAATGGATCGGCGCCGAGCATGACCGCGCCGGACGCATCGCGGTCAATCCCGATCTCAGCGTTCCGGGCCGGCCGGAGATTTTTGCCATCGGCGACACCGCAAGCGTCAAGGACCGCGACGGCCGGCCGGTGCCCGGGATCGCGCCCGCAGCCAAACAAATGGGCCACTATGTCGCCAAGGTGATTGCGGCGCGGGTCGAGGGCGCGGCCCCGCCCGGTCACTTCGTTTATCATCATCTCGGCGATCTTGCCACGATCGGGCGCAAGTCGGCGGTGGTGAAGCTCGGCGTCTTTCAGCTCAAAGGCTTTTTAGGTTGGCTGTTTTGGAGCATGGTCCACATTTATTTTTTGATCGGCATACGTAACCGGTTCGTGGTCGCGCTCAACTGGTTGTGGAGCTACGTGACATTCCAGCGCGGAGCGCGGCTGATCGGCACAGCGGCACGTTAAATCCAAAAGACCCGTTAAATCTAAAGACAAGCCAGTTGCACGTAATTTGCGCTTGTTGCGCCAGGCGCAACACCGCGCGTTGACCCCCTTTTCATGCCCCATAGACTTCAAGGCGGGATTTCTTGAGATGGCTGGGCTGCGGAGCCGGCTCCTGCGAGGGGACGTGTCATGAAATTTGGGATGTTCTATCCGGTCGCGGTGGCATCGGAAGCGGATCTTGGAAAGGGCCTCTGGGGACTGGATCGCGACCGGTACGCCACCACCATCGAGGAACTGCGCGAGCAGGCGATCGTCGCCGACGAGACCGGCTGGACCTCGATGATGTTCGCCGAGCATCATTTCGAGATCGAAGGTTATCACGTCACGCCCAATCCGCTGTTGCTCAACGTCTATCTGGCGCAGCACACCAAGAGGCTGCGGCAGGGCCAAATGGGATTGGTGCTGCCGAACTGGAATCCGTTGCGGCTTGCCGAAGACATCGCCATGGCCGATCACCTGACCGGCGGGCGGCTCGATATCGGATTGAGCCGCGGCTATCAGCCCCGCTCGGTGGGGGTGATGGGCCAGCATTACCACGTCAATGCCGCCGGCACGGGCCGCACCGAGGTCGAAGCGGTCAACCGCAAGATCGTCGAGGAATGGTTCGAGGTGATGCGCCGGTCCTGGACCGAAGACCTGTGGGATTATGAGGGCGAGTTCATCTCAGTGCCGCCCAAGGGCCTCGAGTGGAAACACCCGATCTCGGCGAAGCTCAAAGCCGGCGTCGACGGCGATATCCTCAAGCAAGTGGCGACCGTTCCTAAGCCCAAGCAGTTGCCGCATCCGCCGCTCTTCACCACGCTCACGCAGAGCCCGGAGACGCTCAATTGGTCGGCGCGGATCGGAAGCTCAGTGGTCACCCTTGCCGCCAATCTCGACATCGTCCGCTGGGTCTTCCAGGCCTATGTGGACGAAGCGGCGAAACACGGTCGCAGGCTGCGGTTCGGCGAGTATTCCAAGGGCGGCGGCGTGGTGCTGTGTCGCAACGTCGCCGTCGGCAAGACGCATGAAGAGGCGATGGAGACCGCGCGGCAAGGTTCGGCCTTCTGGACGCACTGGCTCGGCGAGTTCGGCTTCTTCGAGGCGCTGCGCATGAAGGGTCAGGAAGGCCCGGTGCCGAAGACCTTCGAGCAGATGATCAAGAGCGGGTTTCAGATCGTCGGCACGCCCGACGAAGTCGGCGAGCAGATCCAGCGGCTTAAGGAGACGCTGGACGTCGAATACATCATCTTCGTAATGTATGGTGGGATCACCGAGCAAAAGCGGATGCTGGAATCCATCCGGCTGTTCGGCGAAAAAGTGATCCCGAAATTCGCGGACGCGAAGACTCCGGAGCCCGCGCTCGCAACAGCTTAGACGGAAACTGCGACGATCGAATGGGTGTAACCAGATAGGCGCACAATGATCGACCCGGCGGCCGACGATCACGCGGAGATCCGCTCCGTCGGCCGGGCTCTGGATCTCCTGGACTTCATGCAGCGCGCGGCGCCTGCCGGGATTCGCGTCCGTGACGCCGCCGTTCATCTGGGGATCGATCCGGCTACCGCCTCGCGCATGTTGGCGACGTTAATCTCGCGCGGATACGCGAGCCGCATGCCGAACCGGCGCTATACGCTCGGCGCGCGCTCGCTGCGACTCGCGTCCGGATGGATCGACCGGCTGCTGCAGGTCGCGGCCGCGCCGATGACGCGTATTGCCAATGGCTGTGGCGAGACGGTCTATCTGCTGCAACTCGTCGGCAGCGAGGCGGTCACGCTCGCTCGGCTGCCGGGCACGCGGCGGGCCATTATCGATGTCGAGGTCGGCCCATCCTATCCGTTGTGGGCGACCGCAGCGGGGAGAGCGCTGCTCGGCACCTTGCCGCGCGCCCAGGCGCCGAGCTTGCTGCCGCCCGAACCATTTCCCGCTTTCACGCCGCGCACCAAAACGACCTGGACGGATGTCAACGCAGCAATCACCGAAGGGCGGCGCAACGGCATGCATGCGGAAGAAGGCGAGATCGACTCGTCGCTCAGTTGCTGCGCCATTCCGCTTCTCGACGGCGATCGCGACGAAAAACTGGCGCTTGCCGTGAGCTTCGATTCGCGGCGCGCCGACAGTGATCGGCGCGCCATCCAGCAGGCACTACGGCGGGAATGGCGTCAGCTCGTCTGGCAAATCTAAAACTAAAAGTTCAGTTTCCCGTGCAAACCGCCTTTACGCTCGAGCAACTGGCGCAGCCGCAGATCGCCGAGGCCGACGGCATCCTGAAAACCTGCGTGCATTACGGCTTCTGCACGGCGACCTGCCCGACCTATGTCCTGTTCCGCGACGAGAACGACTCACCGCGCGGCCGCATCGACCTGATCCGCGCCATGCTGGAAAAAGGCGGCCCGCCGGACGCCAAGACGGTGCATCATCTCGACCGCTGCCTGTCCTGCCTGTCGTGCATGACCACCTGCGCCGTGAACGTGGACTATGCGCACCTCATCGACATCGCGCGCACCTACATCGAAGACAATTACCGCCGCCCGCTCGGCGAGCGGATGCTGCGGCGTCTGATTGCCGAACTGCTCCCGTATCCCCGGCGCTTCGGGCTCGCCTTGCGCTTGGCGCGGCTCGCGAGACCGTTCGCCGGCATCCTGCCGCCGCGACTCCGCAATCTGGTCGGACTTGCCGCCGCGCGGCCTCCGGCAGGCGAAATTCTGGCGCCGGGAACCTACCCGGCCCAAGGACCTAAAAAAGCGCGCGTCGCCCTGCTGCCGAGCTGTGCACAGCAAGCGCTCGATCACAACATCAATGCGGCGACCATTCGCTTGCTGCAGCGGCACGGCTGCGATGTCTTAGTCGCGCCTGGCGTCGGCTGCTGCGGCGCGTTACCGCTGCATATGGGCCGCGGCGCGCAGGCCAAAGCGCTGGCGCGAAAAAATGTCGCCGCCTGGAGCGCCGAGTTGGCGCGTGGGCTCGATGCGGTGGTCGTCAATGCGTCGGGCTGCGGGACAACGGTCAAGGACTACGGGCATTTCGTCGGCGGCGAAGAGGCCCGGCGCATCGGCGCGCTGACGCGCGACGTCAGTGAGTTTTTGCTTCAGCTCGGGCTGAAACCCGGTAACGCCGCGCCCTACCGGGTCGCCTATCACGATGCCTGCTCGCTCCAGCATGGACAGCGCGTGACCAGTGCGCCGCGCCAACTTCTTGCGCGCGCCGGCTTCGAGGTCCTCGACGTGCCCGAGCGGCATTTCTGCTGCGGCTCCGGCGGCACCTACAATCTGCTGCAGCCGGGCATCGCGAAAGCGCTGGGAGAGCGCAAAGCCACGCATATCGAAAGCGTCGATCCGGACATCGTCGCCGCCGGCAATCTTGGTTGCATGGTGCAGATCGGACGCTTCGTTCAAGCTCCGATCGTGCACACGGTCGAATTGTTGGATTGGGCCACTGGTGGCCCGATGCCGCCGGCACTGGCCGGCGGGCGGCTGCGCGAACCGTCGCCGCGGTCTGCTCAACCGGAACTGGATCAACCGAAAGACGCACCGGCACCCGCCGATCCCAATCCGACCGGCATCTGGTGACGACGCATCACACGGTAGCGCATGAAGAGGGGCTTCCATGAGTTCGGCACATCTCGAAGCGTTTTTTTCCGCCATCGGCGGCACGCTCGGCGCTGACGGAATCAATCGCTCCGAGGAAACAATCCGGCGTTACGGCGAAAACACCATGCCCGGTGGCGACCGGCCGCCGGCTGGGGTGGTCTACCCGGCCTCCGCCGCCGATGTGCAAATGATCGTGCGGGCGGCCAACACGCATAAAGTGGCGCTCTATCCGATCAGCACTGGCAACAATATCGGGCTCGGCTCGCGCTCGGCGTCGGCGGCCGGCCAAGTGGTGGTCGATCTCGGCCGCAAAATGAACCGCATCGTCGATATCGACGAGAAACTAGCCTTCGCCGTGGTCGAACCGGGCGTCAGCTACCAGGCGCTTTATGACGAGCTCGTGCGCCGCGGCAACAAGCTCATGCTCGACGTGACATCAGGACCGCCGCAGGGCGGGATGATCGGCAACGCGCTCGACAAGGGCGCCGGCTATTCGCCCTATTTCGATCACTTCGGATTTTCCTGCGGCCTGGAAATCGTGCTCGGCAACGGCGAGGTGCTGCGCACCGGCGACGGCGCGCTCGATTCCAAGGACCTGATCAATTGGCACACCTCGAAATACAGCTTCGGGCCGATCCTCGACGGGCTGTTCACGCAATCGAATTACGGCATTGTCACCCGCATGGGCGTGTGGCTGTTGCCGCGGCCGCCGGCGGTGCGCTCGTTCCATTTCACTTTTCCCGACGACGGCGATCTGGAAACGATCGTCGAGCTTTGCCGGCCGCTGAAACTGTCGAATTTCGTGCCGACATTGTTTCGCGTGTCCAACGATCTCTATCTGTGCGGCTCGGAAGGCGAGAGCCCCGAATACCGCGCAAGCGGCGGCAAGCGTTCGATCTCCGACGAGGGCCGCCGCCATTTGCGTGAGCGTCACGGGCTCGGTGCCTGGAATGTTTCCGGCGCATTTTATGGGCCGAGCGCGGCGGCCATGGAGCCGCAGGTCCAGCGGGTGCGCGACATGTTCGGCCAAAGCGGCAAGGCCCGTTACATCTCGCACGAAGATGCGGCGGCGATTCCGCCTTTGCAGGTTGCCATCAACGCTTTTTCCGGCGTGCCGAGCATGGGCGAGCTTGGGCTGCTGAAATGGCGTCCGGGTGGCGGTAATATCTGGTTTCTGCCGGGCACGCCGATGGATGGCCGCGTCGCCAACGAGTTTCAGCGGCTATGCCGCAAGATTTATGAGCAATTCGGCCTCGACTACACCGTGATGAATGTCTGCAGCGCGCGCTTTGCCCGCGGCTTGCATGTGATCACGTTCAACCGCGAGGACGCCGACGAGCGTGCCCGCGCCGACGCCTGCTATCGCAAAATGTCGGAAGAGGTCGGCGCCCGCGGCGTGTTTGTCGGCCGCGCGCCGGTAGACTATCACGATTTTCACATGCGTCAGGCGATGCCTTCGTTCCGCAACGCGTGCTCCGGCATCAAGGCCGCGCTTGATCCAAACGGCGTGATCGCGCCGGGCCGCTACGGGATCGAGAGCAAGGTTGCGCCGTGAGTTAAGGCGGGAAGGGGACGCAGCCGCATAGCGCCAGCGACGCGTCAGCCCTCGAATCCAAAGCGCGCTCGTCCGCTTCGCTCGCGATAATGCGGTGGCGCGTTATTTCATGTAATTGATGACGAAGAGATTCGGATCGGGCTTCTTCACCGAGTCCAGATTGTACACCGCTACCGTGGTGTCGAGCCCCTGCGGATCGGTGACCGTCCACTGCTTGAGCTGCATGTTCTTGGCGTCGAACATGATCATCAGCCGGTTGGTTCCGGTCATGACCTGCGTTTCCTCGATTACCACCGTCACGAAGGTGTCGTCGGCGGAAACGCTGAGCACGTCGGTGTCGCGCAGAAGATCGATATGGTCGGCGAGCAGATAGCGTAGCGGTGTCTGCGACAGCGGATAAAAGTCCGCGGTCTCCAGCGAGCGGTCGCGGACCACGACCGAGGAGCCGTCGGCGATGATATCGATCGGGCTCGGCGGATTATATTGGAAGCGGACCTTGCCGGGCTTCTGGATCGAGAAGGTGCCGTCGACACGGCGGCCGTCAGGACCGACCTGCACGAAATTCCCGACCATGGTCTGCACGCTCGACAGGTAATTGCTCACCTTGTCGAGCAGCGCGTGCTGTTTGGAGTCAAAGGAATTCGCCTGGCTCGAGCCCGAGCTCTTGTTGCCAAAAAGCGAGAACGGGAAAAATCCCTTTGAGGCAGGCTGGGCCGCAGCCGGCGCAGCTGCCGCTGCCGGCGGCGACGCAGGCGTCGCCGATCCGGGAGATGATGATCCCGCCTTGGGCCGCGGCGACGGCAGCGGCACGTCTTCTGCAACCGCGGAAGCCGTCGCCAAGACGACGCACGCCATTGCCAACAAAATCGCCCGGACCCCCGATCCCGTCATCACCCTCTCCCCGTGCCTTGAGCACGTACGCCTCACGGCACGATTGTTAGCGAAACGATATGGCGAATTCGCGGCTGGTGCGACGCCCGTCCCGTTAGCAATCGGCCGTTCGTTTCTCAATAAGGCTCGTCAGCGGCGGCTTCAACGAGGATTTCACGTTTCCCCGCGTGGTTCGCCTGCCCGACGATACCTTCCTTCTCCATGCGTTCCATCAGCGATGCAGCGCGATTATAGCCGATCTGCAACCGACGCTGAATGTAACTGGTCGAGGCCTTGCGGTCGCGGGTCACGACCTGCACCGCCTGCTGGTAAAGGTCGCCGCCTTCCGGCGCGCCCATGGCGGTCGAGTCGAAGATCGGATTGCCGTCTTCGTCTTGCGGCTCTTCCGCCGTCACCGCTTCGAGATATTGCGGCACGCCTTGCGCCTTGAGATGGCGGACGACCTTTTCGACTTCCTCGTCGGACACGAACGGCCCGTGCACGCGGCTGATGCGGCCGCCGCCGGCCATGTAGAGCATGTCGCCCTGGCCGAGGAGTTGCTCGGCGCCCTGCTCGCCCAGAATGGTGCGGCTGTCGATCTTGGAGGTGACCTGGAACGAGATGCGGGTCGGGAAATTCGCCTTGATCGTGCCGGTGATGACGTCGACCGATGGCCGCTGCGTCGCCAGGATGACATGCAGGCCGGCGGCGCGCGCCATTTGCGCGAGCCGCTGCACGGCGCCTTCGATGTCCTTGCCGGCGACCATCATCAGGTCTGCCATTTCGTCGACGATCACGACGATGTAGGGCAGCGGTTCGAGATCGAGTTCCTCGTTCTCGTAAATCGCCTCGCCGGTCTCGCGATTGTAGCCGGTGTGCACGGTGCGTGAGAGCTTCTCGCCCTTGCCGTTCGCTTCGCCGACACGCGCGTTATAGCCGTCGATATTGCGCACGCCGAGCTTCGACATTTTCTTGTAGCGCTCTTCCATCTCGCGCACCGCCCATTTGAGCGCGACCACCGCCTTTTTCGGATCGGTGACGACGGGCGTCAGCAAATGCGGAATGCCGTCATAGACGGAAAGCTCGAGCATCTTCGGATCGACCATGATCAGCCGGCACTGGTCGGGCTGCAGACGGTAGACCAGGCTGAGGATCATGGTGTTGATCGCGACCGACTTGCCCGAGCCGGTGGTGCCGGCGATGAGCAGATGCGGCATGCGCGCGAGATCGACCAGCACCGGCTCGCCGCCGATCGACTTGCCGAGACAGAGCGGCAAGCGCGCCGAATTGTCGACATAGTCGCGCGAGGCAAGCAATTCGCGCAGGAACACTTTCTCGCGCGTGGGATTCGGCAGTTCGATGCCGATCGCGTTCCGGCCTGACACCACGGCGACGCGCGCCGACAGCGCGCTCATCGAGCGGGCGATGTCGTCGGCAAGGCTGATGACCCGCGACGATTTGATGCCGGGCGCCGGCTCAAGCTCGTAGAGCGTGACCACCGGCCCCGGCCGCGCATTGATGATTTCGCCGCGCACGCCGAAATCGCCGAGCACGCCTTCAAGCGCCGCGGCATTCTCCTGCAGCATTTCGCTGGTGATGGTGGAGCGCGCCGATTTGCTCGGCTGTGCCAGGAGTTCGAGCGGCGGGAGCGCATAACCACCGGCCAAGCGGCGTGGCTTCGGCGCCGGCGCGGATCGCGGCTTGCGCGCGGAGCGTTGTGTCGGTGTGCCGGTGAGTTCCTCCTCGGCTTCTTCTTCGCTGCGCGGGTCGGGCCGGCCGTCGAAGCGCGGTTCGATGCGGCGGGGCGCCGCGGCCTCGCTGCGCGGTGGCGCCGCCGCGCGCGCACGGCCGCGGAACAACAGCGCAAGGCGCGTGCGGAAGCTCCACACCGTATGGATCAGGCGGCCGAGCGATACCCAGGCGGTATCGTCTTCTGCTTCGGTTGCCGCCTCGTCTTCCTCTTCGTCGTCTTCCTCCGCCGTGTCGTCCTCATCGGAGGCTCCACGCCAGATGAAGCCGGCCGCTCCGGCAAAGGTGAAGAGCGCAGCCAGTCCGAGAATGATGGCGAGCACGAACCGGTAGAATCCAAGGATGGGCGTGCCCAGCACCATGGCCGGCGCCCGCAGCATGGCGTCGCCGACGACGCCGCCGAGCCCGCACGGCAGCGGCCAATGAGCCCCGCGCGGCAGGCAGGCGGCAAAGGCCGCGGTGAGCAAAGCGCCGAAGACCCAGAGCATCACGCGCGATCGCTCGCGGCCGAGCGGGCGATGGCCGAGCAGGCGATAACCCCAAACGCCGACTGGAAGCAGCAGCGCCAGCGAGCCCAAGCCGAGCAATTGCATCATCAGATCGGCGGCAATCGCGCCGGGCCGGCCGAGCAGATTATGCACTCGCGCAACGGTGGCGTGGCTCAGCGAGGGGTCGTGCACCGACCAGGTCGCGAGCGCCAACGCCGCCATCATGGCGAGGCTCAAAAGCGCAATGCCGCCGAGCTCGCGCAGCCGCCGCCGCAGCATGGCGCCGAGCTGGCCGGAAAGGAAGGCCATGCCATCGAGACCGCGGTCGATCATCGACATGATATTGCTCTCGACGCCCTTCTCTGCCTCAACCCAACACCGCGACGAGGCGATGCAGCGCCTCGGCGGTGATCTCCTTGTTCTGCACCATGGCGACGCGGATATAGTCGGCCCCTGGATTGCTGCCGTCGGCCTGCTCGCGCGCAAGATAGCGGCCCGGCACGACGCGCACGCCGGCGTCGCGCCAGAGCGAAAGCGTCGCCGCTTCGCTGCCGCCTTGCGCCGAGACGTCAAGCCACAGAAAGAAGCCGCCAGCGGGGCGGCGATAGCCGTAGCGATCGCCGACGATCTGATCGGCGAGATCGAATTTCGCCCGGTAGAGGCGCCGGTTCTCCTCGACGTGCATCTCGTCGTTATAAGCCGCGATGGCGACGCGTTGCGCCGGCACCGGCACTTGCGGCGCGGCGACATTGCGCAGTTCGAGATAGGACGCGAGGAAGCGCCGATCACCGGCCGCGAAACCCACCCGCAGACCGGGAAGGCTCGAACGTTTGGACAGCGAGTGAAACACCACGACGTTGGCGAACTCGGATCCAGCCGCTTCCAGCATTCCGGGTGGCGGCCGATCACTATAGATTTCGCAATAGCATTCGTCGCAGAAGATGAGAAAACCGTGACGGCGCGCCAGCGCCGCAAGCCTGGCAAGGTAGGCACCGTCGGCCACGGCGCCCTGCGGATTGGACGGCGAGGCGAGGTAACAGGCGACGGTGCGCGCGAGCAGCTCTTCGCTCAGCGCGTCGAGATCGGGCAAGAAGCCCGACGCCGCGGTCGCGGGCAGATAAACCGGCTCGCAATCGGCGGCGATGGCGCCGGCGGAATAGGCGGCATAGAACGGATTGGGCACCAGCACGGCCGGCCGGCCGGCGCGCGGCGGCACGAAGCGCTTGGCGGCAAGCGCCGCCAGGAACAGGCCCTCACGCGTGCCGTTGAGCACCAGCACTTCCACGGCGGGATCGACCGGGCGGGGGAGCGCGTAGCGGCGATTGAGCCAATGCGCGACGGCTTCGCCGAAGGCATCGAGCCCCTTGTTCATCGGGTAGCGGCCGAATTCATCGACATGCGCGGCGATGATCGGCCCGACGAACGGCGGAATGGGATGCTGCGGCTCGCCGACAGCCATGCTGATCGCGGGCTTCCCAGGCGGGATGTCGCCCAGAAGCTCGCGCAGCCGCACAAACGGCGAGCGCGAATCGGGCGCGCGAACCGCTAATGAAGTTTCCTGGCGGGTCATCCTATACATCATGAACAGCGGGACCGCCCGCCGCGTCAGCGACGACATAGCATAGGAGTGGCGAGGTTAAGACCCGATTAACCATCGGCCGGTCCATCGATTTCGGCGGGCCGGAGCGGCAGCGCCCCGACACCCGCCATCCATCGGGCCGCGGCGGTTAAAAATACTTTTCTTCGAGGTCGACCGTCGATTCGACGCCGATGCGATCGAAATTTGCGGCCACCCACTCGTCGGCGCGCGCGCGGCCGTTGTGGAACAATTTGGTCAGGAATTTCCAGTCCGCGTTCAGGCGGCTCGACGCCGTGAACTCCCGGATGATGTCCTCGGCCTCGATCAGATGCACGAAGGTCCGCTTGCCGCCGGGCATGATGCCCTCGTCGACGCGGCGATTGCGCACCGCGACCGACCGCATCTCGCGAATGAGCGCGGTATTGAAGCTGATCTCCTGCATACGATTCATGATCGCGGGCGATGAGGTCGGAAGGTCGGGCCGATCGGCCGGCGTCAGGTGAACGAGCACGACGTCGGGCGTCTCGCACTCATAGACCAGCGGAAAGATCGCCGGATTTCCCGCATAGCCGCCGTCCCAATAATGCTCGCCATCCACCTCGACCGCTTGCATCAACAGCGGCAAGCAGGTCGAGGCGAGCACATGCTCGGCGCGAAGTTCCTTGCCGGAAAACACCTTCACCTTTGCCGTGCGCACATTGGTCGCGGACAGGAACAGCTTGATCGCGTCCTGCTGCCGGACCCGTTCGAAATCGACGCCTCCCTCGATCAGCTTCTTGAGCGGGTTATAGTTGAACGGGTTGAGCTGATAGGGCGAGGCGAAATGGGCCAGCGCCTCCATGAATACGTAGCCCGGCGAATGATCGAGGCCTTGCCGCGAACTCATACGATCGATCAGCGACGGCTGGAACAGGCTGTGCGACGCATCCTGCGATAGCTTGCGCCAGAACGCCCGCAGCGCCTTTTTCGCGCCTTTGCGGCCGCCGGCTGCAAAACCGTCGGCGAGCACCACGGCATTAACCGCGCCCGCGCTGCTGGCCGTGATGCCTTCGAACGCGAGGCGCTCTTCGTCGAGCAGGCGATCGAGCACGCCCCAGGTGAAAGCACCGTGGGTGCCGCCACCCTGCAGTGCCAAGTTGACGACTTTCTGAGCAGCGATATTTTTCTGGGCAGCAATCGGGACGGTCCGAGGACCGGCTGCGCCGGAGTCTTGATCGATGCGTTTCATTGCTGCGGGGGAATCAGCTGTCACAGGTGACAGATAGATAATTCTCCTTTGCTGCAGTGCAAAGACCGAAACATTATTTTTTTGGCTGATCTCATCTTCCAAAAACGCAGTGTTACCTAAAATTTAGGCAGCATTACACGATGCTGAAGAGACAGGCACTCGCGGAAGCAATGGTCCACATGCAATGGTAATGGCGCCGCCGCCTCGCACGGCGCCCGGGCCACGATCAAAAATACTTCTGGTAGAGATCGACCGTCGATTCGCGGCCGATGCGGTCGAAATTGGCGGCCAGCCACTGATCGGCGCGCATGCGGCCCATTTCGTGAAGATGCAGCAGGAAATTCCAATCGCTGTTCAGCCGGCTCGACCATGAAAGGCCGCGGATCAAATCTTCGGCTTCGATCAGGTGAACCAGCATCCGTCTGCCGCCCAATTTGCCGTCGTCGATCTGCCTGTTCAGATAGGCGATGGTCCGCATTTCGCGGATCAGCGCAGTGTTGAAACTGATCTCCTGCATGCGATTCATGATCGCCGGCGACGTGGTCGGCACGCCCGGCCGCTCGGCCGGCGTGATGTGAACCATGAGAATATCGGACGTATTGCAGTTATAGATCAGCGGAAAGATCGCGGGGTTGCCGGCATAGCTGCCGTCCCAATAAAACTCGCCGTCGACCTCGACCGCTTGCATTAACAGCGGCAGGCAGGTCGACGCGAGCAAGTGCGACACGCCGATTTCCTTGCCGTAGAAGATTTTCACCTTGGCGGTCTGCACATTGGTCGCGCACAGAAAGAGTTTCACAGTCGTCTGCTGGCGCACCCGCTCGAAGTCGATCGTCTGGACGAGCAGATCCTTGAACGGATTGAAATTGAACGGATTCATCTGATAGGGCGAGGCGAAATAAGTCATCGGCTCAAGGAAGATGAATCCGAGCGAGTGCTCGAGGCCGTAATCCGGGTTCGCCTTGTCGATGACGGACGGCGCCAGCGGGCTGCCCGCCGACAGCGCAGAGACTTTTTGCCAATAAACGCGCAGCGCTTCTCTCGCGCCCTCGCGCCCGCCAGCGGCCAAGCCGTCGGCGAGCACGACGGCATTCACGGCACCGGCGCTCGTTCCGGTGATGCCTTCGAATTCCAGCCGGCTCTCTTCGAGCAGGCGATCCAGCACGCCCCAGGTGAAGGCGCCGTGGCTGCCGCCGCCTTGCAGCGCCAGATTGACGATCTTGCGTCCGGCGGCCGCTCCCGTCGCGGGAGCGGAGCTGTCGTTATCTTGCTCGGTGGCCATTGCCGCAATGAAAGCCGCTGACATTGAGCAGACAACACGCCGTTGCCCGCCGTCGGCGAAACGAATGGGCGGATGGTAGCACCAGGCTCGATGCCGAAGCAAAACGCGTTGGCGTGTCGGAAATATTTCGTTTCGATGTCGTCCGTCATGCGTTGCTCAAGGCGGCAATTCCGATAACGACGCTGGCGGTTATTTCCCAGCGTCCCCGGCGGATCGGCCTCGAAACAAATTAATACCGCTTACGCATGCGCCTTGCGCTGCGGGTCGACGATGCTTTCAAGCTTGCCGAGAACGTGCATGCAGGGAAGAAGCTCCGCGAGGCTCGCATTCGGCTCGCGCTTCTCCTTGATCGCGGCGATGAACTCGCGGTCCTCTAGCTCGATCCCGTCCATGGACACATCGACCTTGGACAAATCGATCTTGTTGTCTTTGCCGTCGACCAGATCGTCATAATACGCCTTGTAGGTGCCGTTGTCGCAGATGTAGCGAAAGAACGAGCCGATCGGCCCGTCATTGTTGAACGACAGCGAGAGCGTCAAGATCGAGCCGGACGATACCTTGGCGACGATGCCCATATCCATGGCGATGCCCAACTGCGGATGGATCGGTCCCTGCACCGCGTAGCAATCCGAGATCGTCTCACCGGTCTGATACTGAAACAGATCGATGGTGTGCGCCGAATGGTGCCACAAGAGATGATCGGTCCAGCTGCGCGCCTGCCCGGCCGCATTCATATTCTTCCGGCGGAAGAAATAGGTCTGCACGTCCATCTGCTGGATTTTCAGTTCGCCCTTCTGAATCTTTTTGTGAATGAATTGGTGGCTGGGATTGAAGCGGCGCACATGCCCGCCCATCGCGACCACGCCGGTTTCTTTCGCGATCTTCACCAGCGCTTCGGCATCCTCGACGCTGTCGGTTACCGGGATTTCCACCAGCACATGCTTGCCGGCGCGCATCACCTGCTCGCCCTGGCGGAAGTGCATTTTGGTCGGCGTGGTGAGGATCACCGCGTCGGCGCGCTTGATCCCTTCCGACAAGTCGCCGGTATAGTGCGGAATGCCGTATTTCCTGGCGACCTCCGCCGTGGCGTCCTGATTGCCGCCGACCAGCGACGTCACCTCCACCTCGGGGATGCGCTTGAGCGCATCCAAATGTTTCTGACCGAATGCACCCTGACCGGCGACGCAAATTTTCATGGGTTGCCTCTTACGAAATTTGCAGCATCATGGCCGGGCATAGCCGTTCGAAGAACGGCGTCGCTTCGCTCGCCTATGCCCGGCCATCCCGCTCGATTGTGCCCGCCCTGGCGAGATGCGCGGGCCAAGCCCGCGCATGATGAAGGGCTAAAATCTGCGACCGTCAACAATGTTCAGCCGCGAACGCGCTCGACCTTGGCGCGCGCAGCCGCGCGCTTGTGCTTGACGGCCGCCGGCTTGTGCTTGCCTGCAGCCTTCGCGCCGCGACGATGGGTTTCAAGAATAATGTGACCGACTGCGGTGTTCGACGCCGGCACCGTGTAGAAGCGGTAGACTTCGTCGACCTTGTCGCCGAGCGCGCCGCGCATGATCAGCCACATCACCATCTCAATGCCTTCGGCGCCGGCTTCGCGCATGTAATCGACATGCGGAATCTTGACGAGCTTCTGCGGGTCGCTCGACAGATTGTCGAGGAAGGCCTTGTCCCACTTGCTGTTGATCAAGCCGGCGCGCGGCCCGCTGATCTGATGCGACAGGCCGCCGGTGCCGAAGATCACCACCTTGAGATCGTCCGGATAGGATTCCACGGCCTTCTTGATGGCGCGGCCGAGCATGAAGCAGCGATGGCCGGTGGGCGGCGGATACATCACTACATTCACCGCCAGCGGGATGACCGGGCACGGCCAGTGCGAGTCCTTGTCGATCTTGCCGAACAACAGGTTCATCGGCACGGTCATGCCGTGATCGACCGCCATTTTGTTGACGATGGTGAGGTCGAACTCGTCGAGGATCACCGACTGGGCAATATGCGAGGCGAGCGCCGGATGACCCTGCACCACCGGCACCGGCCGCGGGCCCCAGCCTTCGTCGGCCGGCGGGAATTCCGCCGCGCAGCCGAGCGCGAAGGTCGGGATCAGATCGACCGAGAAGGCCGAGGCGTGGTCGTTATAGACGATGATGGCGACATCGGGCTTGGTCTCGCGCATCCATTTCTGCGACTTCTCGAAGCCGGAGAACACGCGCTTCCAGTAGGGCTCCTCGGTCTTGCCGTTATCGATTGCCGCGCCGATGGCGGGCACGTGCGATGAACCGATACCTGCGACGATCCTAGCCACGGCTCACTTCCGTTTTGCTGATTTCGATTTGGATTTTGGCTTGCTCTTACTCTTGGTCTTCGGCGTGCTCTTGCGCGAAGCCTTGGCGCCGGCCGCTTTGGCCTTTGGGGTCTTTTCGCCGGCTGCTTTCTTCCCGGCCGCTCCGGTGATCAATGACGCGGGTTTGTCCCTGCCCGTCCGCGAGCGGTTGCCCTCGACCGACCGGCCGCCGCCGAGCATCATCTTGGCGTAATCTTCCTGGGTGTTGCCGGTCATCACCGCGGCGAGATGTTGGAACGAATGCCCGTCGGTGGCGCCGAGCTTGGCGGTGAAATAAATGTTGCCGCCGAGCTCGAGCATGCGATTGTAATCGCGCTTGAGGACGGCGTCCGTCTGTTCCGGCGTCAGGTTGAAGCGCTTCAGGTACTCCCCCTCGTTGGCCTTGAAGGCCTTGCGGTTCTCCTCCTGCATCAGCGACATGCAGAACATGTTGATCCCGTAACCCTGGCGGGAGCGTTCGGCATCAAAAACGTAGGTGCCGGGGATGTCGTCGTATTCGTGTCGTGCGCGGGCCATCGGCGTCTTCTCCTGCGGCTTCACATATATAACGCAGCAAAGCTTGGCAACGTAAGCGGTTCCTGCACGTGCGAACTGTTCTAACCTTGGCGTCTTTCAGCCGTCATGCCCGCTCCTGTTGCGGAACACCCCGATTAGCGGGGCACCGCGGTGCAAGTCGCTGGGGATGGCCGGGACAAAGCCCGGCCATTGACGCTGAGAAGCGTCAGCTCCAATAGAGCCGCATGGGGTTGTCGACCAGCAGTTTTTGCTGCAGTTCGGCCGTGGGCGCGATTTTGGGGATGTAGTCGACCAGCAGCCCATCGTCGGGCGCTTCTTTTTTCATGTTGGGATGCGGCCAATCGGTGCCCCAGATCACGCGGTCGGGAAAACGCGCGACCAGCGTGCGCCCGAACGGCACCACGTCGTCATAGGGCGGCCCGGCCAGCGTCATGCGCTCCGGACAAGTCGCCTTGACCCAGAAGTTCTTGTGCCGGTCCATCAGCCGGTGAAAGCGCTGGTTCTCGGGGTGATCGACGCCCTTCTTGACGTCGGGCGTGCCCATATGATCGACCACGACAGTGGTGGGCAGCGCGGTGAAGAAATCCTCAAGCTCGGGCAAATCGTGCATCTCGAAATAAACCACGACATGCCAGCCAAGCTTGTCCACGCGGGCAGCGATGCGTTCGAGCACGTCGCGCGGCGTGAAATCGACCAGCCGCTTGAGAAAATTGAAGCGCACGCCGCGGACGCCGGCCTTGTCCATCCATTTGAGTTCGTCGTCGGTTACGTCTTCGCCGACGAAGGCCACGCCCTTGGCGCGGCCTGAGGAAGACTCCAGCGCGTCCACCATCGCGCGATTGTCCTTCGAGTGGCAGGACGCCTGCACGATAACGTTCTTGTCAAACCCGAGAAAATCCCGGAGCGCGAACAATTTCTCCTTCGGCGCGTCGCATGGAGTGTATTTGCGCTCCGGCGCGTAGGGAAATTTGCTCTCGGGACCGAACACGTGGCAATGCGCATCGACCGCGCCCGGCGGCGGCCGGAATTTCGGTTTCGAGGGATTGGGGTGAAAGGGAATGTAGCCGGGGCTCATCGGCACAGAGAATTTCTCCTCATTGTCATTTCCGGGCGCGCCACCGGCGCGAGCCCCGAATCTATAATCACAGAACGGGCAATTAGGATTGCAGATTGAATTTCCTGGGCAGGGCGTATGGATTCCGGGCCCAGCGCTTCGCGCCGTCCCGGAATGACGGCTAAAGTTTCTCCAGCGCTAGCGATACGCCTTGCCCAACGCCGACGCACATGGTGGCAAGCGCGCGTCTGCCGCCGCGCTTTTCCAAGCCATGCACGGCGGTGAGCGCGAGCCGCGCCCCGGACATGCCGAGCGGGTGACCGAGCGCGATGGCGCCGCCATGCGGATTGACGTGCTCGGCGTCGTCGGCAACGCCGAGCTGGCGCAGACAGGCGAGCCCCTGCGAGGCAAAGGCTTCGTTCAATTCGATCAGATCGAAGTCGCCGATTTTCAACCCGAGGCGCTCCATCAATTTGCGCGTCGAGGGCACTGGGCCGATGCCCATGATCCGCGGCGCCACTGCAGCCGACGCCATGCCGAGCACGCGCGCCCGCGGCGTCAAGCCGTGCGCCTTCACACCGTCCTCGCTGGCGAGAATGAGCGCGGCAGCGCCGTCATTGACGCCTGAGGCGTTGCCGGCAGTAATAGTGCCCGGATTGCGCACAATCGGCCTGAGCTTGGCGAGCGCCTCGAGCGTGGTATCGGCCCGGATATGCTCGTCCTTATCGACGACGATTGGACCCGCTTTGCCGCCGGGCGCCTCGACCGGCACGATTTCCTCGGCGAAATATCCGCCCGCGGCCGCCTTGCCGGCGCGCTGTTGCGAGCGAAGCGCGAAAGCATCCTGGTCCTTGCGCTCCACCTGAAACTCTTCGGCGACATTCTCTGCGGTCTCCGGCATCGAATCGACGCCGTATTGCGCCTTGAGCAGCGGATTGATGAAGCGCCAGCCGATCGTGGTGTCGTAAATCTCGGCGTTGCGCGAAAACGCTTCGGCCGCCTTGCCTATCACCATGGGCGCGCGTGTCATCGACTCGACGCCGCCGGCAATAGCGAAATCCATGTCACCGGTGCGGATCGCGCGCGCCGCGTCGCCCACGGCATTGAGCCCGGACGCGCATAGCCGATTAACAGTGAGACCGGGAACGCTTTCCGGCAGCCCCGCCAGAAGCAGCGCCATGCGCGCCACATTGCGGTTGTCTTCACCGGCCTGATTGGCGCAGCCGAGGAAGACCTCGTCGAGCCGCGACCAGTCGGCCTGCGGATTGCGTGCGACCAGCGCGCGAATGGGGGCCGCCGCGAGATCGTCGGTGCGCACCTTGGCGAGCGCGCCAGCATAACGGCCGATGGCGGTGCGCGCCGCGTCGCAGATGAAGACCTCCCGCATCGGCGTATCCTTTCCAAATCCTTTTCGGCTTATCCGTCCCTATCTAGGGACCTGATGCGAGGGGGTCAAATCAGCCGGCCGCCCTCACGGCCGGCCGAATTTCCGCAATCGCTCCAGCAGCAACTGGCGCAGATCGCGCCCGATGAACTTGACCATCTTCCGCTCGTGCTGCGCCGCCAGGCTCTTGATCCGCTCCATGGCTTCCTTGCCCGCCGCGGTCATGAACAGCGAATGGGAGCGTCCATCGCCGGACGAGACCCGCCGTTCGATCCATTGCCGGCGCTCGAGCTCATGCAGCATACGCGCCAGCCGCGCCCGCTCTATATTGAGCGCCTTGCCGATGGCCGCCTGCGAGCGGCCGGGATTGGCGGCGATCAGGACCAGCACCGAATACTGCGCCGGGCGGACGTCGACCGGGCCGAGCGTGCGAATGAAGTCCTTGAAGATCGCGACCTGCAGCCGCCGCAGAAAGTAGCCGACCCGGTCATTGAGTTCGGCAATATCCATCGCCTCGGATGCGGCGCCCGGCCGCCGCCTGCGCCCGGCCGTTCGGCCGGAGGCGGCAGATTTCCGCCTGCCCGCGGCCTTCGCGCTTGGCGCCTTCCCCGCAGCCTGTTCCATACGGCCTGTTCCCATAGGGGTGTTCCACGGCAACCCGCCGGATATCAGCGGCTAGACCACATCCCGATTCAACCGAATCGGGATGTGGTCCAGATTCTTGTTCTGTCGCATGTCCTTTTCGGAAAACCGGCTTCCACTTTTCCGGGACATGCTCCTGGGAAGCCGCTTGACCAATATTGTTGTCAATGACAACATATTTTGCAGCCGGCCGATAGCCGGCTAGGCGCCAATAAGGCCAACAAGAACTTGGTTTCTGGGAGGATCGCATGCGTCAGCGCGCAGCCGTCATAGCCGCCCTGTTTTCCCTTCTTTGCTCGCCAGCTGGAGCCGAAATGAACGGCACGCTGCGCATCGGCGTGATGAACGACATGTCGAGCGTCTATTCCGACTTCCAGGGACCGGGATCGGTGGTGGCGGCGCAACTCGCGGCCGAGGATTTCGCCAAACAGTCAAAACGCAAGGTCGAGATTCTCGCCGCCGACCATCAGAACAAGGCCGATGTCGGCGCCTCGATCGCCCGGCGCTGGTTCGATGTCGACGGCGTCGACATGATCATCGACGTGCCGAATTCCGCCGTGGCGCTTGCCGTGGCCGACATCGCGCGGGAAAAGAACAAAGTGCTGATCGGCTCAGGCGCCGGCAGCTCGCTCTTGACCGGCGCGAAATGCTCGCCGAACACCGTGCACTGGACGTACGACACCTGGGCGATGGGGCACGGCGTCGCGCGCGGCGTGCTGGCGCAAGGCGGCAAGAGCTGGTTCCTCGTCACCGCCGACTATGCGTTCGGTCAGGACCTGGAAAAGCAGGCGAGCGAAGAAGTGAAGGCGGAAGGCGGCCAGGTGCTTGGCAGCGTGCGGCATCCACTCGGCGCAAGCGACTTCTCCTCCTTCCTGCTGCAGGCGCAAGCTTCCGGCGCGCAGGTGATCGGGCTCGCCAATGCCGGCGGCGACACCGTCAACGCGATCAAGCAGGCGGCGGAGTTCAATCTCGGCGAGAAGCAAAAAATCGTCGCTCTGATCTTCGACCTGCAGAGCGTTCCGGCGCTCGGCCTGAAGACGGCGCAAGGCATCGTGGCGCTCAACGCCTTCTATTGGGATTGGAACGACAAGACCCGCGCCTGGTCCGCGCGTTATCAAGAGCGCTATGTGAAGAAGGAGATGCCGAACCATATGCATGCCGGCGTCTATTCCGGAACCATGGCTTATCTCAACGCCGTGGATCGCATCGGCTCGCCGGCCGACGGCCGCGCGGTCGTCGCCGCGATGAAGGCTTCGCCTATCGACGATCCGCTGTTCGGCCACGTCACTATCCGCGAAGACGGGCGCGCGATGCACGATATGTATCTGCTGCAGGTCAAGTCGCCGGCCGAATCGAAGAGCACCTGGGATGTGTTCAAGGTGATGGCGACAATCGATGCCGACCACGCATTTCGTCCGCTCAACGAGGGCGGCTGTCCGCTGGTCGCGAAATAGCGAGGCGACGGTGCGGGAGAACAGCCGAAGTCCCGGCCCAACAATTTCTCCGCGTGCCAAACTGTGGCAAGCTGCAGCGCCGCCACAAGCGAGGGTGCAGAGCCGATCATGAGTTCCAACGTGGGCGCTATCAAACTTCCGTCTTCGCTGCGCGCCGAGCAACGCGGTCCGGTCGCCATCCTGCGCCTGCATCGTGCCGAGAAGCGCAATGCACTGAACGATACGCTCGTGCAGGGCATGGTGACGTTCTTCGACGCCCTGCCTGCCGATGTGCGTGCCGTTGTGCTGGCGGGAGAGGGCGAGCATTTCAGCGCCGGCCTCGACCTCACCGAGCTTGAGGAGCGCGACGTGTTCGGCGGCGTCACCCATTCGAGCTCCTGGCATCGCGCCTTCGAGCGCATTGAATTCGGCAAAGTGCCGGTCGTTGCGGTGCTGCACGGCGCGGTGGTCGGCGGTGGATTGGAGCTTGCCGCCGCCGCGCATATCCGCGTCGCCGAGCGCTCAGCCTATTATGCGCTTCCGGAAGGAAGCCGCGGGATTTTCGTCGGCGGCGGCGGCTCGGTGCGTTTGCCGCCGCTCCTCGGCCTCGCCCGCATGATGGACATGATGCTGACCGGACGCACGTTGAGTGCAGAGGAGGGCCAGGCGATCGGGCTGTCGCAATATCTCGTGGACGAAGGCGCCGGCATGGCCAAAGCGCTCGAACTCGCTGAACGAATCGCCGCCAATGCGCCGTTCACCAACTTCGCCGTCACCCACATGCTGCCGCGCATCGCCCGCAGCGATCCGGCCGCGGGCTTCGCCGCCGAAGCGCTGACGGCGGCGATCGCCCAAGGCGAGGAGGAAGCCAAGAAGCGGCTCAAAGCGTTTCTGGAAAAGCGCGGCCCCAAGGTCGTGCGCGGATAGCGGGTCCGATCCATGTCCAGCGCGCCGGCAAAAAGTCTATCGGGGGAGCAAGCGCCGCTGCGGCCGGTGCGGCTCGGGCCGGCGAGCGTCGATGTCGAGCGCCGGCCGGACGGCGTTATCCTGCTGCGGTCGCCGCGCGCCTTGGAGCCTTATCCGCAAACGCTCACCGAGCGGCTGGCGTATTGGGCGGATGCCGCGCCCGAGCGGATTTTTCTCGCCCAGCGCGACAGTGCCGGCGCCTGGCGCAGCGTGACTTACAGCACGGCCTTCGCGCGCGTCCGCGCCATCGCCGCTTGTCTCTTGGAGCGCGAGCTTTCGCCGGAGCGGCCGATCGCCATCCTCTCAGGCAACGACATCGAGCATGCGCTGCTCGGCCTTGCCGCCATGCATGTGGGCATCGCTTATGCGCCGATCTCAGTGCCCTATTCGCTGGTGTCGCGCGATTTCAAGAAGCTCAAGGCGATCATCGAGATTTTGACGCCCGGTCTTGTCTTCGCCGCCGACGGGGCCGCGTTTGCGCCGGCCATTGCCGCTACCGTGCCGTCGAACGTGGAAGTCGCCGTCACGGCGCATCCGGACGGCGACCGGCCGATGACGCCCTTTGCAGAGCTGCTCGGCGCGCGCGCGACGTCTGCCGTCGAAGCGGCGCACGTAAAGGTCGGCCCCGCTACGGTCGCTAAGATCCTGTTCACCTCCGGCTCTACCGGCCAGCCCAAAGGCGTCATCAACACGCAGCAGATGCTGTGCGCCAATCAATCGATGATCCGCGGCGGCCTCGCCTTCCTGGGCGACGGCGAGCCGCCGGTTCTGGTCGACTGGCTTCCCTGGAATCACACCTACGGCAGCAATCACAATTTCGGCCTGGTGCTCGACCGCGGCGGCTCGCTCTATATCGATGAAGGCAAGCCGATGCCCGGCGCCATCGAGGCGACAGCGCGCAATCTGCGCGACATCGCTCCCACCATCTATTTCAACGTGCCGAAGGGCTTCGAGATGCTCTTGCCGCATCTGACCGAAGATCGGGCGCTGCGCGAGAGGTTTTTCAGCCGCCTCAAGCTGATGTTTTACGCCGGCGCCGGCCTGTCGCAGCATGTGCATGACGCGTTCCAGGAACTTGCGGTCAAGACCATCGGCAAGCGCATCATGTTTCTAACGAGCCTCGGCTCGACCGAGACCGCGCCCGCAGCGCTCGCCTGCAGCTGGGAAAGCGAGCAGATCGGCAACATCGGCCTGCCGCTGCCGGGGCTCGAACTCAAGCTCGTGCCGAACGAGGGTAAGCTGGAAACGCGGATGAAAGGGCCGAACATCACGCCCGGTTACTGGCGTGCGCCGGCGCTCACTGCGGCTGCCTTCGACGAGGAAGGGTTCTACAAGATCGGCGATGCGCTCAAATTCGCGGATCCCGCCGCGCCCGCCAAAGGCCTCTTGTTCGACGGCCGCATCGCCGAGGATTTCAAGCTTGCGACCGGCACATGGGTCAGCGTCGGCCCGCTGCGCATGGCCTTCATCATGCAGTGTGCACCGCTCGCTCGCGACGTTGTGCTGGCCGGTCCCGACCGCGACGAAGTCGCCGCTCTCATCATCCCCGACGTGGAAGCCTGCCGCAGGCTTGCGCCGGACTTGCCGCCCGATGCAGCCCCGTCCGTCGTGCTGGCCCGCCCGCAGGTGCGCAAGGCGTTTGAGCAGTTTCTCGATGCGCTTTCCGATCCGAGCCGCGGCACCTCGGCTCGCATCGGCCGCGCCATTCTGCTTGCCGAGCCGCCCTCGCTTGACGTTGGCGAAGTCACCGACAAAGGATCGATCAACCAGCGCGCGGTGCTTGCGCATCGCGCCGCATTGGTGGAAGAACTTTACACCGAGCCGCCATCGGCCAACGTCATCGTCGCTCCTTCCCGTCCCTCCCCCGCAAGGGAGGGAGGGTCAGGGTGGGGGCACACAGCACAAGCGAGTTGATCATGGATATTCGTGGACACGCGGCCCTCGTCACCGGCGGGGGCTCGGGGCTCGGCGCCGCCACGGCGCGCATGCTGGCTGCGGCCGGCGCGAAAGTTGCCGTTCTCGACGTCAACACCAAGGCCGCGGCCGAAGTGGCGATCGACATCAACGGGATCGCGATCGCCTGCGACGTGAGCGACAGCGCCTCCACCGAAGCCGCCATCGCCAAGGCTGCCGCCGATCACGGTCCGGCACGCATCCTGGTCAATTGCGCGGGCGTCGGAACGGCCAAGCGGATCGTCGGCAAGGAAGGACCGCAGCCGCTCGCCGACTATGAGCGCGTGATCCGCATCAATCTGATCGGCACATTCAACGCCATGCGGCTTGCGGCCGCCGCCATGATGCCGCTCGAGCCGCTGACCGACGGCGAGCGCGGCATTATCATCTGCACCGCCTCGGTCGCGGCCTATGAGGGCCAGATCGGCCAGGCGGCGTACGCCTCGTCCAAGGGCGGCATCGTCGGCCTCGTGCTGCCGGCGGCGCGCGAATTCTCGCAATATGGTATTCGCGTCAACGCCATTGCTCCGGGAATATTCCTGACGCCGATGCTGCTCGGGCTGACGCAAGAGGCCCAGAACAGCCTTGCGGCTTCGCTGCCCTTCCCGAAAAAACTCGGCGATCCGTCGCAATTCGCATCGCTGGTGCACCACATGATCGAGAACCGCTATCTCAATGGCGTGGTTGTGCGGCTCGACGCCGCCTTGCGCATGGCGCCCCGATAGTCGGACGCCGACATGCTTTGCAACGTCCGCACGACGCGCATCGAATGGTGCGATTGCGATCCCGCCGGGATCATCTTCTATCCGCGCTACTTCGAGATTTTCGATACCAGCACGACCGCGCTGTTCGAACGCGCGCTTGGCATGAACAAGATCGCGTATCTCAAGGCCTACGAGTTCGCCGGACACCCGGTGGTGGAAACGCGCGCGCGCTTTCGCCAGCCGACGCGGTTCGGCGACAATGTGTCGATCGAAACCAAGGTCGTGGAGTGCCGCGAATCGAGCTTCAGGCTCGAGCATCGCATCAGCAAGGGCGGCGCGCTCGCGGTCGAGGGCTTCGAAACGCGGATCTGGGTGAAGCGCAATGCGGCCGATCCGCGGCGCGTCGAATCGCAGCCGATCCCGCCCGAGGTAATCGCGCGGCTCAATCAGGCGGACACTGATCCGGCGGACGGCAGCATTTAGGCCGCGCCGATTTGGCGCGTTACAACGCCGCGCCCGAATGGCACACGTTCAAGACGGCATGGATTTCCTATAAAAACCGTGCCCGCGGAGGAGGAGGAGCGCCCATGCGCATAGACGCCTACACGCATTTTTTTCCGAAGCGATTTTTCGACAGGCTCGACGACATCGCTGCCGACTACAAGGACATGGGCAAGCGCGTGCGCTCGCTGCCGGCGCTTTACGACCTCGATGTGCGCAAAAGGATCGTCGACGGCCACAAGGACTATCAGCAGATCCTCAGCTATTCGCAGCCGCCGGTCGAAGTCATCGCCAAGACGCCCGCGCAGATCGACGAATTGTGCCGCATCATCAACGACGGCCTCGCTGAGATCGTCGCCAAGGAACAGCATCACTTCCCGGGCTTCGTGGCGCAGGTCTCGCTTGCCGCAGGCGATGCCGGCGTCGGCGAGGCGCAACGCGCGGTCAAGGAGCTGGGCGCGCTCGGCGTCCAGATCTATACCAACGTCGCCGGCAAGCCGCTCGACCGCCCCGAATACCGCCCGTTCTGGGCCCGCATGAACGCGCTCGGCATTCCGATTTGGCTGCATCCGGTGCGCGGCGCCGAGGTACCGGACTATATCTCCGAGCAGAAATCACTGTACGAGATCTGGTGGACGTTCGGCTGGTCCTACGAGACCGCAACCGCGATGATGCGGCTCGTCTACTCGAAGATCCTGGACGACCATCCCGGCTTGAAAATCATCACCCACCATTTCGGCGGCATCGTGCCGATGCTGGAAGGCCGCATCGGGCCCGGCAACGACGTCATGGGGTCGCGCACCTCCGACACCGACTATGTGAGCTTGCGCAAGAGCCTGAAGAAACGCGTGCTCGATTATTTCAAAGAGGATTTTTGGGCGGATACCGCCGTCTTCACCGCGGAACCGGCGACCAAGGCCGGTTTGGAATTCTTTCCACGCGACAAGATCGTGTTCGCGTCCGACTGTCCGTTCGATCCCGAAGGCGGCGCGATGTATCCGCGCGAGACGCTGCGGATCCTCGATTCCCTCGACCTGTCGCCGGCGGACAGGGACAAGATCTACTTCCGGAATCTCGAAGCGGTCACCGGGCGCAAACTGGTAAAGTCATAGCCGCGCCGCAAAATCATTGCCGCGAAGGATCAAGCTTAATCCATGGCCGGGCAAATCGGCCGGGTAGATCGGCCGGGCAAATCGCCGTTGAGACGGTGCGGGCCGCGAAGTATAGTCGTACAAAATAGAGTTGCATGAGATCGCCAATGAAAAAGTTGCTGGCCGCGGCAGTCGTGACGATGTTGATGGTCGGTGCATTGACGGCCAGCACGTGGGTCACGGCGCAGGAAACCCGGCCGGTTTCTCCGGCGCAGCTACAGAAAATACTTAAGTTCGTCGACACCATCGGCGGCAAGGAAGAATTCCCGCCGCCGACAGCGCATAACCTGGGAGTGACCAGCGATCCGAACCAGGCGCTTCCGGTCGCGGTCGTCGTGACCGACGATCACAAGGTCTATTTTTGCCGCAGCGAACTCAATCCGGCAGATTACATCATTTGGGTGCGCATTGCGGACAAAGACGCATCCTACATGTTTTTGACCCACGCGGACCTGAAATTGGTTCGCACGCTATATTTGCGGAATCAGGGGTTCCCCCAGATAGTGGACGTCCCGTCAACGCAAATTCAGGCCATTTACAAGGATGCCTTGTTGGCGCTGGCCAAAGACGTCGACAAGGCGCACTGAAAATCCCGGGGTGAGTGGGCAGCGTTCCTTGCCTCGTCCCAACGCGCTTCGTATCATTGAATAATGACAACACTTGCAGCATCCCACGCCGCCGCGGACGGCGCCGTCACCGAAGCCCTTTTCCGCCGCGTCATGGCCTCGTTCGTGACCGGCGTGACCGTCATCACCACGCAGGTGCGCGGTGAAATCCGCGGTATGACGGCGAACGCGTTCATGTCGGGCTCGCTCGAGCCGCCGTTATGCGTCGTCTCCGTCGGCAAGAAAGCGCGCATGCACGCTTTCCTGCTGGAGGCCGGGCATTTCGGCGTGAACATTCTCGCGCGCGGACAAGAGCCGCTGATCGGGCATTTCGCCGGCCGTCCGGTCGAGGGCATCGATCCGAAATACGACTACGCCGGCGACACGCCCATGTTCGCCCACGCCATTTCGAGCATCGCCGCCAAGGTGACGGCGCGGCACGAGTGCGGCGACCATTCGCTGTTTATCGGCCATATCTTCGCGATGCGCCACAGCGACGGGCTTTCCCCGGTCGTTCTGCACACCGGCAAGCTCGCTTCGCTGATGCCGCACGAGAAGACGATTTGGCCGACGCTCGACTTTTGGTGAGCGTCGCGCCGCGAGAGCGCCGTTTGCCTGCTTTCGTATTCGTCCGCTTTGGTATCTTGCGCACCATCGCCCTGCGACTTTCGCAGCGTTCCCGCCTACAATGCGCGTTGGTGTTTCGGCATTGGGTGATGCAGCATGAGCCGAAGAGATCGCCGGGCCGCCTTGGCACGCGGCAAGGCGCAGCCGACGGCGAACCTCACTGAGCTAGCGGCGAACGCCACGCTCGCCTTCCAGGAAGGCCGGTCGATCGATGCCGAGGTCCTCTGCAAGCAGATTCTCGCGCTGGACGGCGGGCAGCCGACCGCTTTGAACATCATGGGCCTGTTGTATCAGGCGTCCGGCAATCATCGCTTGGCGGCCAAGACCCTTGGCAAAGCTGTCGCGGCGAGTGAACTGGATGCGGCGTGCCAGTACAATCTCGCCGCCTCCTACCAGGCATTGGGCCAGCGCACCGACGCGGCCCGTCACTATCGCTCGGCCATCGCACTTGGCTTGAGCGGCAAAGGTCCCGAGCCGTTTCTGCTGCAAGACGCGACGATCATCCAGTGTTTGAGCCGGATGGAGGATCGCTCCAACCTGGCGGTGAGGAATGAGAGCGTGTTCGGCACGGGCGAGATCGCGGCCATCGCCGAGAATACGTTTCTTCGCTGCGCGCTGGGCGCGACGATCATTCGCGGCATCCCGCTCGAAGCGTTCCTGACCGGACTACGGCGGGCGTTGCTGCGCCTTGTCGACAGCAGCGTTTCGCACTCCGTCGACCTGCAGCATGATGTGCTTGGCCTGTTGTGCGCGCTCGCCGAGCAGTGTTTTCTCAACGAGTATGTTTTTGCCGAGGGCGCGGAAGAAACGAGCCGCGCCGCGCAATTGCGCGAGCTCTTGCGGCAGAAGCTATGCGATGGGGCCGACGTTGGCGTAGGCCTCATCGCCGCGGTTGGCGCATATTTCCCGCTGCACGCCATTGCAAAAACAGAATCGCTGCTCACCGCGAAGTGGCCCGATTACGCCGCCGGCCTGCTGCGACAGCAAGTCCGGGAGCCGCTGGAAGAGACGAACGATCGTGCTGCGATCCCGGCGCTCACGGCCGTCGAACACGGCACCTCGGCAGAGGTCATGCGGCAATACGAGGAAAATCCCTATCCGCGCTGGACGATCAATCCGCTGCGTGTGCTCGGCCGTCCGAGCGCGGACGCTGACCGGCCTCATGCCGGCCAAAGCATTCTCATTGCCGGGTGCGGCACCGGCGAACATCCCTTCGACATCGCGCAGAAATCGCCCGATGCATCCATCCTCGCGATCGATCTCAGCCGCGTCAGCCTTGCCTACGCGCGAAGGAAGACGCGCGAGGAAGGCTTGCGCAATATCGAATACGCCCAGGCTGACATTCTGAACCTGGCAACGATCGGGCGCACATTCGATCGCATAGAGGCTGTCGGCGTCTTGCACCATCTCGCCAATCCCTTGGCGGGATGGCGTATCCTGCTCACGCTGTTGGCGCCGAACGGCATGATGCGCGTGGGGCTCTATAGCGAGACCGCGCGACGGCCGATCGTCGAAGCGCGTGCCATTGTCGCCGCGCGCGGTTATCAGCCGACCGCCGAAGGCATTCGCGCGCTGCGGCAGACGATCATTCGCGAGAAAGACGAGCCGCGCTGGAAGCCGCTCGTGCAAACGGTCGATTTCTACAGCACGAGCGGCTGCCGCGACATGTTTTTCAATGTCATGGAGCACAGACTGACCATCCCGGACATCGGGTCATTCCTGGATGAGGCAGGGTTTTCGTTTCTCGGCTTTGAGCTCGACCCGAAAATCATCGAGCAGTTTCGCCAACAGAATCCGGCGGCGGATGCGCTCACCGATCTCGGCCGGTGGACGGCATTCGAAACCGCCAATCCGCAGACGTTTTTGAACATGTACATGTTCTCGATCTGCAAGAAAGGCGCGGGCGCAGCTGGGCCGCGCTCGCCGCACGAATAGGGGGCGGCGCTCCGAAAGATGCAAGCGATCCCTTGCTTCCGCGTGATGAAAGTGCTCGCCGTTCGGCCAAACACATATTGCGACACGCTCGAGAGGGCCCGCGTTTCGCTTTGATCGGCCGCACGCTCGCACGCTCGATTATCGCGAGGCGCCTTCGCCCGGCTTTTTTTCGAATGAGCAATCTTCCGTCGTGTTTTGTTGCATGAAAAGCGATGATCAACGCCAGAATTTTTCGTCGCCCGCATGCGCCCTATTCGCCATGCGCATGCATCGTATTCAGCGCGCGCATGTATTTTGGATAAGCGGGAAAGTGTGATGGCGCATGCGAAATATCGCGCGCATGGCTGCTCTGCCGCCGACTATTTGAGCTTGCTCCGCACCGCTGCTTCTGCAATTGCGTCACGCAATTGGTGATCGAATCGTCGGTCTCGGTGCAGGCCTTGCGCGGGTGCGGGACATTCCGGCTGAGAACCTGAGCGTTTGGTCCGCCGCCAACGTACGCAAATGTTTCGCCGCCCGGTCTCCAAATAACGATTTGATATGTATAGATTTTTTCTTTGACTCTCGGCTGCTTTCATGACCGCGCCGCGCCAGCGTCTGAGTGATATTTTTGCAACTACCGTAGCATAATTGACATTTCCCCCCGCACACACGGCGGCAAAGCATTGCATTCTGCGAGCGATTGCACGACGCTGCACGGAGTTGGCAGATCGTGCCGACGAGACAAGCACCGTGCGAAATTATTCGCTTGGTGTTGGGGACAAAACACTGGAGGGGCAAATGACCCGACTGAGACAGATTGCAATGGCTGGTCTCGCGGCGATCGCTATAGGCGGCGTTGCAAGCTCGGCCTCGGCAATGGAAACCGGAACTTTCCAAAACCGCTTGAACGGCGCCACCATTGGTCTGCCGTTGGGTGCTGCGCCACCGCCCGGCCTCTACACCGGCCTTGAAACCGCTTACCTCGGCATGCTGTCGGGCTCGTCGAATAATGGCGCCAGCGTCGGAAATCAGTGCGCCACGACCGCCGCGACTGGCAGGAACTGCGCCGTTCTGCCTGCGGTCGCCCAAGCGGTGCCGTTGCTCTGGGTGCCGGGCTGGAATTTCTTGGGTGCCAGCTACTCGGCCTCGATCGTGCAGGCCTTCTACGTGTTCACGACGTGCGGCACGAACGCCAACGGCGGTTGCGGAACCGGCAATCCGATCACGGGTGGCGGGTTCGTGTATACCAACACGTTCTTCCAACCGATCGCCCTTTCGTGGAACGTCGGCGGCGGCTGGTTCATCGGGGCCGCCTTCGCCTTCACGCCGCCGGATGGCACGCGGGCGAACGGTGGCTTCACGCCGAATCCGGACTACTGGACCTTTGAGCCCGCGTTGGCCTTCTCATACCTGGGCAACAACTGGGTGGCGTCGGCGAACTTCTTCTATGACATCAATACCAAATCGCAGGGCGTTTGCTGCGCGGCGACGCAGATTACCAGCGGCAACGCGCTCTACGGCGACCTGACGGCCGTCTACAAGATCGGCAAGTGGTCGATCGGCCCAGTCGGCTACTTCGAAGTGCAGACCACGAACGACACTGGCGGCTGCACCCCGGCGCCTGGCGTGAGCCTCTGCGGCCGTTATCAGACTGCCGCTGCCGGTGGCTTGATCGGCTACGACTTCGGCCCGGTCGACTTGCAGGTTTGGGTGACCGATCAGTTCGTTGGCCAGAACACTCCGGCGGGCGTTGGCTCCATCGACGTGTGGACGCGCATTGGCTTCAAGATCTGGGGACCTGAGGCACCGAAGCCGCTGGTTGCTAAGAACTAAGCTAGCAAGCAGCTCTTCTCTTGAGGCCCTGCGGGAAACCGCGGGGCCCTTTTTCTTTTGGGCCTGCCGCGAACCCGGATTCGTTGACGCCCTGCGCGGATGATCATCCGCCCATCGGGCATGGCGGCTTGCATCTACCGCGATGCCGCATCGCTTGGTTGCGTTTCTGACTATGCTGCACATGCGAAAAGCAGTGTGCTAAAGTCATAATCTTGTCATTGCACATTCCGTTCGCATAACCCATTGAAGATAGTGTTATTTTTGTCGCGATTCTTGGTTAATCGACCTTTAACCCGTCCGCCAGGCCCCTGGATCGTTGCGTTTCTTGCTGCACTGCAGGACGTTCGCGTTGCCGGGCTGTGGGATGAGCGGAGGGGCAAATGGCCCGACGATTGAGACGTATGGTATGGGGCGCCGCTGCTGCGGCGCTCATTGTGACTTGCGCGGCAGGCGAAAGCTTCGCTGTCGAGCCAGGCGACTTCACCAACTACCTGCGCGGCGCCACGCAAGGCTTGCCGCTGGGCGCGCTGCCTCCGCCCGGCCTCTATGGTGGCTTTGCACTGGATGCGACCGGCCTCGGCAGCTCGCCCGGCAAGGGCAACCAGTCAACGGCTGTGGCGACCAACCCGGCCTTCGGTTACGGCGAAAGCTTGTTGTGGGTGCCCGGATGGACGATCTTCGGAGCGTCCTACGGGGCGACGATCGTGCAAGGCGAGTATTTCGGCCTTGGCGCCAGTTCGGTGAATCCACCTTTTGCGACGAGCAGTATTGCGGGCCCGGAACTCGCCAATACCAACTTCACCCCGATCACCTTATCCTGGACCCTGGGCCACGGCTGGTTCACCGCTCTGGGCTTGACCTTCGTGGCCCCGATTGGCTCGCAGTGGCGCAGTACGGCAAGCGATCTCAACCTCAACCCGGACTTCTGGACGATCGCGCCGGGGTGGGCGATCTCGTATCTCGACGCCAATTGGGTGCTGTCGGCGAACTTCCGCTATGACATCAACACTGCCTCGCGCGGCGTGACCATGGGTGCGCCGTTCCTGCCGGCCGGCGCCGCCAACGGCTTCGTCTCCGGCAACGAGCTGTTCGGCGACTTCACCGCTGTCTACAAGATCGGCAAGTGGCAACTCGGCCCGGTGGCTTATTTCGAAGCACAGACCACGGCCGACAAGCCTGGCGGCGGCGTCGCCTGCACGCCTGCGATCTGCGGCTATCAATCGCAAATCGCCGTCGGCGCGTTGGTCGGCTACGATTTCGGTCCGGTCGCGGTCCAAGCGTGGTTCGACGACACCGTCCAATGTCAGAACGCGATTTGCGGACTCGATGTTTGGGCCCGCATGAGCTTCAAAATCTGGGGCCCGGACGCGCCCAAGCCGTTGGTCGCCAAGAACTGATGGGATTTGACGTAGAGTTTGACGTGCAGAGCGTGTGAACACGCGGCCGCCACGGCCGCGTTCTCGAAGGCCCCGCGGTTTCGCGGGGCCTTTTCGTTGGCGGGCGTTGGGCCGCCGAAGGCCTTGTTCTCCTCGCTCGCGCCTTTATGGTAGACGCCGTGGCCTCGAAATGACGGTTTCGGCGCGTCTTTGAACGTCTCGCCGACCTCCTCTCATCTCTCAACGTGATGGCTCGTACCGAAATGGCTTTGCTCGAAACACAGTCTCCCATCCGCGCTTGCGACGATCCTCTGCGCCACGACTGGACGCGTGACGAATTGCGCGCCCTGTTCGAATTGCCGCTATCGGAGCTGATCTTCCGGGCCCAAGCCATTCATCGCGAATGCTTCGATCCATCGGCGGTGCAGATGTCGACCCTGCTCTCGATCAAGACTGGCGGCTGCCCCGAGGACTGTGCCTATTGCCCGCAGAGCGCCCATTACGACACCGGTGTTGATGCCGAGAAGCTGATGCCGCTCGACCAGGTGCTCGCCGAGGCGCGCGCCGCGCGCGATGCCGGCGCCAGCCGCTTTTGCATGGGCGCCGCCTGGCGCTCACCGAAGGATCGCGACCTCGAGCGGGTGTGCGCCATGATCGAGGGTGTCAAAGAGCTCGGGCTCGAGACCTGCGTCACGCTCGGGATGCTGACGCAGCCGCAAGCGCAGAAGCTGAAAGCCTCCGGCCTCGACTATTACAATCACAACCTCGACACCTCGCCGGATTTCTACGGCAAGATCATTTCTACGCGCACCTACGAGGATCGCCTGGAAACGCTGGAGAACGTGCGTGGGGCCGGAATCCACGTCTGCTGCGGCGGCATCGTCGGCATGGGAGAGACGCAAGAGGACCGGATCGGCATGATCCAGACGCTGGCCAACCTGCCGGTGCATCCCGAATCGGTGCCGATCAATATGCTCGTTCGCGTCATCGGCACGCCGCTCGCCGATACCCCGCCACTCGACATCATCGAATTCGTACGCACCATTGCGGTGGCCCGTATCACCATGCCGCGCTCGATGGTGCGGCTTTCGGCCGGCCGCGAAACCATGAGCGAAGAGGCGCAGGCGCTGTGCTTCCTCGCTGGCGCCAATTCGATCTTCTGCGGCCCGAAGCTGCTGACGACGCCCAATCCGGAGCGCGACCGCGACCGCAATCTGATGGACCGCCTCGGCCTTTCGCCTATGGGCTGACCTCATATCCTCCCTCGCGAAGCGGGGGAGCGGGACCATGCGAAGCATGGTGGAGGGAGGCGGGCTTGCTCCGGGCGAGCTAAAACTTACCTCCAACCGGCGCGCTTGCGCGCGCCGCGCACCCCGCATGCGGGGGAGGATGAAAACTACTTCGCGCCGCGCAGCACGTGATAGCTGAGTTCGCCCGGGTCGGTGAGGTCGGGGACCTTCCAGCCATCGAGGTCGTATTCGGCCATGCAATCTTCGGCAAAGCCCTTGAAGCGATCGGCGTTGCCGGAAGCTTGCGCGCCGAACAGGCAGTAGCGGCGGATCTCCTCGGTCGAGCCGCCATAGTTGATTTCATAGAGTTCGTGGCGGCCGCCGAACTCGGTCGCCATGCAATCCCAGAGAAGCTTCATCAGCTTGACGCGCTCTTCCGCCTTGTAGCCGTTGGAGCCGCGCATGTAGCGGTCGATATAGGGGCGGATTTCCGCATTCTTGAAATCGTTGGCATGGGAATTGAGATAGATGAGGCCGGACGCCACGGTCTGCTCGATGATGTATTTCACCTTCGAATAAGCCATCGTGGCGATGATCTGATAGGCGTTGCCCGGATCCATGTTGGGCAGCACGTAATCGTCGATCCAGGGCTTCGGATCCCGCACCATCGCATCCGACAGCGCCCAGAACAGATTGCGCCAGGCGATGACCTCGCCGACATTGGCCTGCACACCGCGATAATCCTTGGTGCCGGAGGCCTCGACCGCCTTCAAGAGCAGGCCGGCGATGAAGTCGAGCTTGACGGCGAGCCGAGTGCAGCCGTGCACGACGAAGCGCGGCAAAAAGCCGGTGCGCGGAAAGAAGTTATTGGCCTTTTCCAGATCGCCGTAGACGAAGACGTTCTCCCAGGGCACCAGCACCTTGTCGAGAATGAAGACGGCGTCGTTCTCGTCGATACGGCTCGACAGCGGATAGTCGAACGGACTGCCCATCGCAGTCGAAGTCATTTCATAGGACGTGCGGCAAATGAATTTCACGCCCGGATGATTGGTCGGCACCATGAACACCACGGCGAACTTCTTGTCCTGCACCGGGATGAGGCCGTGATGGGCGACGAACGTGTAATTGGTCAGCACTGAACCGGTCGCCACCACCTTGGCGCCGGACACGATGATACCGGCATCGGTTTCCTTCTCGACGTGGCAGCAGACATCGGCGACTTCGTTCGGCGGCCGGTCGCGATCGACCGGCGGATGGATGATGGCGTGATTGACGAACGGCACCCGCTCCTGGCTGAACTTGTACCAGCGGCGCGCATTTTCGGAATAAGGATCGTAGAACTGGGCATTGGCGCCGAGCGTGGCCAGGAACGAAGCCTTGTAATCGGGTGAGCGGCCGAGCCAGCCGTAGGTGATCCTCGCCCATTCGGCGATGGCATTGCGGCCTGCCAAAAGATCGTCGAGCGACTTCGGCGCCTTGAAGAAAGCGTGGGTCTTGCCGCCGTTGCCGGTGTCCGTCGGCACCATGATCTTGCTTGAGTGCTTCTCGTCGCGCATGGCGTCGAACAGCCTCGCCACCATCCGCGCCGTGTTGCGGAAGGCAGGATGCTTGGTCACGTCCTTCACGCGCTCGCCGTAGATAAAGACGGTGCGATCGTCGCGCAGCGAGTCGAGATATTCGGCGCCGGTCTGCGGTGTCGTTTGGCTCCCCCTTGCCGACTTTCCTGCCGGTTTCTCGATCGTCGCTTGCGTGTTGCCCTTCGTCATGGCTCTCACCCTCCTGGCTAGGTTTCCTCGTTCTTGCGTTTGTTCGTTTATCGAACAAACGTGCGATATTCGTTCGATTGCTGATCATACGCGGGGCGGGAGGGTTAAACAAGGGTGAGCGTTAACGCCTGGCGCCTGCGGCGGGCCACTCCACCTGCGCAGCGGGGAAGCCACTAGCGATTTAGAGTTCGCCGGCGGCAAGGGCGTCGAGAGCGCTCTCGATGCGCCGGACGATAAATTCGAGGTCCACGCGCGACGTGCAATAAGGCGGGAGGACGTAAATCGATTGCCCGATCGGTCGCAACAGCACGCCGGATGCAATGAAATAGCGGTAAAGCTTCGGCGCGACGGTGGAGAGATAGCCGCTGTCGCCCACGCACACGTCGAGCGCAAGGATGGTGCCGGTCTGTCGCACGTTCTCGACGTCCGTCCGGCGTTGCAGACGCCGCGATAACCCAGCCAGGTCGCGCGCAATGCGGCTGATCCGCTGCATCACCGGCTCTTCGTCCCATAGCTGCAGCGATGCGCAGGCTGCGGCGCAGGCGAGCGGATTGCCGGTGAACGACGAGGAATGAAAGAACGTCTTGGCGCGGTCGGCGCTGTAGAAGGCCTGATAAATTGCCTCGGTGGCGAGCGTCACGCCCATCGGCAGAAAGCCGCTGGTCAGCCCTTTGGAAAGGCACAGGATGTCGGGCGCGACCGACGCCTGCTCGCAGGCGAAGCGCGTTCCGGTGCGCCCCCAGCCCGTCATCACTTCGTCGGCAATGAAAATGATGCCGTGGCGGCGGCACATCTCGTGCAGCGCGCGCAACGTATCGGCGCCGTACATCATCATGCCCGCCGCGCCGAGCACCAGCGGCTCGACGATCAGCGCCGCGATCTCGTCGCCCTGGATGCGCAGGAGCTTATCGAACGCCTCGATGGTCACATGCTCGTTCGCCTTGCCCGGGAACGGCAAGCGGTGAACGTCGAACAGAAACGGCTCGTAGGGCGCATTGAATGCGCCGCGCCCGCCGACCGACATCGCACCGAACGTGTCGCCATGATAGGCGTGCTCGAGCGCAACGACGCCGCGCCGGCTCCGGCCTGTATGGGCCCAATAGCCGAAGGCCATTTTCAACGCGACTTCGACGGACGTTGAGCCGCTGTCGGAAAAGAACACCCGCGTCAGATCGGCCGGCGTGATCGCGATGAGTTTCGCCGCCAGCGCCTCCGCCGGCTCATGGGTAAATCCGGCGAAGATCACTTGGTCGAGCCGCTCGGCTTGCGCTTTCACCGCCGCCACGATCTTGGGATGATTGTGCCCGTGGACATTCACCCACCACGACGAAATGGCATCGATGATCTGCTCGCCGGATTTGGTGAACAGATAGGCGCCTTCGGCGCGATCGATGAACACCGACTCCGGAAAAACCGCGTGCTGCGTAAACGGATGCCAGATCGGCGAATGGCTCACTTAAAAATCCTCGCGGCGAAAGCCGCGCGCGAATACGTTCAGCAAGGCGCCGCGGTCGATGCGATCGAGCCGCGGCAGGCGGCCCAGAATACGAGCGTCGGAGAATGCGGCGATTGTGCGCATGTTATCGGGATTGTCGTCTCCGACAAAAATGAGCCCATGCAGTCGCATGCGGCGGCTGCGCAGCGCTTCGATCGAGAGGAGCGTATGATTGATCGTTCCCAGCCCGGTCCGCGCACACAGGATGATTGGCAGATCCCAGCCTGCAAACACGTCGATTTGCAGCTTGTTGCGCGTAATCGGCACCATCAATCCGCCGGCGCCTTCGATGATCAGCGTTCCTTCGAACGCGGGCAGTGCCAACGCTTCCATTTGAATCTCGACGCCATCGAGTTCGGCCGCACGATGTGGCGACAGCGGCTGCGACAGGACATAACGCTCCGGCAAAACGCGATCGTCGGGCAATTGCGTCAAAGCCTGAACGCGCTGCCTGTCAGTGCCGTCATCGGTGCCGGACTGAATGGGCTTCCAATACAAGCCGTCGAGCGCCAGCGCGAGCATTGCCGCTACTGTGCTCTTGCCGATCCCCGTATCAGTCCCGGTGACAATGTAGGCTTCGCTCATGAATGGGCGAACGTCACGCCGAGCGTCTTTGCCGCCGCAGACGTGCCAGCGCTTCGGCGAAGGCGCTAAGCTGCGCGATCGTCACGCCCACACGCAGCGACAGCCGCAAACGGGCCGTGCCCTCGGGCACGGTCGGCGGACGGATGGCGCGAATATCGAAACCCTCCGCCTGTAGTGCGCTTGCCAGCGCGACCGCCGCATCATCGCCACCGATAATGAGCGGCACGATCTGGCTTAGGACCGAAACGCCCGGCAGACACTTGGCCGCATGAGCTTTCAGCGCGGCAAGCTCTTCCCGCCGTTGCGGCTCCTCTTGCACCAATTCCAGCGCGCGCTGCACCAGCACGGCCTGAAGCGGCATCGGCGCGGTGCTGTAAACGAACGGCCGCGCGGTGTTGATCAAATAATCGACGATCGGCGCGCTGGCGCAAACCAGCGCGCCGGCGACACCAAGCGCCTTGCCGCAAGTGTGCAGCACGATCAACCGGTCGTGGCCAAATCCGAGATCGGAAAGCCCCTCGGTCGCGCCGCGCCCGCTGGCGCCGCACACGCCGGTGGCGTGCGCTTCATCGACGATCAGCATCGCATTGTATTTTTCCGCAAGCGCCAGTAGCTCGCGCACCGGCGCCATGTCGCCGTCCATGCTGTAGACCGACTCGACCAGGATCCAGACAGTCGTGCCGGCGGCGCGCGGCGCCTTGAGCGCGTTCTCGAACGCGTCGAGATTGTTGTGCGGAATTTTCACGGCCGAGCTGCGCACGGCGTAAATTCCGTCGCGCATGCTGGCGTGGCAGAGCGCATCGAACACGATCGTGTCGTCGCGTTTGACCAGCGCCGTCACCAGCGCAAAATTCGCTTGATAGCCGTTGGCGAAGAACAAGCTGCGCGGTGAATCGAAATAGTCGGCGGCGAACGCTTCCAGTTCCGCGTGCGCTCGGCGATGACCGCGCAAAAGCCGCGACGCCGAGGCGCCGATTTCGATCCCGCCCTGCAGCGCCTCGATGGCCGCTTGCCGCAGCGCCGGATGCTCTGACAGCCCAAGATAATCGTTCGAGGAAAGGTCCATGCCCGCCGGCAATTTGAGCGAACGGTAGCGTCCCAACGCCTTCAGGCGGCCGAGCTCAGGATCGAAGGTTTTCACCGGACGTCCACATTGTTTTTCCGCAGCGGTCGGAGGTGTCTTGTAATCTCAATCCATGAGCCGGCCTCGAGGCCGGCTGGCGACGACGGACGGATTAGTCTTGCATCCCGTTCATTGGCCCGGGAGCGGTACTTTTGCAATCGCCGCGGCCGGGGCCTTGACTTGCCCGCCAAGGCCCGATTAGTTACTGGTGCAACCAATAGTGAATGCGCTCGTCCCCCGTCGAGCAGCTGCGGACCGGCCGTTGAGCAATCAGCCGGCGCCGATCGATGGGACGGATATGAGCCTCGAAGCAAGCCAACCACATCTTTTCACGCCACGCCAAGCCGCCGCGGCGCCCCATCGCGCGGCCGACCATCCGACCGGGTGGCGGCGCTATGTCTATTCGACCAATCACAAGGACATCGGCACGATGTATCTGGCGTTCGCGCTCGCCGCGGGCGTCATCGGCGGGGTTCTGTCGCTCGGCATACGCCTCGAATTGCAGCAGCCAGGCATGCAGATTTTCGCGAATGCCCATACCTTCAATGTGTTCGTGACTGCGCACGGGCTGATCATGGTGTTCTTCATGATCATGCCGGCACTGATCGGCGGCTTCGGCAACTGGTTCGTGCCGATCATGATCGGGGCGCCCGACATGGCGTTCCCGCGCATGAACAACATCTCGTTCTGGCTGTTGCCGGGGTCGATCACACTCCTTGTCCTCTCGATGTTTTTTGAGGGCGTGCCGGGCGGAAACGGCGTCGGCACTGGCTGGACCGCTTACGCGCCGCTATCGACCTACGGTCATCCCGGCCCGGCGATGGATTTCGCCATCCTGTCGCTGCATCTCGCCGGCGCCTCGTCGATCCTCGGCGCCATCAACTTCATCACCACCATCTTCAACATGCGCGCCCCCGGCATGACCATGCACAAAATGCCGTTGTTTGTATGGTCCGTGCTGGTCACCGCTTTCCTGCTGCTGCTGTCGCTGCCGGTTCTCGCCGGCGCCATCACCATGCTGCTGACCGACCGCAACTTCGGCACCACCTTCTTCGATCCGCAGGGCGGCGGCGATCCGATCTTGTTCCAGCACCTGTTCTGGTTCTTCGGCCATCCGGAAGTTTACATTCTGATCCTGCCTGCCTTCGGCATCATCAGCCAGATCGTCGCCACCTTCGCACGCAAGCCGGTATTCGGCTATCTCGGCATGGCCTACGCGATGGTTGCGATCGGCGCCATCGGCTTCGTGGTGTGGGCGCATCACATGTACACGGTGGGCATGTCGGCGACGGTGCAGGCCTATTTCGTCGCCGCCACGATGGTGATCGCCGTGCCGACCGGGGTGAAGATCTTCTCCTGGATCGCGACGATGTGGGGCGGCTCGATCGAATTCAAGACGCCCATGGTCTGGGCGATGGGCTTCATCTTCCTGTTCACCATCGGGGGCGTCACCGGCGTGGTGCTGTCGAACGCCGGCGTCGATCGGGTGCTGCAAGACACTTATTATGTCGTCGCGCACTTCCACTACACGATGTCGCTCGGCGCGACTTTCGGCATTTTCGCGGGCTGGTATTACTGGTTCCCCAAAATGACCGGCTACAAATACTCCGAGGGGCTCGGCAAACTGCACTTCTGGCTGTCCTTCATCGGCGCCAACTGCATTTTCTTTCCACAGCACTTCCTCGGGCTCAACGGCATGCCGCGCCGCATCGCCGATTACCCCGACGCCTATGCCGGCTGGAATTTCGTCTCCTCGATCGGCGCCTACATTTTCGCGTTCGGGATTCTGGTTTTCGCCGTCAACATGATTCTTGCGTTCCGGCGCAAGGAAGCGGCCGGCGCCAATCCTTGGGGCCCGGGCGCGACCACGCTGGAATGGACGCTGCCTTCGCCGCCCCCCTTCCACCAATTCGAGACGCTGCCGCTGATCAAGTGATCGTGCGGGGGCCGATCCGGCGCCCATGAACACGAGAGAGGAGAGAGCTGTTCTTCATCCCGCAGAAGCGAAAATGTCGCTGGTACCGTGAAAGGTCCGCGCTATGGGATTGAAACGCATATTCAGCAGGGAAGAGACGCACGGGGTGCTGCAGCAGTTCCAAGCGAGCATTGCAGCGACCTCAGAAGGTCTTGGTTGGTCGTCGGCTTATGCCTCGGTGCAGCGGGAGCGCCCGTTTGAAGGGCGATTCGACGCCATCTCCGATTTTCTCATGGTTTTGCACCGTAGTGGCCCGGTGGACGTCGTCTTCAAGGCCGATGGCCGCGCGGTTCAGCGGCACTTGCCGTCCGGAGGCATATTCTTTCTTCCTGCGGGCCGGGAATGCGAGGTTGCACTGCGCGCGCCGCTAGACACGATCCACATCTATTTGCGCTCCGATCTCTTCGTCGAAGAAGGCCGGCGGCTCGAGCTTGCGCCGTTGCTTGGCGTCCAGGATGCGATCTTGCAGCATCTCGGTCGCGCCGTCGAAGAAGCCGTGCAGGAGAATCTCGCCGCGTCCTCGCTGTTCGTGGATTCAATCGCCCAAGGCATGGCACGCCGCTTCCTGGTGGTGGGCGAACAGGGTGTGTCCACGCCGGATCGGACGTACCGGCTGTCAAGACGGCAGATCCAGCGCATTCGCGAGTTTGTCGAGGCCAATCTTGAGACCGACCTGCGTCTGGAAGCCATGGCCCGCGCCTGCGGTCTTGGCACCAAGACCTTCCTGCGCTCATTCAGAGCGACCTGTGGGACGTCGCCATACCAGTATGTGATCGCGGTCCGCGTGGAACGGGCCAGGCGGCTTATCGAAGAGCAATCGATGGGGCTTGCCGAGATCGCGGTCCGCTGCGGCTTTTCGCACCAGGAGCATCTGACGCGCATGTTCCGCCGCCTCGTTGGGCAGACGCCCGGTCGTTATCGGCGGCTCGCCAACTAGCTTTCCGGACCGCAAGGTCGGTCGGAAAATGATCCCATTTCGTGCAGGCCGAGCCGCTTTCGTGCAGGCTCCGCGCCGCTTTCGGCTTTAGGGCTTTTCCCTAAGAACATAGAGGATTTTGAACGGGAGATCGCCTGCGACGACGGCCCGCGCCCGCGCGACGAACCCGCTCATAAAAGCCAGGAGGTAACGCCATGTCGATAACGCTCGAAGCGCCGGCCGTCCCGGCCAAAACGACGCAGCAGCGCAGCAAGCCCTTCACGTCGAGCGAATATCTCGACAGCCTCCGCGACGGGCGCGAGATCTGGATCTACGGCGAACGCGTCAAGGACGTCACCACCCATCCGGCGTTCCGCAACACCGTCCGCATGCTGGCGCGGCTCTACGATGCGCTGCACGATGAGCGCAAAGACATTATTTGCACGCCGACCGACACCGGCAATGGCGGCTATACGCACAAATTCTTCAAGGCTCCCAGAAGCGCGGAGGAGATGGTCGGCGGCCGCGACGCCATCGCCGAATGGGCGCGCGTCACCTATGGCTGGATGGGCCGGGCGCCGGACTACAAGGCGGCGTTCCTGGCGACGCTCGGCGGCAATCCCGATTTCTACAAGCCGTTCGATGGGAACGCCCGCCGCTGGTACAAAAAAGTCAACGACGAGGTGACATTCGTCAATCACGCCATCGTCAATCCGCCGGTCGACCGCAACAAGGCGCTGGAAGACGTGCGCGACGTCTACATGCATGTCGAAAAGGAGACCGACGGCGGTCTGATCATCAGCGGCGCCAAGGTCGTGGCGACGACCTCGACGCTCACCCACTACAACTTCATCGCCAATAACGGGCTGTTGCCGATCAAGACCAAGGACTTCGCCTTCGTCTGCATCGTGCCGAACGACTCGCCCGGGCTGAAGCTCTATTGCCGGCCGTCCTACGAGATGACGGCGGCGGCGATCGGCAGCCCGTTCGACTATCCATTGTCCAGCCGGCTCGACGAAAACGATTCGATCATCGTCTTCGACAAGGTGTTCGTGCCCTACGAGAATGTGTTCGCCTACGGCGACATCGACAAGGTCAACAACTTCTTCCCGCGCTCGGGCTTTCTGCCGCGCTTCATGTTCCACGGCTGCACGCGGCTCGCCGTGAAGCTCGATTTCATCGCCGGGCTGTTGCTGAAATCGGTGGAGGCTACCGGCGCCAAGGATTTCCGCGGCGTGCAGGCGCAGGTCGGCGAAGTGCTCGCCTTCCGCAATCTGTTTTGGGGCCTGACCGACGCCATGGCGCGCACGGTGACGCCGTGGACGCCGGGCTACGTGTCGCCCAATCTCGAATACGGCCTGGCTTATCGGGTGATGGCGAATATAGCCTATACGCGGCTCCGCGAAGTCATCGAGAATGTGCTCGCCAGCGCGCTGATATATCTTCCATCGCATGCCAACGACTTCAAGGTGCCGGAGGTGCGCAAGTATCTCGATCCTTATGTGCGCGGCTCCAACAATTACGGCGCCGAGGAGCGAGTCAAGCTGATGAAGCTGATGTGGGACTCAATCGGCACCGAGTTCGGCAGCCGGCATGCGCTCTACGAGCGCAACTATTTCGGCAATCACGAGAACATCCGCACCGAAGTAGTCGCCGTCGCCGACATGATGGGGCAAAGCGCCAAGTACAAAGGCTTCGCCGAGCAGTGCATGGCGGAATATGACCTGAACGGCTGGACCGTTCCTGATCTGATCAATCCCGACGATATCAGCGTCGTGATGGGGAACGCGGGCTAGAGCATGATCCCGAAAAGTGGAAACCGGTTTTCGGACAAGATCAGGCTCAAAACAAAAACTCCAGATCGTGCTCCGATTCCATTGAATTGGATCACAGTGTAGCGGGGGATCGTGCGCCTGTCCGCCCTGCGGCCGCGGCTGGTATTAGGCGAGCGAAGCCGACACTTGCTCGGCGACGGCGCGCAGCCGCGGCAGGAAGCGATCACGCATCTCGTTGCGGGTGGTGCGGGTCGAATGAGTGCTGATATTGAGGCCGGCGATCGCTTCGCCGCCGCGGTCGATGATCGGCACTGCGATCGAGCGCAGGCCCCGCTCCAATTCCTCATCGACGATGGAAAATCCCTGCGCGCGGTCCTCGCGCACCCGCTCGTACAGCGCCTGCACGTCGGTGATGGTCGACGGCGTGTAGGCCTCGATGCGCAAGGAGCGCAGCCGGCACCAGAGTTCCGCGTCATCGAGAAAGCCGAGCTGCACCCGCCCCAGCGAGGTGTGGAAGGCGGGCAAGCGCGTTCCCACCGCAAGCGTCACCGACATGATGCGGCGCGCCGGGAAGCGCGCGACATAAACGATTTCCGTGCCCTCAAGTATCGCCGCCGAACAGGATTCGTGGAACTCCTCGCTCAATTGCCGCATCAGCGGCGAGGCTTGTTCGATCCAGTTCTGGGTCGCGAGATAGGCAAAGCCGAGCTTGAGAATGCCGGACGACAGCGAGAAGGCGCGGCCGCTTTGCGCCACGTAGCCGAGCTCCGTGAGCGTGCGCAGAATGCGGCGCGCCGTTGCGCGCGAAAATCCGGTGACCTTCGCCGCTTCCGACAATGTCATCGACGGGCGCTGCTTGTCGAACGAGCCGAGCAGCGCCAAGCCCTTGGCGAGCGTCGCCATGAACTCTTTGTCCTGCGGCCTGTCGTGCCCTGCGTGCGGTTCGATGTCTTCTTCGGTATCTTGCGCCATCGCACCCGCGAACTTTCCGATTTGTCCGGTAAGAGGACGCGTGGATTGACAGCAATCCGCCGCCTGCTAACAATCATTCAGAGCGCGAACCTTCGTTCGATAATCGAACATAGAGCCTTGTGCGATCCTGTGCAAGGTGAGGGCGCGCTCCGGGAGACGGCAAAGCCCGATTCAGGGCGGCAAAGCCGATCGCAAGGGAGGAGGACATGGCCAAGATGTCAGACAGCATTCGCGTGACCCGCCGTAAATTCATGAAGGCGTCGGCGGCAACGGGCGCCGCGCTCGCGGCCGGTTCGGTATTCGCACCTGCGGTGCATGCCGCCAAGACTTTCAAGATCGGTTATGTCAGCCCGCAGACCGGGCCGCTGGCGGCGTTTGCCGAAGCCGACAATTTCGTCATCTCCAATTTCCTCAACACGGTGAAGGACGGCATCAAAGTCGGCGGCGCCGCTTTACCGGTCGAGGTCGCGGTCAAGGACAGCCAATCGAACCCGAACCGCGCGGCGGAAGTCGCCAAGGAACTGATCGTCTCCAACAAGATCGATCTCATGCTGGTGGCATCGACACCGGAGACGACCAACCCGGTCTCCACCCAATGCGAGATCGAAGAGGTGCCCTGCATCTCCACCGTGGCGCCGTGGCAGCCATACTTCATCGGACGTCAGGCCAATCCAGGCGGCGGGCCGCCGGCGTGGAAGCCGTTCAACTACACCTATCACTTCTTCTGGGGCCTCGAAGACGTCATCGCGGTGTTCACCAACATGTGGGGACAACTGCAAACCAACAAATCGGTCGGCGGCCTTTTCCCCAATGACGGCGACGGCAACGCCTGGGGCGACAA
>Ga0187781_10000077_pt1 | contig 62804 bp, 57 predicted proteins | sample 0715_SJ02_MP02_2_FD_132447 | JGI IMG/M metagenome (GOLD analysis project Ga0187781, IMG submission 132447) | Tropical peat soil microbial communities from peatlands in Department of Meta, Colombia - 0715_SJ02_MP02_20_MG | ecosystem: Environmental > Terrestrial > Soil > Wetlands > Peat | place...
CATGATGGAATCCTTCAAGCGGTCGCGCAACTTCCGCAGCCGTTCACTCTCTGCCGCCATTTCCTGCTGGCAAAGCTCGCAGGCCTTGCCGAGTCCGACGATTCCGGGAACATTCAGCGTGCCCGAACGCATGCCGCGCTCGTGGCCTCCGCCATCGATGATGGCGGCGAGCTGCACGCGCGGATTCTTGCGGCGCACGTACAGCGCGCCCACGCCCTTCGGGCCGTAGATTTTGTGCGCCGAAATGGACATCAAATCGATTCCGTCCTTCTGCACGTCCACGGGAATTTTGCCCACCGCTTGCACCGCGTCCACATGGAGGAAGACGCCCTTCTCCTTGGCGATTTTCCCGATTTCTTCGATCGGCTGCACGACGCCGATTTCATTGTTGGCGTACATGATGGAAATCAGGATCGTCTTCGGGGTAATCGCGCGGCGCAGCTCCTCGAGATTCACGCGCCCATCCTTTTCGACGGGCAGGTAGGTGACTTCGTAGCCGTACTTCTCCAGGCGCTTGCAGGTATCGAGCGTGGCTTTGTGCTCGGTCACCTGCGTGATGATGTGGTTGCCCTTTTCTCGGTACATCTCCGCGACGCCTTTAATGGCCAGGTTCGTGGATTCCGTGGCGCCGCTGGTGAAGACAATCTCTTTCGGAGTGGCGTTAATCAGCCGGGCGATCTGGCCGCGGGCCGTCTCAACCGCCTCCTCCGCCTTCCAGCCGAATTCGTGGTTGCGGCTTGCGGCGTTGCCGAACTTCTCGGTGAAATAGGGCAGCATCGCATCCACCACGCGCGGGTCGACCGGCGTGGTCGCGTGATTGTCCATGTAAATCGGAAGCTTGATTGCCATTCTTTCTCTCCTCAACCCCAGATATGAAAGACTCGCTAGACCCTCAGCTCGACGACCTCGGACGCCGGAGCTTCCTCGGCCAAATGGGAAATCGTCACCTTCGCCAGCACGTCGAGGATGCTGTCGTTCACGCGGCGGAGCGGCTCGCGAATCGAGCAGGTCGTGTGAACGTCGCACTCGCCGTGCGAGGTGAAGCACGACGTGATGAACAGCGGCCCGTCAATCGCCGTAATTACGTCCAGCGCGCTGATCCGCGATGGATGCCGCGCCAGCGTGTACCCTCCGCTTGAACCGTGGCGCGCCGCCACGAGTCCTCCCTTGGCCAGCCGCTGGAGCACCTTCGCCATCAGCGGCGTCGAGATGCGGTAAACCTCTGCGATATCCGACGCGCTGAAAGATCCGCCGCCTTCGTGCATCGCCAGATGCTTCAGAGCGATCAAACCGTAGTCCGCTTTCTTTGATAGCTTGAGCATACCTCAATTGCGACTGAATCAGTCGCAATTGCATTCTAGCCCCCGAACTGCCGAAAAGTCAATAGCTTCAACTATCCTCAAGTCCAAGTGGCACAAGGCGTTAAACGACGACCATTTTAGTCGGATTCGTCAATCGCGCCTCAGCGGACAGCGAAAATCCGCCTCTGAACGGCAGACACCGGGGGCTGAGGCGGAAAAGCCAGGCCCATGGGGCAATGCATTGCAAGGCAGCCCCTACTAGGCCCGGCGGTGAGCGCTGCTTTGCCGCCCCGAAATCTCGTTGTGACTGAAATCACGGCCGAGCCAACCATTTTGGCTCGTTCCGCCGATTTTTTTGGCCGGGCTGTGCCGGAAATTCTAGGTTAGAATGGCGCACCGGATGGCCACAGAATCCACCAAGCCGGTCGTAGCGGTTTATCCCGGGTCCTTCGACCCGGTGACGAACGGCCACCTGGACCTGATCGCGCGCGCTGCCATGATCTTCGACCGTTTGATCGTGGCCATCGCGCGCAACCTCGAGAAGGATCCCCTGTTCGGCGTGAAAGAACGCGTGGAGATGCTCGAGGCGGTCACGTTTGACTGGAAGAATGTCGAGGTCGACGTGTTCGACGGGCTGCTGATGGATTACGCCCGTGAAAAAAACGCGCGCGTGGTGGTGCGCGGCATTCGTGCCATCTCCGATTACGAGTACGAGCTTCAGATGGCCATGATGAATCGCAAGATCGAGCCGCAAATCGAAACCGTCTTCATGCTTCCGGCCGAGCAGTACAGCTATTTGAGTTCCCGCCTGGTCAAGGAACTCGCGCGGCTGGGTGCGCCTGTTGTGAAGGATCTTGTGCCGCCGCTCGTGGGCGATCGCTTGCGAGCCAAAGTAGGCTGAAAGAGGACTGCATGGAAACTGCCGCGGGGAGGATGATGGAACAGGTCATTCATTTCGCAGAGCGCGTCAATCGCATTCAAGTGTCTCAAACCATGGTTGTGCTCCAGGCCGCTGACCGGCTGAAGGCGGAGGGCATCGACGTGGCGGACTTCGGCCCCGGCGAGCCCGATTTTCCCACGCCGGAACACATCAAGCAGGCAGCTATCCGGGCGCTGGCCGAGAATCGAACGAAGTACACGCCCACGGCCGGGATTGCGCCCTTGAAGCAGGCTGTCTGTGACTGGCACGCGACCGAAGTCGGTTCCGCATATCAGCCCGCGGAAGTGATCGTCACTGCCGGGGCCAAACATGCCATCTTCAACGCCGTCGCGGCTCTGGTCGAAGCGGGCGATGAGGTGATAATCCCGAGCCCTTACTGGGTGAGCTATCCGGACATTGTGAAGTGCTCCGACGCAACTCCCGTTTTTCTTCAGACGAACGCCGAGGACGGGTTCATCCTTCGCGCCGCCGCCTTGGAAAAGGCCATCACCCCGCGGACACGGCTGCTGATCGCAGACTCCCCGAACAATCCGACGGGTGCAGTGATTCCGCCGGATGAATACGGCAAGATTTTGGCGGTGTGCCGGCGCCACGGCGTGTGGCTGCTTGCCGATGAATGCTACTCGCATTTTGTTTACGGCGAGGGCAGGCCGTTTTCTGTTGCAAGCTTGCCCGGCGCCAGAGACTCGGTGATCGTCACCGGGTCGCTTTCAAAAACGTTCGCCATGACCGGCTGGAGGCTCGGGTACGCGCTGGCGCCGCAGCCGATCATCGAGGCCATGACCAAGCTGCAAAGCCAGTCGATTTCCAACGTCAACTCGATCACGCAGTATGCGGCCCTCGCGGCCCTGCGCGGGCCGATGGACTCTGTCGCCACCATGCTCGCCGAGTATTCGCGCCGGCGCAAACGCATCGTTGCCGGGCTCCGCGAAATCCCCGGCGTCACGTGCACCGAACCGCAGGGCGCGTTCTACGCCTTTCCCAATATCTCCGCTCATCTCAGCGCCGGAATGCCGGACGACACCGCCGCGGCCAAACAACTGCTCGACCGCGAGCGCGTCGCCGTGGTGCCCGGTGCGGCCTTCGGCGCGCCGGGGCATCTGCGGCTCTCTTATGCCACCTCGATGGATCGAATCGAAGAAGGCCTCCGCCGCCTCGGCAACTTCTTCGGACGACCAAAGTGACCCTTTGCCCCACGCGCTTCGACGCGGTTTTCAAACTGCGCCCGTGGGGCTTGCACTCGCTCGCCCCGTTCTTTCCGGGCCAAACGAATCTCGCTGAAGCTGTCGGCGAGGCCTGGATGACCGGCAGCGAATGCACGCTTGCCAATGGTCCCTTTGCGGGTGCGGCTCTGGGCGATGCCTGGCCCCGGATGCCCGCGGAGTGGTCCGGAACCAAGGCGGATCACGACGCTCCATTTCCCATCCTCGTGAAGTTCATCTTCACAAGCCAAATGCTCTCGGTGCAGGTTCATCCGCCGGACGATTACGCCGCGGCGCGCGAAAAAGCTGCGGGCGGGCGCGGCAAAACCGAAATGTGGTACGCCATGGACGCGCAGCCGGGCGCGCAGGTTTTTGTGGGCCTCCGCCCCGGCGCCACCAGGGAGAAATTCCAGCGCGCCATCGCGGACGGCACGGCGGACGCGTGTCTCGAAAAAATTCCGCTGCACCGCGGCGAGGCGATTTTTGTCCCCGCGGGTACCGTGCATACGATCGGGCCGGGCCTGGCGCTGTGCGAAATTCAAGAGCACTCCGACTTGACCTATCGCGTCTTCGACTACAATCGGCGCGACGCTCAGGGCAAGCCTCGCGAGCTGCATGTGCAAAAAGCGCTCGACGTGATCCAGTTCGGCGAACAGGGTGGAGGAAAAATCGAGCCGGTGCGGATCGAGCGCGGCGCCGTGAGCGAAACGTATTTTGTCGCCTGCCGCTATTTCGCCACGGAAAAATGGGAATTTTCCGAACGCGTTGCCGCCGCTTCCTCGCGAGAGCATTTCGATCTCCTGATTTTTCTCGAAGGCGCTGGAAACATCGAGTGGGGAAAAGAGCGTCTGGGTTTCGCGCCCATGCAAGTTTGGATGATCCCGGCGGCTCTCGGCGCGTACCGCCTGGCGCCCGATTCGCGGACCGCTCTGCTGCGAACGTACGTTCCGGAGCACCTTGACAAATTCGTCGAGCGCCTCACCGAACGCGGCATCGGCGAGGAAGAATGGTCAAGGCTGGTGTACCCATGAGCCGCTCCACGCGCCGAGAAAATCTTCCCGCATGCGCGGTTCTGCTCGCCGGCGGCCGGGGAACGCGCTTCTGGCCTCGCAGCCGCGTGCGCACCCCCAAGCAACTGCTCAACATCGTGGGCGCCACGACGATGCTGTACGAAACGGCCGCGCGGCTCGAGCCGCTTTTTGCCCGGAAAAACATCTGGGCGGTCACAAATCGCGAGCAGGCGGCAGCCGTTCGGCGCGAGCTTCGCGGAATCCCGGGAAAAAATGTGCTCGCGGAGCCCGTCGGGCGCAACACGGCGGCCGCCATCGGCCTCACCGCGATCCATCTGGTGCACGAATATGGCGATGCGCTGATGGCCATCGTTCCTGCCGATAGTTACGTTGCCGATGCCCCGGGTTACCGTGCTCTGATTTCCGCCACTCTCGAACTCGCGCGCACCCCTGGAAATCTCGTCGTCCTCGGAATTACGCCCGCCGCGCCGGAAACGGGCTACGGCTACATCGAACGGGGCGATGCGTCGATCCGCGTTCGGGGCGTCACGGCCTACGCCGTCAAAAGATTCACTGAGAAGCCCACGATTGCCGTGGCGCGCCGCTATCTCAAATCGGGCAAGTTTTTGTGGAATGCGGGGATGTTCATCTGGCGCGCGTCCACCTTCCTCGAAGTCCTGCGGCGATTCCTGCCTTCCACGCACCAGGCGCTCGGTGAACTGGCAAAGACGCTTGGCACGCGCGGGTACGACACGGCGCTCAGACGAATCTATCCGCGTCTCGAAAATATCTCGGTGGATTACGCGGTCATGGAGCCGGCCACTTGCCGGGCGGGGCCGTCGCGTGTTTTCGTGATCCCGGCCAGAATCGGCTGGAGCGACATCGGATCCTGGGCTGCCGTGTATGAGTTTCTCGCAACCAAACCCGCCACCAATGTTTCCGCCGGGCCATTCTGTGCGCTGGATGCCTCGGGAAATTATTTTTGGAGCCCGGAGAAATTCGTCGCCGCTATCGGCGTGAAAAATCTCCTGGTCGTCGAAACGCCCGATGCGCTGCTGGTTTGCGCACGCGACCGCGCGCAAGACGTCGGCAAAATTGTGAAATGGCTTGAGGCGCGCAACCGCCGGAAACTGCTGTAGCGCCGCACAGCTCATCCCTTCCTCATTCACAGTAGTGTCGGCAATCGCATATACTTTCGAGCCATGAGCGAGATTCGATTCGGGACGGACGGCTGGCGCGGCGTAATCGCCGAGGATTTCACCCACGAAAACGTGCGCAAAGTGGCGCACGCGATCGCGCGCTACGTGGTGCGCGCCGAAAAACCCGGCGCCGGCGTTCTGGTCGGTTTCGACACACGGTTCGGCTCCGCTTTGCGCGCGTTGCCGCCGAGACCGTCTCCGCCGCAGGAATTCCGGTTTCGCTTGCGACGGACGCTTCCCCGACACCGGCACTCTCGTTGCTCGTGCGCACGCGCGCCGCGGCCGGCGGAATTCAAATCACTGCGAGCCACAATCCGTATCGCTGGAATGGAATTAAATTCAAGGCAAGTTACGGAAGCTCGGCTTCACCCGCCATCGTTGCTCAGATTGAGCAGGAACTTGAGAAAGTTCTGCGCGAGGGAGTTCCGGCGCTGCCACCGCGAAAAGAATTGATTCGGTCGCTCGACGTGCGCACGCCGTATCTGGAAACGCTCGCGGGTCTGGTGGATTGGGATCGCCTGCGTGCGGCAAAATTTCGGTTCCTGGCCGATCCGATGCACGGCGCCGGGCGCGGCCTGCTGTGCGAGCTCTTCCGGCGGCAGGGCATCGAAGGCGCCGAAATTCGCGGAAATCGCGATCCGCTTTTCGGCAGAGTGAATCCCGAGCCGATCGAGCCGCACATCGAAGCGCTGCGCCACAGCGTTCGCGAGGGAAAATTCGATGCGGGATTCGCTTTCGACGGCGATGCCGACCGCATCGGGGCGGTCGATCGCGACGGCACCTTCATCACCCCGCATCAGATTTTTTCGATCCTGCTGTGGCACCTTGCCGGGACACGAAACATTTCCGGCGACGTGGCCAAGACATTTTCGACCACGAAGATGATCGACAAAATCGCCGCGAAGTTCGGCCGCAAGGTTTTGGAGACTCCCGTCGGATTCAAGTACATCTGCGACCGCATGCTCGAAGGCGATATCCTCCTGGGCGGCGAAGAAAGCGGCGGGATCGGGACGAAGCTGCACTTGCCTGAGCGCGACGCAACCGTCAGCGCGCTGCTTCTGGCCGAAGTGATGGCCTGGCACGGCAAGCGCCTGGGTGAACTCGTCGCCGATCTCCACCGCGAGTTCGGCGAGCATCACTACGGGCGCGTGGACCTGGAATTGAAGCGCGGGCAAAAAGAAAAGGCGCTGCGCCATTTTGCCAACGGAAATTTCAAGCGCCTGCTCGATTGGCCGATTACCCGCCGCGAGGATCTCGACGGCGTAAAGATTTATCTCGGCGACGCCGGCTGGGTGATGGTGCGCGCTTCGGGCACTGAGAATATGCTCCGAGTTTATGCGGAGACAACGCGCGCGGAAACGACACGGCGGGTGCTCGAAGAAGTCGCGGCAACGGTGAAGAAGATTTGACCGTGATGGGGATAGAATGATGGCTCGCAATTCGCGTTGCGGGCAAGAAAGAAAACTCTCAGCATGAAGCGGCGGCTCTACACACTCGACGTTTTCACCTCGAAGCCTTACATCGGCAATCCGCTCGCCGTGGTCACCGATGGCGACGGCCTTACGCGCGCCCGCATGCAGGCGATTGCGCGCGAGATGAATCTCTCCGAGACCGTGTTCGTCCAGCGCCCCACAAACAATCGCGCGCTCGCCCGCCTGCGCATTTTCACAACCACCCGCGAGCTTCCGTTCGCGGGCCATCCGGTAGTCGGCACTTGGTTTCTGCTCGCGGAATTGGGCGTGGTGCCGGCGTCGGAGGGAACCGTCCACATTTTGCAGCAGACCGGCGCCGGAGTTCTTCCCGTCGAGCTGACTTTTCATGACGGACGCCCCGCGAGCGTGACGATGACGCAGAAGGCGGCGCAATTCACGCGGCCGCGATTCACTCGCGCCGTTCTCGCGGCGGCGCTCGGACTCAAGCCCGCCGATCTCGCCACGCCGCTGCCGATCGAATTCGTGTCCACGGGAATTTTCAATCTGATGGTGCCGGTGGCGCGGCGCAGCGTGCTCCGACGCATCCACATGAACATGCGCGCGCTGGCGCATCTCGTTTCGCGGGGCGGCGTGATGGCGTATTGCTTCGCACTCGGCTCGCGCGGACACGCGTACGCCCGCGGCATGGTGCCCTGGGGCATCATCGAAGATCCGGCGACGGGCTCCGCGGGCGGCTCCCTCGGCGCGTATCTTGCGCGCCACGGCCGCTTGCGCCCCGGCGAAACGCTGCGCATCACGCAGGGCGTCGAAATGGGCCGGCCGAGCGAGATTCACGTGGAAGTCACCTCCGATCGCGGGAAATTCGTGCCGCGAGTGAGCGGCTCGGCGGTGCGCATCTTCGAAGGGCACATCGAAGCCTGAGCCATCGCAACACTTCTCCTTCATGCTTCGAGCTTCTTGCGGGCAGCATCGAGGATGCCGTTCAGGAAGGCGGGAGCTTCTGCGGAAGAAAATTTTTTGGCAAGCTCGAGCGCCTCGTCGATTACGACTTTCGCGGGCGCGGTGCCGGAACGGAATTCGAAAATCGCCAGACGCAGAATATTCCGGTCCACGGTCGCGAGCCGCTCGAGGCGCCAATTCTCCGAAAGCTTTTCCACCAGCTTGTCGCTGCCCGGCGCCTCTGCGATGGCACCCTCGAAAAGTTCATTCGCGAATTTCCGCGTGGAGTCCGCCGCGCGCGCCGACTTCCAGAAGTGCCGCTTGATTTCGGCCGGTTTCTGGCCGGCCATGTCCCACTCGAACAGCATCTGGAGTGCAAATTCGCGGGACTTCCGGCGGAGGCTCATGCTACTTCGCGCGTCGGGACCGAGGACCGGCGGAATTTTTCGAAATTTTTCGCGCGAGGTGCGCCATCTCGACCGCCGCGAGCCCGGCTTCGAACCCTTTGTTTCCGGACTTCAATCCGGCGCGGTCAATGGCTTGCTCGAGAGTGTCGCAGGTGAGAACGGAGAAGGCCATCGGCACTCCGGAATCGAGCTGGGCGAGCTGAATCCCCCGGGCGGTTTCCGACGCAACATAATCGTAATGCGATGTTTCGCCGCGCAGGATGCAGCCGATGCAGATGATCGAATCGCAGCGGCCGGCAGCCGCCAGCTTTTTCGCCGCGAGAGGAATCTCGAACGATCCCGGCACGCGCACGATTTCGATCTGCTTCTCCGCCGCGCCGGCGCGTTCGAGCGCGTCGAGTGCGCCCGCGAGCAGCCGGTCGGTGATGAAGCTGTTGAACCGGCTCACGACGATGCCGAAGCGAAATCCCTCCGCGCTCAAATCACCGCGCGTGCCCGATGACTTTTTCGCTTCGGCCATCGGTCAGCGCCCCTGAAATTTCGCCGGCCGCTTTTCAAGGAACGCGCGCGTGCCTTCGCGCATGTCTTCGGTGGCGCAGCAAAGCCCGAAGAGGGTGGCTTCGAGGAAGAGCCCTTCTTCCTGCGGCATTTCCATCCCGCGTTCGACCGCTTCCATCGCGTACTTCACCGCGAGGGGCCCATTGGCGATGATTTTTCCGGCGATGGATTCGGCGGCGGGCAATAGCTCCGGCAGGTCTACCACGCGGTTCACCAGGCCGACGCGCAGCGCCTCTTCGGCCGGAATCATCTCGCCGGAGAGAATCATCTCGTGCGCGACGCCTTTTCCACAAAGCCGCGCCAGCCGCTGCGTGCCGCCGTAGCCCGGCAGAATGCCGAGTTTGACTTCGGGCTGGCCGATTTTTGCATTGCGGCTGGCGATGCGCATGGTGCAGGAGAGCGCGAGCTCGCATCCGCCGCCGAGCGCGAAGCCATTGATTGCAGCGATCGAAGGCTTTCCCATCGTTTCCAGGCGATGAAAAACTTCCTGGCCGAATAATGCAAAATCTTTGCCGTCAATCGCGGTGCGCTGGGCGAGTTCGTTGATATCGGCGCCGGCCACAAACGCTTTTTCGCCCGCGCCGGTGAGGATGAGCACGCGGACATTCGCGTCGCGCCGTGCCGCATCAAGGCAATCGCCGAGTTCCTCAACGGTCTTGCGATTGAGCGCATTCAGCACGTTCGGGCGATTGAAAGTGATTCGCGCGATCTGATTTTTCACTTCGAACAACAAATTTTCATAGCCCATAATTTGCTCTCTCTCTCTCATTTCCTCAGGGGCTGAAGCCCATTTTTACTGCCGCCTGAATGTCGGAGCCCTTCGTGCCTCAGGATGAACTGAAGCTCCGACCCCCTGAACCGTTAGAGTGTTTCACGTGAGCTGCATCGGTTTCGGGTTCGCCGGATCCGAATAATCGTAGAAGCCGCGGCCGGCTTTGCGGCCGTTCCAGCCGGCCAGCACCATGCGTTTCAGCAGCGGCGGCGCCGCGAAACGCTTCTCCTTGAATTCGTCGAACATGACCAGAGAGATGTAATACGTGGTGTCGAGTCCCACGAAATCGAGCAGCGTGAGCGGTCCCATCGGATGGCCGCAGCCGAGCTTCATGGAATTATCGATATCTTCGATCGAGGCCACGCCTTCTTCGAGCGCGCGCACAGCGTCGAGAATGTACGGCACCAGCAGCCGGTTGACGATGAAGCCGGTGCGATCGGTGGTGCGCACCGCCGTCTTTCCGAGCTTCCCGGCGAAAGCCACGATTTCGTCGAATACTTTCGGGTCCGTGGCGATCGTGCGAATCACTTCCACAAGCTGCATCACCGGCACGGGATTAAAAAAATGCATGCCCACAAAGCGGTCGGGGCGCTTGGTGACGACGGCCATCTCCGTAATCGAAATCGAAGAGGTGTTGCTGGCGAAAATCGTGTGGCGCGGACAGATCTGGTCGAGCGCCAGAAACAGCTCTTTTTTTGCGGGCAATTGCTCGATGATTGCTTCGATCACAAAATCGCGGTCGCGCAAGTCCTCGAGGCTGGTGGTTCCGTGCAGCCGCCCGCGGATTTGGTCGCGGTCGGCGGCGCTGAGTTTTCCCTTTTCCACCAGCCGGCCCAGATTCTTTTCGATCGCTTGCAGGCCCTTATCAACAAGCGGCTGCGACACTTCGCGGACAATCACATGGCACCCGGCCTGCGCCGCCACTTGCGCAATGCCCGAGCCCATCAGCCCGCACCCGACGACTCCGACTTTCTCAATGGCCATGAATTCTTCTCCCTCGACTCGGCTGGGGATAGTAGCGCAAGGGAAAATGGGAAGCAAAGGAGGCAGAGGATGCACAGGAGAACATCCGAGGTTTTGGCCAGGAGCGGGGCAAATTTGCGGTCATTTTTCGGAAAAATTCACCCCCACTTTTGTGTCGAATAGAAATGAGGCCGTTCGTTTGTTTTCATGGAGTTACGGCGATTTCTACTCGAATCGAGTGTCGATTAGAAATGGAGGATTGGCGGGAGGAATTTGGGCGCTTGTGATTGAGGCGAGAGCGCCAAGCGCTCGGCGGGGGCGGATGAACTGGGGGCCGACCGTGGCGTGTGCGAGTGGTGCGGAGGAGATAGGCTGCAAGCAGGAATTTGGCGGCGCGGGCACGGCCCTGCACCGTACGGTGCAGGGCACGGCATGGTTCGGCCAGGCTCACCACAAGTGCCGTGCCCCTACGAGAAACTGACGGACGTAGGACGGGGAAACAGGGGGCCGGGGACGGCTTGCGGTGGTGGCGCGTTCTACGCTCGCCGGAGCACAGCGTAAACGCTGTGCCACTCAAACCGGGGGCCATGGCCAGCTGTTGCTTCAGTCCTATTTTTCGAGCACAAATCACTTTAGACCGGTCCACTGTCAACGTGGCAGAGTGCGGGGAGAAACGCAAGCGTGAAGTCCTGTGGAGATCTGTGGAATTCAAAGCCTCTGTGGCCTTGTGCAGAGAAAACAAAGGACTTAACGTCGCAATCTGACCTGTGGACTGGTTAGCTTGCGGCACGCTTGAATTCGCCGCCCAGGACGGGGCTGAAGAGGAAATCGTGAAATTCGCCGGTGAGGCCGTTCTGGCGGAGGATGGCGCTGACCTGTGCCCAGTGGCGGATTTCGTGCAGCAGGACATGAATGATGATTTTTCTCGGAGTCGCGCGCAGGTGATTGCCGAAGAATTCGAACTCGCGCGGGACGTCCCAATCCGCGGCGGGAAGCTTTTGCACGAAGTCTCTGAATTCGGCGCGAGTCTTTTGGCCGAATTGGAAGAGCACGTCGATGTTGTCGTTCGGAATGGAAGACGTGTCCGTCAGCGGCCGGCCGGAGAGGCGGTCGATGTACCTTTTTTCAGCGGAGAAAATGTGGCGGACAATATCGCCGACGGTATGAAAGCGGCCGTCGCCATTCGGGCCCAGGCTGATCGCCAAGACATGATCGCCGTGCTTGCGGAACCAGTCGTGGCGCTTGCTGCGATCCCAGCCGGTGTATTCGAGCAATTCGGCGAGGCTCAGGCCTGTAGACATTTTGGATTCCTCCATGCGCGAGGTAAGACTACTCATGGGGTATGGTTGATGCAACGGCAGGGTACATTTCCTCTCCATCGAAAACAAAGCGGAAGCAAGCTTCCGCACTCCAAAATTCTCGTAGGCAGCGCGGAGCAAATTGGCGGCGTGGGCACGGCATGCCGTGCCCCTACGAAGAAAAACCCAAGCGCAACGCTACGCGGCGGATTCGACGATCATGGCGATACCCTGGCCGCCGCCAATGCAGGCGCTGGCGACGCCGTAACGGGCGTTGCGGCGGCGGAGCTCGAGCAGGAGCGTGAGAACCAGGCGCGCGCCGCTCGCGGCGAGCGGATGGCCGAGGGCGATCGCGCCGCCGTTGACGTTAGTTTTATCGCGGTCGAGACCCAGAATCTTTTCGACGGCGAGATATTGCGCGGCAAACGCCTCATTCACTTCCACCAGATCGAGCTGATCGAGTTTCAGCCCCGCCAGCGCGAGCGCCTTTTGAATCGCGGGGACCGGGCCGATCCCCATAATCCTCGGAGGAACGCCGGTGGCGGCCCAGGAAACGATGCGGCCGAGCGGCTTCCATCCGCGCTCTTTGGCGATCTTCGCGTGCGTGACGACCACGGCGGCCGCGCCATCGACGATTCCGCTCGCGTTTCCGGCGGTGACGATGCCGTCTTTGCGGAACGCGGGCGGAAGTGATTCGAGGCTTTCCATGGTGGTTTCGGGGCGGCGGTGATCGTCGTCAGTCACGGTGACGCTTTTCCTGCCCTTCTTCACTTCCACCGGAACGATCTCTTCCTTCATGCGGCAGGCCTGGAACGCAGCTTCGGCCGCTTGCTGGCTGCGGAGCGCGTATTCATCGCACGCCCGGCGGGTGATGCCCTGCTCGGCCGCGAGATTTTCCGCCGTTTCGGACATGCTGAAGCCGCAGTAGGTGTCGAAAAGGCCGGCTACGAGCGAGTCTTCGAGCTTGCCCTCGCCGAGGCGGAATCCCGTGCGCGCGCCGCGAACCACATGCGGGCACTGCGTCATATTTTCCATTCCGCCGGCAAGCACGAGCTTCGCTTCGCCGAGCAGGATGCGTTGCGCCGCCTGGCTGATGGCTTCGACCCCCGAGCCGCAAAGGCGGTTCACGGTGACTGCCGGAGTTTCCTCCGGCAGGCCCGCTTTCAAGCCGACGTGGCGCGCGCCGTAAATGGCGTCCGCGCTGGTCTGCATCACATTGCCGAAGACAACATGATCGAATTCGGCCGGGTCCGCGCCGGAGCGTTCGATGACCGCGCGGCTGGCTGCGGCGCCGAGATCGATGGCGCTGGTTTGCTCGAATGCGCCGGTATAGCGCGCCATCGGGGTGCGCGCGCCGTGGACGATGACTGCATCAGTGATGAACATGATTCGCTGCTCCTAACCGCAATCCATAAATCCAAGAGAGATTCTTCGCTCCGCTCCCGCCTACGCCAGGGCTTCGCCGGGCAGGCAGAATGACGGCGGGCGGGGGTCAATTCACCGAGCGCCTATGGTGTGGCTAATTCTACCAGCGTATTCCCGCCGCGCTGGCGAGCTTCTTCGATTCCGGCCTCGGCGCGATTGATCCACTCGGTGACGCGGTCTTCGGTTTCATCCCCGGGACGAGTGGTAGCTTCGGCCACGACGGCGCTCACGGTCAAGTCCTTCCCTCCCCAGGCCGGCTGAACCGTCGCCGCCACCTGGCGCAGTTTTTCGCCGAGCGCCTTGGCGTTGGCCAGGGAAGTATCGGGGAGAATGAAAACGAGCGACCACGCGGTGTATTTCACCGCTACGTCGGTCTGCCGCACGGCTCCCGAAAGCGCGCGCGCGAGCTGCTCGACAAATTTTTCAACCGGTGCGTCTCCCTGCATGCGCAAAAGCTCGCCGCCGTGATCCACCTGCACCACGACGAGCGAAAGAGGAGTGCCCTGCGAGCGGGCGCGATTGGATTCGACGAGCAGGCAATCGATGTAAGCGCCGCGGCTGAGCAGGCCGGTCTTTTCATCCGCGACGGCGAGGGAGCGAACCAGGGAACGCAAGCGAGTGTGGTTGACCGAGATGACGAGCTGGTCGCCGACCGCCTGGAGGAAAAAGCTTTCGTTCGGTTTCCACTTGCGCGCCGAAGCGTCACTCACCAGCAGCGCGCCCATGTGCCCTTGCGTTTCCTTGTCCGTGAGCAGGATGCCGAGCGCCGATTCGCTGCCGAGTTCGCGCAGGGCCGGCTCGTTCGAACCGAGCAGCTCGATTCCTCCGAGAGCGTCGGGAGACGCTTTCGAGAGGATGCCGGCGAGCGAGGAAATTCGCGCGGTCCCGGCAGCGGGAATTCCCGGCGCAGAATATTCCGCCGCAAGCTGGGGAGCTTCGCCCGTTCCGCCGACAGCCACCAGGCAGCGCGTGACTCCGAGATGCTTGCCGATTTCCGTAGCGGTGGCGGCGAGCACTTCGCGCGGAGTCGGCTGGCGGTACATGAGTCGGTTGATTTCCGCGATAGCGGCCAGATCGCGGTGCGTTTCGGCGGCCGACGGCGCGGCGACCGCCGGTGGCGCGACGGGGTCGGACGCCGGAGCTGCCGGAGGCGGAGACGGCGGAGCGACCGGCACCGGCTTCGGCGCAGGCTTGGGCGGCCCGCCTTTGGGCCACCAATTCGCGCGCTCGTAAAGGGCGCGCAGCCGCTCATTGCGGTCTTCTTCGCCGGGAAAAAGCTCAGCGATGCGCTCGAGGCGCTCGACGGCTTTCGACTGAAGCGAATATTGCAAGAAAATTTCGACCTGCACGATCAGGTCCTCGAGAGCCTGCTGTGCTCGCATTTCCTCGGAGACGGGGACTGCCGTAGCTGCCTGGCCCGAGCCTGCGCCGGTGAATCCATCGGTGCGGGTGGAAACCGTGGCGGCTTTGGCGGCGCGCGCCAGAATATTCTGCAAGAAGCCGGGATCAACTTTGCCTTCCAGTTTGGCGATGCGCTCGTGATTGCGGTAATCGTAGGGATCGATGTCCACGAGACGATCGAGCGCTTCGCAGGCCTCCTTGGTCATGCCTGCGCCCAGGTAGAGATCGAAGAGGCGCACGAGCGCGTCGAAATACTTCGTTTCGCGGTTTAGCTCTTCATAAAGCCGCGCGACAACCTCCGCCACAGGGAGCGAGGCCGGATGGGCGGCGGCCACGCGATCCATTTGCGCCGAGAGCTCGGCTTCGCGGCGCATTCCGCGCATCCAGTCTTTGGTCTGCATCAGAAGCGTCGCCGCTTTGTGGTCCTGCCCGGCGCGAATGTAAGCCCCCGCCAGCTCGAAGAGCTTGGCGAAGCTGTCCGGCTTCTGCTTGTAGTAGGTCTCGAAGACGTCGCGGGCGCGGTCCAGTTGGTTGGTGCGCAGCAGAGCTTCGCCGTAGAGCGCCAGGAAGGATGTGTCTTTGTCGCTCGGAGAAAGCGGGTCGAGCAGTTTCACAGCGCCCTCGGCGTCGCCTTTGCGGAGCTTGGCTTCGGCGAAGAGCAGCGCGCCGGTGCGGTCGTCGGGAGAAAGCCGGTGGGCGCGGCCGAAATGCTGGAGCGCTTCATCGAGGCCGCCGGCAGCGAGGGTCAGTTGGCCGGCGCGCAGAAAGCTTCGCGTAGCCAGATCGGCATGGCCCAGCCGCTCGGCGAGTTCTGCGAGAACGGTGTGGCGGGCAGGGTTTTCGGGGTCGAGCATTGCCACGCTTTCGTAGCAGGCGAGCGCCTCCACTTCGCGTTGCTGCTGCTCGAACAATTCGGCGGCGGCGTTGTATTGCTCGATGGCTTCGCTCGCGCGGTTTTGCTTCTGAAGAAGCATGGCATACCGCATCAAGCGGTCGGGGGGCTGCGGAAACGGCCGCAGAAACCGGCCGAAAATGGCCGAGGCCTTGGAGGCGTCGCCGCTCTCGACCAGGCGGTCAAACTGCGCGCCGTAATACTGGGCGGCGAGCGCGGGCTCGTTCAATCGCGTGTAGATGTCCGCAAGAGCCTGCACCGCTTCCTGGTGGGACGGAACTTCCTCGACGACCGCCTGGTATTCGGCCACGGCTTCGCGGAGCTTGTTCTTCTCGAGGTTGCGGCGGGCTCGCTCGAGATATTTGGCGATGTCCTGGGCCATGGGATTTCGGGCGTTCCGCGAGCGCGGCGGCTTTCTGGGGAAGCCGCTCGATTGCAGTCGCCGCAGCCACCGCCGCGGGCTCAATCGGCGCACGATGAAAGTCCATGATATACCGGAGGCGTCGGCGCCCTCCAAACGAAATCGGGGGCGCGTGCGCATGGGATAGCACAACCAAGGAGGGAAAAGCGCGCCGCGCAGGGTTCGGCGCGGAGCGTTCAGCGCGGAACTTCGGCGGGCAAGTGGCTCACTTTTTCGCGCATCGAGCGCAACGAGAGGCCGCTGCGCACCAGCGCCGCGAAGCCCAGAAGGGCGATCGGAAACGTGAGCGCAAACCAGGCGAAAAATGAAAACCCGGCGGCCGTGGACTTCCCCACGGAAAAAACGCCGAGACCCACGACGCAGAAGAACTGGTACGAGCCCATGTTCGCGGGCGCGTTCGGCAGCGAGACTCCCAGATTGATCACCAGCAGCACCACCACTGCCGCCATGAACGACAGGTTCAGGCCATACCCTCGCATCATCGCCCAAAGCCCGACCACCTGGCAGAATGGCATCAGAATCGAAGTCAGCACGGCGGTATAAAAGCTGGGCGCCGTCCCCATGGCGTGAAGTCCTTGCAGCGCGGCCATGGCCTTGCCGGGCATGTGCTTTGGTTTTTCCGCGGGGGCGACTTCCCCTCCCAATTTGATTTCCAGGTAGAGGATCAGGAGAACGATGATCGCCAGCAGCGCCAGTGTGGCGATCCCCAGCGTGTCGGCGAGCTTTCGGAAGCGCCCGAGGTCCACGGTGAGCGAGACGATCGCCAGGCCCGATGCGGCAATCACCAGGTCCACCAGCCGCTCCACTCCCACCGACCCCAGCACTTTGCCGATGGAAATCTCCTCGGAGTCCGCCAGCAGATACGAACGCAGCAACTCTCCCGGACGCAGGGGAATTACCAGGTTGGCGAACAATCCGGCGTACACCGCGCGAATCGTCCGAGTGAGGTGAGTCCTTCCGAAAGGCGTGAGCAGCCATTTCCAGCGCAATCCCTGCACGCCGTAGCTGAGCACGTCGAAAGCCATCCCCAGCACCACCCACCGGTAGTCCACTCGCGCAAATTCGTGGAGCGTCTGAACGACGTGAAAATCGCGCAGCACCCAAACGAGGCTGGCGATGGCGAGCCCATAGCCGAGAATCCGCGGGACTCTCGAAGGCGGCGGGTTGATGTCTTGGAAGATGGTATTCAAGGCCGCGATTCCGGCGGAGGCGGCGACTTCGCCCCGGAGGCGTCGCCAAAGCCCGGAGTTTCTCTCCTCAACAGGCTGGTCTTGCCGGAAGGTTCAAGCACGGCGGCGTGGACTTCGCTCAAGGCGAAGCAGCCCTGCGAACGCAGGTTGGAAAGCAGGTCGTCGCGGCTGATAGTCTCGCGCCGCATATTCTCTTCCACAAATTTTCCATCGTGAACCAGCAGCGTGGGGATTCCCTCGACGATGCGTTCCAGCCGGGGATGATCGTAGGTAACGCGGCTAATAATCCAATTCGTCCCGAGCACCGTGGCGGCGCCGATCAGGCCCCCGACGACGGAGTTGTCCGGCCCGATCATGGCATTTTGCAGGACGTTGCTCAGGATCAACAGCACGATAAGGTCAAAGGGCGTCATCTGTCCTACCTGCCGCTTCCCCAGCAGGTGAAACATCACCAACAGGAAACGTAGACGATCAGCGAGCGCAGGATCTTTTCGATTAAGGGAATTTCCGGCAGCCAGCAGTGCATTCTCGCTCCTCTCCGCGTGGCTTCCGGACGGCTCGCAGGCATGCGGCCCGGAGCCCTCGCATTGCACGGTTTTCATCCATCCCGGCCCAGGAAAGACCCGGGAAACTCGCTACAGCCTACGACATCGGCCAGCGCGAGGCAATCCGAGACTGCTGGCCGCGTAACCTAAACTATGGCAGACTCAATTATTTGAGAGACGCAAGGTCCGCGCGCGGCACGGGCGCTTCCGGCAGCCCCGGCAGGAACCAGATAGAGAGCACCACAGAGAGAAATGGACCCTCAGTTCATCCGCAATTTCTGCATCATTGCGCATATTGACCACGGCAAATCCACTCTGGCGGACCGCCTGCTCGAACTGACCGGCGCACTCAGCCAGCGGGAAATGACCGCGCAAGTGCTCGATTCCATGGACCTCGAGCGCGAGCGCGGCATCACCATCAAGGCCAAAAGCATCCGTCTGCACTACACGGCGCGCGACGGCAACGAATACCGCATGAACTTGATCGACACGCCGGGGCACGTGGATTTCTCCTACGAAGTCTCCCGCGCGCTTTCCGCCTGCGAAGGCGCGCTGCTCGTGGTGGACGCAAGCCAGGGCGTCGAAGCGCAGACCGTGGCCAACGCGTTTCTCGCCTCGCGCCACAATCTCGCGATTCTGCCGGTAATCAACAAGATCGACTTGCCCGCCGCGCGGCCCGATCACGTGAAAGAGCAAATCGAAAATGTGCTGGCCATCCCCGCCGACGACGCGCTTCTGATCAGCGCGAAAAGCGGCTTGGGCGTCGAAGACGTGCTCGAAGCCATCGTCAAGCGCGTGCCGCCGCCCAAGGGCTCAGCCGATGCGCCGCTGCAAGCACTGATTTTCGATTCCTGGTTCGATTCGTATCGCGGCGCAGTGGTGCTGGTTCGCGTGATGGAAGGCAAAATCACGCCGCATACACACATCCGGCTGTGTGCGAACAATGAAGTGTACGAAGTCGAAGATCTCGGCGTGCTTACGCCCAAGCCCGTCGCGCTTACCGAACTCGCTGCCGGGGACGTGGGCTTCATCATCGCCAATATCAAGCGCGTGGCCGATGCCCGCGTCGGCGATACCGTGGTCGAGGCCGATCGTCCCGCGCCGGCGCTTCCCGGGTTCGAAGCCATCAAGCCGATGGTGTTCGCCGGGCTGTTCCCGGTCAACGCGAGCGATTACGAAATGCTGCGCGACGCGCTCGGCAAGCTTCAGCTCAATGACGCGGCATTCTTTTACGAACCGGAAAACTCCGTCGCGCTCGGCTTCGGCTTTCGCTGCGGATTTCTCGGGCTGCTGCACATGGAAATCGTCCAGGAGCGGCTCGAGCGCGAATTCAATATCGACCTCATCACCACGGCGCCGAGCGTGCGCTACCGCATCACGACCACAACCGGCGAAGTAATGGAAGTGGACAATCCCACGAAATTCCCTCCGCCGACTTCGATCCGCCAGATCGAAGAGCCGATTTTAACGGCGATGATTATCACCTCGGAGGAATCCATCGGCGGCGTCTTACACCTGTGCGAAGAAAAGCGCGGCGTGCAGAAAAAATTCGAGTATCTCTCGCCCACGCGTGTGATGCTCACCTACGAGCTGCCGCTCAATGAAATCGTGCTTGATTTCTACGACCGGCTCAAAAGCGTTTCGCGCGGCTATGCTTCGCTCGATTACCACCTTTCGGGCTACCGCGCTTCCGATCTCGTGAAGCTCGACGTGCTCGTGGGCGGCGAGCCAGTGGACGCGCTCACGATCATCTGCCATCGCGACCAGGCGTACGAGCGCGGCCGCGAGCTCGTCACACGCCTGCGCAAACTAATTCCGCGGCAGATGTTCGAAGTCGCGCTTCAGGCCGCCATCGGCAGCCGCATCATCGCCCGCGAATCCATCAGCCCCATTCGCAAGAACGTGCTCGCCAAATGTTACGGCGGCGATATCACGCGCAAGCGCAAGCTCCTCGAAAAGCAAAAGGAAGGCAAAAAGCGCATGAAGCGCGTCGGCCGCGTCGATATTCCCCAGGAGGCTTTCTTGGCGGTACTGAAAGTTTCAGGAGGGGCTGAAGAGGAATAATTTTTCTTCTAGACTCGCTTGTTTTGACATGCGTGTTAAGCGAGCGAACTAAAATTCCAGAATCGGCGTCTATAAGAGGGAGATACGGCCCGATATCCTCTAGCACACCACTACTTCCGCGCTGAGGGTGGAGCGATCGTGCTCGGAAACTGCTGGTTGTTTGTCACGCGGCGATTCTCCTTGCTGCTACTGCTCTTGTATCCCTTTTGGCCGGACGGGACGACGACTCCCCGGTCCCAATCCCAAACGAGTGCTGACAAATCAACGGAAGCTCGCGGTCTCCTGCGCCAGGGCGTCGAGGCGTATAAGAGAGGCGCTTACGACGAAGCTGCCAAAGACTTCGAGCGCGCAAAGGATCTTGATCCGAACCTGGTGGATGCCCGCCTGTACCTTGCGACAGCCTACGCCGATCAATACATTCCCGGGGCTCCGTCTCAAGAGAACGTGCGTTTTGGCGAGCAAGCAATCGCAGAATTCAAAAGGGTGTTGGACTTGGATCCAACAAACCTGCCCGCAATCGACCGGATTGGTTCGATTTTGTTCAGCACCGGTGGAACGCCATTTGATCCCCAGAAACTAGACGAGTCGAAGAACTATCACCAAAAACATATTTCGCTTCGACCTGAAGACCCTGAGCCCTATTACTGGATCGGGGTGATTGATTGGAGTTTGGCGTTTCGTGCCAACCAGGCGCTGCGGGAAGAATTCAACCAAACCTCGGAAACGCGCCTCGCAGATACGGAGCCTTTGCCTCCGGCGTCAGCTGCCCAGTTTCAACTCGACTACGGTCCGACAATCGAGGAAGGCATCCGGAACCTTGAATGGGCAATCGACCGGCGTCCCGATTATGACGACGCGATGGCCTACCTGAATCTTCTATATCGCCAAAAAGCGGACATGGAGCCATCGGACGAACTTCGCACGCGCGACATGCAACAGGCGGATGCTTTAGTAGACAGAGCAATGGCCGTGAAGAAAAAGAAGGCGGCTCCTGAACCTGAAGCTGAATCCGAGAGACCCAATTAAATCTCTGCTAAAAATCTGATGGGCTCTCTGCCTCGGACCAGAAGTGGGTGGGAGCTCACGACTCTTTTTTCCCGTGTACTTTTGCGTCGAGGGTGCCACGCGCGAGGCGGACGGAAATGTCGTCGCCGAGCGCGATTTGTTCGGGCGAGCGCAGCACGTTGCCGGAGGCGTCGTAGGCGATGGCGTAGCCGCGCTCGAGCAACTGGAACGGGCTGCGCTCTTCGAGCTGCAATCTCAATTTTTCCACGCGGTGGCGTTTCGCGGTGAGCGCTCGATCAACTGCCGTACGAAGCGCATCGCGCCTGCGCTCGATGCGCTGACGCAGAAGAATCGCGCGGCTGCGCAAATCGAACGAGGCGATCTTCGCGCTTGCGCGCGTGAGCCGCTGTAGCGTGGTCGCCAGGCGCAGGCGCAATCCCACCGCAAGCGAGTTGGCGAGCTCGTCCACCTGCTGGCGCCGTCGCCGGACAAGATTTTCGAGCTGGCGGAATCCGCGGTGCGTCTCCAGGTCGCGCACGCGATGCCGCCACTGGCTAAGGACGAAGCGAACGCGCTGCCCCAGCCGGCGCTCGTGCTCGGCGATGTGGCGCTCAAATTCCTGCCGCGAGCGCACCACGATTTCCGCGGCGGCGGAAGGCGTGGGGGCGCGGACGTCGGCAGCAAAATCGGCAATCGTGAAATCAGTCTCGTGGCCGATGCCGGTGATCACGGGGATTTCGGACGCGGCAATCGCGCGCGCCACAATTTCTTCGTTGAACGCCCAAAGATCCTCGAGCGAGCCTCCGCCCCGCGCGACGATGAGCACGTCTGCAGTCTTAGCCCGATTGAAATAGCCGAGTGCCGCCACCACTTCTTTGGCTGCGCCTTCGCCTTGCACTTTCACGGGAAAAAGCAGCACATGCACGTTCGGAAATCGCCGCTTCAGGACGCGCAGAATGTCGCGAATCGCCGCGCCGGTGGGTGACGTGACCACGCCGATACGCCGCGGCAGAACGGGCAGCGGCTTCTTGCGCTCTTCGTCGAACAGGCCTTCTTCTTCCAGGCGCTTCTTGAGTTGCTCGAATGCGAGTTGAAGCGCGCCGAGCCCCATCGGCTCGATGTGGCTCACGTAAATCTGGTATTCGCCGCGCGGCTCGTAAACGCCCAGCCCGCCGCGCACGGTGATATGCAGGCCGTCCTCGGGGCGGAATTTCAGCCCGCGCACCTGGTCGCGAAAGCACACGCACCGGATTTGCGAGCGCGCGTCCTTGAGCGTGAAATACAGATGGCCCGACTGCGCCGCGTGGTAATTCGAGACTTCACCCTCGACCCATATATCCGGAAATTCGCCTTCGAGCAGACCGGCGATGCGTTCGGTGAGCTCGCTCACCTTCCACACGCGCCGCTCGGGCATCAAGTTGAACAGCGAAGCTTGGCTCATCGACCTGTCGGGATACCGCCCGATTTACGTCAGGGCACGGCTTCAGCCGTGCCGCAAGTGTGGCAATAGAAGTACGGCTTTAGCCGCTGAGGGGCGGAGTCCATAGTTCTCACCCAGGCCCTTTACCGGCGAAAGAGATTCACGATCCACATCAGCAGCGTAAACGCCAGACTCAAGATCAAGCACGTGACAATCGGAAAATAAAAGCTGCCGTTTTTCCCGTGGTACGCGATGTCGCCAGGCAGCCGGCCCAGGCGGAACGGCAGCTTTCCGCCGACCATGATCAACGCCCCTGCGCCGATCAATATCACGCCGAGAACTACCAGCACTCTCCCGAGTTCGCGAAGGGAATCCATCGCGCTTCATTCTACTTCAACGACAGATCCAGATCCTGGCTTAAGCGGTTCTGGTTAGCAGCCGCCCTAAAAACAACAATGTCATACAATAACATGTAAGTCTTGACATGAATAGGAATCGATGTTATAAGCGCATCTGCAAAAGCGGGAACTCCAAAGAGGCATCTCATGAAAACTGAAGCCGAACAGGTCCAACGTTTCCCGCGCCTCATGAAGGTCTCCGATCAAGTGTGGGTTGCAACCGCACTCCTGCACCGGGAACAGCCGAAGCGTAGCGATTTCTCCAAACGCGAAATTGCTCAGCGCGCAAAAGTAGAAGACCGCGAAGGGGCCGAGCGGCCCGGCATTTCCCAGCATATCTCGACCCACTGCGTCGCATCCCAACCACCTAGCCCGGCGAAATATCGGATGCTGACTCGCTCGGGGCGAGGACGCAGACGCTTGTTTCGACAAGGAGACGAGTTCCACCCGTCTCGCGCGAACGGAAAGATGGCGCCGGAGCGTGAGGGCCTGCCTGAGAAGTACCACGAGCTTCTCGACTGGTATGAAACCGAATATAACCGCCCAAGGGAGGTCCCGAAAGCCGAGCGGGGCGCCTCAGCAGAGGCGCTAATGAAGCTTATGGGAAGAATCAGCCGTGAGGACGCGGACGAGATGACTCGAATCATCGATGATTGCTGCGGGCGGGCGGATGCGAGCGAGTGGTGAGTTCCTGATCGACACAAACGCGCTCATCAAGCTGCTCGCGCGCGACCCTAGCCTTCGCTGGCAGATGGGCCACGACTTCCGCTGCTTTCTCAGCTTCATAAGCGTCGGCGAACTCTTCGCCGGAGCTCATCAATCGTCGCGGCGAGCATTCAATCTCGGCGAGGTTCGGCACATCTGCCAGGAGATCCCGATTCTCCACTCGGATGTGGAGACGGCCGATCGGTACGGGCGCATTCAGGCCTCGCTGCGAGAAAAAGGTAAGCCCATTCCCCAAAACGATATCTGGATCGCGGCGACCGCCGTCCGGCATGGACTAGCGCTCGTTACACTCGACCAGCATTTTTCTTTTGTGGATGGCCTGCCCGTCGAGATCTGGTAACGCATTAGCACCACTCGCGCGGCGCGTTCGCCGCCAGCGATGCTAGACCAGCTCGACGCCGCCGAAGAAGTAGCCGATTTCGAACGCGGCTGTTTCCGGCGCGTCCGAGCCGTGCGTGCAGTTGTTCTGGATGCTGGTGCCGAACTCTTTGCGGACGGTCCCGGGAGCGGCTTTGGCGGGATCGGTCGCGCCCATGGTGTCCCGCCATTTTGCGATCGCGCCTTCGGCTTCGAGAACCATCACAACCACTTTGCCCGAGCTCATGAATTCGGTGAGGTCCTTGAAGAAGGGCCGTTCTCGGTGGACTGCGTAGAAGCCTTCCGCCTCCGTTTTCGTCAGGCGCAACGACTTGATGGCCGCAATCTTAAACTTCGCTGCGTGAATGCGTGCGAGAATGTCGGTTGCGAGCCCGCGGCCCACCGCGTCCGGCTTGATTATTGCAAGAGTCCGTTCGATTGGCACCTAGGGTTTCCTCCCAAGAGAAGGCCTCAGGTCTGAAGACCTGAGCTACATTATTTTTTTCGGCGGCGCTTCTTCGGTTTTGTTGCCGCCGTCTTTTTCCCGCCAGTCCTCGATTTCCCGAGAATAGCTGCGATCGTGCTGCCGATATCCGCCGGGCTCTGCACTGTATGGATCCCGGCGGCGCGCATCGCAGCGTATTTATCCGCCGCAGTCCCCTGCCCGCCGCTGATGATGGCACCCGCGTGGCCCATGCGGCGGCCGGGCGGCGCGGTTTGTCCGGCGACAAATCCCACGACCGGCTTCCTCACATGCTTCTTGATGAATTGCGCTGCGGTTTCTTCGGCGTTCCCGCCGATTTCGCCGATCATCACGATGGCGTGCGTATCGGGATCATCATTGAACATGCGCACGCAATCAAGAAACGTGGTGCCGATAATCGGGTCGCCGCCGATGCCGATGCAAGTGGATTGGCCGATTCCCAGCCGCGTGAGTTGATCCACCGCTTCATAGGTGAGCGTTCCGCTCCGGCTTACGACGCCCACATGGCCCTGCTTGTGAATCGAGCCGGGCATGATCCCGATTTTGCATTTCCCCGGCGAAATAATCCCCGGGCAATTCGGGCCGATCAGCCGCGTTTTCGAATCTTTCAGCGCGGCCGCGACGCGCACCATATCGAGCGTGGGAATTCCTTCGGTGATGCAGATGACAAGCGGCAATCCCGCGTCAGCGGCCTCGAGAATCGCGTCCGCCGCAAAGGGAGGCGGAACGAAAATCACGGACGCATTTGCACCCGTCTGGCGGGCTGCATCGGCCACGGTATTGAAGACCGGAACCTCAAGATGCGCCGTGCCGCCCTTTCCCGGCGTAACGCCGGCAACGACTTTCGTCCCATATTCAATCATCTGCTCCGCATGAAAGCTGCCCTCGCGCCCGGTGAGGCCCTGAACAACGACGCGAGTCGATTTATCGATCAGCACGCTCACGGGCGTGAGGCAAAGGATCTAAATCCCATCAAAACTTCCTCCATTCCTTCCATAGATTTCGAATCATCATCCCGAGCTTCGCATACTCAGTTTCCAGCTTCTCCGACTGCGCCCGCGGTGCACATCTTTCGTCGGCGGCAAGTTCAAGCCAAAAGCGTGTCTCTTCGATTTCTCCAATCGCAATCTGAAGGTGGCGCTTGAATTCCGCCGCGGAGCCTCGCTTGGCCCATCCCTCCACAATATTTGCAGCTACTGATCGCGCAGAACGCCGAAGTTGCCTTCCCAACTCATACTGCTCGCTCCTCGGGAATCTCTTCGTAAATCGCGAGACCTCCAGCGCCAGCCGGTACGCTTGTTGGTACACGAGCAAATCGCGATATCGACGAATGGGCCCGGCGCGACCAGCTTTTTCCTCCAATTCCTGTGCGTCCTTTGCTTCCTGTGCTTCCTCTGCTTCCCTCTTAATTTCGGGCTAACGCCACAACCTTCTCCGCTCCATCTTTCATGCCTTCGGCGACGGTGAAATTGAAGCCGGAGTTGCGCAGGATCTCTTTGCCCTGCTCCACGTTTGTGCCTTCCATCCGAATGACCACCGGCAATTTCAGCTTCAACGCTTTGGCCGCGCTCACCACTCCGCTGGCGAGCACGTCGCAGCGCAGGATTCCGCCGAAAATATTGACAAACACCGCGCGCACATTCGGATCGCTCAGCAAAATGCGAAATGCGTTTTGCACTTGCTCCTCGCTCGCGCCGCCGCCGACATCGAGAAAATTCGCCGGGCTCCCGCCGCTGAGCTTGATAATGTCCATCGTGGCCATCGCCAAGCCTGCGCCGTTCACCATGCAGCCGACCGTCCCATCGAGCTTGATGTAGTTGAGCTTGAATTTCGAGGCTTCGACTTCGAGCGGCGTTTCTTCGTCCAGGTCGCGCAGTTCGCTGAACTCGGGATGGCGGTAGAGCGCGTTATCGTCGAAATTGACTTTGGCGTCGAGCGCCACGAGCCGGCCATCGCCGGTCACTACGCACGGATTGATCTCAAGCAGCGACGCGTCTGTCTCGAGGAATGCGCGATACAGCGACTGAAAAAATGGCACCGCGCGATTCACCACTTCGGGCGCGAGCTCCAGGCCGAAGGCGAGCTTCCGCGCCTGATACGGCTGCAAACCCGTGGCCGGATGAATCGTCTCGCGCCGGATCGCCTCGGGACTTTTTTTCGCCACTTCCTCGATTTCCATTCCGCCCGCAGCGCTGGCCATAAACACCGGCATTCCACTCGCGCGATCCACCAGGATGCTCAAGTAGAGTTCGCGCTTGATATCGAGCCCTTCTTCGATCAACAAGCGGTGCACGATGCGGCCTTCGGGGCCGGTCTGCGGCGTGACGAGCTTCATGCCCAGAATCCGCCCGGCAATTGCAGCCGCTTCATCGGCCGAACGCGCGAGCTTCACGCCGCCGGCTTTGCCGCGTCCGCCCGCGTGAATCTGCGCTTTCACCACCACCACTGCTGTGCCCAGCCGCTGCGCCGCCGCGCGCGCTTCGTCTTTTTTGAATACAACTTCGCCGCGCGGCACCGGCACGCCGAATTTTGCGAGGATTTCCTTGGCCTGATACTCGTGGATCTTCATGCTGACTCCATCGGCTTGCTGGAGGCCGTCTTGAATAGTGCTAGTATTTCAGCACGCAGAAAACGGCCCAGTTTACTTGGAACAAGCAAAGCCGGCAAGGAGCGGCGGCGCGCAGCAGTCATGCGCGTCGCTGGAACGAGCGGAACCAGTGCAATCGGACGACTCCACAAAGAAGCTGACCATCCACGGCGCGCTTGAAAAAGTTCTCGCCGGCGAGGATTTGTCGCGCGCCGAAATCGTCGCCGCTATGGAAGAGGTATCTTCCGGCCGCGCGAACGCAATCCAATTCGGCGCCCTTTACACCGCTCTTTCGTTGAAGGGTATGACTACAGACGAGAGTTCTGTTGTGCATGAATTGACGACGAAGCAACTCCATGAGGCGCCACCCGTTTGCGCGGCGCCTGTCGAGGCAAGCCGATCTTCATCGGCGGAACTTGAGCTCATAACTCACCTTGTGACGGGCCGCGGGGACGATCTATCGCGACGCGAAGCAGAAAATGCGATGGAGCTGATCCTTTCGGGCGAGGTCCACTCGATTCCGATTGCCCAGTTCCTTGCCGCGCTGCGGTTCAAGGGCGAGACAGTGGACGAGCTCGTCGGCTTCGCGACGGCGATGCGCCGGCACGCCACGCCGATTTTCCCCGCGAGGCACGCGCGCGGCGAGGAGCCGCTCGTTGACACCGCCGGCACCGGCGGCGACGCGCGCGGCACATTCAACATCTCGACCGCCGCTGCGTTCGTGATCGCCGGCGCGGGCGTGCGCGTCGCCAAGCACGGCAACCGCGCCATCAGCTCGAGCTGCGGCTCCGCGGATGTGCTCGAAGCGCTTGGCGTGGCGATCGATCTCGCACCCGAACGCGTGGGCCGCGCCATCGAAGAAGTCGGCATCGGATTTCTTTTTGCTCCGGCGGTGCACGCGGCCATGCGCCACGCCATGCCGGTGCGGCGCGAACTGAAGGTGCGCACCGTGTTCAATTTGCTCGGGCCGCTCACCAATCCCGCGGGCGCATCCGCACAAATTGTGGGCGTGTACGACGCGGGGCTCACCGAACTGCTCGCGCGCGCGCTCGGCGAGCTCGGCGTGCGGCGCGCATTCGTGGTCCACGGCGCCGACGGGCTCGACGAGATTTCGATCTCAGACGAAACTGCGATCGCCGAGCTGCGCGACGGCGCCGTGCAAAGCTACACGGTGGCGCCGGAAGATTTCGGCCTGGCGCGCGCGCCGCTGGAAAAAATTCGCGGCGGCGATGCAGGGCGCAACGCGCAGATCATCGACCGCATCCTCGGCCGCCACGGCGCTCCCCACGAGCACGGTCCCTACCGCGATATCGTCCTCGCCAATTCCGCGCCGGCTCTCGTCGCCGCCGGGCGCTCGGCTGATTTTCTTGAGGGTGTCCGCGTCGCCGCCGAGTCTATCGATTCCGGCGCCGCCCGCGCGAAGCTCGACGCCCTCATCGAATTTTCCCGCAGCGAAAAACCCCGCGGCCAAACGGCTTCCTAATTACTTTCAATCCCCACCACTCTCGCGGGCGAATTCAAATCGCCTTTTTTCTTGTAGGGGCACGGTATGCCGTGCCCGTGCAGTGGCGCCAAATGATCTCCGCGCGTCGCCGAAAGGCAATTGTTCGAATGAATTCAGGTGGGAGCCCCCTGCTTTAGCAGGGGGAAGCTCGACTTTAGTCGAGCGGAAACAAGGGCTCAAAGGAAAATGGGCTTCGGCCCCGGAAATTCTATAGGCCCAGCGCTAAAGCGCGAATTCACAACAGGTGCGTTTACCGGAGCGCTGAAGCGCTCCTCCCCCGCATAAATGCGGGGGCTCCCACCGGGAGAATCGACAAAAATGCTTCATTGGCGTCCGCTCGATGGATCAGGCGATGTGGCAGAATCGAGATCAACATCAATCGCGGAGGCGCTGGCCGTGCCGGGCGCATAGCAATTCCCGTCGCGGTTGTACGTCACGCGGCACGCTTTGGTGAATTCGCGGCGGCGGGGCGACTGCGCGAATTGCCACACGCTTGCAAACGCAACACCACTCGATGCAGGCGATGGAGCCGCCGACGAATACGCGCAGCCGGGCGCGGGCGGGCACGCATCGTTAAAAACAAAATAGACGATTGGGCGAGAGCCGGCGTGTTCACGGATATCGTTTGCCGTGATGACGGCTTGCCCGTGGCCCTCTCTCGCGGGCATTCCCGAGCAATAAATTCCCGCGCCGAATCCGGCGGAACTTACGGCGTCCACCCACGCGAGAAGGTAAGCTAGCTGCTCGGGTAACATCCGCCCGCCTTCTTCCTGGTCGAGAAAAATCACTGCGCCGGGATGAAATCCTTCGTGCCCGGAGCTTGCGGCGGCAGTTTGCCCATCCGTTGCTCCGAGCGCAGCAGGATCCCCCGCGCGCTTGAGTTCGCGATCAAGCCGGCCGTTGAACAAGAGCAAAAAACCAAAGCCAGCTTGGACCAGGATTGCCCGCTTCCCTGTCCACGAATTTACAGTTGCGCCGGACGGATTATTGAGCCAGTAGCCAGTGAACGAGAAAGTCCGCCTCAGCGCTGGAAGCAAGGCGTCGCCCGGATATTCGTTGCGGTCGAATCCGAGGTGGGACCGTGCAGGCAGCGATTCCTGCGCTCCGCTCCGCGATCGCCCGGGGACCACATGGATCGCGTCCAATGACGCCGTGAGCGCGAAGGCGATCGCGCAAATTGCTAGGACGAGTCGCACGGACCTCGAATCGCACTAGAAGTCGTCTGGCTTTGCGTAGATCCCGGCATCCCGAACGTTTTGATCGCGCCGGCCGAGTCAAGCCTCGGCCGAGTGGGTGGCTTCTAGCGCGCGGACACGGGCCCAAAGCGGCGTCGAGCCGCCGCACTCCAGAAAAACGCGCCAGAAGTAGCCACTTGAAGGGCAGGATTTCAAAAGGGCAAGATCGGTTCTAAAGGGAAAGGAAATTCTGGAGCAGCCGGAATCCCGGCGACGTCAGCACCGACTCGGGATGAAACTGAACGCCCTCGACGGGAAACCGGCGGTGGCGGAGACCCATGATCGTGCCGTCGGCGGTCTCGGCGGAAATTTCGAGCGACTCGGGAAGCGACGAGCGCTCAACAATCAGCGAATGATAGCGCGTGGCGACGAAATTCTGCGGCAGATCGCGGAATATGGTTTTGCCGTCGTGCCCGATTTCGCTGGTTTTGCCGTGCATGATTTTTTTCGCGCGAATCACGCGCCCGCCAAACGCCGCGCCGATGGCCTGGTGTCCCAGGCAAACGCCCAGAATGGGAATCCTCGCCGCGAAGCGCTCAACCAGCGGAACACTCACTCCCGCTTCCCGCGGCGTGCACGGCCCCGGCGAAATCACGATCCGCTCGGGGCGCATCTCCTCGATTTCGTCGAGCGTGATTTGGTCGTTGCGGCGGATTTCGAGCTTTTGGCCCATCTGGCCGAGATACTGCGCCAGGTTGTAGGTAAAGGAATCGTAGTTATCGAGCAGCAGAATCATGGAAACAACACCATTTTATCGGACCTCAAGGGTTAAGTCCCGCGCGATTTAGGGCACATTCTGTACGGGTATCCTTCGCCTGGCTCCCTTCAAATCTTACTGGTGGGGAATTCGGCCGTGAAGTTGGCGCGGATTGCGCCGATATTGAAAACAAAGCGGGAGCAAGCTCCCGCACTCCAAAGGTCTCAAAGGCTACGGTTCGGAGATTAGGGCCCCGACAGAGCCGAGCAGCGTGAAGTCATCGGCCACTACTCCCCACTTACCAAGTACTACCCACGACTTTTCCCCCGGTGCGCAATCTCGAGCGCCGTCAGCACGGCGCGCGCTTTATTGACCGTTTCCTGATACTCGCGCTCGGGGACGGAATCCGCCACGACGCCGCCGCCGGCCTGCACGTACGCGCGGCCCTGCTTCGCCACCAGCGTGCGCAACACGATGCAAGAATCGAGATTGCCGGAAAAATCCAAATAAAAAATCGCACCACCATAGAGACCGCGGCGCGTGGGTTCGAGCTCGTCGATGATTTCCATGGCCCGAATTTTCGGCGCGCCGGAAAGAGTGCCCGCCGGGAAGCAGGCCATGAGCACGTCGAGGCAATCGATATTGTCGCGGAGACGCCCGCGCAGGCTCGACACCAGATGCATCACGTGAGAATAGCGCTCGACGAACATCAGGCGGTCCATTTTTACCGAGCCGTATTCGCACACGCGGCCGAGATCGTTGCGGCCCAGGTCCACCAGCATGATGTGCTCGGCGCGCTCTTTGGGATCGGCCAGCAGGCGGGCCTCGAGTTCGCGGTCTTCATTTTCGTTGCGTCCGCGCGGCAGAGTCCCGGCGATGGGGCGATAAAAAGCGTCGCGGCCCTGGATCTTCACGAGCATTTCGGGCGAGCTGCCGACAACGGAAACATCTCCGAGCTTCAGAAAATAGAGATACGGCGAAGGATTGATCACGCGGAGCGCGCGGTAAATTTCGAAAGGATCCGCGGTGGTTTCCGCCGCGAACCGTTGGCTCGGGACAACCTGAAAAATATCGCCGGCGCGGATGTACGCCTTGGCTTTGCGGACGGCGGCGAGATATTGCCCCTTGGTGAAATTGGAACGAACGCGCAACGGCCCTTGCGCGCGGCGGCGGGGAGCCGGCGGAAGCGGTCGTTCGAGTTTTCGCCGAGTGCGCTCGATGGCGCGGACGGCCGCGTCGTATTTCGCGCGCAGCGTTCCCGGGCCTTCGGTGAACACATTGCGAATCACCCAGATGCGGTGCTGCACGTGGTCGAAGACGACCAGGCTCAGATAAAACATCATCACGCAGTCGTCGAGGCCGATTTCGTCGCGGTTTTTATCCGGGATGCGCTCGATGAGCCGCACGATGTCGTAAGCAAAATAGCCGATCGCGCCGCCGATGAGCGGCGGAAGGCCGGGCAATCGCACAGGCTTGAAGCGCGCCATCAGGCGGCGGAGTTGCTCGATTGGATTTCCCTCGAACTCGGTGCGCTGGCCTCCCGATTCGAGCGTGCATTTGCGGCCGCGCGCGCGAAAGACTTCTTCGGGATTTGCGCCGGCGAAAGTGTGTCGGTCAATCGTCTCGCCGCCTTCGACGCCTTCAAGCAGGCAGGAATATTTTGCGTTGTGCGCCAGCCGCAGGTGCGTGCCAACGGGCGTGAGCAGGTCCGCCGTGAACGTGTCGTACACGGGGACGAGATTTCCTTGCCGAGCGAGACGGCTGAAGGTTTTGAAGTCCGGCTGAATCATCGGTGACTTTGCTCTTTATCTTCGCGCGCGAGAGCTCGAAGGACGGCGCGGCGCATCGCGTCGACCGGCGCGCGTTCCCCCGTCCAGATTTCCCACTGCGCCGTGCCCTGCGCGACAAACATTTCCACACCGGATACGGTTTCGATGCCGCGGCGCGCCGCGAGTTGCATGAGCCGGGTCACGCGCGGCCGGTAGATGGTGTCAAACACCAGGCGGCAATTCAGCTCGCGCGCTTCCAGAGGAGATTCCTGAACGTGAGGATACATTCCCACGGGCGTGGCGTTGATGATGGCATCAAAAAATTCATGACGCAGCCGCTTTCGCGCGATGCTCTCGCCCCCCACGGCCCGGGCGAGGCGGCTCGCGCGCTCGGGCCGCCGCGCGCAGACGCAGACAGCCGCTCCCGCTTGCGCGAGGGCGAATGCAACCGCACGCGCCACGCCGCCGGCCCCGAAAATCAAGTCGCGGCTGCCGGCCAGCGGCGTGCGGCGCTCGAGCGTGCGAAGGACGCCCACGTAGTCCGTGTTGTAGCCGTACAGTTTTCCGCCGCCGCGCACCACCACGGTATTCACCGCGCCGATGGCGGCAGCCAGCGGATCGCAGCCGTCCAGATGGCCGAGGATGCGCTCCTTGTGAGGCAGCGTGACGCTGAAGCCCGCGATTCCGAACGGGCCGATGGCGGCCAGAAAATCTTTCAAGTCGCGAACAAGAAAGGGGAGATAAACGGCGTCGATCCGGCGCGCCTGGAAGCCGGCATTCTGCATTTTCGGCGAGAGCGAATGGCCGATGGGGTCGCCGATCACTCCATAGACGCGCGTGCGGCGCGTGAGCCGGTCCGCGCGGTAGAGGTCTTTCATTTCATCGAAAGAGAGCTGGCCCGGAGCCGTGGCGTGGTCGATGGATGCGTACGCCAGCGCGCTCCCTTCGCGAAGCGCCAGGATGCGGGCAGGCAGCGCGATTTCTCCCATGGGGACGGCGACGACGCTCCGGCGTCCTCGGGCCAGGCGCAAGAGCGCGCGAGCCTCGGCGAGCGAACCGCACTGGGCCGCGATTTTCACAGCGCGCGGATGCGGGCGCGAGAGCTGCTGGAGCACTCGAGCGCGGTTGCGCGGCATCGCGCGGAAAAAATGCGCGGAAACCATGGGACCACCTTCCCCCAGCAGAACGTCCAGGAGTTCCGGCGGGCAAACCGACGCCGATTCAATTTCCAGGTCATACCAAGTGCATCCAGCGCGGAGAGCCTCGGCAAGATGCAGAAGTTGCCTGGCGATCGAACCCGGATAGCGCCCCCCTGCCTTCGCGCGCCGGCAGGTGGCGATGCAAGTTGCGCGGAGGCGGAACTTACTGAGAGCGGCGAGGAACTTGGAGATTTCGCGGTCGCCGATGAGCCAATCCAGCCGGAGTTCGATGGTTCGGGCCAGTCCTTGGGCGCGAGCCAACTGCCTTGTCATCGAAGCGGCATCGGAAGCGGCGACAACCGCGCAGACCGAATGTTTGCTAAATATCGTCAATTCAAGAATCTCCGAGGGTTCCAAGAGGCGCAAACCGAGACGGCTGACCACCCCTCTGCCGGGGGAGCTTTGGCTTCTACCATGCGGTGCACAATGTGTAAAGCCCGGGAGACCATTGCCTTGACGAGTTCCAGTACGTCTGTTACGGTCGCCTTATCGGGGGAGCGCCTGCTCGAAGGCGCATGCACTCCAAGGAGCGCTTCTTATGCGTGGGAAAATTGTCCTTTTGGGATTGCTTTTCAGCTTTATCAGCGCGGGGGCGCACGCGCAAGCCAAGCTGCCCACCACCACTCAGGACGACATCTACTGCTCGGGAACCGTCACCACCGAAGCGGTGCCCCACGATCACTACGTGATCTCCGGCGAAGAGTCGGAGTTCGTGAACACGTTCCAGGAAGGCGCCTACGTTTACATCAACGAGGGCGCGAGCCAGGGCGTGAAAGTCGGAGACGAGTTTACCGTGATTCGCCCGGTCGACGAATTCCACGGAGTGCAGTGGTCGAAATGGCAATATTCGATATTGAAGAAGCTGGGGCAGGCGTGGGAAGACGAGGGGCGGCTGCGAGTGGTGGTTGCGCTGCCGGAAACCTCGATCGCGCAGATCGAAAATTCCTGCAACTACATTCAGCGCGGCGACGTGGTTCTGCCGTTTGTCCAGCGCCCCACGCCTCCGGTGAAGTCTTCGGCGAACTTCGACCGCTTTGCGCCGCCGAGCGGAAAAGCGACGGCGATGATCATCACTGGAAAAGGCTTCTTGATCTCCGGCGGGACGAACAACATCGTGTATGTCAACCTGGGCAACTCGCAGGGCGTGAAAGTGGGCGATTACTTCCGCATCTTCCGCTACACCGGCCAGCAGCATGAAGAGGTGTACCAGGATAAGCGCGTCGCATTCGAAGTGTACGGCTACGGGAGCGTGCCGGCGAAATACAATTGGAGCAACGTGCCGCGGGAGGTGATCGGCGAAGGCGTCGTGGTGCGGACCGCGCCGAATGCTTCGACCGTGCTGGTCACTTTTTCGCTGCGGGAATTTTACGTCGGCGATTACGTCGAGCTCGAATAGCCCGGTCCCGGGCGCGCCTGCAAGTCCGCGCGAAATTCCGCTTCGCTGAAAATTTCCGCGGTGAATGCTTGAATCCGCGTGGCGGAATCTTTCCACGCGTCCCGTTCGAGTCCCGCTTTCAGGCAAGTCTCTTCGAGAAATCGCTCCAAGGTCAAATTCAATTCCGTCGCCACCTGCGGCAGCAGCACGCCGCGCTGCCAGCCGCGGCTGACCACCACGCCGTGCGTGCCGAGGACGATTTGCTCCGCGGCAATCTGCTCGGGCGGCGAAAGGACCGAGATTTCCAGATCGATGTGAGGCAGCTCGATGGGAAGCACGGGATCGAAGCGCGGGTCCTCAAGCGCAGCCGCTTTGGCGCAGTAAGCGACGACTCGAACGAGCGGATCGCTCGAAGCAAATTGGCCGATGCAGCCGCGCAGCCGACGCTGCATCCGCAGAGTCACGAAGACGCCGCCGGGACGTTGCAGCGCGGGATGCACGGGCAAATCATGGAGCGATTCGCGGCGCTCGACGGCAAGGATCAGCGCGCGCCGCGCAACTTCCAGAAGCAATTGCTTCTCGCTATCAGCGAGTGAGGACATCCTGCGGTTTTTCTTCCTGCTTGACGATCAGAACCTCGCCCCGCCGCTGCTGCACGCGGGTGTTGATCTGGCTCCAGAACATCTGGAAGTAGTGCATGGCCGAAGCGACCGCGCTCAGCACCACCAGCCACAGCAAGGCCATGCCGAGCGTCTTCAGTCCCGGATGCTTGGCTGCCAGAATCACAACGGTGCCGGCCAGCACTTGCAGCACCATCTTCGTCTTGCCCAGCGCAGAGGCGGGAATAACTAGTCCTTCAATCGAAGCGATCTCGCGCAGCCCCACGACGATGAATTCGCGGCCGATGATGAGCACCACCATCCACGCGGGCACCAGGCCCATCTGAACAAGCGAGATGAATGCAGCAGAAATCAGCAATTTGTCCGCAATCGGGTCCAGCAGGATGCCGAGCGTGGTGATCTCGCGACGCTTGCGTGCCAGATAGCCGTCCATCACGTCTGTTGCCGCGGCCACCAACAGAATCAGCACGCCCCAGACCTCAAAGTGAAAGGGCAAACCCCAGACGTTCAAGTTCGGCTGGCGCGTGAGCAGGACGACCACGAGCAAGGGAACGAAAAATATCCTCAGGACCGTTAGGCTGTTGGGAAGGTTCATGTCGTTCTCAGCGAGAAGCCCGCCTCGCTCTCCGAGCGCTTCCGCCGCAGGCCCAGCTTGACTATAGCCCTCAGGAAAGGGGGAGTCAACGGTACGGCCAAAGCGGAATGGCATGGCGTTCCGGAGGTGGATATCCGTCTGGTTATCGGGTTGGGATCAAATTCCGCGTCTCGGGCAAATCCATTGGAGAGTGACTCTTAGCGCATCGACTGCTGCAAACCTGTGCAAATTCAATTCCAAGGATGTGGGACGAGGGGGACAGGGGTTCGCGCCCTAATTGAGGTTGAGTGCTCCCCTAACTCATTGCCTGCAAAGGACTTGTCGGGGGGCTTCCTATGCCCTGATAAAGGACGGTTCCCCAATCTTTAATGTGTCACGATGATTTCCGGCCGCCATTTTCCACAGAGATATCCACAGGGCGGCCCTCAAAGACCTTAAGGATCAACATCATCCGGAAGGGGTGGTACAGGCCTCGCGGCAATCGCTACGTCGTCCAATTCGCGAGCAAACGACTCTGGCACTTCCGCCTCGAGGTCTAGATGCCCGTCATCCATGGCCGAATTTAGCACGCGGCCGCAGGCGTGAATCAGCGCCAGACGCCTTCCGTCTGACAGAGGCAATCGCAGGCGCAAATGGACCATGGGATCGACGGGCATCATCGCGTCAATTTTCGCCAGCAGGTTTTCGAGGCCTGCGCCAGTGACGGCGGATGCAAATACCGTTTGTTCCGCGCGGCCATTTGCCTGAGCAAGCGCCTCAAGCTCTTCTTCCGGAAGCAGGTCCACTTTGTTCAGAACGTGGAGGCGCGGACGATTCTCGACGCCCAACTCGGACAAAACCTTCATGACCTCCGCATCTTGCTCCGCGTGATGCGGATTGGAAATATCCGTGACGTGAAGGATGAGCGACGCTTCCTGCACTTCCTCGAGCGTGGCGCGGAAGGCTGCCACCAAATCGTGCGGGAGATCGCGCAAGAAGCCGACAGTATCGGAGAGCAGCACCCGGCGGTGCGAGGGCAAGCGGACAGCGCGGATCGTGGGGTCCAGCGTGGCGAACATTTGCGGTGAGGTGAGCACGCTGGCGCGCGTGAGCGCATTGAACAGCGTGGATTTCCCCGCGTTGGTGTAACCCACCAGCGCGATCATCCCCAGCGGAACGGCCTGGCGCGCGCGGCGGCGGGTGGTCCGCTGGCGGCGGACCATTTCAATCGATTGCTGAATCTTGCGAACGCGATCGCGAATGCGGCGCCGGTCGGTCTCGAGTTTTTGTTCGCCGGGCCCGCGCGTCCCGATGCCGCCGCCCAGGCGCGAGAGTTCTTCGCCGCGGCCGGTGAGGCGCGGCAGCAGATAATTGAGCTGCGCAAGCTCCACCTGAAGCTGGCCTTCACGCGAGCGGGCGTGACACGCGAAAATATCGAGGATGAGCTGGGTGCGATCGATCACGCGGCAGCCGATTCCCTTCTCCATGTTGCGAAGCTGTACGGGCGTCAAATCATGGTCCACGATCACGAGCGGTACATGCCGCAGCTGCGCTTCGGCGCGGATTTCTTCGAGCTTCCCGCGTCCGACAAGAGTGGCAGGATCGAGCGTATCGCGGACTTGCAAAAGACTGCCGGCAATCTTGGCCCCGGCGCTCTGGGCCAGTTCTTCGAGCTCCAGGAGCGAATCGCGTGCGGAGGCGGAGGGATCGCCCGAGCGGCCGCGCGCCGGTTTTTTCAACCCGATGCCGACAAGCAAGACGCGCTCGCGATCTTCCACGGATTGAGCAGTTTTCATTCTTGTGCGGGACGGCCTGCCAAAGGCATCAAGGGTTGGCCTGTCTTCATCACTAAATTTATTATACGCCGATCAGGCAAGGCCAGCGATTGCGCGAGGAAGTTGCTGCTGAATGATTCACGGCGACAATCAGTGGCGCAGAAGTCAGCACGGCGCGTTCTCAACTCTGGATGGCGCGCGGCTGTCCTGAAGCGGCAAGAAGAAGATCCGAAAGAAACTCGCCCAAGCCGCGGCCCGCGGCGAATTCAGAATCCCGCGTAGCGCGGTCGGCCCAGCCAAGGCACACCAGCATCGCCACGTGCGACCACTTTTCTGCTGCACGCGCCGTGAATCCCACGTCGCGCATGATTCTCGCGATGTAAGCGGTGCGGTCGCGTTCGATAGCGGCGAGTTTCACGGCAACGCGATTTTCGCGGCGCGCCCAGGAGCGCAGCCCCGCTTCCAATTTTCCTCGCTCCGAATCCGCGCAGTGTTCCACCAGCCGCGCCCAGCGCGAAGCTGCGCTTTCGTTGCTCAGCGCGGCGGCGCTGACCCAGGCAGCTTCCTCGTTTTCCCACTGGGCAATCATCGCCGCCAGAAGCTCCTCGCGATCCCGGAAATGCCAATAGAAGCTTCCCTTGCTGACGCCAAGATCGCGGCACAGCACTTCTACCCGGACGGAATCGACGCCTTCGCGCGCGAGCCGCGCAAAACCGGCGAGAATCCAATCTTCCGGCCGGTGCGGCGCCGGTTTTACCGGTGCTGGAGAGGCAGAGGCCATACGCTTGAGTACGTGCACCGGGACAATATCGGAGGCGGCTCGGGGCGTCAAGCAATTCGAGCGGCGCGGACGACGGGACTCAGTTTTTGCCGGGTTCGAGCAACTCGATCGCGGAAGAGAAAATTTCCGGGTCGTCGCCAAATCCGGGAAGCGAGTGCACGCCGGGTTCCTTGCGAAACCAAGTGATTTGCCGCTTGGCAAACCGCCGAGTGGCTTGTTGAATCTCCATCACAGCCGATTCCCGGCTGATGCCGCCTTGCAGGAATTCGCGCCACTGCGAATAGCCGATGAATTGGAACGGCTTCGAAGCGGGCGGCACGCCACTTTCGATCAAGCGCCGAACTTCCTCGATCCAGCCGGCCGCGACCATGGCTTCGACGCGTGCGTCGATCCTCGCGTAGAGCCGCGCGCGCGGCGGGAGCAGCCCAATTTTGACAACGTTGTAACCTTCGAGTCCCTCGCGTCCGCGGCGATGAATCTCACTCACGGTTTTCCCCGTGAGCAGCCGCATCTCGAGCGCGCGAATGATTTTCTGCGTGTCGCGCGGCGCGATTCGCCCGGCGGCCTCGGGATCGAGCCGGCGCAGGGCGCGATGGAGATGAACCTGGCCGCGCGCCTCGGCTTTTCGGCGGAGACGTACGCGCAATTCTTCCGAGCGTGTGGGCGCATCGGACAAACCCTCCAATAATGCGCGCAGATACAATCCGGTCCCGGCAGTGACAATCGGAATCTTTTGGCGGCAGCGCAAATCGGCAAGCGCTTCTAAAGCGAAGCGGCGGTAATCACCCGCCGTAAAAATTTTATTCGGTTCGACAAGATCGACGAGGTAATGGCGAATCCCGCGCTGCTCGGCGAGAGGAACCTTCGCGGTGCCGATATCGAAGTGCCGATAAACTTGAGTTGAATCGCAAACCAGGATTTCGCCGCCCAGCTTTTCGGCGAGCGCAATTCCCAGCGCGGATTTTCCCGAAGCCGTCGGGCCCAGGATGACGATCAGCCTTTCCACCGCGTTCATCCCGAAAATTTCCAGTAGCGGATCAGCAGAGCGAGCAAGGCGAGCGCGGCGAGCAGCAGAGCTCCCAACACCTGTGTGCGATTCAGTTTCACTGCACGTAATCGAGCGGAAGATTATAGAGGAAGATGATCCGCAGCTTGATGTAGGGCCCATGGAACTGCGGAGGCAGAGGCTCGAAGGGATTCGAAGCTCGGATCGCAGCCATCGCGGCATTATCAAGCGGCTCTTTGCCGGAAGTCCGTTCGAGGATCGGGTCGGGCATAGGCACGGCGCCATTGGAATTAATCTGAAAGGTGACGAACACCATTCCCTTATCGCCCATAATGGCGGACTCGGGCATGACTGCGTACCAATTCCGCTTGATATTGGCGAGCATGCGATTGATATAGCTGTTGAAATCCACGCCCTCGGTGGGCGTAAGAATCTGGACGGCGTTGCCAACCGTCACCCCTCCCCTGCCTGCGCCACCTCCGCCGCCACCCCCGCCGGGAAGCTGGCCGCTCGAATGATAGTTTCCTCCCCCGCCCCTTGAGATCGCGTCCGACATTTGCTTCTGAATTTCGGTGCCGGGAGAAGTACTTTGCAGCCCCAGATTTAGTTTACCGGAGGGCTTAGGCTGCGCCGGCAAAAGTTGTGAGGGCGGGGGAGTGGTCGGCTGCGGCGGAGGAGCAGTGTTCGTGGGGGTGCGCGGAACGGGCGCCGACGGCAAATCAGGAGCGGGCCGTTCCGGCGCCGGAGGCGCAACCAGCGCATGAGATTCAGGACGCGGCGGCGCCACCGTGTTCAAAACCTTTGGCGTGATGCGCACCTTTGGACCGGGAGGCCCGGGCGGGGCTTTTGGAATCGCATCCGGCGCGATGTAGACGACACCCAATTGGCGGCTCGCGAGTTCGATTTCTTCGCGCGTGGGAACATGTGGCGGAAACAACTTCGGTATGGAGACCAGGAAAAGCACCATCAGAACGTGGACGACCACTGACGCGGAACGCGTCGCGGCGTCCCACAGGGGCTTGGCTTTTTCTTCCGGCTCGATCAGGAGATTCGGGTCGCCCGTGGTGAAAATATCCGGCTCGACCAAGTCGCGGAGCTCGGGCGTCATCTCCACGGGCCGCTCGACGAATTCTTTTATCTCCTCAGGCTCAGCGGGCTCGACGTAAGCCGGCACGACGACGCGCGCATCAAGGACCGCAACCGGCGCGTATTCCGAAAGCGGTTGAAAGGATTCCATCCGCTTTACGGTCAGTCCCCGAGGAACCAGCGTGCGGCCAACCAGAACATCCAGTGGAATGTGCGAAGGGATCGCGCTCTTGCCGTCGAGTGGAGGCGCGTCCGAAACGCCCGCGGGGACAACGGTCCGCTCGTCCATGTAAGTTTCCAGGCGCCGAGCGGACTTTTTTTGCTCGCCGGGGGAAGGCGCGCGAACGTCGCGCGGAACTAGAGTGCGCGGGATCATGGCGTGTCCTGCGGAGCGAACGCGCCGACTTGGACGCGCCGCGCGTGCTCGAGGATGCCCGCCATCACCTGGTCGGCGAGTTCGAGCGCGCGCCTGCCGGCAGCGCCATCCACCACCGGAGCGCGGCGGGTGCGGACGGATTCCAGGAAGGAGCGCAGTTCAGCGCGCAGCGGCTCTTCGGGAGTGGTGGGCACTTTTTCGAACTCAATCTTCGGCTGAGGAGTTGCTTCCTGCACGCGCACGCGAAGCACATCCTGCCGGGTGAAATCGAGCGAGATGTATTCGTGGGCCTGGAAGAAGCGCATCTTGCGCACGCGTTCGGTGGAAACGCGGCTGGCAGTGAGATTTGCCACCGTGCCGGTTTCAAATTCGACGCGCGCATGGGCGATGTCCACTTTTTCCGTGATCACGGGGATGCCCACGGCGCGAAGGTCAGCGACCGGCGCGTCCACGAGCGAAAGCAGAATATCGAGATCGTGGATCATCACGTCGTACACCACGTCGATATCGAGACTGCGCGGCGTGAAGATGCCGAGGCGATGCACTTCGAAAAACATCGGGCGCGAAACGATTTCCTGTGCTGTGGTCACCGCCGGGTTGAACCGCTCCACGTGGCCCACCTGAAGGATGCGGCCGCCCCGCCGGGCGGATGCAATCAGCGCATCGGCCTCGCGCAGAGAAGCCGCCATGGGCTTTTCGACCAGAACGTCGAGACCGGCATCGAGCAACTGGCACCCAATGTTCGCGTGCTCTTTGGTGGGAACGGCCAGGCTCACGGCGTCCACAAGCTCGCGCGGGATTTGTTCGATATCTTTCAGCACGCGCGTGCCGAATTCAGCGGCGACGCTCCGCGCGCGTTCGGCGTTTATATCCACGATGCCTGCGAGCTCGGCTCCGGGAATTTCTTTCCACACCCGGACGTGATTGCGCCCGAATTCGCCGACGCCGACAACGGCAACGCGGATGGATTTTTCAGCCACGATCTTTTTTCTTCGCGGGAATCGCTCCTGCTTCACTCGCTGCTCGCGCCGGAAACGCCTGGATCGCGATGCCTGCGTCATCGGCGGCACGGATCAAATCGTCGCGCTCAAACAGGAGCGTGCGGCCGGCATCCACCGCCAGTGCGGTGGCGTTCGAGCGGCGCATCACCTCGAGGGTCTTCAGGCCGATCACCGGCACGTCGAAGCGCATGTCCTGCGCGGGTTTGCTCACCTTCACAACCGCGAGCCGCTGCCCGCCGGTGATGCGCGCGGCGCGCTCGATCGTCTCGTCGGTGCCTTCCATGGCCTCGATAGCCACGCAAGCCCGGTCGCGGACGACGACCGTCTGGCCCAGGTCGAGCCCGGCGATTTTCTGCGCCACGTCGCGGCCGTAGGCAATGTCCGCGGCTTCGGCCGCATCGGGTGAACGGCGCGTGAGCACGCCCTCGGCAGCAAGAAGCGGGCCGAGAAACTTGGTCGAGTTCACCAGCTCAATCCCTTCGCCTTCCAGCACTCGGGCCACCGCTCCGATCAGCGAGTCGGTGTTCTTCGCGGGCAGTGAAAACAAGAGTTTAGCAAGCTGCCAGTCGGGACGAATCGAGCTGAAAATCTTATTGTGCTTTACTTGTCCCGCCATCACGGCGTGTTTCACGCCCTCCCGGTGAAGCAATTCGATCGTGCGGCTCAGCTCGCCGAGGCTCACCCAGTGCAGGCGCCGCGCCACGCGTTCCAGCGCCGGAGAAGCTTCTTCGCGGATGGCGATCACGGCCATCTCGATCCCGCGGCTCCGCGCTCCTTCGAGCACGAGAAACGGGAAATCGCCATTTCCGGCGATGAGTCCCCAATCCTGCGAAGCGCTCTCGGGTGTGGCGGCCAAGGTCATGCCTACTTGGTCAGACCTCGCTCGGCCGATTCGATGAACCGGATTAATGTTAAGACGTCCTCTGAGTGAGAGAGGGTTCCACGCATTTTTTCGAGCGCCTGGGTGGTATTGAGCTTGGAGCGGAGCAGGTAACGATAGGCCTGCTCGATCGGCTGGATGCGCTCGGGCGTGAACCCCTGGCGTTCGAGGCCGATGGTATTGACGCCGTAACACCGCGTTTCGCGCGGCGACACGATCTTCGAGAACGGCGGAACGTCTTGCGTGATCACCGTGTGCGCGCCGATGTAGGCGTAGCGGCCCACGCGGCAGAATTGCTGCACCGGCGAAAAATTCCCGATCGTGGCGTAATCCTCGATCGTGACGTGCCCGGCAAGCGTGGCGCCATTCACGAAAATCGTGTGGTTGCCGACGACAGAATCATGGCCGATGTGCGCGTACGCCATGACCAGGTTGTGGCTGCCGACGCGAGTGACTCCGCCGCCTTTTTTCGTGCCCCGGCTGATAGTGCAGAATTCACGGAATTCATTGGCGTCGCCCACTTCGAGCGAAACGCGCTCTCCGGCGTAGGTCAAATCCTGTGGATCGCCGCCCACCGAGCAGAATGGATAAAAGTGGTTCTCCCGCCCCAGGCATGCCGGCCCCTGCACCATCGCATGCGGCTCGACGATGGAGCCGTCCCCCAGGCAAACTTCGTCGCCAACTACGGCGTAAGCTCCGATTTTGATGCCCTTGCCCAGGCGCGCCGTAGGCGAGACGACCGCCCGGGAATCGATTTCGTTCATCGCGCTTTCTCAACGGGAGCGGGCGTCGCGGCATTTTGCGAATCGACTTCCACCATCATGCACATCATGGTGGCTTCGGCGGCCAGCTCGTCTTTCACATAAGCCCGCCCCTCGATCTTGCACACGGTGGTCCCCCGCCAGGCCAGGACATTGACCTCCACTCGCAGTTGCTCTCCCGGCACAACCGGCCGCCGGAATCGCGCGCGGTCAATCCCCGCGAAATAGAGCAGCTTGTTCTCGCGGTCTTCTACTTCCTGAAGCAAAAGCAAACCGCCCGTTTGCGCCATGGATTCAATGATTAAGACGCCCGGCATCACCGGCTGGGCGGGGAAATGGCCCTGAAAGTACGGCTCATTGATGGTGACGTTTTTGATTCCGACGATGCGCTTCTTGGGTTCCATCTCTTCGATAGAATCCACCATCAAGAACGGATAGCGATGGGGAAGAATCTTCTGGATGCCGTTTGTATCGAGGATCATCGTTTGCCTCTGAGACGGGCTCCCGGCCCAAATTCACGGCTGCGAACCGAAGCGGCCCAGGCCGCACAAACCCGGATAATGGCGTGATGATTTCCGCCGGTGCAATCGAGCAATTCTATACGAAACACCTTCGGGTGGGAATCGGCGCGGGCGTAGGGTGTTGGGTCAGTTTCCGGTAATCCGACTGATCAGGAGTTAGCCTGCCGCGACCAATGCCGTTACTTGTGAACAGGCGATTTATCGCCGAATGGCATGCCATACTTGGATGATGCCAGCTGTGAACTTTGACGACTGGGTGAAAGCGGTATTCGCGCATCCGACCAGCGAGCCAGAGTGGTACTGGGATAAGGGCTTCGATGAGTATTGGGATGCCCTGGGCCTTTCCGATGCACTCACGGTCGAGTATATGACCCGCTTGTTCCTTGACCCTAGTCAGCTGAAGCCGTATTCACTGGGACAGGTCGCACAAGCGATATGGTTCTTGATCGCCGAATCATCGCCCGGACAGTGCGCCCACACCTTGCTGATGTCTGGCGTCCCACTTAAGCAACGGATCGGGTGTGTGGATGCAATGGTTGACTTCTTCCGAGTTTTTGTCGCTCCGGCGGCACCGGATGAGGCAGATGAGCAGAAGAACCCTTTTCACACGGCCTGTTACATGTGGTGGGACATTTTTCCATCATGCGGTGGTCCGAACGCCGGAGAGCCTCGCCTGCACCTTGCATGCCTCAACACGATGGCGGCGGTACTTACGATGCCCTCTGAGCTATGCCGATTGAGCGCGCTTCATGGATTGAATCATTGGCATCTACACTACGCTGACAAGGTCGAAGCGTTCGTGGACGAGTTCCTTCGGAAAACACCGGGATTGACACCACGCATTGTCGGATGCGCTGACACAGCACGCTTGGGCCGCGCACTTTAGAAGTCATTGGCGATAACAGGCGTTACCACTCACAACCCCGGTTTCTCGTGGTAACGCGATTTATCAACAGTTACGCGGATTCCGAGCCTACCAGTGAGTCAAGTGTGCCGAAGCCAGCGAATGACCGTCCAGCCACAATTCACGGCGAACAAGACACAGCCACTGAATAGACAAATCACTGGCACGACTATAAAGAGCAGCATTAGCTTGACCGTTCTCTGGTCGTCACCGGCCTTGAACTCTGCGAGGGGGGAATATTGAAAGCAAATCAGCAGGACGAATGCAACCACGATGAGAACAAAATTGGCAACTGAAAGACGCCCATTCATGGGGTAGTGCAGGCTCAGCGCAAAAAAAGAGTAGAGCCCCGCGAAAATGCCGCAAACGACCGCTCCCAAAACAACGACCTGCCATCGCCCAAGGAAAACGGACGTGAAATGCACACCGACGTTGGGATTACCCAACCAAGGGATAGGACCGACCACTCTAACCAATATGGCTAAAGCTGCGAACGCAGCGCATGCGACTCCGAACATCTTTACAGGCAACATGGGTGGAATATAACAGTCCCCACAACTGTTGTTAACAGGCGTTATCACCAACAATGCCTTAAGTCCTGATTAACGGGGTAACCGGAAACTGAGCCGCTACCGGGCGTTGATGCGGCTGAATGCGGCTGCTAGGATACCCGCGCGATGAGCGAGCCGCGGGCAGTGATGCCGATTTTGCTGCGAGAAGCGCGCAAGCGCGAAAAGCAGATGGTTCGGTTGCTGGGTGCGTTTGTCCGGTGCGAATCACCGAGCGACGATAAGGCGGCGGTGGACCGCATGGGCCGGTTGGTCGCGCGCGAGTGGCGGCGACGCGGCGCGAAAGTGACCGTGTTGCGCGTGGCAGACCGGGGAAATCATTTGCGGGCAGAACTCAGGCCCGCGAAGAAGGGCCGCACGACCCAGATCTTGGTCCTCGGCCATCTCGATACGGTGTATCCGCTCGGCACGCTCGAGAAAATGCCGTTCCGTGGTCGCACCGGACGCGCGCGGGGACCGGGCAGCTTCGACATGAAGGCCGGGCTCGTGCTTGCGCTCGTTGCGGTGGATGCGCTTCGCGCGGCGCGAATTCCACTGCGTAAGCGCCTGGCCTTCTTGTGGACTTCGGATGAAGAAATCGGCAGCGAAAGTTCGAGGCGAGTGATCGAGACCGAAGCTCGGCGAAGCGACGCAGTGCTGGTTCTCGAGCCTGCATTCGGACGCGAAGGCCGGCTGAAAACTTCTCGCAAAGGCGTGGGCAGCGCGGAGCTGACAGTGACCGGGCGCGCCGCGCACGCAGGAATCGAGCCGGAAAAGGGCGTAAACGCGGTGCACGAGCTCGCGCTGCAAATCGCGCGCCTGATGAAGTGGAACGAGAAACGGCGCGGGATCACGGTGCAGGCTACCGTCGTCGGCGGCGGGACTACCTCGAACGTCGTGCCGGCGAAGGCGTCCGCGCAAGTGGATATCCGAATCGCGCGGAAGTCTGATGCTCGCGCGCTGACGCGCAAATTTCGGGGCATCAAACCCATTCTCAAGGGCGCGCGTGTCGAGGTACGCGTGGGCCCGATGCGCCCGCCTCTTGAGCGCAGCGCGGGCGTGCGCCGGCTTTTCCACCATGCGCAGGCTCTGATGCGAGAGATCGGGCGAGACCTAGGCGAGGCGAGCACCGGCGGCGGATCGGATGGAAACTTTACGGCGGCGCTGGGAGTGCCAACACTCGATGGGCTCGGAGCTGTGGGCGACGGCGCTCACAGCACGCACGAGAATGTGCTGATCCGCGCCCTGCCCGAGCGTGCGGCTTTGTTGGCGAGCCTGCTCGCCACGACTTGAGCCGTGGGGTTCATACTGGGAAGGTGGTCACCGGCCCCCCTGCCAACGAAGAAGGCGGATAGGGCGGTGTATAATGGAGTCATGGCCAAGCGTGTAATCTACATCTCGGATGCGGAAGCGGCGAATGACTTCGCTTCGCTGCTTGACCGCGTGAGGGCGGGCGCAGAGATTGTGATCGAACACGATGCCCAGCCCGTGGCTGTGGTTCGTCCGGCCGAACCGCACTTGCGGCGGCTCTCGGAATCCCTTCGCCTGGCAAAGGAGCGCGGCTCGACAGCGACGCTCGATTCCGAGTTCGCCGAGGACGTAGAAGCCGCCATCGAGAGCCACCGCGAACCCCTCAGCCCGCCCGCATGGGACTGATCCTCGATTCCAGCGTGGTGATCGACGCGGAACGGCGCGGTGAAACGGTGGAACGGTTGATCGAACGCATTGTGCACTCGACCGGCGACCAGGACGCGGCTCTCTCCAGCGTGGGTCTGACCGAAATTGTACATGGTATCTATCGTGCTTCCACTCCCGCAATCCGTTCGAGTCGGGAAGCGTTCCTCGAAGAACTCCTAGCGGACCTCACGGTCTATCCCTTCACCAGAGAGACAGCAATGCTGGCCGGAAGGCTCGACGCAGAGCAGCAGAGCAAGGGCGTCGTCGTTCCCTTCGCCGACCTGCTCATCGGTGCTACGGCTCTCGCGCTCAGTTTCTCGGTTCTAACTGTCAACGTCCGCCATTTCGAGCGAATCCCTGGCCTCGCCGTCGTGCGCCTCTGAATCGCTCATCTCGATCCAGGATGAGGGCCCTCCTAGTCGCAGACGATGGCACGAATGTCTGGGGCATCGGGTGCGAATGGCTCGATTCTTCTGGGATGAAATCACTGGACGGAAAAACCGCAAGGGAGGCGAGCTACTTTGCAGGGCAGGCGATAAGGGATTAGCGGACGTATTCGTTGCGGAGGTACGTGATGGTCTGCTGATCCAGGTCGGCGTAATCGGAGTGCAGTGTCTCGCGCAAGGCGGAATCCATCGAAGGGGAGCTGGCGATTCGATCGAGCAGGCGGCTGATGTCGCCCACGCCGCCCGCCTGGATAATCGACTCGACCGCCGCGAGCGCATAGGCGTAAGCGGTGGCAGCTGCGCCGCTGGGAAGGCCGAGCCACGAACCCTCGAGTTGTTCGAGGTGCGGCGCATGGCCCTGGCCGGCCATTTCGACCAGCGCGGCGGCTGCATTATTGCTCCGGCGCCCCTCCATCCATTGCGCGACTCCTTCTTGAACCCACGTGGGCGCGCGGCCGTGTGTTTTCTGCCCCACGAAGCTGTGAGTGAGCTCGTGTTTCAGAACGTGCGCGAGTTCCGAGTTCACTCCGCTGAGTCCCTGCACGGGAATGCGGATGCGTCCGTCGTTGATTGCGCCGGCCCAACTGGGCGCGCGCGTGATATCCGCAAAGGCTTGATCGGTGTAGAGAATCACTGCGATGGGCTCGGGCGGCGTGTAGTCGAGTTGTGACTCGAGATCGCGGAAATCATCTTCAAGCGTGTGCAGGATTCCGCGAGCCAGATCGGGCGTGGCGCTGCCGCTGTATTTGAGAGCGAAGTGGGCGGTCTCGCCCTCGCGATAACTTTCCTCTTCGGCCTTGTCGCGCAATGCCTTATCGAGCGCGTGCTCCACTTCCGCGTCGGGCTGGATGTGCTCGGCGCGTTTCCATTCCTCGACGGCGCGGTCCATTTTGTTCGCGCCGTAATAGGCCCAGCCCATCAGCTTGGCAACGTCGGCGGAGTCCGGAGAAATGCGCCGCGCATGCTCCAGCGGATCGAGCGCGTTCGAGAATTGGCTCTGGCGCAGATAAAGGACGGAGAGATTCAGAAGGAGGCCCACGTTGTCCGGCGCAAAGCTGAGCGCCTGGCGATAATGATCGATCGCGGAGTTGACGTCGCCCTTGCTGATGAGGAACTGAGCGGCAGCATAGTGCGCCGCGGCCACTTTTTCGACCGTCACGCGGGAATTCGAGCGGGCGTCGGATTCCAGGCGCGCGATATAAGCGAAGTCGATCAGATTGTCGTGAATCGTGAGATGGACAACGTCGTCGTAACCGCGCACGGGCTCGATTTGCGGAGCCGAGACGGGCGGTTCCGAGAGGGAGGCGGAGCCGAAAGAAGAGCCGAGATTATCGCGTTCGACGCGCTCGACAATCGACTTGGGAAGTGAAAGCTTGCCGGCGGAAGTCTCGTAGCTGACGCGGTCGCCCTCTTCGACAACGTTCGCGGCCACGATGCGGCGGCCATTCTTCAGAACGATCGTGTCCGCCGCCGAAGACACGGCCAACAAGAGAAGAGCGGCAATCGGCGCTGCGAGTCGCACAGTATAATGATAACAAGCCGTCCAAGCTCTCCATCCGGGCTCCTTGCCGCACCATGCCCTAAGTTGTACAGTCGAAATCATGCGGGCGCTTGCGCGAATCCTGGTGGGAGCAATTGTGTTGATGTTGACCGGCGCCGCGACCCGATTGGCGCCCCTCGAGCCGCGCGCTCTCTACCAGGCGCTGAACGAGTTGAGACCCGATGGAGCGCGCGTCTATTCCATCCGGGAAATCAACCTGCGGCGCGACGTTGTAAACCTGCGCTTCATCGAAGGGAAGCTGGCATTTTTCGCGCCCTTCGAGGGACGCATCACCGGCGCCGTCTTCACCGGCCGCGGCCACATCTTCGCCACGCCCCACGACCGGGGCGAGCGCCAATCACTCGCCGGCTTCCTGGGCGTGCCCATGCTCGATCTGACATTTTCGCGAGCCTATCTTCGATTCAACGATGAGACCGCGGCAGAACTGGAGCAGCAGCTCGAGTCTTCCGGAGCCACCGCCGCCGGCGATCCGGAATTCGCAGACCATTGGGGACCCCTCGCCGCGAATCTCAACCCATGGCATTCGATTCGCATCCTTTTCGATTGGCTCGCCACGCAGCCCCTCCCATATTTTTACGCGGGCATTCAAAGCGATGCCGCAGGCGCATTCGATGTGCTGATCGATCGCCGGCGCGATGAGCAGGTGCTTTTCGGGCAGCCGCGGTTTTCGGGAGGCGCGCGGGAGTACGAAACCTGGGCCTCGTTCCGCGCCGCCGACGCGCCGCCTGCTCCCATGGAAACTTTTGCACCTCTCGATTACCGCGTGGAGACAACTCTCGCCGAGGATCTCTCGCTCGAAGGAAAGACGACACTGCACATCAAGGCCGTTCGCGGCGGCGAGCGAATCGTCCCGATGGAGCTCTCACGGAACCTGATCGTCGAAGGGGCAAACCTGGTTGACGGCCCGCCTCTCGTCCACTTTCAAAATGAAGACCTGAGCCGCAGAGACATTCTGCGCGTGGGCAACGACACGCTTCTGGTGGTGCTGCCCGCCCCGGCGCAAGCCGGAGAGGAATTCAAAGTAGAAGTCACGTACCGGGGAACAGTGGTGAGCGATGCCGGCAACAATGTGGAATATGTCGGAGAGCACGGCACCTGGTACGCGCATTTGGCCGGCGGAGATCACTTCACTCCGTTCGACCTGTACTTCCGCTGGCCGAAGCGCTTCACGCTTGTCGCTACCGGCGACAAAATCGAATCCGAAGAGGCCGGCGATTCCAAGATCGGCCACTGGCGATCCGCGGTTCCCTTTGCTGTCGCCGGATTCAATCTCGGCGAGTACAAAGTTGAGACCGCCGGCACCGGCCAGCCGAGAATTCAGCTTTATGCCAACCGGCAGCTCGAAGAGGCCATTCTCGCGCGATTGCGGAGCCTGAGTGTGCCCCCGCTTCCGGCCGGCGGGCGCAGAGGCAGTTCGCCTCCCGGCGGGGGAATCGGCGGACTGGAAGATGAGTTGCCGCCGCCAAGTCCCGCGGCCGTATTGAAAGACCTGGGAAGCCGGATCTCGGATTCGATCCATTTTTTCGAGAACCTGAACGGTCCCTTTCCGTTTCATCAGCTCGATATTTCGCAAATCCCCGGAACCTTCGGCCAGGGCTGGCCGGGACTGGTCTATCTATCGACGCTGGTCTTCTTGACGCCGGAAGCCCAGATGCGCGCCGGCATGGGCGAGCGAACACAGCTCGAAGCGCACGAGATCCTGCCGTTCCATGAGGTGGCGCACCAATGGTGGGGGAATGTGGTGGGCTCAGCCGAGTACCGCGACGCCTGGATCGAGGAAGCGGTGGCCAATTATCTGGCGCTGATGTATGCCGAGAACAAACAGCCGAACGCCCATCGGCTGCGAAACTGGCTCGACCATTACCGCGCCGAACTCACCGCGAAGGCTCCCGGAACGAACGGAATCGTGGATGACGCGGGACCGCTCACTTTCGGCTCCCGGCTGATCGCTTCGAAAGCGCCCGGCGCATTTGAAGTGATCACCTACGGGAAAGGAACGTGGGTGATCCACATGCTCCGCGAAATGATGCGCAATCCTAACTCGAAGGATCCGGACGCGCGATTCCGCGAGCTGCTGCGCTCGATCCTCGCGGACCACAAATTCAGCGCCATTTCCACCGCGGATTTTCAGCATGCCGTCGAATTGCAAATGACCCCGGCGATGGATCTGGAGGGCACACTTTCGATGGCCTGGTTTTTTGATGAATACGTCCGGGAAACCGGAATCCCTCACTACTCGGTGGAATTTCAGGCGAAACCGCACGGGCAAGATTTTCTTGTGACCGGCAAGCTCTCGCAAACCGGTGTGGATGAAATCTTCACGGCTTCGGTGCCTCTCTACGCGGGACGCCCGGGAGCAAGGCTCGAGCGGCTGGGGACGTTGGTCACCACCGGACCCGAGACGCGCTTCCGCTTCATTTCCAAAACGCGTCCCACGAAAATCACGATCGATCCGCACCTCACATTGCTCTGCCGCACGGATTGAGGTGTTTCATCCGCAGCCCCTAGACTTTTCGGTGCAGCTTGAATCATCGCGGCTCTATTGAAATCCTGGTCCATCTGAGCGCTGCCCACCAAGACCTTTGGAGTGCGGGAGCTTGCTCCCGCCTTGTTTTCAAATCCGGCACGACGACCGCCACCATCCCGCTGAGCCATCTCCGGCAGGAGCTCAACAGAGCCAATCACCTTCAAGGTCCAGCGAAAAATTTCTGTGTTTCACCTTGCGTCAGCGCACGGGCGGATTTATGCTACGCATTCTCGATTGAACCGCCGGGGCAAGCCAAGCCAGCTGGGTCCCGGCGCGCCAGCAAGTCGTCAAGCTGGCGGCTTCATGGTTCATTTGGGAACACGAGTCGCCGGTGCGCTGGGTTTTGGGTCGCGGCGATTCAGTACCTGTCGACGCCCCTTCTAGCCGTTCTCAGGCAGCAACACCAATTGCCGGAGCTATCTTGTGAGTCCTGAGGGATCACACAACACAGCCGGGGCAACTGACGCTTCCGGACTTCTAAGGCCGGGCCACACGCTGGGCACGGTCACGGACAAGATCAGCTCGATCGTCCTGGGGCGCGGGACGACGAAAGGCTGGCTGTTCGGCTTCGCCATCGCCTTTGCTCTCCTGATGCTCTTGATGGTGGCCGTCACCTACCTTCTCGTTGTCGGAGTTGGGATTTGGGGAATCAACATCCCCATCAGCTGGGGCTTCGCCATCGTCAACTTTGTCTGGTGGATTGGAATCGGCCACGCCGGGACGTTGATCTCCGCCATCCTCCTTTTGCTGAAACAAAAATGGCGTACTTCGATCAACCGGTTTGCCGAAGCGATGACGCTGTTTGCGGTGGCCTGCGCGGGCACGTTTCCGTTGCTTCACCTGGGGCGGCCCTGGCTGGCGTACTGGCTCGGACCGTATCCGAATCCGATGGGAACCTGGCCGCAATTTCGCAGCCCGCTGGTGTGGGACGTCTTCGCGGTGTCCACCTACCTCACCGTTTCGCTTCTGTTCTGGTTCGTCGGATTGATTCCGGACCTCGCGACGCTGCGCGATCGCGCCAGGAGCCGCGCGGCGCAAGTGGTCTACGGCATCTTCGCGATGGGGTGGCGCGGCTCGGCTGTCCATTGGCACCGGTACGAGATTGCCTCGCTCTTGCTTGCGGGGCTTGCGACGCCGCTGGTGGTTTCGGTTCACACGGTGGTCAGCTTCGATTTCGCCGTCTCCCAGCTTCCGGGCTGGCACACCACGATTTTCCCACCGTACTTCGTGGCCGGCGCGATCTATTCGGGGTTCGCCATGGTGATGACGCTCGCGATCCCCATCCGCAAATACTATGGCCTGGAAGATTTCATCACCATGCGCCATCTGGGGAATATGGCCAAGGTGATGCTGGCCACCGGCCTGATCGTCGCGTACGGATACATGATGGAAACTTTCATGGCGTTTTACAGCGGGAACCCGTTCGACAAATTTTCGATCCTGAACCGCATGACCGGCCCCTATGCGCCTTTCTACTGGCTGCTGATTCTCTGCAATATCGCCATCCCCCAGTTGCTGTGGTCGCCGCGGTTTCGTCAGAGCGTTCCGGCGCTTTTCGTAATTTCCCTGATCGTGAATGTGGGCATGTGGCTCGAGCGGTTCGTGATCGTGGTAATCAGCCTGCACCGCGATTTCCTGCCGTCGTCGTGGGGAACCTACATCCCCACGAGATGGGATTGGGCCACTTATGCGGGAACGATAGGCTTGTTCTTGACGCTGCTTTACCTTTTCATCCGCTTCCTCCCCGTCATCTCGATTTACGAAATGCGCGGGCTGGTGGAGGAAACGCAGGAAGGACAAAAGGCGACTTAGAGGCACGAAGCAAAGAGTTCGATGGCTCAGATTTTTCATCACAGCACGAATCTGATCTCGCGCCTGAGCATTTATGGCGGTGTGTTCATTCTCGCTCTGCTCTCCTACGCGCTGTACACCATCGGGATGTCGCCCTGGTACACGGATGTGAACGTGGCGCGGGAGCAGCCCGTGCCCTTCAGCCACAAGCACCACGTGGGAGAACTGGGGATCGATTGCAGGTACTGCCACACTTCGGTCGAGAAGTCTTCCTTCGCAGGCGTGCCGCCGACCCAGACATGCATGACCTGCCATTCGCAAATCTGGACGAATGCGGCGATGCTCGAGCCGGTCCGGGCCAGCTATCGCGACGACAAATCGATTTCGTGGACGCGGGTGAACGCTCTCCCCGATTTCGTTTATTTCGACCACAGCATCCACGTGCACAAAGGCATCGGCTGCACCACCTGCCACGGAGAGATTGCGGCCATGCCGATTACGTGGCGCGCCAACACGCTCTACATGTCATGGTGCCTCGATTGCCACCGCGCGCCGGAAAATTACGTCCGAAAAAGGGAGGATGTATTCAAGCCGGATTACGTGCCGCCGGCCAATCAGGCCGAGCTGGGCGCCAAGCTCGTGCAGGAATACAAAATCCAAAAGCTGACGAATTGCTCGACGTGCCATCGATGAGGACGAACGGCCAGGTGCCATGAGCTCCGACGCGAACAATCCGAAGCCGAACGCAATCGACCTCGAAGCGGCGCGCGCGAACCTCGCTTCGTCGAATTCTCCGCGCTTCTGGCAGAGCCTCGAGGAGCTTTCGGGCACGCCTGAATACCGCGATTTCCTCGAAAATGAATTCCCCGCGAACGCAGAAGACAAATCGCAGGGTATCGATCGCCGCCAAGCCCTGAAACTCATGGCCGCATCGGCGGCGATGGCGGGCTTGAGCGCCTGCACGAAGCTGCCCACCGAAAAAATTGTTCCCTACGTAAGGCCGCCCGAGGAGATCATTCCGGGCAAACCGCTCTTTTACGCCACCTCAATGCCGCTCGCGGGCGTCGCCACCGGCTTGCTTGTCGAAAGCCATATGGGGCGGCCCACGAAGGTCGAGGGGAATCCCGATCATCCCGGAAGTCTTGGAGGCACGGACGTCTTCGCGCAGGCTTCCGTCCTCACTCTGTATGACCCCGACCGCTCTCAATCCGTAATCCGTGAAGGACAGATCAACACCTGGAGCGCATTTGTGACCGCGATGGGTAATGTGCGCTCGCAGATCGCTCCGAAAGGGACTGGACTCAGGATTCTGACCGATACTGTTACTTCACCTTCGCTCGCGGCACAGATTCGCGCGCTGCTCGCGCAATTTCCGGAAGCAAAGTGGCATCAGTATGAGCCGTGCGGCCGCGATAACGAGCGTGAAGGCACGCGCCTGGCGTTCGGCAGGCCGCTCAATCCCGTCTATCATTTCGATCGGGCGGATGTCGTTCTCTCGCTCGACGCGGATTTTCTCTCCCTCGGGCCGGGGCGCGTTCGTTATGCGCGCGATTTCTCCTCACGCCGTGCCATCTCCGGACCGCAATCGAGCCTGAATCGTCTTTACGTTCTCGAAAGTATGCCCACCAACACGGGAGCGATGGCCGATCACCGTTTCGCACTTCCATTCAATGAAATCCGGTATGCCGCACATTTTCTTGCAGCGGCCCTAAATGTGCCGGGCCACATTGGAGGTGAGGAGAGGAAGCCGTGGGCGATCGTCGCGCGGGATCTCGATCGGCATCGCGGTTCAAGCCTCGTGCTCGCAGGAGAGCAGCAACCTCCTTTTGTCCACGCATTGGCACACGCCATGAACGCGCAACTCGGAAATGTGGGGAAAACCATTCATTACACCGAGGCGCTTGAAGCAAACCCCGAGAACCAGATCGATTCACTGCGCGAGTTCGCCGCGGATTTAAATGCCGGTAAAGTGAGCGTGGCCGTGATTCTCGGTGGCAACCCCGCCTATGACGCGCCAGCGGACCTTGATTTCGGCTTGGCGCTGCTTAAAGCGAAACTGCGCATCCACTCCGGTCTCTATTACGACGAGACCGGCGAGCTTTGCCATTGGCACGTCCCGGCCGCGCATTATCTGGAAGCCTGGGGCGACGCGCGCGCCTACGATGGAACCATCGGCATCATCCAGCCCCTCATCGCGCCGCTCTATGACGGCCGCTCCTCTCACGAAATCGTCGCTGTCCTGGCGGGCCAGGCAGGAAAGTCCGGGCACGACATCGTGCGCGACTACTGGAAGAGCCAGCGGCCCGAAAAAGACAAAGCATTCGACGGTTTCTGGGAGACATCTCTGCACAACGGCCTAATCGAAGGTTCCGCGCTTTCTCCGGTGGCTGTCTCTCTCCGTCCAGACTTTGCCGAAAAGACACCAACAACCGTTGAGTTCCGCGAGTCCCAGCCGCTTGAGATTTCCTTCCGTCCCGATCCGGCCATCTTCGATGGCCGGTTTGCTAACAATGGCTGGCTTCAGGAACTGCCAAAACCCGTCACCAAGATGACGTGGGACAACGCCGCGATGCTCAGCGTCGCGACGGCGCACAAGCTCGGACTCCGGCACGGGGATTATGTTCAATTAAGAGTTTCCGGGCGCGAGGTGAAGGCGGGCATCTTCCTTGTGCCCGGCCACGCGGACGACTGCGTGACGCTGCATCTTGGGTACGGCCGCCGGCGTGCGGGCAGCCTGGGCACCGGCCCTGGCTTCAACGCAAACTTCCTCCGGACTTCCGCGGCGCCATGGATGGCCAACGGCCTGACAATCGAAAAAACCGGTGAGACGTACTACTTCGCTGTCACTCAGCACCAATACATCATGGACGTGGCCGGCTATAAGGTCGATCGCGAGAGCGACAACGCGTTCCAGCGCGATCTGGTGCGTACCGCCACGCTTGAGGAATTCCGCCAGCATCCCGATTTCGCGAAAGATCCTAAAGAAGAAGCTGCCGAAGGATTGACCCTTTATCCCGGATTTAAATCCGAGGGCTACGCCTGGGGGATGGCGATTGACCTGAACCGCTGTGTCGGGTGCAACGCGTGCGTCGTCGCCTGCGGCGCGGAAAACAATATCGCCATCGTGGGAAAAGACCAGGTGATGCGCGGCCGCGCCATGCATTGGATCCGCGTGGATACTTATTTCCGCGGGGGCCTCGCCAATCCCGAAATGTATTACGAACCCGTGCTGTGCATGCATTGCGAGAATGCGCCTTGCGAAGTGGTTTGCCCCGTCGGAGCGACCACGCACAGCCCGGAAGGCCTGAATGAAATGGTTTACAACCGCTGCGTGGGCACGCGTTATTGCTCGAACAACTGCCCGTACAAAGTCCGGCGTTTCAATTTCTATCTCTATTCCGACTGGAGAACGCCCAGCCTGTACGGCCTGCGCAATCCGAATGTGTCCGTCCGCAGCCGCGGGGTGATGGAGAAGTGCACCTACTGCGTCCAGCGAATCAATGCCGCAAAGATCCGCTCCGAAGAAGAAGAACGCACCGTTCGCGACGGCGAAATCGTCACTGCTTGCCAGGGCGCGTGCCCCGCGGAAGCGATCGTCTTCGGCAATATCAATGACCCCGCGAGCCGCGTGTCGAAGCTCAAAGCCCAATCGCGGAATTACGCGCTGCTGACCGATCTGAACACCCGGCCGCGCACAACGTATCTGGCGCGCGTGCGGAATCCGAATTCCGAGATTCGAGACTGAAATGGCCAAGCGGAAACCCATCTACGGCTTGCTCGCGGAGTTCGAGACGCCGGAACAATTGCTCGAAGCCGCGCGGCGCACGCACGACGCCGGCTACAAAAGCATCGATGCCTTTACGCCACTGCCCGTCGAAGGACTTTCCGAAGCGGTCGGCTTCCACCACACGAATCTTCCGGCAGTCGTGTTTGTCGGCGGATTGCTCGGATGCATCGGCGGATTCTTCCTTCAGTACTATCCCAACGTGATGGGCTACCCGCTCATCATCGGCGGCAAGCCTTACAACAGTTGGCCGGCGTTCATTCCCATTACGTTTGAACTTACTGTTCTTGGGGCGGCGCTTTCGGCGGTGTTCGGCATGCTCGCGATGAATGGCTTGCCCACGCCGTATCACCCGGTGTTCAACGTCCCCCGATTCGCCTTTGCATCGAAGGACCGCTTTTTCCTTTGCGTGAAGGCGCGGGACAAAATGTTCGACCCCGTCCAGACCAAAGCATTTTTGAACGGCTTGAAACCGCAGGGAGTGTTCGAGATTGAGGCCTGAACTCATTATCGAGCGAAGCGCGAAGCGCGCGCTCGTCTCGCGTGCCCGGGTCATGGGGTACGTCTGCGCCATCGCACTCATCCTCGCCGGTTGCCGGCTCGACATGCATATTCAGCCGAAATACAAGCCGTATTCACCGACACAATTCTTCGATGACGGCCGCTCGGAGCGCCCCGTCGTCCCTGGCACCGTGGCGCGAGGCCAATTGCGCCTCGACGAATTGCTTTACACCGGCAAAGAAAATGGCGTGCTCGCGAATCGCTTTCCGTTTCCGATCACACGAGCCGATCTCGAGCGAGGCCGCGAGCGCTACAACATCTATTGCTCGCCTTGCCATGACTACACCGGAAGCGGCCGCGGAATGATCATTCAGCGCGGATTCCCCCAGCCGCCCTCCTATCACATCGACCGGCTGCGCAATGCGCCCGCCGGACATTTTTTCGACGTGATGACGCGCGGCCTGGGGAACATGTACAGCTACGCCGCGCGTGTCGAACCGGAAGACCGCTGGCGGATCGCCGCATACATTCGGGCGTTGCAGCTCGCGGAATACGCCAGGATCCCCGACGTGCCCGAACCCGAGCGCCAAAAACTAATGGAAGAGAATCCGGGCTTCACTCCGGGGCAGCCGAAATGAATTTGCCCGACACACTTCGCAACCAGCTCGGACGCGCGCAGCGAATCGCCGCGCTTTTCGGAATTGCCGGCGCCGTCGTGCTGGGCATCGCCTTCGCATTCGGCAATCGCGAGCAAGTGATGCACTCCTATCTGCTCGCCTACGCTTATTGGGTCTCGATTCCCCTCGGCTGCATGGCCATCCTCATGCTTCATCACCTGACGGGTGGCTGGTGGGGATATCCGATCCGGCGGATCCTCGAAGCCGGGACGCGAACGTTGGGCGCCATCGGTTTGTTGTTCCTCCCGCTGCTCGCGGGGATGCACCGCCTGTATCCGTGGTATGGCTGGCCCCATACACCGGAGGTGACGCACAATTCCAACCTGCACTTTAAGGCGATTTATTTGACGCCACCCCTGTTCACCGTGCGCGCAGTTGTTTATTTTGCGATCTGGCTTCTGCTCGCGCACTTTCTCAACAAGTGGTCGGAGGAACAGGACCGCACCGGCGACCCGCGGCTCGAATCGAACTTCGAAGCGCTGAGCGGCCCAGGATTGATTCTTTGGGGGCTGTGCGTCACATACGCATCGGTTGATTGGGTGATGTCGCTCGAGCCTCTCTGGTTCTCAACCATCTACGGCATGATTTTCATGGTTGTCGAAGCGCTCATCGCCATGGCGTTCGTGATTTTTGTTCTTCGGCAGCTTTCGGATCACGAGCCGATTTCGAAGATTGTCACACCGTCGCAGTTCAACGACCTCGGCAATCTGATGTTGGCCTTCGTGATGCTGTGGGCCTATCTCGGCTTTTCTCAATTTTTGATTATCTGGGCCGGAAACATCAAAGACGAGATTCCGTGGTATCTGGCGCGCGCCTTCGGCGGCTGGGGCGCGGTGGCGGCTGTGCTGATCGCGCTCCATTTTGCGGTTCCATTTTTGCTGCTTTTGCAACGCGGCGTGAAGCGGCGCCTGCAAGTGTTATCGGTCGTAGCGGGAATGATGCTTGTGCTGAGTCTGCTGGACGTGTACTGGCTGGTTGCGCCGGCGTATGAGAAAGCCGGCCCACAAGTGCACTGGGTCGATCTGTTCGCATTGATAGGCATCGGCGGCATCTGGCTGGCCGTATTTTTCGCGCAACTCCAGAGCAGGGCGCTGCTGCCCCTGCACGATCCGCGCTTTAAAGGAGCGCTCCAGCATGAGCACGGAGACTAATCGTCCGCAGAACCCCCCCGAGGATAGCTACGAGCGAACCGACGCGCACATTGGCGCGCTGCTCCAATTCGCCTTTTGGCTCGCCGTAGTAATCATTGCCTCCGCGCTGGGAATGAAATGGATGTTCAGCTATTTTGCGCGAGTGCAGAAACTCGGGCCTCCCGCTTCGCCGTTTGAAAACGTGCGCGTGCTCCCGCCGAATCCGAAACTCCAGGTGGAGCCGCGCGCCGAGCTCGAGGGCTATCGCGAAGCCGACCGCGAACTTTTGGCCACCTATGGCTGGGTGGATAAGCACAACGGCGTCGTGCGAATTCCCATCGACCGCGCCATGGATTTGGTTTTGCAACGCGGCTTGCCCGCGCGTCCGGCCGAAGGAGCGGCGCCCGCCAAATCTCCCGATTCACGCGGGACCACTGAGACGGCCTTGGCGCCTGCGCCGGACTCTCGGCCGGCCATCGGGCCGGAAAAGGCGTCGCAACCATAAGGAGATTTGAAATTGAAGACGGGTGACATCGTGTTGTGGAATCGAGGCGCAGATTTGGCGCGGCGTTTGCTCGCTTTCATCGCCGTTGCCTCCACCGCGCTTCTTGCCGCGCCCTTCACATGCCGTGCCCAACTTCAAGCGCCGATCCAGAATATCGGCGTGCGCCCGGAACTGCTGAAGGATGTCGGGATCGACCAGAATCTGAATTCGCAGGTTCCGCTCGAGCTCGAGTTCCGCGACGAAAAAGGCCGAAGCGTCCGCTTGAGCGAGTTCTTCTCGAAGGGCAGGCCGGTAATCCTTTCGCTCGTCTATTACAACTGCCCGATGCTCTGCACCCAGGTGCTGAATGGTCTTCTGCGAAGTCTGAAGGAGCAGTCACTCAACCCTGGAAAGGACTTTGAGGTCCTCACTGTGAGCATCGACCCCACAGAACGGCCGGTGCTCGCTTCCGCGAAACACGATCTCTACACCGGAATTTACGCGCGGCCGGGCGCCGCCGAAGGCTGGCATTTTCTCACTGGCGAAGAGGCGCAAGTCAAACAGCTCGCCCACGCTCTTGGTTTTCGCTACGCCTACGACCCGGGATCGAAGCAGTTCGCGCATGCCAGCGCCATCTTCATCCTTACGCCGGATGGAAAAATTTCGCGCTACTTCTATGGCATCCAGTATCCCGAGCGAGATCTCCGGCTCGGTCTCGTCGAAGCTTCGCATGGAAAAATCGGCACGCCGGTCGACCAGATCCTGCTCTTTTGCTATCACTACGACCCCGTGACCGGGAAATACGGCCTGCTGATTTCGCGAGTGATTAAGGCCGCGGGCCTCGCAACCGTCTTGGCGATTGGAGCATTGGTTTTCATTCTTGGCCGCAGGGAGCATTACAGCCTCCCTGCAAGAAAGGCGTAGTCGCAAGCATGAGTTCCGATTCACGCAACTGACATGACGCCGCTCGTCCAATTCGCCACGCACCTCCTGCTCCAAGGCCCCGAGCAGATTCCCATTCGTCCGCCGGCGGCTTCCTCGATCGCCGAAGGCGTCGACCGGCTGCACTTTTTCCTCACCGGCATTACGCTATTTTTCACCGCGCTGATCTTCGCAATCATTTTCTACCTCATGGTGAGGTACCGCCGGCGCTCGGAAGACGAGCGCCCGCCCGAAATCGAGGGGTCCCTCCCCCTCGAGATCACTTGGACGCTGATTCCCACTCTGCTAGCTGCCGTGGTGTTCATCTGGAGCTCAAACCTTTATTTCCAGAATTCGCGGCCGCCTTCAGCCTCGACGGAAATCTTCGTCATCGGCAAGCAATGGATGTGGCACCTCCAGCATCCCGAGGGTGTGCGGGAAATCAATGAGCTTCACGTGCCCGTGAATGTTCCGGTGAAGCTGACGATGACTTCGGAAGACGTGATCCACGATTTCTACATTCCCGCGTTTCGCGTGAAGAAAGACGTGCTCCCCGGCCGCTACTCCTCCCTGTGGTTCGAGGCCACCAAGACCGGCACGTATCATCTTTTCTGCGCGCAATATTGCGGCGCGGATCATGCCGAAATGATCGGCTGGGTCTTCGTAATGTCGCCCACCGACTACGAGGCTTGGCTGGCCGGCGGGGCTCGCAGTGAGTCCATGGCGCAGACAGGTGAGAGGTTGTTCAACCGGCTCGGCTGCGTCACGTGCCACGTAGCCGACGGCACCGGCCGCGGGCCGTCGCTCGTCGGGCTATACGGCAAACCCGAAAAACTGCGCACCGGCGAGATGCGCCTGGTGGACGAGACCTTGATCCGGCAGGCGATCGTGTTCCCGAATTCCGTCCTGCTGCCGAACTACCCGCCCATCATGCCTACATTTCAGGGCCAGATTGACGAAGAGCAGGTGCTGCAACTGATTGCCTACGTGAAGTCGCTCGGACAACAGGAAAGGCAGACGAAGTCGAAATGAGCACTCTCGTTGCACCACCCCCGGAAGTCCCGGCCGAGTCGCGCGTCCACTATTTGAACTCGAGCTATGGCATCCGCTCGTGGCTTCTCACCACCGACCACAAACGGATCGCGCTTCTCTACCTCGCATCCATCACGTTCATGTTTTTCGTCGGCGGCGTCTTTGCAGTTCTGATTCGCATCCATTTGATCCAGCCGCAGGGTGCGCTCGTCGAGCCCGAGACGTACAACAAGCTTTTCACGCTGCACGGCGCCGTGATGATCTTTTTTTTCCTGATCCCTTCCATTCCCGCGACCCTGGGGAATTTTCTTGTGCCGATGATGATCGGGGCCCGCGACCTGGCCTTCCCGCGGCTGAACCTGCTCAGCTGGTACATCTACGTCATCGGCGCGATCTTGACGCTGTATGCTGCAATCACGGGCGGAGTCGACACCGGCTGGACGTTCTACGCACCCTATAGCACCACCTACTCTCACACGCAGGTTGTTCCCGTGGCGCTCGGCGTCTTCATCACGGGATTTTCTTCGATTCTTACCGGGCTCAATTTCATCGTCACGATTCACAAAATGCGCGCGCCCGGCCTCACGTGGTTCCGTTTGCCGCTTTTCATCTGGGCGATCTACGCCACCAGCATCATCATCGTTCTGGGTACGCCGGTGGTGGCGATTACTATATTTCTGCTCGGACTCGAGCGCCTTCTCCACGTCGGGATTTTCGATCCCGC
>Ga0187781_10000078_pt1 | contig 62546 bp, 47 predicted proteins | sample 0715_SJ02_MP02_2_FD_132447 | JGI IMG/M metagenome (GOLD analysis project Ga0187781, IMG submission 132447) | Tropical peat soil microbial communities from peatlands in Department of Meta, Colombia - 0715_SJ02_MP02_20_MG | ecosystem: Environmental > Terrestrial > Soil > Wetlands > Peat | place...
ACCCGGAAGGTGTATGATGAGCGCGATCGATCCGCCGCTATCGGTCAGTTCCCGAAGGAATGTCCCGCTTTCCTCCAGCCGCGAGAGAAAGGGGACGATGTCTTTCGTGAAGTGCCGCCGCCCCTCCACCCTGAACCAACAGCTCCAGGCGCTCTCCTTATAAACGCCGGGAAGCCGCGTCCCGATCGGCGTCCTTCGTTCATGGCCCACGGTCTGGGTCATATTCGGCCTCAAGCCCAGCCGTGCCGTGATCAGAGCGGGATCGATCGTCGGATGCTTGATCAGCAATCTGATCGTGTAGATGCGTTCGGCATTTTGCGGATCCTCGTCTTGCGGATCGTCCATTTGGCTCACCATTGGTCCCTGTCTTTCCCGCGCCGTCCGCTCGGATCGCCGCAACCTTGTGCAGCGATTGCCAGACGCGTCGGCGCGCCCGTCACGATCCCAGCGGTCCGAAATTTGGGAAGACCTCCACGCCGAAATCTATATGAAGCGCTGCGATACGATGCAAATCCGGCCAGTTTATCGTGCTCCCGATATTCACATGCCCCGGAAGATTGACAATGATCGTGATCGATCCGCCGGTATCGGTCAGCTCGTGAAGGAACGCGGCATAGCTCTCCAGCCGCGAGACGAGCGCCATGACGTCTTTCGCGAAATACTTCGTCCCCTTGACATCGAACGAATATCCCCAGGCGCTTTCTTTATAGACGCCGGGAAGAGGCGTGCCAATCGGCGTTCTCCGCGGATGCCCGACGGTATGGGTCGCACGCGGGACCAGCCCCAACCGCGCCGTGATCAAGGCCGGGTCGATGGTCTGATGCTTGATCAGCAGTCTGATGCTGTAGATGCGTTTGGCATTTTGTGGATCCTCGTCTTGCGGATCGTCCATTGCGTTCACCATTGGTCCCTGTCTTTCCCGCGCCGTCCGCTGGGGCGGCCGCTACCGGTAAAACTGCCCGCGGATCCGTGATTTGTCCACGACCCGTCCGGGTTCTGCGCCCAGACATCTCCTGACGGCGAAATTCTCACATCGTCCTTAGGTTTCGCGCGGATGGCGTCTTCGATTTCTCCATGATCGCCCGACCACGGCGTGTCCTCGATCGGCAAAGAGCCAGGCGGCGGCCTCGACGCATTGCCCGTGGAATTGACCAGCGTGTCATAGGCGTCCTTGAGCGAGCCCGCCGCCCAGCCGAGCCCGCCGCCGATGGCGCTGCCGGCATAGGCGCCGCCGGCGATTTCGGCAGGCGTTGCCAGCAGGTTCAATCCGCCCGTTGCCGCGTCGACGGCACCCGATCCCGCCAGCGCCAGAGCACCGCCGGCCACGGCGCCGATCGCCGCGCCGCTGGTGCCCCATCGATGCGCGGCGCTGTCGTAGAAGCTGTTATCGGGATCCGGCGATGCCGGCGCCGTGTCGCCGCTGCCGGCAGTCCCCGTTGCGCCGGCGCCGGCATTGTCCGGCGTGCCGCCGCCGGTCCCCCGATGGGGCAGGCGCGTGCTGCGTGCGCTCACGCGGTCGAGAAAGCCATGCCCTCCCGACGTCTCGCGCACGGCGAACAGAAGCTCGACGCGCCAGTCGCCGACCGCGGCGCGCGTGCGCAGGAGGTGCACGCGCCGGACGTCGGCGCGGCGTTGCGGGTCGGCGTCGCTTCGCACATAGAGCGCATGCGACAGCAGCGACGGAAGCGCCGGAATCGCTTTGAGCAGCGCCGTCGGCGCTCCCCATCGGGTCGCCGTTTCGAGCGCAGCCGGGGTAAGCGTGATGGCGAGCTGGGTCGCGTGGTTGATGAGCGTGCGGCCCGCAAGCGCGCCGCGGGCATAGCGCGCGGCGCGCCGGACCAGATCGTCATAGGCGATGGGTTTGCTGCCCAGCGCGTCGTCGGGGACGCGCCAGATAACGGGCGAGCGCATGAAGGGAACTCCGTTGCGGGCGCAACGACAGCCGGCAGCGCGCCCGCCGGAGGTTCGCGCGTGGTTTTGTCAGGTAACCTTGAGTGAGGGGATCAACCGCCGGGCTTCAGCAGCCGAACCCCGCGCTGTAGAAATGCCCGCCGAGCGGCCGCACCCTGCCCTCGCAGAGCAGTTCGCCCGGAACCTGGCGCTGGCGCCACAATTCCTGGCGCCGCTCGAGCGGTTCGGCGATCGCGTCCGATTCGTCATAGACCACGCCGAAGGATCCCGTGGCCGAGCGTCGCCACGGGAAGAACGCGATGACCGACGGCCGCGCCACGATATCGGGATCCGCGTGCCCGGCCCAGGCCGCGTCGATCCGCGCGACATAGCTCGGCCGCTCGATTTGGAAGCGCAGGAAGACGCCGAGCAACGGCCCGTTGCCCGGCACCGCCACCGCGATGGCCGGGATGAGCGCCGCCAGCGCCGCCGCCCTATAGGCGCGCGCCTGCACGCGCCGCACCGCGACGACCAGCGCCCAGGCGGGAACCGCCAGCCACAGCGGCGTGATCGCCCGCACCGTCAGCGCCGCCAGCAGCCCATAGAAGGGATCGACATCGCGCGCGCAATAGGCCGCCGTCACCAGCAGCCAGGCGACCGCCGCGACCCCCAGCATCAGATCGCCCGTCGCGAAGCCGCTTTTCCGCAGGGAAGAGGATGAAGACATCGTCCTATTCTACCCCCTCCCCCCTTGAGGGGGAGGGAGGGGTGGGGGGTGGGGGGGTGGGATGGCGGTGGCGCCTTCGGCAACCCCCTTCCTGACGCTCGCGTTCAGCCGGACGATAAAGCGGACTTTTAAATGGCCTTTATAAACTTGTTATATAGTCATCTATTTGATATATAACTGATTATATCAGTGCCAAACCGGACATAAATGCGGACTTAGAATTGTCCGAAAATCGCCCCGAAAGCACCGACCTGATGGAGCCGATGTTGATCGGCGAGGGCTCGCGGCACCGGGCCGGCCTGACCGATCTCGCGCTGGAGCTGGCGCAGAAGAGCGCCGGCTTCCGCCGCTCCTTGCCCGAAAGCACCCTCGCCTCGCTCGCCGACCTCGTGCGCGCGATGAACTGCTACTACAGCAATCTGATCGAAGGCCACGACACCCACCCGATCGATATCGAGCGCGCGCTCAAAGGCGACTACAGCAACGACCGGAGAAAGCGCGACCTTCAGCTCGAGGCCGCAGCCCACATCGCGGTCCAGCGCTGGATCGACACGGGCGGTCTCAAGGGCCGCGCGGTCCGCGCCGACTCCCTCAAGGAAATCCACCGGCGCTTCTGCGCGGCGCTGCCCGAAGATCTGCTGTGGGTCGAGGACCCCGCGACCCGCGAGAGGATCAAGGTCGTTCCCGGCGAGCTGCGCCGGCGCGAGGTTGTGGTCGGCCGCCACGTTCCGATCGGCGCGCCCGCCGTGCCGCGTTTTCTCGCGCGGTTCGAGGAAGTCTATGCGCGCCTCGGCAAGACCGACGCCATCCTCGGCGCGGCGGCGGCGCATCATCGCCTCGTCTGGATTCACCCCTTCCTCGACGGCAACGGCCGCGTCGCGCGGCTGGTGTCGCACGCGACGCTGCTCGAAGCCCTCGACACCGGCGCGGTCTGGTCGATCGCGCGCGGCCTCGCGCGCCAGGTCGACGCCTATAAGAGCCGCCTCGCCGCCTGCGACCAGCCGCGCCGCAACGATCTCGACGGCCGCGGCCATTTGAGCGAAGAGAACCTTGCCGAATTCACGCGGTTCTTCCTCGCCCTCTGCATCGATCAGGTCGCCTTCATGGAAGGGCTGATGCAGCCTGCCCGGTTGCGCGCGCGCCTCCTCCTGTGGGCCGAAGAGGAGATCCGCCTCGGCGCATTGCCGCCCAAAGCCGGCGCCGTGCTCGAAGCCTTGCTCTATCGCGGCGCGCTCCCGCGCGGCGAGGTCGCCGCGCTCCTCGGCACCGGCGATCGTCAGGCGCGTCGCGTCGTATCCGCCCTGATGGCGCAAGGCGCGCTCACGGCGGAGAGCACGCGCGCCCCGCTGCGCCTCGCCTTCCCGGCAACCCTCGCCGCGCGCTGGATGCCGGGCCTCTTCCCCGAAAAATCGGGATGAGGAGAATGCGGCCTCGAGGCCACAGGGACGGAGCGAAGGCGTCCTATTCTACCCCCTCCCCCCTTGAGGGGGAGGGAGGGGTGGGGGTTGGGTGGGGGGTTGGGCGGCGGCTCCTCGTCGGGAAGGACAGGCCCGAAAATAGCGCCGAACGGCGCCATGAAGGCGATGAGCATCAAGGAGTCGCAAGCTCGGCTGCCGCGATCGGCAAAGCACTCGGGGACATAGCTCGACAGCGCATAGACCGACGGAGCAAACGGCACCATCGCGATCACGCAAAGGATGATGCTGACCGCCCGCTTTCCGAAAGATCGCATCGCTCATCCTTCATGCCCGACGGGGCGAAGCGATCGTGCAGACGAAAGCACGGGGATGGAGAAATCGGGGCGGCGCTGTGTCGTTCCCATGGCCGCCGCTCGTCGGCGACGCTTGCGGACCGAAGACGCCGCCTGCGCCGGCTGCATGGGATCGGCATTGCTCGAATTGAACCGCGCACCTAAACCCGGCGAGCATCAGCAGCCGAAGCCTGCAATATAAAAATGCCCGCCGAGCGGCTTTGCCTCGCCATCGCAGAGCAGCTCCCCGGGAATGCCGCGATAGCGCCACAGCTCTTGGCGCCGGGCAAGCGGCTTCGCGATCACGTCCGACTCGTCATAGACCACCCCATAGGAGCCTACGGCCGACCCGCTCCATGGGAAAAACGCCACGATGGACGGGCTCGTGAAAACGTCGGGATCGTCGCGCCCGGCGCGGGCCGCCGCGATCCGCGCGGCATAGGCCGGCCGCTCGATTTGGAACCGCAGGAAAACGCCGAGAAACGGCCCGTAGCTCGGCACCGCGACGGCGATCGCGGGAAGGAGCGCCGCAAGCCCTGCCGCGACATAGGCGCGCGCTTGCAGCCGCCGCACGACGACCACCAGCGCCCAGGCCGGCACGGCGAGCCAGAGCGGCGTGACCACCCCCGACATCACCCCGACGAGAAGCCCGTAGAAGGGATCGACGTCGCGCGCGCAATAGAACGCCGTCACGATCAGCCAGGCGATCGCCGCGACGCCCAGGATCAGATCTCCGGCCACCAAGCTGTTTTTCCGCACGGCAGAGAATGAAGACATCGTCCTATTCTACCCCCTCCCCCCTTGCGGGGGAGGGTTGGGGTGGGGGGTGGGGTGGGACGAGATGGTAGGGGCAACGCCCTGGCAACCCGCATCGCCGCACCGCTGCCGGAGCTCGACGGTGTGCGGCTCGTCCGGTTTCCAGATGTCGTATTCCACACGCATGTCGCGCCATTTTTCGAGCCGAGTATAGATCGTCCCGGGCGCGGCGACCGAGACGCGAATGGTCGACCGCTCCGGGTCCACGCTGATCTCCGGCGGCGGCGCCCACCAAGCCGGCGTGAAGTTGAACAGCTCGGTCTTCGCCGCGCCGCGGCGTTTCTCTGAAATCCGGACGCTCATGCGCTCGCTCTTATAAAGAAAGGCGTCGCAATCATCGTCCTCGATCTCGAAAGAGACGCCGGAAAAGTTGGAGAGCCTGTCGACCGTCGTGATGCAGGCCTCTCCCGGGAGAAGATCCAGGACGAAAGCCGCGAAGACAAGAACGCTCCCGAGCATGCCCAGGGGCAAGCTCCACATCAACAGCAGATCTTTCGACCATTTCCGGCGATTCGTGCTCACGCAGCGCCGCCAATGCGCATGCCCGCCCTCGCAAAGCCGATGCCGCGAGCCAGCCGCGCCATTCTCACCTCGTCGCCCCTCTTGGAAATTGCAGCGCGAGCATAACCTGCCGCGGGATTTCGGTGAAATTACGGTGGCGATTTGTCCTGCGCGGGGCGGGCTGCGCCGGCGCGCGGTACGACGGCTCCTACACCACGCAAGACCAGAACCTAACTGGCACGGTTACGTTGACCTCTGCTGGCGCAGCGCTTGTGACTGGGCAGCTAGTTCCAGCCGGGACGAAGGTTCCAATCATCCTCGATTTCCCGACAAACTTCGCAAACGGGCAGTACCAGACTGTTTCGGTCGGCGGCCGCCCGGTACAGGTCGCCTTCGATAAGATCGGTGACATGCCATAAGGACCAACTCGGCTCACTTGCCGGGCTTTCCCTTCTTTTCCGCCGGCTTCGCCCTTCGCGATCTGCTTTAGCTTCTCTTCAAACGCGGCTTCATCTTCGTCCGCGCTGATCTCGTGCTCACTTCTTCGCCTTGTTGCAGCCGTAATCGTCGAGCATTGCCGCCATGCCGGGCGCCGCGGCCTGACGTTCTAGTCGAGCGCAGAACCAGGCGATGGCCTTTGGATCGTCCGGATGGCGCTTCCACAATTGATAATTCTCGCGGTCTTCGGGATCGTCGTGGGGCGTGAATTGGTAGGTCACATCCACATCCCCCGCGCGCTTTTTCATGGTGATGATGTCTGAAATGTTCGGAAGCGCGATGACGATTTCATTCTGCGCGCGCTGCGACAGCCGGACGCTCTCCAGGTCGTTTATGTCGAGCAGGAGAACTTCATCGCGCGTAGCGGCGTTTCTCGCGACGACGTGAGTGTAGCCGCCGGCAACGGCACCGCCGCACGCCGAATAGAGCGTTGTTACGACCCAATCCGACCCGGCAAGAGACAGTTCTTGACCTTTCTCTAGGCACTGGTCCGCCTGCCAACGCATTGTCAGAAAGAGTGCCGCGCCGGCAACGAGCAAGCATACGACGAGCCATCTTGCGGTTTTGCTTAGACGAAACCTCCAGGCCATGTGCGTCAGTTCCCCTGCGATCCCTGCACAAACTCGGGTTGTTGCTCCCATCCCTGTTTGATCAACGGCACGTTCTTTGGGTTGTTGCCGTAGATGCCGGATTTATCTCCCGTTGAACGCAGCCAGTTATATAGTCCCGCCGCCCTGAGAGCTTCCTCCTGCGAGTATCCCGCCGCCCTCGCTACTGCACCAAAATTATAGCTGGAAAAAGGCGTATAGAGGTCGTTGAAGTACCCGGAAGTGCGTTGGTAGTCCATCGGCTTGCCAGCCGCGAATTGAGCGTACATCTGCATCGCTCGGGCGAATTCGGCAGCCATCTGGCTGTTCACATCACTTTCACCCTGCGACTCATCCACGGAATTTACCGCCTTGGTATAATTCTCCTTCATCGCCCGGCCTGTCGCTATATTGTCCTGTAGCGACACGCCCCGCGGCATGATCAGCGGCATTCCGGTGAGCGGATTGAGCACGAGATCGCCGCTCGGTCGCCGAAGGGTATCGACGGGCTGCGATGTTTCCTCGAAACCGCCATCCGATGCGGTATCGGAGGTTGCCTGCTCCGGGCTTGTTGTTGCCTGATCCGATGGCGAAGCCGCGGAGGTATCCGGTGCCCCGCCGCCCGTCTGAAACTGCGGCACCGTGCCCACCCCCGCACCCACCACCGGATACCCCGCCGCGCAGGCCCGCGCCGCCGCCAGCGCGTCGGGCGTCTGGGCGAGCTTGGCGGTCGCGATCACCGCCTTGAGCGAGCGGTCCTGCTGGCGCTGCTGCATCTCGATCGCCTGCGCCGCCGCCTCGCGCTGGTTCTCCGCCCGGTCCTGGATCAGCTCCTGCTGCGCCAGCATGAGCTTCGTTTGCTTCAGCGGCAGCTCCGCCGCCGCCGCCGCGGCCTTGGGATCGACCGGCGGCCCCGCCTGCGCCCTCGCCGGCGCCATCAGCCCTTCGATGTCGCCGATGTTGATCGTGCGCAGGATGCGCCGCACCACCTCCTGCTGATTGAACAATTGCGGCGCCTGGGTTCCCATCATCCACAGCACCGTGCTTTGCATGATGCGGTGGATCTGCGCCGGCACGTTCGGGTCCGACGCCGGCACCAGCGCGAGGTCGGCGAACTCCGCCGCTTCCTGCCAGCCCCGCGCCGGGTCGGGGTTGAAGCGCATGAGCGCCGTCGGATCCTCGGCGAACAGCTCCTTCAAGAGCAGCAGCTCCTCCTGCTGGCTCGCATGGTTGCGCTTGTGCACCGCCGACATCACCTGCGTCTGCTGCTCGATCATCGAGAGGATCGTGCCCACCGGCATGTTGGTGCGGCCTTCGCCCAGCTCCAGCTCGACCGTGCCGGCGATCTGCGCCGCGTCCTTCATCAGCATCTCGATCATCTGCAGGATGACCGGCGACGGGTCCTTGTAGGGCATCGCCATGATGAGCTTGCGGATGTCCTCGACCCCGGCCGCGTCGATCTCCGGGAACTCGCCCGGCCCCGGCCGGAACTCGTTGGTCGACGTCCGGCTGCCCTTGAGCCTGAGGCCGCCCGGAAACGTCGAGAACATGCCGGCGTCGATGACGAGGCGCCACAGCGCGGTCAGCGCCTTGGTGTGGTTGCCGATGAGGTGGAGATAGCCGTAATCGTAGAAGCCGAATCCCGGCACGAGGCCGTATTTGACGAAGCGCTTGCGCGGCTTCTTCGCCGGATCGCCCGCTTTCCAGTTGCGGCGGATCTCCAGCACCTTGCGGCTGTCGCGCTCGATCGACACGCGATAGGGCAGCGGCCTGCCCGCCGAAGCCGGAGCGCTTCCTCCGGCGTAGGCGGGCCGCTCCGCCTCCGCCTCGGCGAGCCCGTGCGCGCCAAGGTCGAGCGCGGCATAGCATTCATAGATGGTGTGCTGTCGATCCTCCTGCTGCTCGCGCTGCGCCAGGACGCCGGCGATCTGCGCCTCTTTCTGCCTGGCGGGATCGACGGCCGCCTCGGTGGGCTGGACGAGCGCTGCGTCGAGGTAGAAGCCTTCCTGCTGCAGCCGGCGCACGGTGTTCTGCGCCATCTCGAAGCGATGCGTCACGCGCTGCGCGTTCGCCAGATCCGTGGCGTCGTTGGAGACGATGAGATCCGGCATATAGACGCATTCGCTCACCGGCCGCTCGCGCAGCGGGCAGTGATAGACCTTCTTGAACAGCGTCCCGCCATAGGCGAGATAGAAGAGCCCGCGGTCGGTGTCGGGATAGTATTCGCTCGCGGTGACCGTGAGGTAGTGGTTGAAGTCGCGCTCGAAATCCTTGGCCAGCTCCTGGCGCGCCGGCGTGTCCTCGCCGTCGATGCGCGCCTTGACCGGTCCCGCCGCCGGCAGCAGCTCGTTCCTCGCACCCGCCTGGAAGCGCACGCAGGCCCAGAGCAGGATCGGATGGCGGATGCGCGAGATGCTCTTGCCGCCCTGCCCCGCCGCGTCGCCCTCGAGCGTGAGGCCCAAGAGGTCCATCCCGCGCGTATAGTGCTCGAGCATTTCCTTGCGCGAGCGCTCATCCGCCTCGATGCCGCGCAGCAGCGTCTCCGCGATGCTGCCGAGCGCGCCCTCCTCGAGCCGTTCGGCAAGGTTGTCGTCGAAGCTTTCGCCTTTGGCCGGCGCGGCGGCCCTGCTCTTGTCGCGGATCGTCACTTTGCCGGTATCGTCGTCGACCTCGATCTCGATCGCCGAGAGTCCCGGCCCCGGCCGCGGCGGTGCGCCCGGCGCCGGCCCCTGTCCCAGCAAAGGCTGCGCCATCAACGGAATCGCCATCTCGCTGCTCCTCATGTCGTGGACGCGGTTATTGCATTCGCGCATCTCACATCCCCTCCCGCGTACCCCCTCCCCCCTTGAGGGCACAACCCGGCCGACCGCTTCGCGGTCGGCCCCGGAGGGTTCGCTCGCAGAGCGAGCGAACGGGTTGTGGGCTGGGGTGGGGGGTAATCTGCCGCCGCTCTACTTGTTTCCCTGAAAATGCGCGTTCGCATCCCGCGCGCAGGACTCGCAGATGAACCCATCGAGCCCGCCGACAAGCCGCGCCTCCGTCTGCGTCTTCCGGCAGAACGAGCATGCCCGTTCCTTGCCCTCGTGAAGCAGCGCATCGGCCGCCGACAGGATCAGTCCCAGCGACTCCTCCGGCGGCCCCGCTTCCGCCGTGCCGCGCAACGCGAAAAACCGGAGGAGGCCGACGAGCATGGCGTCCTGAAACCGCTCTCGCCGATCGCCTTCATCCACGCCGAATTGAGCGCCTCGGAGATTTTCTTGAGATCGATTTCGTCCACTCCGGCCTCCCCGGCCTGCGGCAAAGCGCCCGCCGTTTCCGACGTCACGGCTGCCCCGGAGGAGACTCCTCCACGATGGGAGGGCCGATATATTTGCCGCCAAACGATGCTTCGATCTCGCCATTCGAATAGATGCGGACGGTGACGTCGGCGGTTTCCGACAGGTGGGTATAGGTAAGCTGGCGAATGGGGCCGGTTTCCCGCACGCCTGACACCGGGCGGTTCTCCACGGCATCCGGGAGCGGAAGCCGAGTGCGATCTTCATCGGCGGCACCGAGCCGCGCCTCGATATCCGCCAGGCTCGTCGCCTCGTCGAGAACCGCTTTGATCCGCAGCACTTCCTCCACGCTGACGACCGTGAACAGCGTCTGCCTTTTGGAGCCGGAAGGAATGCCGCCGCACCGGGGGCAGTGGTAAAGGATCATCGCGACGATCCCGCCTCCGGGTAGTTTGGGCTCGATGACGTACTCATTCAGCCCCGCGTCGAATTTGATCGGGAAAACTGGATCGGGATACCTGAAGAACCCGCAAGAGCACGGAACCCTGGTTATCGACATCTCTTCGGCATAGGTCATTGCCGAGCTCCGGTCATCCCTGTGCGCTCGCTTTCGACACAATATATGATATGGCAACGATAGCGCCGTCGTCACCGTTGAAGTTCACTTGCCGTAAAATTGCACCAGGAAAAAGGCGCATCCATGTCGCGGGAAAGGCAACCGATCGACCGCGCCCCGGGCGCTCTCTCTTCACGCGCAAAGAGAAACTTTGCTCTGACGATGACGGCACGGCGCCAAAATCAGCAGGTGAAGTGGCCGACGTAGAAATACCCGCCGAGCGACAGCACATCGCCGGGACATTTAAGCTCGGCCGGAACATTGCGCCCATGCCAGTATTTCAGCCGCTCGGCAAGCGGCTTCGCCGCTTGGTCGGTCTCGTCGAAGATCGCGCCGTAGCTGGTGGTGAGAAACCCGCCCCAGGGAAAGAAAGCGACCATAAGCGGGCCCTGGTCGACCTCGATATCGTTATCGACGACGCCTTTCCGCGCGGCGTCGATGCGCGCCGCATACGCCGGCCGCTCGCGCTCGAAGCGGATGGCGTCTCCGATATACCGTCCGTAGGCAAGTGTGCCGATGGCAAGGACGGGGACGAGCGCCGTCAGGCCGGCGGATTTATAAGCGCCATGTCCGAGCTGCTCGGCGGCGACGGCCACGGCCCAGACCGGCAGCCCCACCCAGGGAACGGCAAGCCACAAAAGCGCAAAGATGAAAAAAAATGGATTGATATCCCCGAGCAACTCGCCGAAGCAATAGAGCGCCGTTACGACGCTCCACAGCGCGACCGCCACCCGAAAACGCCATGAGTGACGCCGGCGGTCGCTAAAGCTCTGCACGTCGGGGATCATCGGCGAAAGGCTCATGCGTCGTCTCTTTTATCCGGGGCGCCGCTTTATACCGCTCCGACCCGGTGACGCCTTTAGGGATAATCAAGTTTGCCGTTGACATGATCCTCCCAACCTGCTTCCACATCTTTATGTTCTCTACGGGCGTCCCCAAAAAGCCCGGCCGCCATCTGCCCGCTATAGCATTGTAAGCCACGCCGCCCGGGAACGAGATGCTCGGCGATACGCCTGCCGCCCTGGTGACGGCGCCAAAGACGTAATTGCTGAAATCTTGATACCGGCTATCCGGTTTATGACCCGGTATGCGTTGAAAATCCATAGGGCCACCTTGTTTAAGCCAGTTGATCATCGTCCTCAGCTTCTCCGGATAAGGCGCGTTTGCCATCTCCTTTGCTCGCGTGACCGCGAGAGAGAGGTCGGCAAACGGCGGCTTCTGCGTCGGCTTGCCTGCGCTATCGAGAATAGTCGACCCATCAGGATAGCGAGCGATGGTATCCGGACGATCGACGTCAGGGTCATCCGCCTGAAGCTGCGGGGTCGATGCTGACGAAGCGTTATCTTGTGCCATGCTGTTCGGTGGCACATCACCACCATCTTGGCGACGCCGACTGGTCAGATCGCGCTCGATCACGCGATCAAGAAAACATTGCCCATTGAAATTTTCGCGCACGACGAACAGCAGCTCGACCGGCCGCCCGGAGATCTCCGCGCCGGCGGCAAGGAGTTGCAGCCGCCGAACTTCGGGGCGCCGCTGCCGGTCGGCGGCGGTGCGGACGTAGAGGGCTCCCGACAGCAGGGAGGGAAGCTCCGCGATCGCCCGCAGCAGCGAGGCGGACGCGCCCGGCCGCGTCGCCGCCGCAAGCGCGTCGGGCGCGAGCGTGATGGCGAGCTGCGTGGCGTGATTGATCAGCGTGAGGCCGGCAAGCTCGTCGCTCGCATGGCGCGCGGCAAGCCGGCGCAAATCATCATAGCTGCGGGGCTTTCGGCCGAAGGCGTCTCTGGGTACTTCCGGAATGAAGGGAGATCGCATCAAGACATCTCCAGAGCAGACGTAACGACGGCCAAGCTATCTCTGCTACCTGCACTCAAATTGCAGTAGGAAAAAGGCGCGTCCATGTCACGGGCGCGGCGGTCGATGAGACGCCGCCCCCCTCACACGTCATAAATCGGCTCGCTCTGCCGCTCCGCCGGCGGCCGGGACCGCCGCGGCCCGCCGCCCGCCCGCTCATCGCCGAGCTGCGCCACGCCCGCTTTGCGCAGGAACCACAGCGCCTGCGTCACCGTCTCGACGAGGTCGTCATGCGCGCCCTTGGGGAAGATCTCGCATCCCGCGATCACCGTCTCCGCCCAGGCGCGCTCCGGCGCATGGACCACGCCGTTCTCGAAGAGGTGCTGCACGCTGGGCATAACGCTGCGCCAGGCTGCACCTTGAGCCTGGAACACGCTTGGTCATGGCAGTCACCTGCAGCTCGGAGTGGGTAGTTTATCGGATTGGTGTTCTGACCACGCTCCCGAAGAAGTAGGGCCAGTGGGACTCGAACCCACACGCTTTTTTTGGACACCGGGTCGTAAAGCCCACGCAGCGCACGGGCTTTCGCGACCCGGCGCGTCTACCATTCCGCCATGGCCCCATTGGCGACGACGTTAGCCTGCAACACTTAAAAGTTCGTCACCAGTTTCAGTCGAAACGCCCCGCGCACGAGCACCGTCCAGGCGTGACATTTGGAGTTGGCCGCCGTTACATCGGTCTCATCTCCAAATGCACCCCCCTCATGGCGCGGCAAACCACTTTGGGCCTGCAACTGGGCGCATCAAAATTCCTGGAGGCGGCACGCGCCATGCAACAGCTCCACTCGCCAGTTGTTGGGATTAGCGCGGCCGCCGTTCCGGAGCCGGACCGCACCGGTGTTCTGCTGAAGAGGTTCGAGCCGCTTCGCGGAAAGCTTTATTTCCTTCTCAACCGCGACAGGCCGTGATTTCCTCCGAGGCAGCAACCGCGCAGTGGAAAATGCGTTCGGGGTGCGCTCTAGAATGCGCGCGACATCTTTGGCACTTGGGAGCTTTGTGCCACGATTATACGGCGTCAGAACTGCATATGGGGAACTGCTAAGCATTTCGCTCCAGACGGCATCGTTGTGACCGGTTTGCGAGCCGTGATGGGGCACCTTAAAGATGATTGCGTTCCCCGTCGGCCGCTCCGCCGACGCAACAATTACGGACCATCCGGTCTCGTCATCGCCAGTCTCTTCCAGATCGCTGCCGAATAGCATTGAAACGGGACCGATTCGGATCCACGTGACGACGGCGAGATGATTTGGCGCTTGGTCCGGCACGCGGCGCTTAGTCTCGCCCGGCATGGGCGCAAGCTTCGCGATTTCTTCGAGAAACTTTCGGAACTGCCCGTCCGAGGGGGAGAGGGTCCAAACCTCACAACCGAACCCATGCCGCATCGTGTCCGGTGGAATAGCAAATACACGCCTGTTAGGGGATGCCCTGATGACGGTCTTTGAACCGGAGGACTGTGCAATTTGTTCAAGTACTTCGAAGATCTCATTTACCCCGGAACCAGCCGCAATCATGTTACGCTCGGCGTGCGGGATGACCGTCGCTAGGAACTCTTGCCTGCTAAGTGCGGACGAGCAGCAGAACTTTGCAGTCGCGCAAGCGCTTGCAACGCGCGCCATTCCTCGAATGTGATCATCATGCCAATGCGACGCGACAACCAACTTCACGTCACGTGCCAGATCGACTCCGATTTCTCGCAAATACTGAAGTGGGGCCGGGAGCCCGGTATTTGTGTCTATGCACGAATCGATGATGATCCACATGCCATCGCCGACATGCACTACCGACGATTCTCCATAGCCAGGGCCGAATACAGTTACTTCCAGTTCATCCCGCGCCAGCGCGGTCATTGATCATTCCCAGACGATACGCTCAGCCAGATCCTTGGCACGCTTCGCGGATTCCGATAGCTCAGGCTTGGTCCACATGGGCAGGCGCCTGAAAACGATATCAGAGACCCGGCGTTTCGTGCCACCCTTCGTACGCTGATAACCGATGGTCCACCTGAAAACGGCCCCCGGTCTCAAGAGAGCGCGGTCATCATCGCTGATGTCGGAAATAGCAAATTCGCCTATTTCGCCTTCCGCGGTTCCCTGTGCCGTCTTGTCCACGAGACGTGCTGTGAATGTCTCGCATTGGATATCTAGAACGTAACCTTCCCACTCCTGGAGTGCATGGAAACTTAGGTCGCGGGGTGCGGCAAAGGCTATTCGCTGCTGCCGAAATACATTGTCCTTCAGTTGGGCTGCAACCGAGAGAACCGACACCTGGGGAACGGTAAACGTCGTTATCTCTCTTTGAGCAGTGGCGATCCTCTCCTGCGCAAGCTGCATCCGGTCGAGATCATTGCCCAATGCAAGTGTGTTCTCCGACGTCTCGACGAACCCGAGCTCCTTAGACAAGCGAATAGCTAGATCGCCCGGTGACATGATCGGCCCGAGCGCGTCTGCACTGCCGATCGGCACTTCTTGCCTTACCGGGCTCGTCGCAATGTCATACGGCATTTTCAACCTCGGCCTTAAGTGCCATGATACCATCTATGATCGCTTCCGATCGCTGAATGGATGATTCAAAGCATTCGGTTAATATGCGCAAAATTTCCCCACAGCCAACTACCTTGTCGGGGTCTCTCAATTGATAGTCGTCATTCACAAGCATATAAATACCCGCACTCCCGGCTATTTTGATGGAAGGCTGCACCGTCACCTGAATGTACCCGGCAGGTCTGTCATCAGGGAGGTCTTTCTGCATCGATAGGCTCACAAGGCCACCTTGTTTCTCCGGCGGCCCGTCAATAAGGACATTGCCCCATTTTCCCCATGCCTGGGGCGGTGCCAGCTTGCGTCCGATGCGATGTCTCGTGGCGATACTTCCAACATTGAAATGGACCATCCGATTTATGCCAAGGCGTGACACCGGCGTATGGGGTAGGAATTCTCCAAACGTCCGGCAGGCAAAATCGGAGATTCGGATATAAGGCGCTTCGTTGGTCTCTGCCCAGAAACGTCCCTGCTCCACCCGGACCATGAGCCAGTCGACGCGAAAGCTGGATACCTGCGAATGAACGATCTCGACCTCCGCAGCCTCAGCTTGTCTCGCGGTCAATATGCCGTTAAGGGCAAACCAGGCGGGCGTGAAGATGGTCGGGTTGAAGTTCCCGAGCATCACCAGTGACGCCCCTCCGAATTCGGGCTCAATCCGCATCGGCCACCTTCTCTAAGCTACGCAGACTGTAGAAGTGCTACTCACCTGCCGTCAACCAATGCCGTTCGCCGCTTGGCAGCGCGGCTCAGCGATGTCCTGCAAGAGGCCGCAGTCGGTGTCAGGGTGGTTCCGAGGCGGTGACAATGAGGTAATTATTGACGTCGCGCTCGAGAGCCTTCGCGAGCGCGTCCCGCCCCGCGGTATCCTCGCCATCGATGCATACCTTGACCAGCAACCGTCCCGCCCCTCACACGTCATAAATCGGCTCGCTCTGCCGCTCCGCCGGCGGCCTGAACCGTTGCCGCCCGCCTCCCGCCCGCTCATCGCCGAGCAGCGCTACGCCCGATTTGCGCAGGAACCACAGCGCCTGCGTCACCGTGTCGACGAGGTCGTCATGCGCGCCCTTGGGGAAGATCTCGCAGTCCGCGATCACCGTCTCCGCCCAGGCGCGTTCCGGCGCATAGACCACGCCGTTCTCGAAGAGGTGCTGCACCGCATAGGCGCGCGCCACCTTGTCGCCGCCGGCCTTGCGCGGATCGATGAGCTGCACGCCGAACTCCTCCTCCGCGGTGAGCCGCACGATCTCCTGCGCCACGCTGATGCCGTTGGCGCGCGCCTCGATGAGGAGGCGGTCCACCTGGCGCTTGCGGCAGGTCTTGAGCACCTTCTGCACCAGCGGATAAAAGGCGAGCCGGTCCTGCCACGCCTCCATCAGCATCAGCTTCGGCGTGTCCCGCCCGTCGCGCCACGATCCCCAGATCGTGAGCGCCGACCAGTCGTTCTCCTCCGCCTCGGTGAGCGCCGTGTCGAGCGAGGCCAGGATGTAGTCGAAGGGCGGGTATTCCAGCGGCTTTGCCGGCTTGCCCTCGGCGGTGAAGACCTCGCCTTCCGGCGGCCAGAGCTGCCAGTCCGCGCGCTTGAGGATGCCGCCGCCGCGCGGCGCCGGCGACTGCTGGTATTGCCCGGCATAGGCGTAGGAGCCCTTGATGCGCTTGAGCTTCTCCACCTCCTCCTTGGGGAACCGCGCCTCCCAGGCAAGCTCGCCCTCGCGGCTTCGCGGGTCCTGCCAGCCCAGCGCGTTGACGTAGTGCCGGCGCGGATCGTACTCCATCGGCACCGAGAGATGGACGTAATCCGCCTCGAGCGACAAGAGCGTGCCCGAGCAGTCGCGCTCGTTGGTGCGCTGCTGGATCAGGATGATGGCGGATTGGCGCTGGTCGTTGAGCCGGTCGGGCATCACCTCGGTGAGCCAGAGATTGGTGCTCTCCAGCACCGCTTTCGATTCCGCCTTCTTGACGTTGTTGGGGTCGTCGATGATGACGCGGTCGCCGCGCTCGCCGGTGCCGACGCCGCCGACCGAGGAGGCGAATTTCCAGCCGGTCTTGTCGTTGGCGACCCTGCGCCGGCCGAACTCGTCGCCGGGCCCGAACACCTGGCCCCAGAGCGCGCGATAGCGCGGCGAGGTGATGAGGTGGCGGAAGCGCCCGTTGTCGCGCCGGGTGAGCGCCTCGGAATAGGAGAAGCAGAGATAGCGCATCTGCGGCAGCCGCCGCGGCCCCCATTCCCAGGCCGGCCAGAAACAATCGACCAGCAGCGATTTCATGAAGCCCGGCGGCACGTTGATCAGCAGCCGGTTGATCTCGCCCTCCGTGATCGCGGTGAGATGCTCGCACATGGCGCCCAGGACCCAGCCCTCGACCAGCGGCCGCGCCGGTTCCACCGCCGGCCAGACGAGGCGGACGAAGTCGAGCAGATCCTCTTCGGCGTCGGCGCGGTCGAGCGCGAGGCCGAGCCGGACCGGGTCCGGCCAATGACGCGGCATCGAACGGCCCATCGCGCTCCTGCTGAACGGCTCCCTCTCCGCCCCCGGGGGCGGAGAGGGCCGGGTTGCGGGGTGAAGTGGGAGATCGGCGATAGCGCCGCTCAATTGCCTTTTTGGATCTGCGTCCAGCGGCGGTCGAGGATGAGATCGGCGAAGTAGGTGAGCCAGTATTTCTGCGACAGGTTCTTGTCGTCGAGTTTCTCCTGCAGATCCGTGTTCACCTCGAGGATCGGCAGCAGGATTTTGGCGACGTCGTCCGGCCGCGGCGGCGTGTTGGCGGGAAATTCTCCCTGGAGAAACTGGTACGTCCGCCGCGCCATCTGTACCCAGGGATCCGGGTTGCTCTCGAAGAAGTCGGTGAGCCCCGCATCCTTCAGCTTCTGCTCATGCTCGAGGGTAAGCGCCATGAGAGCAAATCCCGATTAACGAGACCCGGCTACCAAGTACCCTCTCCGCCCGCTTGAGGGGGGAGAGGGTGCGAGCGCAGCGAGCGGGTGAGGTGGGTGCCGATGGCGGAAAGATCGCGCAATGGAGATGCGCCTCCTCCTCCCCATCGCTCTGGCAAGTGACGGGACATCGGTCCATTGGCGGTTCCAACTGATCGAAACATGCTAGCCGATATCCCACGCCGCCTGAAACGCGGTCGCCAGCGAGCACAAGGTGGCGGCCACGAAGAGCGCCGCGCTGATATAGATCAGCGCGACCTCCGGCCACCAATAGAACAGGAACGAGGTAAGCGCGGAGAGGAGCGAGCCCGCGAAGGCCCAGAAGACGAACCAGGCGCGCCGGCGAAAGCGCTCCCGTACCCCTTCCCTAGGGGCTCCCCCGTGGCTTTCAAAGGCGGTTGCCACGTTGGTGGCCACGACCAGCAGCAGGCCGGCAAGGGCCGTGCTGCCCGGCAATATCTGGTCGGCGATATGCGTCGCGTCCACCGCCCCCTCCACGGCTGATCGCGTCAGGACGTTATCACACTTCCGCGGTGCGCGCGACGCCGCTTTGTCGAGTCGCAAGAAATTCGCGCTGGACGCCGTCGCACGTGAAAAAAACCTTCTCCTCTCCGCCCTCGGGGGCGGAGAGGCCGGGTGAGGTGGGGGACGACGATCTCGCGTGCCGTCGCCGGAATGCGCCCTACCCGCGCGGCCGAAGCGCGAAGGCGTCGTTGATCTGCGCCGCGCAGTCACCGCAGATCGCACCTCGCGCACCGGCGATCAGGCGGACCTCCGGCGGGCTGCGCGTGCAAAAGGAGCAGGACGGCTCTTCCGTCGCGGCAGGCCGCGCGGGCGATGCCGGCGACGGGCCTTTCATCTCTTCCATCGCCTTGGCGACCCAAGAGAGGGCGAGCGCCTCGGCCTCATCGGCGCGATCGTAAAAGATCTGGCTGCCGAGCACGCCGGTCAGCATAGCGAGATGCCACCGCTTTTCCCGCATGAGCTGGCCCCAGACGAGGGCAAGAAGCTGGCGAAGATCGAGGTCCTGAGCATCGGTCATTGGAGCGTTTTCCTTGGCGGGGTGCCTGGAATTATTCCTGGCATGCTGCCGGGTGGGAACACAATTCCCCTATTCCCCCGGCCCCTCCTCCGCGACCGCCTTGTCGATCAGCCGGCGCAGCGCGTCGCGGTCCTCGCGGCTGAGGCGCTCGATGGCGAGCGACCGCTCTTGCGCGCCCTGCACCTCGCCCAGCGCCCGCCAACCCTCCAGCGTCTTGAACACCGCCATCTGCGCGCTCATCGCCTCGCGGTCGTCGCCCGTCAGCGCGCGCAGCAGCACGCGCGCGACGACGAGCCGCGCCGCCAGCATCGTGTCCTGGCTCAGCTCCTCGGCGAAATGCCGCGCGAGGCTCTCGGGCGTGAGCGCGGCGCGCGCCCCCTTCGCGTCCGGCGGCAACATCCGGCAGATCACCGGCAGCGGCAGTCCCGCCGCGTTGGCGGCGGCGACGAAGGCGCGCTGCGTCTCGGTCGGCACGAAAGCGGCGCGACCCGCGCCGCGCCTCAATTTCGCCTTGGTCATCGAGGAACTCGCAAGAGAGAGGAACGCACCGGACTCAAAACGCCCGCGCGGGGGAGGCCGGCGGGCGCTGCTCGCAAGAGCTCGAGCTAAGCTTTTTTACCGCCGGATCCCTCCCCGCTCAAGGCTCAGGGCAAAGTGCCTCGCCTCGACCGCGCGTCGCGCCGGTCCTTCCACCACGCCTCGAAGGCGGCGATGGCCTCGCGGTTGCGCTCCCAGCCCGCCAGGTCGGCATAGACCGAGAGCGCGTAGACGAACAGCTTCACCGCCGTGCCGTTGCGCCAGCGCCGCGCCCTGTCGCATTGGGTGAGCGACAGCCCCTCGATGAGCACGTCGATCGTGATCTCGAGCGCCGCGGCGCAGCGGCCCCGGCTCGGCTGCGCGCCGCCCGCGAGATAGCGCGCCCAGGGAAGATAGCGCTGCGCATGCAGCAGCGCCGTCCGCTCCGGCATCTGCGGCATGGTGCCGGAACTCCGCATCGCGGGATCGCTGGTCCGCGCCAAAAGCCCCGCCGCGACCCGCTCATAGACGTCGCGGATCTCGACGGCGGCGCGGCCTTGCTCGTCCGTCAGCGTCTTGTTGCCGACGAGGCGCACGATGGTGTCGGCGCGGAGCTTCGCCTGCGTCTCGGCCGTCGGCTTGACATGGCCGAGCTCATAGCCGTCGAGGACAAGGCTCGTCCGCGTGCGCTCGAAATGATCCTGCTCGGCGGCGCGGAGCCGCTCGCGCCGGCGCTGCTCGGCGAGCGTCAGCGCGGCGCGGACGTCCTTGGGGCTGTATCGGGTCATGTCGTTCTCCTCGTCTTGCGCCGCCGCGGTCACGGCGGCTTGCGCCGGCCCGGCGGCGGATCGCCGAAGACCGCGCGCGTCAGCGCCGCGCTGCTCGGCGGCCGCAAGGACCAGCCGGCAAGCCGCTCCTCGCGCTCGAGCGCGGCCGCGTCCACGTCGCCATAGCGGAGGCCCTGCTTCGCCATCGCCTGGGCCAGCACCCGCTCGTCGGGAAGCCGGACGCTGCCGTCGCCGCGCAGCGCGTAGTCGCGCCACGACACTTGCCGGCCGACCGCCCGCCGGGACGCCGGTTCCTTCGCCGGCCCCTCGCCCGTGCCGGCGCTGCGGTATTTGCGATGCCTGTCCTTGCCGATGAAGCTCGCGCGCCCGCTGCGCACCAGCGCGCAGAGCGCGTGCCGGACCGTCGCGCGGTTCCAGTTTCCGACGCGGTCATGCACATCGCGCGCCGCGATCGCAGCCTCCTCGGCCGCCGGCAGCGCCGCCGCCACCGCGTCGAGAAGAGCGGGGCTGAACTTCATCGCCCGCTCCGCCCTGCTCCGGCGGCAGCTCGGTCCGGCCGGCGGCCGCAACCGGTGGCGAAGGACGGGCACTGCTGCATGAGGTCGGATTATACATAATGCATAGCATTTTTCAATACCAAATGCATAGCGACCTTATGCATAATGCATTCATGGATGGGGAGCGGGCGGAACGCCTGAGATGGGCCAGGGGGCGGGCTGGCTATGCGGATGCGACGGAGGCGGCGCGCCGTTTCGGCTGGACGATCTCGACCTACCTCGCGCACGAGAACGGGTCGCGCGGTTTCGCCAACCGCATAGAAGTCTATGCCGCGGCATTCAAAGTAAATCCAGGATGGCTCTTGACGGGTGAGGGGTCTCCTGCATCATCTGTAAAGATCCCGGTCTCGGGGTATGTGGGTGCAGGAGCCGTGATTTATCCTGTCGATGAAAGCTCGGGCCCCGGAGGCATCGAAGAAGTTGACCTCCCGCCTGGCGTGTATGGCGATTACGCCGCCTTCAAGGTACGCGGGGATTCCAACTATCCGGCGTACCGAAACAACGAAATTATTTTTGTTAAGAAAGATGGCGGACCGCCCCATGAATATTTGAACCGGGAATGTGTAATAAGAACGGAAGATGGACGCCGTCTGCTCAAGACGCTCACCCCGGGATCGACGGAGGGCCACTTCACCCTCCTCTCCTTCAACGCTCCGCCGCTCCTCGACCAGCGCGTCGAGTGGGCCTCCCCGGTGGAGTGGACGCGGAAGCCCTAAGCATTTTGTTATACATATTGAATAACATTCGGACGCACGTTATACTGAATGCATAAAAGTGTGCGGCGAAGCCAGCCGGGGAGAAGCGGCATCGCGGCGCGCCTGCCGGAGGGCGTCCGTCCATGCCTGACGATCTTCTCGCGCGCTTGGCCGAGCTTGAGCGGCGCTATGACGGGCCGGTCCCCGAGGGCTTGCGCCTGGCGGCGCATCTGGGATCGGCCGATGCCGTCGAGCGGCTCTTCGCCGCGGGCGAGGCCGCCTTCTACAAATCGATGGTCTTGGGCCAGCTCGACATCATCCGCCGCCGGCGCGCCGATGGCAGCTTCTACCCCGCGCTCCTCGCCGACCTCCGCTGCTACCGTGAAGGCTGGCGATACTGGAACCGGCGGGTGCGCGCGCTGCGCGCCGCGGCGGCCGAGCCTCGGGGATGAGCCTCGCGCGCCTCGGACGGGGTCCTAGTCTCATCCCCGCTCCCGGATGCGCTCCAGCACCGGCAGGATGTAGCGCCGGAACTGCGCGGGGTTCTCGCTCATGGGGAAATGGCCGAGTTGCTCCATGATGGCGACCTCGGCGCCGGCGATCTGGCGCGCGGTGCGCAGCGTGTCTTCCGGCGTGCAGGAGAAATCATAGGCGCCGGTGAGCAGGTAGAGCGGACAGGCCGAGGTATCGATTCCGCTCACCCGGTCGCGCAGGTCGCCGTCGACGCGATAGAAATAGAGGTCGCCTTTGAAGATGCCGGGCCCGCTTTGCATGTAGTGCCACAGCGTTTCCCAGCGCGAGGCTTCGGGGGCGTGCGGCGCCATCAGGCCGGAGACCAGCCCCGCGCTCACCTCGCCGCTCTGCACGTCCGGCCGGTGCAGCCAGGTCATGTCGTACCAGGGCGATTGGAAATCCGCGGCCTCGAGCCCGATGAGCGCGCGGAACTCGCTCGCATGCTCGATGGCGAGGTTGAGGATGATGCGGCCGCCGATGGAGCAGCCGAGCGCCACCGGCTTTTTGAGCTCGAGGGCGGCGCAGAAGACGCGGATCGCCTCGGTATAGCCGCGCATCGTCAGCCGATATTCCTCGCGCTGCCAGCCCTCGGGCGGCGTCGACTTGCCGTGCCAGGGAAGGTCGAAGGCGAGGACGCGGAAATGATCGGTGATCGCCGGGTCGGTCATCATGTGGCGGAACTGCCGGCCGTCGGCGCCGGCGGTGTGCAGGCAGACCAGCGGAATCCCCTGCCCTGCTTCCTCGAAATAGAGCCGGTGCGGGCGCCCGCCGAGGCTCACATGCACATACCGCCCGAGGATGGGATCGATCCGTGCCGCCATGGTCAGTCCCCTCCGCTCTGCCGCCGCGGCGCCGCGAGCACGTCCTTGAAATAGAGAAGATTGGCCATCAGCGGATAGAGATCGCCTTCGATCGTCATCTCGCCGCGCTTGGCGAGCGCGAAGATGTCGTGCTCCTGCGGCGCCGGCAGCGCGCGCCAGAAGCGGCGCCACGCCTCCTCCGCGCCGCGGATCGCGAACCGCCAGGAGCGCAGCGGCTGCGGCCCGCGCTCGAGCCCGGCGATGCGGCCCTGCTCGATGGTGAGATGATAGGAAACGCGCCCCAGCCCGATCAGCATCTCGACGCTGAGGAAGCGCCCGCGATGGACGAGCCAGGGATCGCCATTCACCAGCCCGGGCAGGCTTTCCAGGCGCCGGGCAAGATCCGCGTCGCGCGCTTCGCCGCTTTTCTCTTCCGCCATGCCCGCCCTCCCGATCGGCGTGTTTCGTATATCCTCGCGTCCTTCGCGGGCTTGCGCAACCTTGCTCTGCGCGCCCGCGTTGCCGCCGCCCCGGCCTTGATCTAGAACTGCCGCCGGCGACAGCGGATCGGGAGAACAATGGCGCGTCATACCTTTCCCCGCGACACGCGCGTCCTGCCGCCGGTCGCGGTCTCCGCCGCGGGCGTCTATATCGAGGATGCCGCCGGGCGGCGCTATCTCGATGCCTCCTCCGGCGCGGGCGTCTCCTGCCTGGGGCACGGCCACCCCGCGATCATCGAGGCAATCCGCCGTCAGGCGGAGAGTCTCGCCTTCGCTCATACCGGCTTCTTCACCACCGAGCCCGCCGAGGCGCTTGCCGAGCATCTCGTCCGTCACGCGCCTTCGGGCATGGACCGCGTCTATTTCGTCTGCGACGGATCGGAAGGGATCGAGGCCGCGCTCAAGATGGCGCGGCAGTATTTCCTCGAGATCGGCCAGCCGCGGCGCCGGCGCTTCATCTCGCGCCGCCAGAGCTATCACGGCAATACGCTGGGCGCGCTTGCCGTCGGCGGCAACCTCGCGCGGCGCGAGCCGTTTCAGCCGCTCCTCGTGGAGGCGTCGCTGATCGCGCCCTGCTTCGCCTATCGCTTCAAGCGGGAGGAGGAGAGCGAAGAGGCCTATGGCCGCCGCGTCGCCGACGAGCTCGAAGCCGAGATTCTCCGCCTCGGTCCCGAGACCGTCGCCGGCTTCATCGCCGAGACCGTGGTCGGCGCCACCGCCGGCTGCGTCCCGGCCGTGCCCGGCTATTTCCGGCGCATCCGCGAGATCTGCGATCGCCATGGCGTCCTGCTCATTCTCGACGAGGTCATGTGCGGCATGGGGCGCACCGGCACGCTCCATGCCTGCGAGCAGGAAGGCATCGCGCCCGACCTGCTGGTGATCGCCAAGGGGCTGGCCGGCGGCTATCAGCCCATCGGCGCCGTCCTCGTCGCCGGCCGCATCTATGACGCCTTCGCCGCCGGCAGCGGCTTCTTCCAGCACGGCCACACCTATCTTGCCCACGCCACCGCCTGCGCCGCGGCGCTGGCGGTGCAGCGCGTGCTGCAAGAGGACGGCTTGATCGCCCGCTGCGCCCGGCGCGGCGCCTATCTCGAGGCGCGGCTGCAAGACCGCTTCGGCAATCACCCTCATGTCGGCGATATCCGCGGCCGCGGCCTGTTCCGCGCCATCGAGCTGGTGGCCGATCGCGCCGGCAAGGCGAGCTTCGATCCCGCCCTGCGCCTCCATGCAAGGATCAAGCAGGCGGCGCTGGAGCGCGGCCTCATGGTCTATCCCATGGGCGGCACCGTCGACGGCCGCCGCGGCGATCACGTGGTCCTGGCGCCGCCCTTCATCATCGCGGAGGCGGAGATCGACGCCGCGGTGACTCTGCTCGGCGACGCCGTCGACGCCGCCCTCGCCGCCCTTTAGCGCGCCGGTATACAGCTTTCCCGATCTTTGCCATCATGCCGCGACAAGACGAAGAGGGGGAGGAGCGGCCGTGAAGGCTTCCTTGTTCTATCTGCCGACCGTCGGCAACCGCCGCGAGATCGAGGCGGGAATGGCCGGGCTGCGCGGCGATCTCTATCAACAGATGCTGCGCGAGGTGCTGGAGCAGGTGCGGCTCGCCGACGAGCTCGGCTATGATTCCGTCAGCTTCACCGAGCATCATTTCCACATCGAGGGCTTCGAGCTTTCCAACAACCCGGTCCTGCTCGATCTCTACGTCGCTTTGCAGACCAAGCGCATTCGCGTCGGCCAGCTCGGCATCGTGCTGCCGGCATCGAACCCGATCCGCGTCGCCGAAGACATCGCGATGCTCGATCAGATGACCGGCGGGCGCGCCTGCGCCGGCTTCGCCCGCGGCTATCAGCGCCGCTGGGTCGACGTGATGGCGCAGCAGACGCACGGCGTCCACGGCGCCCTGCCGCATCAGCACGACGCCATCGACGCCGCCAACCGCGCCGCCTTCGAGGAATGCTTCCGCATCATCAAGCAGGCATGGACGGAGCCGATGCTGTCCTATCAGGGCAAGTATTGGCGCATCCCCCCCGGCGACACGCCCTGGACGCTCGAAGCGACGCTCAAATGGGGCGCCGGCGTCGAGAACGGCATTCTCAAATCGGTCGGCGTCGTGCCGAAGCCGGTGCAGAAGCCCTATCCGCCGGTCTTTCAGCCCTTCGCCAGCTCGGAGGCCAGCATCCGCTGGTGCGCGAGGGAAGGCGTGACCGCCATCCTGCCGCCGATGCATGCGAGCCATGAGGACAACCTCTTTTCCGTCTATGCCGAGGTCTCCGGCCGGCCGCGCGGCCAGGGCATGGGGCTGCTGCGCGACGTCATCATCGCCGACAGCGACGCCGAGGCGATCGCCTTGTGGAAGGATTCCGGCGTGTTCTCGGGCCGCGCCTGGTTCGAGCCTTTCGGCTTCCGCAAAGGCGTCATGGATCCCGTCACTGGCGTGGCGCCGACCGCCGAGGAATCGGTCGAGAAGGGCTACGCGCTCGTCGGCACCGTCGACACCGTGACGCGCAATTTCGAGCGCATCAAGCGGCGCCTGCCGGTGGACTGGCTCTTCTGCTACACCTACAACAGCCTCGTCCCGCACGCCATCCTGATGAAATCGATCGAGCGTTTCTGGACCGAGGTCATGCCGCGCGTGGCGTGAGCGGGTGTCTCACGCAAAGCGGCAGGTGATCGCGCCGAGCGGTCCGTAATCGACGTGGAACATGTCGCCTAGGCGCGCGTTCACCGTGCGGGTGAAGGCGCCGGCGAGCACGACCTGGCCGGGCTCAAGCGCAACATCGTGCTGGGCGAGCTTGTTGGCGAGCCAGGCGATGCCGTTCGCGGGATGGTTCATCACCGCCGCCGCCACGCCTGATTCCTCGATGATGCCGTTGCGATAGCAGAGCGCCGCGACCCAGCGCAGATCGACTTCCGTCGGCCTCACCGGTCGTCCGCCCATGACCAGCGCCGCATTGGCGGCGTTGTCGGCGATGTTGTCCTGCACCTTGCGCGAGGCCTTGGTCTCGGGATCGACGTTGAGCGTGCGCAGATCGACGATCTCCACCGCCGGCACGACGTAGTCCGCGGCGTTCAGCACCTCGAAGATGGTGCAGTTCGGCCCGGCGAGCCGGCGGCCCATGATGAAGGCGAGCTCGCATTCGAGCCGCGGCTCGATGAACCGGCCGAACGGCAGATCGGCGCCGTCGGCAAAGAACATATCGTCGAGCAGCACGCCGTAATCGGGCTCGGTGATGCCCGACATGCTCTGCATCGCCCGCGAGGTGAGGCCGATCTTGCGGCCCCGGACGCTGCGCCCTTCGGCGAGCTTCAGCGCGATGCCGCGGCGCTGCACTTCATAGCCGTCCTCGATCGTGAATCCCGGATATTGTGCGCTCGGCGGCCGGACGCGGCGGCGCTCCTTCTCCGCCTGATGATAGGCATGCGCGATAGCCTGGAGGGTGCGGTCGTCCAGCATCTTAGATCAACCCCATATAGCTGCCGCCGTCGAGCTGGAGGTTCTGCCCGGAGATATAGCCGGCCTGGGCGCTGCACAGGAAGGCGCAGGCATCGCCGAATTCCTCGGGCGTCCCCATCCGCCCGGCGGCGATGCCGCGGCTGATCTCGGCGCGCGCTTCTTCCATGGTGATGCCTTTCTGCTGCATCAGGCGCCGGGCGAAGAAGCGCTGCCGGTCGGTGTCGATGCGATAGGGCAGCAGGTTGTTGATCGTCACATTGTCGGCGGCGCACGTCCGCGACACCGATTTGGCGAGCGCCGTGAGCCCGGTGCGCGCCGCCGTCGAGAGGCCCAGATCCGGCCCCGGCGACTTCACCATGGCCGAGGTGATGTTGACGATGCGGCCGAATTTGCGCGCCTGCATTCCCGGCAGCACGGCGCGGATCAGCAGCACCGGCGCCAGCATGTTGGCTTCGAGCGCGCCGAGCCAGGCCGCATGGTCCCAATCGGCAAGCCGGCCCACCGGCGGCCCGGCATTGTTGTTGATGAGGATATCGGGCTCGGGACAGGCGGCGACGAGCGCCGTGCGGCCCGCCTCGGTGGTGATGTCGGCCGCGACCGTGGCGACGCGCGCGCCGGTCGCCTGCTCGATCTCGCCCGCGGCCTCGCGCAGGCTCCCTTCGTTGCGCCCGTTGATGAGGACGGCGCAGCCCTCGCGCGCCAGCGCCGTGGCGCAGGCTTTGCCGAGTCCTTTGGAGGAGGCGCAGACGATCGCCTTGCGGCCCTTGATGCCGAGATCCATGGAACCTCCCTTTATGGCGCCGCGGTCAGCCCAGGACGGCGATGAAGTCGCAGGTCACCAGCGCTTTGCTGTCGGGGCCGAGCGGCATGGTATGGCGCGCCGGCCGCGAGGCCTCGTCCGGGAACAGCTTGACCCATTCCCGGTTGAGCGCTTCGCGCTGCGTCATCGGCTCCTTCATCCAGACATTCACCTTGATGATGTCCTCGACCGTGCCGCCCGCCGCTTCCACCGCGCTTTTGATGTGCGCGAACATGTTGGCGAGCTGCTGCTCCAGATCCAGCGGCAGGTCGCGCGTGCCGGGGGTCACGCCGTTGATCACGCTCGACATCACGATGTTGCCGATGCGGCTGGCATTAGGGATCGGGTTGAGATGGCGGAAGCCGGGAAAGTCGATGCTGCGGCGTTTCGGCACGGGGTCTCGCTCCTCAGCCTTGCGCCGGCGCCTCGCGGCTGAAGACCGGCAGCTCTTCCGTCCGGTCGACCAGCGCCGCCACGCCTTCGGTAGGCAGTTGCTCGACCCAGTTCAATGCCGCGTCGATGTCGCCTTCCCAGATCTCTCGCGGAAGATCGTAGAGCAGCTCGACGCCATAGCCGTTGGGGTCGTGGATATAGAGGCTGTGCGTCATGCCGTGATTGACGCGGCGGTCGAAGGGGACGCCGCGGCTCTGGAGATAGGCGAGCTGGCTGAGCCACGCCTCGCGGCTCGGCAGCGTGATGGCGATGTGATTCACCGCCAGCGGCACGCCGAACATGCTCCATTCCTTGGGCGGCGCCGGCAGGTTCGGGTTCTCCACCAGGGCGATGTCGTGATGATGCGTCGGCCCGCCGCGGTCGCCGCTGTAGAACCGCATCTTGGGCGGGTTGGGCCGCCGCGCCGACGGGCGCAGCTCGCCCACTTGCCGGAAGCCGAGGATTTCCGTCCAGAAGCGATGCGATTCCTCGATGTCCCGGACGTTCAGCACGAGATGGTTGATGCCCATGGGCCTTACCGCTTCGCGCGGCGCGGTCGTCTCACCGATCTTGCTGGTCTCCATGGCGAAGCTCCTTGGCGTTGAGGGACATCCTCTTGGGGATGATCATACCATCAGGCGGCCCCGGATATCGACCGCTCGCTGAGTGATGGTAGACGGCCTTATTCGCCACACCCTTGAAGCGGCTCCCCTGCCTTTCCGATCAGCAGATGACGCGCAGCGAATGCACCCGGGAAAAATCGCGATCGCGCGCCACGAGAGCGGCGGCGTTGATCGCCAGCGCGAAGCGCGAGCGTCCGGGTGCTGTTCTTTCCCCACAAGCCGCGGCCGGAGCCTTCGAGAGACGTCAGCGGCCGCTGGCGAAGAACGGCCCCATACGCTTCGATGGGCATCAGCGCCGCGACGGGACGGCCGTGCCTGATAATGACCGTCGGTTGGCCCTTTTCAGCCGCCTCGAGAAGCTCCCGAAGCTGATTGCGCGCTTCTTCTACGCCCTCGCGCCGCACCGCAGAAACCTTACTGCGCCGTACAGATTGTCTCAAGCCTTCGACCGTTCCAGCCATGCCCGGAACTGAAGCTCGCCGAATGCCTGCCGCCCCCTATTGCGGTCGCTTGAGTGAAGCCCTTTGGACGGACACGGATGGGCCGTGTGCTATATAGTCTGGGAAAATCGAAGGCAGGATTCGCATCCAGCCTGACGGTGTTGCCGGCCTAAAAGGCCCTTATACCCTTCCCGGACGCTCTCCATGCAAACCGAGATCAATTCCAGCCAGTTGACGCACACCGCCGATCTGCTCTGGGCCTGGGTGACGTCGTTCCTGCCGCACCTCGTCACCGCGCTGGTGATCCTGGGTGCCGGCATCCTGGTGGCGAACTGGGCGCAGCGCGCGCTTCAGCGCTTCCTGGCGCGGCTCTCCCGCATCGATGCGACGCTCAACCTGTTCCTCGCCTCCGTGCTTCGCTACGTCGTGCTGGTGCTGGTGGTCGTCGCGGCGCTGACCCAGCTCGGCGTACAGACAACCTCGCTGCTTGCCGTCCTCGGCGCCGCCGGCCTTGCCATCGGCCTGGCTTTGCAGGGCACGCTGTCGAACATCGCCGCCGGCCTGATGCTGCTGTGGCTGCGGCCGTTCCAGCTCGGCGATTTCGTCGAGGTTCCGACCGTCGTGGGCATGGCTGGCCGTGTCAGGGAGATGGGCCTTTTCGCCTGCCGGCTCGAGACCTTCGACGGCCTGTTCCTCTTCGCGCCCAACTCCTTGCTGTGGAATGCGCCGCTCAAGAATCACACGCGGAATTCCGGCCGCATGCTCAGCGTCACTGTCACCGTGCCGGCTACCGCCGACGTCGAACGTGCGCGCCGGGCTCTGCTGGAGGTGGCGGCGAAGGACCCTGATATTCTCAAGCTTCCCGAGCCCGTCGTCTTCGTCGACAATGTCGGGGGCGGGAATTTCGTCCTGAGCCTTGTCTGCTGGACCACGCCGCCGCGCGTCGGCGCGGCGCAACGGATCATCGTCGAGAACGCCCGAAGCGCGCTTGCAACCCTCGGCCCGGAATTCACCCCGTCTACGGTAACGCGCACCCTCCCGCCTGACGCCGACCCCTCGCGGCTGATGGCGCCGACACAGGACTGACCGGCGACCGGTGGTAGGCCCTGGCAACCGGCTTTACCACGCAGGGGCGCAAATAGGTCGAGCTAAATTCGTCGCCAGCGGTTGTTTTTTCGGTCTTCACCAAAGATTAATGCACTCATTGTTCGATTGAGACCATAGCCATGACTATCAATTAGATCGGTAACTTCAACCCAATGGCGCTGGTTTTGATCATCGACGACGCCTCCACCGTGCGGGAGCTGATTCGCCGCATGCTGCTGAGCGCCCAGCATTCCGTCATCGAGGCCGAGGACGGCGAGGTTGGATTGGCGCTGTTCCAGGAGCAGCGGCCCGCGCTGGTCATCACCGACTTGCTGATGCCGAAGAAGGAAGGGATCGAAACCATCCAGGAGATCCGGCGGCAGGGCCGAGAGGCGAAGATCATCGCGATGTCGGGAAGCACCGGGCCTGGCCGCGATCTCTATCTCGAAGCCGCGAAAAAGCTCGGCGCCGACGCCGTCCTCGCCAAGCCGTTTCACGCGGCAAAACTGCTGGAAATCGTCAACGGGCTGTTGGGGTCCAATTGAGCGCGTCGATGTCGGCCGGCCGAAGGTGGCTGCGTGTCGCCGGCTCGCCCGAGAGTTCACCCTGCGCCGGATTGATGGGGGACACCTGCCGTGCCGGATCGTCCGAACTATCGGCTTGAGCTCGATCCGACGCTCGCCTTCACGCATGACGCGTTGCGGACGGTCGGGGAGTACTGGCATCGCAAGCGCGGAGATCGTCTCATGCCGGCGCGCGCCGACATCGACCCTCTGGAGATGCGCGAGCAGCTTGGCTGGCTCATCCTCACCGAGGTATTCAGTCCGCCGTTGCGCTTCCGATACCGCCTCGTGGGCAGCGCCGTCACCGCCGAGCTGGGCCGCGATTCGACCGGCAAATATCTCGACGAGATATATCCAGCCTCCATCTACAAGGACGTCGTTTCATCCTTTAGCTGGGTGGTCTCCAACCGGCGGCCGCTGAGGGTGGTCGGAGATCTCTGGTCGACGAAGCGTCATTGGCTTTATTTCGAATCGCTCGACCTGCCGCTGTCGCAGAACGGCGTCGATGTGAACATGATTTTGACGCGCGCCGTCATTCAGAAGCGCAATTCCGTCTCATAGCCGCGGCTTCAAAGCGGGGCGGCGGAACCGGATCAGGCATGTTGCGGTCCGGCGCTCGGATTGCACATACATGGTAATTCAGTGTCTAAGATGACCGATCGCAATCATCCGCAGTGAGCAGCCCGTCCTTAAGGAGTACTTCGAGACCGGAATCTTTGTGCTTAAAGAATGGCTCTCTTGATGCTATCATAAGTTGTTGCGGGTGGCATCGCCGAATAAGGGAAAGCCAATGGGGGGACTTTGTGATCGCGGCATCGCCTCTTGATGTCATTTTGGACGATGTCTTTCTCGAGCTGAAAGGTTTTCTCAGAAGTCAGCGGGTCTACGTCAAGCTGGAAGGCTTCAACTTTGCCGGCTCGATAAAGCTGAAGACCGCCCTTGGACTGGTGGATCAGCTTGAAAGCGCCGGGCAAGCGGTGCCCGGCAGGACCGAGTTCGTCGAATCCTCCTCCGGCAATCTCGGCGTCGCTGTCGCGCTGGTGTGCAAGGTTCGGGGATATAAATTTATCTGCGTCAGCGATCCCAACATCAGCTCGTCCAACGCTTCGCTCATCAGGAAGCTGGGCGCGGAACTCGTCATCGTCAGGGATCGCGATATCTCCGGCGGATATCTCCATACGCGCATTGCCCGTGTCCGAGAGTTTGTTGCTGAATCGCCGCAACGGATTTGGCTTAATCAGTATGGCAATCGGGCGAACCCCGACGCCCATATGAAAACCACCGCTCCCGCCATCTTCGGTCATTTTCCGGATCTCGATTTTCTCTTCGTTGGCGCCGGCACGACCGGCACGCTGATGGGCTGCGCCCAATACGTCCGGGCGCACGAGCTGCGCACGAAAGTCATCGCCGTGGACGCCGTCGGTTCCGTGACGTTCGGCGGTCCGGGCGGCCGGCGGCACATCCCGGGTCTGGGCACGAGCCGCCGCCCCGAGCTGCTGGATGAATCCCTGTTGGCGGATGTCGTCATTGTTCCGGAAACGGAGACCGTGGAGATGTGCCATCTCCTGCTGGCGTCCTACGGCATTTGCCTCGGCGGCTCTTCCGGCACGGTGCTCGCGGGCGTCACCCGATACGCACAGCGGATGCGCGAAGGCAGCACGATCGTCGCGATCAGCCCGGATTTGGGCGATCGCTATCTCGAGACCGTTTACAACACCGCTTGGTTGCGCGATCTCAATCTGATTCGGGAGGGGGCAAGAGATGGCTAGCGGCGTTGCCATTCCCACGTTTCACGTGCTGCCCGGTCGCGTTGTCCATGATCGCCTCGCTGCCGGAAGGGCCGAGGTCATGGCCGCCGTCCGCGAGGCATATCTCGCTCACGGCGCGGGGCGATCGGTCAATCCCGACAGCCTCTTCCTGCGTTTTCCCGGCCGGCCCGATGCCCGCATCATCGCGCTTCCGGCGCATCTCGACGGCGAAGACGGCGCAACGGGAATCAAATGGATATCGAGCTTTCCCGGGAATGTGCAGCACGGACTTCCGCGCGCGTCGGGCGTATTGATCCTCAACGATCTGGCGACGGGCTACCCCTATGTTTGCCTCGATGCGGCGCCGATCAACGCTGCGCGGACCGCGGCGTCGGCCGCGCTCGCCGCTGCCGCGCTTGCTCGCCATCGCGGAAAAAAAGCGCGCCTCGGCGTGGTCGGCGCCGGCGTCATCGCAAGGGCCATCGTGGACTATCTGCTCGCCGATGGTTGGCAGTTCGACGGCGCCATGGTGTTCGACCTGGTCCCGCGCTTTGCCTTTGCTTTCGCCGAGCGCCTGGAGCCGCGGATGCCCATTCGAACCTGCGGCGCGCTTTCAACCCTTCTCTCGCATTCGGATTTGATCGTGTTCGCGACGACGGCGGCGACGCCGCATGTCCGCGACGAGGCGGATTTAAAGCATAAGCCGCTGATCCTGCATATCAGCCTTCGCGATCTCCACCCGGGGATCATCATGAATTCCGCCAATTACGTCGACGACGTCGAGCACTGCCTCAAGGCGCAGACGTCGCTGCACCTCACCGAGCAGGAGGTCGGCCATCGGAAATTCATCGCCGGCACTATCGACCAATTGCTTCGTGGGGAAGCGATAATACCCGGCGACCACACATTGATTTTCTCTCCCTTCGGCATGGGGATTTTGGATATCGCGGTCGGACATTACGTCGCCAGCCACGCCTTGGCTTCCGGTCAAGGAATTGCGATTCCGGATTTCACCTGTGGAGGACAGGGCTGACGGCGGAGTTTGAAGGCGGCCGACGGGGATCGACGCGGCACAGAGCGGTCGGCTGGCGGGGATAGGGGGCGCAGAAACGTCCAAGGGGAGGGGGATGTGGAGACCATCACTGAACGTCCGGGTGGTCACGGCGCGGAGGCCGAGGAGACATGGCCGCTGAGCCCGGCTCAGGCCAGACTACTGCTGGCAGAGCAAAGCGAGATCGCAAAAAACATCTTTCATATCGCGGAGGCGGTCACGTTCGAGGGGCCGCTCGATATCACGGAAGCCGAAGGCACGTTTCGCGAGCTGGTTGCCCGGCATCCGATTTTGCGCGCGCGGGTCTCTGGCACCGGCGATTCGGCCAAGCTGCTCATTTCGCCGGCGATCGCGCTCGATATGGGACGCATCGACCTGTCGGCTCTCTCCGCCGAGCAGGCGGAAGCCGAGATGAATGCCCATGCGGAGGCGGCGCTGCGCACGCGCTTCAACCTGCGCACCGGACCGCTGCTGCGCGTAAGGCTGATCCGCCTCTCCGACAGCCGGACGATCATCGTCCTGGTCGTGCACCATCTGATCGCCGACGGCTGGTCGGTCGGACTCCTGATGCGGGATTTCAGCCGCATTTACCGGTCCCGCTGTCACGACGGATCGGTCAAGGCGTTGCCGAAACTGCGGACGACCTATGGAGAATGGGTCCGCGACGGCGCGCGTTCCGGTACGGCGGAGCAGAGCGCTTCATCGCTCGCGGCGTGGCGACGCATGCTCCAGGCGACGCCCCCCACACTGGAGTTGCTGACGGACAGGCCCCGCCTGCCGGGCAAGCCCTACGAGCCGGGTCTCGTTTCAAGCCGCCTCGCGAAGGAGCCTTGGATCGCCATAACCCTTCGCTGCCGCAAGGCCGGCATCAGCTCCTTGACGTTGCTTATGGGCGCTTTCGGTCTGCTCTTGAGCCGGTATTCGGAACGCCGCGACCTGATCGTGGGAACGCCATGGGCAAATCGAAAGCATGTGAGCGCCCGGGACATCGTCGGCCTCTTCGTCAATATCCTCCCCATTCGAGTCATCATTGATGGCAAGAAGAGCGTTTCCGCCTATCTGCAATCCGTTCATGAATCTCTTGCCGGCGCCTTTTCGGTGGGCGAAATCCTGCCTTCCCAGCTTCTGGAGCTGGAGCCGGAAGGACAAGCGCGGAGAAATTCCCTCTTTTCGACCATGCTCAATTACATTCCGTGGGATGCGAGTCAGTTCGAGATCCCGGGCATCGAGATAAGCAGGTTCCCCTTACTCAACCGCACGGCCGATTACGATATTTCCGTTTACGTCCGGCCGGACAGCCGGGGCGCCGCGATTGAATTCGTCTACAACCGCGGTCTGTTCGACGCTGAGTCGATCGAGAAGATGCTCCTCCAATACACCGGGCTGATCGAGAGACTGCCGGAAGCGTTGGATCGCCCGATTTCTGAAATCGCCCTCGATACCGCTGGCCCCGCCCCGCCCCCCGCAGCAACTTCCCTTCTCCTTCCCTTCGAGCATCTCGTCCATCGCCTGCAAAGCCGGGCGCGGTCAGGCGGCTCCCGGCCTTATGTGACCGACGGAACGGCGACACTTTCCTATGCCGCCGCCGAAGCGCTGTCGAACCGGCTCGCGCGGGCGCTTCGCGCGCAGGGCGTTCGCCCGAGCCGCGTCGTCGCCGTGGCCGCCAAGCGCGATCACCGCCTGCCCGTCGCGATGCTGGCGGCGTGGAAGGCCGGCGCCGCCGTCGCGATCCTCGATCTGCGGCAGCCGGTCGCCCGGCTGCGGGAGTTGGCGGCCATCGTATCGCCGCAGGTCATTGTCTCTTTCGACAATGAGGCCGATGGTGCCGGACTCGCGGCTGGCGGCTCCACTGAGCGCGTGCCGCCGCTTCCCCCATTTGCCGAGCACGACCATGGTTGGCTCGCCGGTCATGATCCCGAACCGCTCGATCTCGCTCTTACCCTTCAGGATGCCGCCATCATCCAATTTACCTCCGGCACGACTGGCCGGCCCAAAGCCGTGGTCACGCCGCATGAGCCGTTGAGCCACTTTCTGGCGTGGCACGCCTCGGAATTTGACCTTCGGTCGAGCGATCGCTTCTCGGTGTTGTCGGGGCTCGGGCACGATCCGATCATCCGCGACCTCTTCACCCCTCTCTGGGTGGAAGGATGCGCCATCATCCCGCGTGAAGAGGACATAACGTCAGGCGCCCTCTTCCACTGGATGGAGCAGCAGGCCATCACCGTGGCGCATGTGACCCCCGCCATGGCAAAGCTGATCGCCGAGAACGCCGACGGCAAGCTCTCCGCCCTGAGATACGCCTTCTTTGGCGGCGACCTGCTTCTGCCGCAGGATCTCGCGACCTTCCGCCGCGTGGCGCCCAACGCCAGCAGCGTCAATTTCTACGGCGCGACCGAAACGCCGCAAGGGGTCGTCGCAAGCAGGCTTGATGCGGAAACCGGCCGCGCGCGCTTGCCGATCGGCCGCGGAATCGACGGCGTCGCGCTGCACATCCTCACACCGGCAGGCGTGCGCGCCGGTATCGGCGAGATCGGCGAGATCGCCATCGAGACGCGCTATCTCGCGCGCGGTTATTTCGGCGATCCCGCGGCAATCGCCGAAAAATTCCTGCCAAGCCTCGCGGGAGACGCCGACCGCCGCATCTATCGCACGGGAGACCGGGGACGCTTTCGGCCGGATGGGCAAGCCGAATACCTCGGCCGCGCCGACGATCAGATCAAGCTTCGCGGCTACCGGATCGATCCCAAGGAAGTCGAAAACGCCTTGCGCCGCCTGCCGGGTGTAAGCGATGCGGTGATTCTCCCGGCGCAGGGCAGCGACGGCAGGGTCGAGCGGCTCCATGCCTTCGTGACCGGCGCCGATCCTGAGCAAGCCGCTGAGCCCTCCATCAAATGCGGATTGTTCTTCTTCGCCGACGCGGCGCAGGACGACGGCGACGGCGTATTCGACCTCTACCTCTCTGCGGCGAAGCTGGCCGACCAAATCGGGCTGGCCGCCGTCTGGACTCCCGAACGCCACTTCACGAGCGTGGCCGCCGCCTATCCCAGCCCTTCCGTTTTGTGCGCCGCCCTGGCGACGGTCACCGAGCGCGTGCGGCTGCGGGCCGGCAGCGTCGTGCTCCCGCTGCACCATCCCGTCCGCGTCGCCGAGGAATGGTCGGTCGTCGACAATCTTTCCAAGGGAAGGGTCGAGATATCCTTTGCTTCCGGCTGGCTCGCCGATGATTTCATCTTCGCTCCCGACGCTTACGCGGATCGGCGGGATGTCATGCTGGAAGGCATTGCCGCCGTTCAGCGCCTCTGGCGCGGGGAGGCCGTCGCCTACCGCAACGGCGCCGGCAAGATGGTCGATATCAGAATCAAGCCTTGCCCGGTGCAGCGGGAGCTGCCGAGCTGGATGACGGCGACGGCCAATCCCGCCACCTTCGTTGCCGCGGGAGAGCGAGGGCTGAACCTTCTCACGGCGCTGCAAAACCAGAGCGTCGATGAGCTTGGCCGCAACATCGCCCTTTACCGGCACGCGCTGGCGGAAAACGGCTACGATCCAGCCTCCCGAAAGGTGGCCGTCATGCTCCACACCTTCATCGGCGCCAGCGATGAGGAGGCGCGCGCGACGGCGAGCGTTCCCCTGCGCCGCTACCTCGAAGGCCATGCGCGGCTTCGCCAGCCGGCGCTGGGCAACCTCGGGCTCGGTGACCGCGCCTATGAGGCGGCAGATCTCGACATCGTGGTGAACGCCGCCCTCGAGCGGTTCCTCGCCAATGCCTTGATCGGCTCCGCCGAGACCTGCGCGTTGAAGCTCGGAAACCTTCGATCCCTGGGCGTCGATGAAATTGCCTGCCTGATCGATTTCGGCATCTCCAACGCGACAATTCTCGAAAATATCCCGAACATCGTCACGGCGATGGAGCGCGCCGGCGCCACCGGCTTCGGCAACAAGCTTCGCGAAGCCCTGAGGAATTTCTTGCCGGATTACATGATTCCGGCAACGGTCGTGGCACTGGACAAAATCCCGCTCACCGCCAATGGCAAGGTCGACCGCCTGCGCCTCGCTCAGATGGGAGCGTCATCGCGCGGCGCTCTTTATGCCGCGCCGCGCAGCCATGTGGAGTGCGTGCTCGTCGACATCTGGGAGGAGGCGTTCCGGCGGGAGCGGATAGGGATCGACGATGATTTCTTCCATCTCGGCGGCTATTCGCTGCTGGCGCTTCGCATCCTGGAGAAGGCTCAATCGCGTCTCGGAACGACGATTCCGGTGCGACTCGTCTTCGAAGCGCGCACCATCCGGAAAATAGCGGCGCAGCTCGAAACGACGCCGGCGGCGAGCGAAGTTCCCCGTGCCGGCCGGCTGGAAGCGGACCCATCGGAGCCGCTTCCGGCGAGCGTCGGGCAGCAGCGGCTCTGGATTCTGCATCACGTCGCGGGGGCTGCTTCGCCGCTGAATGTTCCGGCAGTGGTTCGCTTCCGCGGTCGCCTTGACGAGGAAGCGTTGCGGCGCAGCCTGGCGGCGGTCGTGACGCGACACGACATGCTGCGCGCGCGTTTTGCCCAACGGGGCGGCCGCCTCTGTCAATGGATCGAGCCCCAGGCCGAAACGCCCTTCAAAGTCGAACGACGGTCGGACTTCGTCGATCCCGGCGTGCTCGACCGGCTTGCGCGCGAGGAGGCGGCGCTGCCCTTCGATCTCGCCGTTGCGCCGCTGGTGAGGGCGAAGCTGGTCACCAACGGGCAATTGGATCACGTGCTGTTGCTGACGGTGCATCATATCGTGAGCGACGGGACGTCGTTGCAGCTTATCCTTGCCGAGATCGCCGGGGCCTATGCCGCGTTCGCGCGCGGCGAGTCTCTGGCCTTGCCGCCGCCTTCCGCAACCTACCGGGATTTCGTGGAGCGGGAGATCCAATGGCTTGAGAGCGAGGACTATCGCGCGACGCTCGATCATTGGCTTCGCCGGCTCCACGGCGCCCACTTCACGATCGACATGCCCACCGACCGGCCCCGTCAGAAGCTGCAAAGCTTTCGCGGAGCAACCCATCAGGTCGCCTTGCCGGCGGAATTGGGAAGCTCGGTTGAGGAATTTGCCCGAGTCACGGGAGCGACGTCCTTCACGGTTATGTTCGCCGCCTTTGCGGCGGTTATCGGCCGCTATGCTTCCGCGGAGGAGGTCGCGCTGGGCGTCGCCGTCTCGGGCAGGCCCGGCCAGGAGCTAGAGAAGATCGTCGGCCTTTTCGCCAATCTGCTGGTGTTCCGGGTTTCCCTCGATCCCGGTCTTTCCTTTGCCAAGCTGGTCGATCAGGTGGCGCAGACCGGAATCGACGCCCTGGCGCATCAAGGCCTGCCCTTCGGCAAGCTGGTCGAGGAGCTCGCGCCGGACACCGTCCTCGACCGTCAGCCGCTCATTCAGATCGTCTTTACGATGACCGAAGAAGACGCCGCCGCCGAGTTGGGCGATCTCGCCTATGACATCCGCATCGGCGACCATATTTCATCGACACAGTTCGACCTCATCCTTTCCGTCAGAAAGTCCGGCGGCCTCATCGCCGCGCGCCTCGACTACAACCCCGACCTGTTCGACGAGGGGACGATCCGCCGGCTGGCCGTCAACTATGTGACATTCCTGTCGTCGGCAGTGGCGAAGCCGGGCAGCAGCCTCGGCAAGCTGCCGCTGCTCGGCAGCGCCGAAAGAGCCCGGGTGATCCGCGACTGGAACGACACCGGCCTCGCGCTGCCGCTGGCGCCGTTGCATGAGCTGTTCCTCAGGCAGGCGGCCGGGCATCGCGATGACGTGGCGGTGATCACCTCGGAGAGATCGCTGAGCTATGGCGAGCTGGAACGATCTTCGGCCTTCTTTGCCGCGCGATTGCAGGCGCTGCGCTTGGGGCCGGGACGGCCCATGGTCGCCGTGATCATGCGCAAGGGATGGCAACAGGTTGTCGCCGTTCTCGCCGTTCTAAGAGCGGGAGGCGCCTACCTCCCGATCGATCCGGCGACGCCGCCGGAGCGTATGCGGCATTTGCTGGTGCATGCCGGTGCCGCGGCGGTGCTCACCGAACCGGCCGTCGCCGGCAGCCTGGACGTGCCGCCCGGAATGCCGTGCCTCAGCGTCGATGAAGGCGGCGGCGCCGCAGCCCGGCCGGAATCGCCAGCGCCGTCATCTACCCATCTCGATGATCTCGCTTACGTCATATACACCTCGGGCTCTACCGGCCTGCCCAAAGGCGTGATGATCGACCATCGCGGGGCGGCGAACACCATTCTGGACATCAATCAGCGCTTCGCCGTCGGGCCGGTCGATCGCGTCTTCGCCCTCTCCTCTCTCAGCTTCGATCTCTCGGTCTACGACATCTTCGGCCCGCTCGCCGTCGGCGGCGCCATCGTCGTTCCGGATCACTGGACGTCGCCGGATCCGCAGCATTGGTACGAGCTTGTGCGCGCCGCCGGCGTGAGCGTCTGGAACTCGGTGCCGGCGCTCATGGAAATCTTTGCCACCCATGTCGCCGATCGCGGCCTGACCTGTCTCGGGATTCGGCTGGCGATGTTGAGCGGCGACTGGATTGCCATCGGTCTCCCCGATCGCATCCGGAAATTCGCCAGGCACTGCAACGTCGTGAGCCTGGGCGGGGCGACGGAAGCGTCGATCTGGTCCATTCACCGGATCATCGACCGGGTCGAGCCTCATTGGACGAGCATTCCCTACGGCCGGCCGCTGGCCAATCAGCAATTCTACGTTCTCGACCAGGAGGGCGAATCCTGTCCCATCGGCGTGCCGGGCGAGCTGTACATCGGCGGAACCGGCGTCGCTCTCGGCTACTGGCATGATGCCGAGCGGACCGCGGAACGCTTTTCGCGCAACCCCTTCGCGCCAGGGCGGCTCTATCGCACCGGCGACCTCGGACGCTGGCTGCCGGACGGAGAAATCGAATTCCTCGGCAGGCGGGATTTCCAGGTGAAGATCCAGGGCCACCGCATCGAGCTGGGCGAGATCGAAGCCGCGCTTGCCCAAAGCCCCGAGGTTCATCTGGCCGTGGTCAACGCCGTGGGCGAGGCGCGCGGTGCCAAGCGGTTGGTCGCCTATGTCGTGGCAAAAGCGGGGAAAGACGCCTCGGCAAACGCGCTGCGGGCGTTCCTTGCGACAAAGCTTCCGGCCTACATGGTGCCCTCCTCCTTCGTGATCCTGGACGCTTTGCCCTTGACGCCCAACGGCAAGGTCGACCGCCAAGCCCTGCCGGTGCCCCAGATCGATGACGCGGAGTTGCAGGGCTATCGGCCGCCCGAATCCGAAATCGAGAGGCTGGTGGCGGCGATCTGGCGCGAGGTGCTGCACATCCCGCGCGTTGGCCTCGACGACAATTTCTTCGAGTTGGGCGGCGATTCGCTGCAAGCCATGCAGGTCGTCAGCCGCATCCGGCAGCAGATCGGGCTGGAGCTGCAACTGCGGGAGGTTTTCGAGCGGCCGACCGTCGCCGGCGTAGTTGCGGCGCTGAGCGCGTAGGCTCGCGGGAGACGCCAGGGATATGATCGGCACGTTCGGGGATGGGGTGGTCCGCACGCGCGGCGGGATGGACATCTCCATCATCAAAGACGCCGCCCGCCTGACCCCCGACCAGCGCGCCCATCTGCTGGAGCTTTACGACTTCGTTGCGAACGATATCTGGGCCAAGCACCCGAACATGTACCGCTATTTCGGCAAGCATCTCTTTCCCGAGGGAACCATGATCCTGATCGCCGCGCTCGATCAGGACGTCGCCGCTTTTTCCGTCAGCCGCAAGGTCGTGGTCGCGCAGCGGCCATTTCTCTACCTCTGGTTCTCGAATGTGCGTCCGAAATACCAGAAAATGCGGTTGTTCCGCGATACGACCGCGCTTACGTTCCGGCAGATGATCGACGATCTCGAGAATTTGCCCTTCTATGCCTTCAGAACGCGCAATCCGGTGCTGTGGTATTCCGCCCGCCGCCTCATGCGGCGCGCGGCACCCGACTTCCTGGACGGGACGGTCCACCAGGACCTCCGTCACGCCGCCGCCGACATTGCCGGCAGTCTCTATCCGCAGATGGAGTACGACGCGCAATCCCTGTCGTTTCCCGCCGCCTACAAATGGGTCGGCGGATATCAGTCGCCGCAGCATCATCGCGATCCCGAGCTTGACCGGCGGTTTTATGAGCATCCCGCGATCACCAATCCCCACGGCGCGGTGCTGACCGTGGGCACGCTCGATCCGGAAGCCGTCCGCGCCTCTCTATCCCTTGCCGCCGAGTTGGAATAGCCGCTTCTTATGGCTCGAGGAGGTCGCCCAGAAGAGCGGCAAGCTTTTGCACGGCCGGCGGGGAGAACATCGAGAAATGATCGCCATCGGCGACATGCTCGACATAGCTCGTCCCCTGCTCCCTCCAGAACATTCTTGAGCGCGTATCGGAAGAGCTCGCATCGCGCGGCAGGATGTTGACGATCGCGCAGGGCGCCGGCGACGGCCGGTAGCGCGCCCAGGCGCGACAGTTGGCGGCGATGACGTCGAACCAGGCCCTGAGCTGATCGACGGAGAAATCCGGATTGCTGCGCTGAAGACGGGCGATCCGCTCGCTGAGCGGCAAGCCGGCGATATCCGCATCGGGAGAACCCGACATCATTTTCAGGAAGCTGTAATGCCGTGCAAACTGCCGCCAGGCCTCGCGCTCCAGATAAGGCTCATCGAGCGCGAAAGTGGAGGGTGCAGGCGGATCGACCATCACCACCCTCGGCGTCTTTCCCTCCGTCTGCAACAGATGCCGCGCCGCCTCGAAGGCGACCAAAGCGCCAAAGGACCAGCCGCCGATCGCGTGAACCGGAACCGCGCTGGACCGCAGAAGCTCGAGGACGCGGCTCGCCATGGCGGGAATGTCGGAAAGCGGCGGCAAATGGTCGGCGATGCCCTGGGCTTCGATTCCGATGACGACGCGGTTCCCAAGGTTGCGCGCCAGATCGGCGTAGCACCCCACCTGCCCGCTGATGGGATGCACGAGAAAGAACGGCGTGCCCGTGCCCTCGCTCAAACGCACGAGGCCGTGCCGCGCCGGCCGCAAACGCTCCGGCGCGGAGGACGCGCCCGCCACCTGCTGCCGGATCGTCGGCCGGGTGAAGAAATCCCTGGCGTCGAGGCGTATGCCTTTTTGCGCCCCTCGGGCGACGATCTGCATGATCAACAGCGAGTGGCCGCCGAGATCGAAGAAATTGTCGTCGAGCCCGACTTTCGGGACCCGCAGCACTTCCGCCCAAAGCGCCGCCAGCGCCGTCTCCTCTCGGCTCGACGGCGCGGTATAGGCTGTGCAAGTCCGTTCCGCGTTGGGAGCCGGCAGCGCTTTTCGGTCCACCTTGCCATTGGCGGTGACGGGGAGCTTGTCCAGGATAACGAAAGCGGAGGGCACCATGTAGTCCGGAAGCCGTTGCGCCAGGAAATTGCGCAGCGCCGCCTCGTCGGGCGGCGCATCCGGGCGGCGGGCGATGTAGGCGACGAGCCGCTTGCCGGCACCATCGCCCAGCGCGACGACGACCGCGCTGCGCACGCCCTCATGCGCGATAAGGGCGGCTTCGATCTCGCCCAATTCGATCCGGTAGCCGCGGATCTTGACCTGGTGGTCGCTTCTGCCGAGAAACTCCAGCGTGCCGCCGGCTTTCCAGCGTGCAAGATCTCCCGTGCGGTAGAGCCTCTCGCCCTCGCCAAACGGGTTCGGCACAAAACACTCGGCCGTCAATCCAGGCTGACGCCAATACCCCCTCCCGACCCCGTCGCCGGCGATGAACAGCTCGCCCGGAACGCCGATGGGCAACGGCTCGAAGCGCCGGTCGAGCACATAGGCGCGCGTGTTCGCAACTGGACGACCGATGGAGATCGGCTCGTTCGCCGGACCCGCGCTGCGCATGACGTGGTGGGTGACGTCGTCGGAGCATTCTGTCGGCCCATAGGCGTTGATCATGCCGATAGCGGGATAACGCTCGAACCAGAGCCGGACGAGATCGCGTGGCAGCTCCTCTCCCGTGGGAACGATCCATCGCATCCGCGGCAGACCTTCCCCCGCAGGGTCCGGCGGCTGCTCCAGCAGCGCCCGCAGCAGAGAGGGGACGGGCTGGAAGATCGTCACCCCATCCTCCGCCAATGCTTTCATCAGAGCCGCGGGGTCGAGCTTCAAATCCTCGCCGTAGATGCACACCGCGCCACCAACGAGCAGCGGCGCGAGGAATTGCCAGATCGAGATGTCGAAGCACTGCGACGCGGTCTGCGCGAGGATATCGCGCTCCGTCAGCGCGAGATCGCGTATCTTGGCGTGGAGATGGTTGATCATCCCTCGGCTTTCGACGGCGGCGCCCTTCGGCGCGCCCGTCGATCCCGAAGTGAAGATGATATAGGCAAGAGCGCGCGGCGAAAGCGGCCCCCCGGGCGCGAACGCCCCTGCCGCCAAATCGCGCGCCGACCAGTCCGTCGGCAGCAGAATTTCCGAACGCCTGGCAAGCGCCCGTTGGATCGCCGGCTCGGAGGCGGCATCCGCGATGACGCAGCGGGGCTCGGCCTGGCGCAGGATCGTGTCGAGCCTGTCCTGGGCGTAGCCGGGATCGAGCGGCAGATAGACCCCACCGCATTTCATGATGGCGATCAGCGCGGCCAGCAGCTCGATTCCCCGCTCCAAAGCGACACCGACCACGGTTTCCGGCCCCACCGAAGCCTGCGCCAGGCGGTGCGCCAGCCCGGTCGACAGGCGGTCGAGCTGCGCATAGGTGAGAGAGCGCTCGCCGCAGCTTGCCGCGACCGCCTCCGGCCTGCGCCGGACCTGCTCGGCAAAGAGGTCGGGGAAGGGGCTATCGCGGGGATAGGGAACCGCCGTGTCGTTCCAGTCGCGCAGGATCATGTCGCGCTCGGCCTCCGACAGGACCGAAAGGTCCGAGATGCGGGCTTGCGGCGCACGGACCGCCGCTGTCAGGAGATTCTGAAAATGGGCGAAGAGCCGCGCGATGGTCGGCTCGTCGAAGAGATCGCTGCTGTAGTCGATGGTGGCGGCCAGTCCCTGCGGGGTTCTGGACAGCGAGACCAGCAGGTCGAAATGGGTGGTCTCGCGCGGGATGGGTATCTCGCTCACCGCCACATCCGGCAGCTCCAGCGGCTGGTTCGCCGTGTTTTGCAGCACCAGCATCACCTGGAAGATCGGATGGTAGGCGAGGTCCCGGGAGGGTTGCAGCGCCTCCACCACCTTCTCGAAGGGCAGCGCCTGATGCGCGTAGGCGCCAAGCGCAGTGTCGCGCACGCGCCGCAACAGCTCGCGGAAGCTGGGATCGCCCGAGAGATCGGTCCGCAGCGCCAGCATGTTGACGAAGAACCCGATAAGCCCTTCGGTTTCGGGCTCGGTGCGATTGGCGATCAGCGTCCCGACGACAAGATCCTCCTGCCCGCTGTAGCGGCGCAGCAGCAGCATGAAGGCCGCCAGCAACAGCATGAAGAGCGTCACCTGTTCGGCCCGGGCCGCGGCGGTCAACGCGACGGCGAGCGCTTCCGGGAGGACGAAGCTCGCGCGCGCCCCGCGCAGGCTCTGCACCGCCGGCCGTAGGCGGTCGGTCGGCAGGCTCACCGTCGCCGGCGCGCCCGACAGGCGCTGGCGCCAATAGACGAGCTGTCGTTCCAGCTCCGCGCCGCTCAGCCATTCTCTCTGCCAGATCGCAAAATCCGGATATTGCACCGGCAGCGCCGGCAAGGGCGGGCCGTCGGCGAGCAGAGCCCGATAAGCCTGGCCCAGCTCCCGCATCAGCACGCCGACCGACCATCCGTCGGAGACGATGTGATGCATGGTGACGACCAGCACATGCTCGTCCTCTGCGGTGGCCAGGAGCATCGCCCGCACCAGCGGGCCCGAGGCGAGATCGAAAACCCGCGCCGCCTCCTGGGCAAGCAGTTTTTCGAGTTCGGCCTCGGCCCGTGACGTGCCGACGCCCGCGATGCGCTCGGGGCTCAGCCGGAGAGCTTGCGGCGGATCGACGATCTGCGAGGGCACGCCGTCCGGGCTGATGAACCGCGTCCGCAGGCTCTCATGCCGCGACAGGAGTTGGTTCAGCGCGGCCTCGAGGATCGGAACGCGCAGGCTGCCTTTGAGCCGCAGCGCGCTCATCATGGTGTAGGCAGTGTTGCCGGGATGGAGCTGGTCGAAGAACCAGAGCCGCTCCTGCGCGAAGGAGAGCGGCAGGAAATTGGGTCGCTGGCCGGTTTTGATGCGGTTCCGGCTTTTGCTCGGGCTTGCCGATGGTGCGGTGCCGGTTGAAGACGACATGCTCCCGTTCCCCCTCGGGCTTGCCCGGCCGGCCGTGCTGTCGGCATTCTGTCGCCGATGAACTGCATGCCCGTGCCGAGAGGCGATTGTCCAAGGAGCAAACGGCGCCGCTCCGCGCTCGTTCGATCGACGCCCCTCTGCCTCGAACCGTCCCCAGGCCGTCGCGTCCCGATGCAGGCAAGCTACAATCAAAACTACAATACGACAAGCGCTTACAACCACCGCCGTGGCGCACCGGCCAGGCCGGCGGATCCCTTGATTTCGGCCCGCCCCGTGCCACCTCAGCTTCCGAGGGACCATGCCCGCACGCCCCCCGCTCCTGAAGGCTCCGCCCCGCCCGCTCGAACAGGCGCAACCATGAACGATCGCGCGCACCGGCCCGCCATCGCTTTCGAGCTCAATGGCAGGCGCTACGGATATCCGGCGCATCCGACCGTGGTCATCTGCGTAGACGGATGCGAGCCCGACTATCTCGACCGCGCGCGGAGCGCGGGCTTGCTGCCGTCGCTTTCCCGGGCGATGAGCGAAGGCTATGCCGGCCTCGCCGCCGCGGTGATGCCCACATTCACCAACCCGAACAACATCTCGATCGTCACCGGCGCGCCGCCCTCCGTTCACGGCATCTCGGGGAACTACTATCTCGACCGTGCCACCGGCCGGGAGATCATGATGACCGATGCCTCGCTGCTCCGGAGCGAGACGCTGCTCGGCAAATTCTCGCAGGCCGGGGTCGCCACCGCCGCCGTCACCGCCAAGGACAAGCTGCGAAAAGCCCTGGGCCATGGGCTCAAAGGCATCGCTTTTTCCTCCGAGCGCGCCGGCGACTGCACGCTTGCCGAGAATGGCATCGAGGGCGTCGAAGACTTTGTCGGGCGGCGCGCCCCGGATACGTATTCGGCCGATCTCTCTCTCTTCGTGCTCGACGCCGGAATAAGGCTGCTTGAGACGCGGCGCGCCGAGCTGCTCTATCTTTCCCTCTCCGACTACGTGCAGCACAAATCGGCACCCGGCACCGCCGAGGCGGATGCCTTTTACGCGCAGTTGGATGCGCGGGTGGGCCGGCTCATGGCGCTCGGCGCCACCGTGGCATTGACCGCCGATCATGGGATGAACGACAAGGCGCTGCCGAACGGCGATCCCAACGTCGTCTATCTCGAGGATGCGATCGCCGGGCGGTTCGGCCCGGGATTGGCGCGGGTCATTTGCCCGATCACCGATCCCTATGTCCGCCATCACGGCGCGCTGGGCTCTTTCGCGCGCGTCTATGTCTCGGACAAGGCGTCTCTCGATGAGATCGCCCGCTTCATCGGCGAAATCGCCGGCATCGAGCTGGTCTTGTCGAGGGACGACGCCTGCGCGCGGTTCGAGCTGCCGCCCGATTGCGAGGGCGATCTGGCGGTGGTTGCTGCGCGCGGCGCCGTGATCGGCGCAAAGCGTTCCGACCACGATCTCTCCGCGCTGGGCGGCGCGCGTCTGCGCTCGCATGGCGGCCTCAGCGAGCAGCAGGTGCCCTTCATCGTTTCACGGCGGCTCACTCGCGGCTATGCGGAGCGCGCGGCGGCAAGCCTGCGCAATTTCGATATCTTCGACTTCGCCATCAACGGCGTCGCCTGAGCAGCGCCGGTTGTAGGTATCCGGCGCGGCACCAGCCCGGTCCATGGCGGCTACACGCCGCCCGCCCCTGCTACCGCGCCGAGCGAGGTCGCGCTGCGATAGACCTGCGGAGCGCCGGGCGGCGGTGTCCGCGGCTCGCGCGATGCCACGGTGCTGACCCCGGTCCTGACGCAGCAGGTGTTCCTCGTCCTGCAGTATCATTTCGGGAACGCATAGGTGATTCCAGGCCGGCGATCTGAGGACAGGTTCGCGAGGCCATGACGGTGTCGAGGCCGGCAGTTGTCGCGCGACGGCATGCGACTCAGATCTTCAATCTCAGACCGAGCTCGAAGAAGTCCGACGTGTAGTCCTGGTTGAGATCGCGATAATAGAAACCGATGAGCGTCAGCCGGTCGGTGATCGCCGCGCTCAGCCCGCCGCTGAAGATGCCGGTGAGGCCGCTGGCGAAGGATTGCGGCACGCCGGGGGTCAATTTGCTGGTGACGGTGAAGTGATTGCCGGCCATCTCGTCCGAGGCGAAGACCGACGGACCCTGCGGCGGATCGTGGCTGCCGTCATAGGTGAAGCCGGCGAAGGCCCAGGGCTTGAACATGTGGCCCGGCGTCATGTCGTCATTGAAGATCTCGAGAGTGACGCCGCCGTAGAGCAGGCGGCTCCACCGGTCCTCGCTCGGAAATATGTCCGCGCCGAGGCTGCGCCGGTTCTGCGTCAACTCCAGGAGACGGGCGCCGAGCAACGGGGTGGCCCAGAATTCGCCGGCCACCTGCTGCGGAACGTTCACCGAAAGATGGAACTCCTTCTCCTCTCCCGCCCAATCGTCGTGGTTGTTCGGTAATTGCGAGGCGAACACGTCGTGGGCGAGGCTCCCGCCCAGCCCGATATGCAGAATGTCGTGGATCGTCTCGTATTGCAGGCCGATGGCATAGCTGCGCTCGTCGAGCGTCTGCTGGGAAAGCTGGTAGTCGACCGACGTCTCGCCATAGCCGCCCTTGAGCGCGAGGCGATTGCTGCGGTCGAAGGCATAGGCGAGCGATGCTTCCACGCCATCCGCGGTCCAGGTGGCGCTGATGTCCGGGTCGCCATTAATCATGTCAGTGAAGCCGATGAAGGGCGTCGCCGTCAGCGTCCATCGTCCCTGCTGATCGAGCGGCATCGCATCCGCGCTCGGCGCCAAGACTCGGAATTGCGGCAAGCCATCGTCGGCGCGCACCGCGCCCGGCAAGCCGAGCAGAAGAAGACCAACTATTGTGGCGGGAGCAATTCGTCGCGGAAGATTCATCGCTCGGCTCTTGTCGGTCGGCAACGGCGGAGGGTTATCACCAAATCGGAATCGAACCTAGCGGATTTTCGTCTACTGAAGCAGCCGAAATGCCGCTAAGGTGCCAGCGATCCGGTAGGACGGCCGATGCCGGGCGGCGCGAAGCGGGGGCGGCGCATGCAACTGGCAGTCAGCTACCAGAGGCCGGGCGGCGGTCCGCCTTATATTCTTACGCCGAAAGGCGCGCCGCCAAGCAGCGGCCCGTGCTGCGCGATCTACATCAACGCGGACACGACGGTCGACCTCAATCTGTTGAACACGCTGCCAGGCATTATCGCACAGTTCCAGAACAATCGGCCGCTTAGCCTGCTGGCGTTTCTCTATTTCAATGCGCCGATTACCGCCGATGCCCTGCCGGCTCTGGCCAACACGCTGACGGCCTATCCCTGGAAGAGCAATCTCGGCATCGACCGCCACGGCGGCATCGCGCTCTGGCTCGACGATCCCGCCACGGTCACCGTCGACGTCATTTCCAGTGCCGCCAAGCTGCCGATGATCGCGCTTTACGATCGCGGGCCGCCCCCCACCACGACGCCGGAGCTGGTCGCACCCCAATCGCACCCGCTGCTGGCGCTGGCACCGGGCAACGCCGCAGCCGGCAATCTCTTCATCTCCGGCGACACCGTCATCGTCGGCGCCAACGAGGCGGGCGACGCGCTGCGGCTCTCCGGCAAGACCTCGCTCTCGATCACCCTCGGCACCACGCAGTCCGACGCCTCGCAGGCCATCGCCGCGCTCGCGCCGCCCGTCATCGACATCCCGCTGGCCGGCGCCAATTGTGGCGATCTCAAACTGTCGGGAACGCTCGGCGCGCCGATATCGGCCATCGGCATCGGCTTCCGGTTCGGCCTCGAAGCGAGCCCCGCCGTCCCGCCGCTCGCCTATCCCTTGCTCGACAACCCCGCGGCGCTCGCTGGCTGGCCTTTCACGGCGACGATCTCGCTGCTCTCGCCGCTCGTCGCGACCCGCTGCTGGTGGATGCTGATGCCGTGGAGCGGCAACACCATCCGCTCGGCCTATCGCACCGTCACCGGCGAGGTCATCGGGCTCACCCCCTCTTCCGGCGGCGCGCAGCTCCTGTTCAACAGCGTCCAGGGCCGGCGCTACCTCACCCCTTCGGGAAACTACGCGGTCTCGGTGCTGGATCCGAGCTTCGCCGGCGGCACCGCCGATCTGATCTGCGGCCTCTCCGGCGTGGAATACATCGCGCTCCAGCCGGGCGACCTGCTGTCCTTCACCGCCGCGCAGCCGGCCGCCGCGAACGTCTTGAGCAATCCCAGCCTCGCCAAGCCGGCGGATGTCACCTTCCGTCTCGATCCCGGCGACACCCGCGAGACCACCGCCTGGGCAACGGTGCTGCCAGCCGACGGCAAGACGCCGCCGCTTTATTACTCCGAGCCCAATCAGGCGCCTTTCTTCACGACCACCGAAGCCGGCGGATTGGAGCTCGATTATTTTCCCCTGACGCGCTCGGCCTTGCCGGCCACTGCCGGGAGCGCTTCATTTCCGCTGGTTCCCTACGGCGCGGTGACCAAGGCGGCAAGCGGCTATGGCAGCGATGCCGCCTATCTCGCCGCTTTCGAATACCAGGTGCTCACGCCCACGCGCCAGGCGCAGATCGAGGCGATGCGCGTCGCAGCGCCAGCCGCCACCGGCACCGTCCAGGCAGTGACGCCCCAGGGCTATGTCGCGACCTTTGTCAACGGCGAATGGCAGAAGCTCGAAATCGCCGAGACCGCGACGCCGCGAGCGAGCGTCAGCATCGCCTTCACGCCGGCGGCAGGTGCCGGCGCTTTGCCCGAGGCGCTGCAAGACGCATTCCTGACCAATCAGCAGTTTCTCGTCATCACTGCGCCGACGGCAAGCCTCGGCACCTTCACGCCGGTGATCACCCTCGATGGCTGGCCCTTCACCCTTGACCTCTCAAGGAACAAGACCGTCGGCGATTATCGCAACGTGCTGCTGTTCAAATCCGGCAACGCCACCATTCGCCAGATGGCGCAGCATCCGGAGCTATGGACCGGGTATGTGAATTTCAACAACACTGAAGGCGATGAGAAAGGCAGATTTCTCTCCAACTGGCTGGTGGCCTATCTCGACGAAGCGGTGGCGCTTTATGCCGACGGCGATGGCGTCGCAAGCCTCGGCGCGTTCTGCCGGCTGATCGACGATCCCGACTGGAACGGCTTCCTTGCCCTCAAGGTCGATGTCGGCACCATCGGGCTTCCCGCGGTGATCCAGGCGCTGCTCGCCGGCATCGCCGATCAAAGCCTGTTCTACGCCCACCATTTGGGCAACGAGACCAACCATGTGTCGCCTTCGGGAACAAGCTACGACCTCGCCAGCTCGGTCTTCGCGCTGGTGCGCTATCAGGATCCGCAGCTCGGCGCCGGCGGCGCCCTGCCGCCCTTCCTGCCGAGTCCACAAAGCTACGATTTCCGCGTCCTGACGCTCGAGGCGGTCTTCGAGAATGCGATGCTGCTGAGCTTCGCCAACAAGTCGCTGCTGCTGTTCAACGCGCTGTTCGGCGACACGGTCAACCGGACCGACCGGACCGGCGCGATCCAAGGCTGCAACAACCTGCTGCTGATCGGCGACTACCGGGTGATCGACGACCAGCCGAGCTATTCTTTCGCGACGGCCGGCGGCAGCGTCACCGACTTCTATATGGCGAGCAACGCCTTCGCCCGCATCGAGATTGCCAAGGCAACGATGACCGTGGTCTCGCCCGCCGATTCCGGTGGCAGCTATCAGGCGACATTCTGGCTCAGCGGCAATTTCGAATTCGACTACGACAGGGATCTGGCCTTCGATCTGCTCTCCTACGACTATCTCGAATTCCAGGGCCTGTCGCTCGACATGACCTTCAAGGCGGGCGGCGTCGATCGCGCCTTCGCCTTCGACACCGCCCGCCTGGCGCTGACGCTCAATCAGAACTGGGCGGTCGATCCCGCCGGTGGTCCGCCTTCGGGACCGCCGCCCGGCGGCTTCAACCTGGTGCGCACCGACAGCCTGCTGGCGCAGTTTCCGCTGGCGCTCAACGGCCTCGTCACGGGCACGGCCGATCGCCAGCCCGCGGCTCTCGGCTATCGCGTGCTCAACACCGAATCGCCTAAGGGCATCAGTCCCGCCGTCCTTTCCGCCAGCCCCTGGTACGCGTTGAGCTTCAGCATGAATCTTGGCGGCCAGGGCAGCCTCGGCTCGAGCGGGCTGCTCTCCGCCGATCTGCTGCTCGCCTGGGTCCCGGGCGGGACCGGCCCGAAGCCGAGCGTGGCGCCGCTGCTCAAGATCGCCGGACCGGGCGGCGTCAATCTCAGCCTCGATCTCGAGGGCGTCATCAAGTTCGGCGCCGCCGATATCGTGCTGAACCGGATTCCGGCGGATGCGCCGGAGCAGTTCGTGCTGATCTTCGAGAGCATCGCGCTCACGGTGCTGATGCTCTCCTTCCCGCCCCAGGGCACCACCAATGTCTTCCTGTTCGGCGACACCACGGCCGGCAGCGGCGGCGCGGTCAAGCCGACGCTCGGCTGGTTCGGCGGCTATGTCGAGAAGCCCGCGGGCAGCACCCCGGGCGGAGCAGATTAGGAGCTTCTCCGGGTCATGGCACAGATCAACGCCGTCATCTGGAACGTCCGCACCTTCGGCTCCTATCCGAACTACCGCCAAGGCAGCGCCGTCGTCAATTTCATCGCGAACTACGCCAACGCCTTCGGCTTGAATGTCATCCTCTTTCAGGAGGTGCGGAAGGTCGCGCTGCCGCAGGCGGCGGCCTTGCGGGTGTTTCTCAACCTGGTGACGCGGCGGCAATGGCATTTCGACGCGATCCCCGGCGCGGTCGTGACCAACACCGCGCGCGGCGCCCTGACGTCGGCGGATCTCGGATTCACCGAGCGATCCAACTACGAAGGCTATATGGTGTTCTGGGAGGAGGGCATTCTCGCGCCGCTGACCTCGCAGCTCAGCTACGGCATCGACGGCACGAACGCCCCCAGGGTGAACGACCATTACATCAGCCTCGTGGTGGATGGCGTCGACCCCAAAGGGATCCAGATCGGGGACCCCAACCCTGACATCGTGCCGCCGATCGTGCCGATCCAGCCGGTCGCTCTCGGCGACGGCTTGTTCCCGGGGCCAAGACCACCCAACGTCGTCAGAAGCTTCGGCCCGATCACGCCGGGTGTCCTGGAGTGGCAGAGTGTCCGGCGCCCTTGCGTCATCCGCACGGCCGGCACGCACCCCACGATCATGGTCGCTTATCACGCGCCGGTCTCCGGCAGGGGCCCCTATTACGGCGCGCTCGCCACCGGCCTCGGCGACTGGGTCCAGGATGTCGCCAATTTCCCGAACGTCATCGGCGGCGGCGACTTCAACATCATCGTCAACACTCAGCTCACCTCGGGCTTCGACAATTTCCTTTTCCTCGATCCTCGCGGTGCGAGAACGCCGAACATGGCCTATAGCTCCATGACCGCCGGGGGACTCAGCGCATCCATGACGCGCTTTACGGTCAACAATCAGGGATGGGCGCTGCTCGACCCCGCCAATCCGCAGGACTGCTACGGCAATCCCCGCGATGTCGGCTTCTATCGTCTGGGAACCGCGACTTATCAGGATTCCGGGGTCCACGACATCCTCGAAGATTTGATGCAAAACGCCAACGGCTTGCGGGCCTCCATCCAGGATGCAAGGGGCCGGCGGATCGCTGCCTATGTCCGGCAAGCCGTCAACGGCAACTACCTGCCGCCGGTGGTGCGCGACAACGCGGCCGTCCTTCAGGGCTTGTTCAACGTCTTCCGGGCGGTCGATCCGACACCCTTTCCCGACAAGCTCACCGCCGCGATCTTCTACCGCTGGTTCATCAGCGACCATCTGCCGCTGTTCTTCAATTTCACGGATTGAGGAGCACGCGATGGCCGATTCCGATCTTGCCGCAGAGATCGCCGCCTCGGTGAAGAGCGGCGACCCGCTGACGCCCGAATATGCAACCCTCGCCGCGCTGCTCGATCCCGACGACCGCACCGTGCCGGTGGTGTCGGTCGAGGTCGATCTCGAGGCGCAGAAGCTTCAGACCTTCTATCAGGTGGCGGGGCTGGTCGGCGGCCAGTCGCTCGCCTCCCTGATCCCTTCAGGCATCCTGCCGGGCGGCGAGATCACGCTGCAATCCGTCAGCTTCGAGCTGTTCACCGCCAGCCAGAGCATCGGCAGCATCTCCTGCATCATCGCATTTTCGCCCGACAGCCAGCCGCCGGGGCTGGGCTGGACCATCGCCACAATCGGCTCCACCGATCTCACCCTGACGCTCGAGACCCTCACCGTCATCTGGACCGAGCCGGGCCAGCCTTCGCAATTCCTCAGCGCGAGCGTCGCCGGCGCGCTCGTCATCGGCAGCGGCGACGACAGCGTGAGCCTCGACCTCAGCGTCACCTTCCCGGACGTCACCGTCCTGGTGGAGGAGACGCAGGGCGAGCTGCTGCGGCTCGGCAGCTTCTTCGATCATTTCGGGCTGCCCAAGCTTTCCTTCCTCGACGATCTCTACCTCGCGGGCTTCAAGCTGGATGCCGATCCCGGCGGCAAATCCTTCGATGTCTCGGCGACGATCGAGACCAAGGCGCCGGATCCGGCAACGCCGCCCCAGCCGCTGACGCTCATACCCAATCCCTCGGGCGGAAGCGCGATCCTCGCCTTCGACCGCATGTGGTTCGACTTCTCCTACGCGCCGGGCGGCCTCCAGAGCACCATCGGCGGCCTGCTGGTGCTGAAAGGCGGGATCGCGCTGTCGGCCGTCGCCGCCTATGACAGCGGCGCCGGAACCTGGACCTTCGATGGCGCGATCGACGTGGCGACGTCATGGTCGCTGCTCAACAACAACAAGCCGCCGCCGGACGCGCCGGCCGTCATGCTGGAGAACATCGCCACGCTGATGTTCGGGTCCTCGGTGCAGTTGCCGGAGGGCATCGGCGCGCTCGGCATCGCCGCGCTTGCGGTCGACTACCAATACGCGAAGGCCGGCCACAGCAGCTACAGCTTCACCGGCAGCTTCACCGGCCACTGGACGCTCGGCAGCGCCGATGTCGGCGCCACGCTCAACATTCTGCTGAGCGATAGCGACCGGCACGTCTCGGCGGATTTCTCCGTCGACGGGTTCGAGTTCACCCTGACCTATACCTTCGGCCAGACGCCCGATGTCGCGGTCGCCATTCCGGCGCTTGGCCTTTCCGGCGACTACAAATCGGGCGTCGCCACGGTCAATTTCACGGAGGATTTCCCGCTCTTCGAGCTGCTGGCCTGGTTCGTCGCCAGCGTCACGGGCAACCGGTTCTTCGCGCTGCCGAGTCCGTGGGATGCCATCGTCGACGAGATCAAGATCCCGAGAGGCACATCGCTCTCGCTCGACACCGCCAGCCACGCGGTGAGCGGCACCTACACGCTCTCCTCGCCGATCGGCCTCTTCGGCGTCAGCATCAGCGGCCTCACCCTCAGCTACGACCCCAGGAAAAAAGCCGCCGGCGGCAGCGGGCTCGGCATCGAGCTGAATGGAACCTTCCCGCCCGGCATGGTGACGAAATGGGATCCGGGCGCCGAGCAGCCGCCGAAGGTGCCGGGCCAGGGCGCGGCGCTGCTCGAGTTCAAGCTGATGGCGGCCGGCCAGCATATCGGCTTCGCCAAGCCACCGGACACCGTCGCTGCCGCGATCAAGGATCTGGGCGACGCGCTTTCACCATCGAGCTGGAAGGGCGGCCTTTATCCCGGCGGCATGGTGTTCTCGCAGGATTACGGCTGGCTGATCGGCAGCCATATCCTGGTGCTCGGCCAGGTCGACATCCAGCTCATCTTCAGCGATCCCACGATCTATGGGCTCGAGCTGAACGTCCTGCCTTCCGGGCAGTCGCCGCCGACCACGCTCGATGCGATCCAGAACCTGTTTGCCGAGATCCTCTATCGCAAGGTTTCCGACACGGTCGGCGAGTATATCGGGACGCTGATCCTGCCGGACAGCATCGCCCACGTCGATCTCGGCACGGTCCAGATCACACTGCCCTCGATCACGCTGTCGATCTACACCAATGGCGATTTCAAGATCGAGGTCGGCTTCCCCTACAACCGCGACTTCTCGCATTCCTTCTCGGTGACCGCGGGGGAATATTCCGGCGCCGGCGGCTTCTATTACGGCAAGCTCGACGGGCTCGATCCCAGCGAGCTGCCGCAGGTCACGGCGGATTACGGCGTCTTCGATCCCGTCACCGAGATCGGCATCGGCTTCCAGGTCGGGGTCGAGAAAGGCTTCACCAGCGGCCCGCTGAGCGCCAGCCTCAGTATCACGCTCCAGGGAATGTTCCAGGGCGCCTTCGCCAAATTCACGCTCTATTCGACCGGCGCCCAGGACGAATACTACAGCGTCGAGGCGACGGTCGCGCTGGTCGGGCAGGTCTCCGGCGAAATCGATTTCGTCATCGTCACCGCCTCGGTCCAGATCACGGCTTTCATCGAAGTCGATCTGCTGCTGGTGGCCCATCGTGCGACGCTGGCCACCGCCTCGGTCGGCGTCTCGGTGTCGGTCACCGTCAGCATCAATCTCGGCCTCTTCAGCATCCACATCCATTGCAGCTTCAGCACCACGATCACCGAGCAGATCAGGATCGGCGAGGATAAGCCCGCGATCTGGGACCAGCCGCGGGCAAAGGCGCTGGCGGCGGCTCTCGCCTTGGCCGACGCGCCGCTGCAAGTCACGTGGCAGCCGATCAAGGACACCTGCCCGCTCATCGTGTATTTCCTGCCGCAGCTCACCGCCGGCAGCGCCTATCCGGCGCCGGACGGCACGTATCACTGGTACTATGTCGGGCAGCTCGGACTGAACAATCCGGCGGCGGTGGCCGACCCGCTGAAGCCCGCCGATCCCAGCGAGTCCTATGCCGCCTTCGCACGCGGCGTGCTGCGCTGGGCGCTCAACGCCCTCGTCAGCCAGGACGCGACGACCCCTATTGCCGCCGGCGACGCCGATCAGCGCAGCGTGACGCTCGCGTCGATCAAGGCGCTGCGCGACGCGCTAGGGGATCCCGGACAGCAGGCGGCGGTCCAGCCCGACGCCCCCCACTTGCAGGCGCTCTTCCAGAACGCCTTCCAGATCACGATCAAGAAGCCGGTCTCGGGCGGCGACGGAACATCGCTGGGCGTCGGATTCTTCCCGCTGCTGCCGGGCATGACCGTCACGCTCCAGGCCGGCTCCGGCACGGCACGGCCGCTGGCGCCGGCGGCACCAGCGCATCGCCGCGACCTAGCCGCCGCCAAGGCCGGCAATCCGGCAGGCGCGCTGCCGGTGAGACCCTTCGGCCATTTGCGGCCTTCGGCCGTGCCGGCGCCGAGCGCCGATCCGCCGCCGCCCTTCAACCAGGTGCTGCTTGAGGATTATGTCCTGCTGGTGATGCGCACCGCGCTGCAGAAGGTGATCGACCTCAAGGATTTCTTCACCGACGACAAAGACGCCAAGACGATCGGCGACATCCTCAAGGCGCTCGACGACAAGACGCTCGACGCCATCAGCGGCATGTCGACCCGCTTCATGCTGCACGGGACGCGGCGCCCCGCCGCCGGCGACGAGCCGAGCCGACTCCAGCCGCTCTATGCGCTCACCGGCCAGCAAAGCATGCTGACGACGGCGGACCTTGACGCGCCCAGCCTCGCGCTCGGCCTCACCTTGACGGAGGGAATGGCGGAGGATTGGGGCGTCGGCATCGATGGCGGCGGCACTGTGCTGACCTTGTCGAGCGCCGATCCCCAGCGGGCGGTGTTCGCGCCAAAGGACATCCCGGCCGGCGGCCCGGCGATCGACGCGACCGGGATCAAAGCCTCCATCGCGCCGCTTGGCCAGAAACGGCCGGAGCCCTTCTATCTCAAGACCGGCATCGATGCCGCCAATGTCGCCCAGACCAGCCTCTGGCTGCTGCCGCCGTCCCTGCTGGCGCGGCTCGGCGATCCCGCCGGCGGCGGCGATGATTTCGCGCTCTACGCCGCGGGCACCGCCGCCGACGGGACGAAGCTGCCCGGCACGCCCGTCGCTTCTGCCGACTACACCTGGATCCTGTCGGTCGATGTCACCCTCCGCCGCATCGCCGTGCCCGTCGCCGACGGCACCAGCGCCTATCTGGCAAACACTTACGAAATCTCCAGCGTCGACCAAGCCGGGCTGCTGCGGCTCGAGCGGCTGATCGCCGACATCGATTCCGAGAGCGGCGCAGGACCGGTCCTGGGCCTCAGCCTCGCTTACCGCAGCGACAGGAAACCGGCGGCGGGCAGTCCGCCGACCGAGGTTCATCAGCTCGTCATCGCGCCCTTCGATCTCGTGAACGCATTCATCGTCCAAAGCAACTTCTCGACGAGCACGCGGCCGCCCACGCCGCTGGCGCTTGCCGTCACGGCAGCGACGACGGCGCCAAGCGCCGCGGACAACGCCTCGCTCGTCTACAAGATCTGGACCGCGGGCATCACCAATTCGGGCGGCTACTACCTTTTCTACGCCGATCGTAAGGATGTATCGGGCCTCCCCGACGCTCTCTTCGGCGCCGGCAACGCCGCCACCGTCTCGGTGGTGATCGCCATCGATCCCAGCAAGGCTCGCAGCGGCAAATCCGGGACCCCGGCTTACGTCACCCATCTGCAGACCCAGGGCTATCCGGTGCAGGACGCGACGGTGACGCTCTATCTTGCCTCGGAAACTCTGCAGACCGTGGATGCGTTGTTGGCGGCGGGCCATATCGGCGTCCGGGTATGCCGGACGCCGCCGGGCCCGCCGCCGGCAAACGTCTACGGCAACACGCTCGACCATCTCTACAACCTGATCACCATGACAGTGGCGACCATCGGCCAGGACACGCCGGCGCTGAAGGGCCTGCCGCCATCGATCGGCCCGACCGATGACGCCTCGACGAAAGGCTGGATCTACAATCAGGTCTTTCCGCTCTTCGATTCCGCCGCGCTTGCAGCCTCGACGACCGGCGGCGGGCCGCCCGACACGCTCAATCCCTACCGGCACATCGGCGAGACCGTCACCTTCAACCTGATCTGGACCGATCTCTACGGCAACCAGCTTGACTCGATTCCCTCGCCCACCGCGTCGCTCGCTTATGTCGACCCGCTCGTCACCCTCGCTCAGCTCCCCTATCTCACCCTCGGCTACAGCTTCGCCGTCGCGGACGGGCCGCAGATCTCGATCGCGTTCGCCTGGAGCGTCCCGACCTACGCGGTCAAGGAGGACAAGCGCAAAGCCAACGATCTCGCCGCCTATGCCAGGGCCTGCTATCAGCTCGCCACGACGGCGCAAGGCTACGCGGTCACGGCGTCGGTCGCGACGACGCTGCTGCCGGGAAAGGCGATGGCGGTCGATACGGCCATCCTCCTCGGCAATCTCGCGGCGATCTACGATACCCTGGCCAAGCTGCCGGTCGGGCAACCGGCAGAGCCTCCGCCCGCGCCGCCGAGCTTGACGCCGATCGCGCTTGCCATCGACCCGAGCGATCCCGGTTTCGCGGCGGCGCTCTATTTCCCGCTCACCGTGTCGCTCACACTGGCGCGGACCGGCCCGATCGCCGACCCGTTCGATCCCAAGGGGCCGGTGCAGAACGCGACGATGACGGTCCCGATGCAGCTTGCCGGCACCGGCACGGTAAAGCAAACGCTGAAGCAGTTCGCGGATCAGTTCGAAGTCGTCTTCGCGACGCAGAGCCTGAAGCTCGCGGTGGGCTCGGCCTGGCGGACCGGCGGGCCGGCGCAGAGCGAGCAGGTCTGGATCGTGCGCTACGGCGCCGGCGGCATCAGTGTCACCTTCCACAGCGACGCCGCCACCTGCTATGCGCCGAAGCCGCTGTCCAACACCCTGCTGTCGCGCGCCGGCATCACCGTGCGGACGCTGAGCGGTGGCGCGCTCGCTCCCGACAGCGAAGCGCGCAGCGTCTCCGTCGCGGATATCGATCTCGATGCGGAGATGCGGCGCTTCCTTGCCGCCTTCGACGACATCTTCTCGCCGCAGAATGTCGTGCCTGCCGCGCTGGTGAATGGCGACGCCGTCACCTCACTCTCCGCCAGCAAGAAGGCGGTGGCGGAGCAGCTCCTGCCCTATGTCACCGACCTCGCAACGGGCGCCAGCTATGATCCCGACACCGACTACGACAAACCGAGCCAGACGCCCAGGACGCCGATCGGCTATGCCGCCGACAAATACCGTCAGGAATGCCTGATCCGGCTCGGCGCCTTCTACGACATGAGCTCGGTCCTGGTGGTGCCGGTGACCGCCGGCTTTGGCGGGCGGACGCCGGATGAATCGATCAACCTCTTCGGCCTCCCGGCGGTCGCGCCGCGCTCCAAGGGGGGCGCGGCCGATCCCGCCTCCGACACCGCTGAATTCACGCTCACCTATGGCAAGGCGGCGCTCGCTGCCGCGGCGGTGCCCATGGCGATCGGCCTTTATCCGAAGAACCCGAGCCACTATGCCGACTTCGCCGCGCGGCTTCAGCTTCCGGTAGGCGCCGTCGCGCTCGAGCACGGCATCGAGACCGTGGCGATCGGCCCGACCCTTTATCGCGCGGGCCAGTGGCTCAATTTCATCGCGCCGCCGCCCGCGATCGACATCGGCGGCGTCAGGATCCCGATCCCGGTACGCGCGTTTCCGGCATCGCCACATCTCCTCGGCCAGTCCTATGAGGATGTGGCGGCCGAGCCGGGCGTCGCCTCGGACGACCAGAACGCGCTGCTGCGCGCGGCGAAATCCTGGGCGCTTGCCGGCCGCTATTCGCTTCCTTATGTGGCGCAGGACACCGTCTATCTCGATGTGCTGATCAATGCCGGCCTGCGCTCGCCGGCAAAGCCGATGCTCGCCGCGGCGGACAAGGACCTGCTGGACACTTTGGTCGAGTTCAACGCGCTCTACCCGCAGCTCCAACAGATCTTCGTCGACCAGAAGCTGTCCTCGATCCGCTCGCCGCAGGACCCGTCCAAGGTGAAGCTACTGCACGATGCGCTGGCGAGCCTCGCGACGCTCGCCGGGACGGTGGCGGGATGCGCCTGGAAGCCGGGCGCCCGGATGCGACCCCGGGCGCTCGCGGTCGCGGGCCTGCCGGTGCGCGAGAGCCGCTACACCATCACGCAGGGGGGCGGCACGCCCGATGGAACGCCGCCCTCGCCGGAGGATGTCTGGACCTGCACCGTCGCGCTCTACGCGGATGTCCAGCATCCGGTTGGCATCCTGCCGCAGCTTCAGGTCCCCGGCTACCGCACGGTTTTGGCGCCGAAGCAGCCAGACAACGGCGCGATCGCCTATCAGTTCCAGGACGACAAGCGGAACCTCCTTCAGGCCAAGGACGCCTGGCTGCTGACCGAGCGCTCGGTCAATGTGCAGCCCTTCGACCTCGCCGGCGCGACGCCGCCGCTCAACATCATCGACCGGCAGAGCGGCCTGCTCTCGCTGATGGTCGAGCGCAACGCCCATCTCCCCCAGCCCTTCCGCTACGCGACGCCCTGGATCGCCTATAAGGAGACGCTTACCCCGTCTCTCGATCCCTCGCCGGCTGTCGTCGACATGGCCGGCGTCGGAACCGCCGACGGCAAGCCCGTCCAGCGCAGCCTGACCGACCATCTCAAGAGCTTCTTCGCCGCGCTCCTCCAGGGGTCCGGCACGGGCGAGCAGAGCCAGGGCAGCTTCCAGGCGACGATCTTGTTCCAGTCCCCCGCAACTCGAGACGCCAGCCTGGGAGCGCTGCAAGTCTCGCTGCCGATCGCTCTTCGCCTGCCGACGCCGGTAACCTATGGACAAAGCGCGGCGACCGATCCCTCTGCTTATGTGAGCGAGATGGCGGACAAGATCGCGGGCTGGCTGAGCGCAAACGGCATCAGTCCCGAGAAGCCGCCCGGCATCTGGGCCGGGAGCGCCGTGACATTCGATATCGCCCTCTACTCGAGCCTATCGGTGACCGGCGACCCGATCCTGCGTTTGCGGAACGTAAGGCTTCCCTGTCCCTATATTGCCGTATAGCGATCGCAGGAATTAACGCCGTGCCTCAAACGAGGCCCGGCCGGCTCCTCTCTGAACAGTGCCGCAGCGAGCCCGATGGAGATCGCATACTGCAAGTTCATTGTCGCTTCGCACTCGACTCAGACCGCAAAGCCGCCGTTGCCGCCGACAGCTCCCAACACCGGCGATGAGGACACTTCACGTGACGCGGGCTGAATTCCTGTTCCAGATGGACCCTCCGCCTTTCAGGTTTCGATCGCTATCACCTCATCGATCGCGCGGTGCGCCTGGTCGATTGCAGAATCGGTATAGGCCCCGGCCCCTGAATCGGAGTTTGCGATGGTGATCCGCCCGAACGGCGCCCGGCCGATGACGTGCGGCTGCTCGCGCTCGTTCCAGTCGGGATCGAAGAGTGGATTGTACTCATAGGCATAGCCGTGCGGCCAGCGATTGACCGTGATGGCGATGATGTCGGCGGCCGGATCGAAGCCGGCCGGACCCAAGATGCGCAGGAGCTGGTCGCGGATGTTCCGCTCGAAAACCTCGAAGGCTGTGTCCAGCAGCTCTGCGCGGCCGATGCGATGCTGCTCCCGCTCGTCGAGACCGGGCTTGTAGGGCGTACGCACCATATGGACGAGGATCGGATCGTCAGGCGACCGCACGCTCCGGTAGCCGCCGATATCGACAGTCTGGTTGAGCCGGACGCTCGAATGATAGGAGCCGGGCGCATAGATCTCATGAACG
>Ga0187781_10000079_pt1 | contig 62276 bp, 46 predicted proteins | sample 0715_SJ02_MP02_2_FD_132447 | JGI IMG/M metagenome (GOLD analysis project Ga0187781, IMG submission 132447) | Tropical peat soil microbial communities from peatlands in Department of Meta, Colombia - 0715_SJ02_MP02_20_MG | ecosystem: Environmental > Terrestrial > Soil > Wetlands > Peat | place...
CACGGTGGTGCTCGTGCGCGGCATCCGCGAATCCGCCGAGACGAACAACGTGATGGTGTTGCTGAAAATCATCGCGCTGATGATCTTCATCGGGTTCGCGGCCCATTACATCCATCCCAAAAACTGGCACCCGTTTTCACCCAACGGCTGGCCGGGCATCCTCACCGGCGGCTCGATCGTATTTTTCACCTACATCGGATTCGATTCCGTTTCCACGGCGGCGGAAGAATGTCGCGACCCGCGGCGGGATTTGCCGATCGGAATCATCGCCACGCTCATCATCTGCACGCTTCTCTATATCGGCGTAGTGGTGGTGCTCACGGGGCTGGTCCCGTGGCAAACGCTGATGGACGATGCCGCCCCGCTCGTCAACACGCTCAAGCGCCTGCATTTCACGGGCGTGCGATTGATCGTTCTGCTCGGCGCGCTGATGGGCATGATTTCTTCGCTGCTCGTTTTCCAGCTCGGGCAGGCGCGCGTGTGGTTTGCCATGTCGCGCGATGGATTGCTGCCCGGCGTGTTCAGCCGCGTCCACAAAAATTACCGCACGCCGGATTTTTCCACGTGGGTGGCCGGCTTCGTCGTGGGGATTCCGGCCGGGCTGCTGGATATCGGCACGCTCGTGGATCTCTCCAACATCGGCACGCTTTTTGCTTTCGCGCTGGTTGCAGGAGGCGTCTTGATTCTTCGTTACAAGCAGCCGGACCGCCCCCGCGCCTTCCGCGCGCCCGGCGGGCCGCTCGCGCCCATCGTGACGATTCTCACTTGCCTGCTGCTCATGGCCGGCCTGCCGATCACCAATTGGATTCGGTTTTTTGTGTGGCTCATCATCGGGCTCGTTTTTTATTCGTTGTACGGACGCCGGCACAGCGGGCTGGCTGCGGAAACTTCCGCTAAGCGGCCGCAATGAGGGAATTGCGCTGATGCGTTTGCGGACTTGCGCGGGGCTTGTGCTCGCGATGCTATTCAGCCTGTTGCTCGCGCTGCCGCCGTCGTTCGGCTGGGGCGAGACGGCCGAACGCCTCATCACCAGCAAAGCGATCGAGACGCTGCCGGAGGAAATGCAGCCTTTCTTCGAGGCCAACCGACAATTCCTCGTCCGCCACGTCACCGATCCCGAGCAATCCGAAGCGAAAAATTCGGCCGAGCTGCACAACGGCTTCATTCAGCTCGACCACTACGGGCAATTCCCTTTCGCGGCGCTCCCTCGCGTTTACAACTCCGCGGTTTCGAAATACACGCGCAAAACGATTGATACCTACGGCCTGCTTCCCTGGCAGATCGGCACGTACAGCAAGAAGCTCACCGACGCATTCCGCGATCGCAACTGGGCCGATGTGAAACTCTCCGCTGCAATTCTTGCCCATTACGTCGCCGCCGCGCATGATCCCTTCAATACCACCATCAACAGCGACGGAAAACTTTCCGGCCAGCCCGGCGTCAGCCAGCGGTTTTCCACCGGCCTGGTGGACCGCTATCAGCTTTTCTTTTTCGTCAAGCCCAACGAGGCTGTCTTCACGCACGATCCCACCGACCACGCTTTCGAGATGACCCTCAGCGCCCACTCCTGGCTCGAAAATATTCTGCTGGCGGATTTGCGCGCCCACCAGGGAACCACGGGCTACAACGACGAATACTACGATCGGTTCTACGGCCAGGCCGGCGCGACGCTCGTCCGGCTGCTTTCCGACGCCTCCACCGACCTGGGTTCCTACTGGATGACCGCGTGGATCAACGCCGGGCGTCCACAGTTGCCCTCCCAATGATGCAATATGCCCACTGACTCGAAACCACAGGCCACGATTGTTGACGTTCTTCCCAAGGCCGAACTCCATTTGCATCTGGAAGGCTCGATCGGCCCGGCCACGGCTGTCGAGCTGGCCGCGCGGCACGGCGTTGCGCTCAAGCCCGAAGAAGTCGCCGCCCGCTACAACTACTCCGGCTTCACGGGCTTTCTCGAAACATTCAAATGGATCACGTCCTTCCTGCGTGAGCCTTCCGATTACGCGCTCATCACGCGCCACCTCTGCGAAAATCTTCTCCGTCAGAATGTCGTCTACGCCGAAGTGACCATTTCCGCCGGCGTCATGCTCCGCCGCACGCAAAGCGTCGAAGCTAACCTCACCGCCATCCAGGAAACCGCCACCAGCGTTCCCTTCAGCCGCCTGCGCATCGCGTGGCTTCTCGACGCGACCCGGCAATTCGGCGCGGAAGCCGCGAGCGAAGTCGCGCGCGTTGCCGGGAAACTTCAGCGGCTGGGCGTCGTCGGATTCGGCATGGGCGGCGACGAGCTCGCCGGCCCCACGGTGAATTTTCGCCCCGCATTTGATCTCGCCCGCAATGAAGGGCTCCGCGTGACTTGCCACGCCGGCGAGATCGGCGGGCCGGAATCCATTCGCGAAGCCATCGAGCTGCTCGGCGCCGAGCGCATCGGCCACGGCATCGCGGCAATGCACGATCCCGCGTTGATGGAATTCTTGGCGCTCCGGCGCGTCCCGCTTGAGAATTGCCTCACGAGCAATCTCGCCACGGGGGCTCTGGCGAAGCAGACCGGGAAAGCGCAGCCCGCGCTGGCGGATCATCCGCTGCCGAAATTTCTCAAGCAGGGACTTACCGTCACTCTCTCGAGCGATGATCCCGGAATGTTTCACACTGATTTGCTGCAAGAGTATTCGAAAGCCGCGTCGCTCGGCCTCGGGAGCCAGGACCTCGCGCACCTGGCCGAGCAAAGTTTCGGCGCCGCGTTTCTCCCGCCCATCGATAAGCGCCGCCTGCTCGAAGATTTTCGCGCCGCCGCCAAATCCCACGGCCTGCTCTAATCCCTCGGCCCGCGGTCTGAGCCCACGGCAACTGCCGTGGTCCCGGCTTTTGTAGCGCCGGCATCTTGCCGGCTCTTTGTCTTCGATGCTGCCCGCTCTTAAGATCGTCATTCTGAGCCCGCCTGCATTCCGCGGGGCCAAGAATCTCTCTTTGTGTTGGTTTATTCTCGTAGGGGCACGGCATGCCGTGCCCGCGGCTTTTAGGTGGGAGCCCCCGTATTCGTGCGGTTTTTGGGCGGGAGCCCCCCGAATTCATGTGGTTCTTAGGTGGGAGCCCCCGCATTTATGCGGGGGAGGAGCGCTTCAGCGCTCCGGAACACGATTCAGAATTGGAGGGCGCTTTAGCGCTGGGGGTTGAAAAATTTCTGCAGCCGGCCGTCCCCGGGGTTTCATTCTGTATTTTAGGGGGGCGGAGCCTTAGTTCACCCTGGGGGACGAAGGGCTCCGACATCTTCGCTCTGCCCCCTCAGGGGTTTTAACCCCTGAGGCCTTTCGCATTGATTCTGATTTGCCTGATGAGATACGCTCTCCGCGTCATGAAAGCCCACGTCTGGGTCATGCTGAAATCGACTGTCCTCGATCCTCAGGGCCAAACGATCGAGCGCGCCCTCTCCTCGCTCGGCTACTCGAGCGTCCGCGACGTCCGCCAGGGAAAATTTTTCGTCCTCGATCTCGATGGCCTCGACCGCGAACAAGCCAAGCTCCAGGTCGAGCGCATCGCCAAGGACGTCCTCACCAACCCCGTCATCGAAGAATTCCGCTTCGAAATCGTAGATTGAATGTCTTAGTCCGGGTTATCCCTGCCGATATGCTTGACGTAACGCGTAATTCTTGATACCCTGCGTATGTGATTGTCAGCTTCCGGGACAAACGGACCCGGGACTTTGCCGCCGGAACGCGGGTCAAGGCGTTCTCTGGATTTGAGGGGGCTGCTCGCATGAAGTTGGACCGACTGGAAGCGGCCACGTCCATAGGAGATCTAGCCGCGCTGCCAGGCAACCGTTTTGAAGCTCTTTTGGGCGACCGCAAAGGCCAGTACAGCATCCGCATCAACGACCAATGGCGGGTGTGCTTCGAATGGCCTGATCGATCGGCGGGGCCGACAAACGTGGAGATCGTTGATTATCACTAGGAGATGCATGATGACACCCGCGGCCATTCATCCGGGCGAGCACCTAGCCGAGGAACTCAAGGCGCTCAGTATGAGCGCTGCCGAATTGGCGCGAAAGATTGCCGTGCCGACCAATCGCGTGACGCAAATTTTGAACGGCACCCGGGCCATCACCGGCGACACGGCACTTCGCCTCGCACACTTTTTCGGCACCAGCGCCGAATTCTGGCTGAATCTACAGAGCCGGTACGAGCTCCGTCGCGCCCAGCAAAAAGCAGGCAAGACCATTGAGCTGCTCCCGAGGTTGAAACATGTCATAACCTCCGGGTCTAAGCGATTGCGCCGTGCAGCGGTGAACCCAACTCGCAGACATGCCACTCGATAAGTATCTGGCGCCAGACCCACGGGAGTAAACTCTCGGCATGATATTCACGAAGCGGCTGCGAGAGGGGGTGCGGCGCGGGGAGATTACTTGCAGCGTGCGGATTTGGACGCGGCCGCACGTGCGCGTCGGCGGGCGGTATCCGATGGAGGAGGGCGCGATTGTTGTGGACTCGATCGAGCCGATCGGCCTGCCGGATATCACTCCTGCGCTGGCGCGCGAATCGGGATTCCTCGGCGTTCTCGACTTGCTCAAGGTGGCCAAGCACGGCCGCGGCAACAATGTTTATTTGATTCGCTTTCACTACATACGCACCCGTTCCAAGCGCGCCCGCCGCTGAATGTAGCTCAGGTCTTCAGACCTGAGGGGTGTCTCCCGTGACCCGTTCCAGGCTACCTCCCCTCTTTGCTCCCTTCCCTCCGACAAGATCTCCACAGGTCTTGTCCCTTGCATTCCATGCTGAGCCGTGCAATGGTAATTGCGGAGGATTTTTGAATGATGCGTTGCGGTCGATTCGGGGGCGAGCAGCGCGACGCAATTCAAGCTGTCGCGGTCCAGCGGGGACCGCGTGGGGCGAAGAAAAATCTAATCGCAACAGTCGCCAATTCAAGATTCCGTCTAAACCCTTGCGAATCAAATAGATCACCCTTTTCTAACCGCAACAAAATCAGCCTTTCCAGATTTCCAGGAGCCCGCCAACGCGGAAGCCAGCATAGAAATCAGCCGTCGAATTTCGATTTTCGAGTTTCGATTTTCGAGCCGCAAGTGCCGAACCCCGGCTCGCGATGCGCGCTTTGTGCTAACCTGTTCCTGTTGAGTCTTGCCGGGCTTGCCGCGGCGGAAAGGACCGAACTCCTGTGTGCGGCATAGTCGGATACATCGGCCCGAAGCGCGTTGTCCCGCTGATTTTGGACGGGCTCAAGCGCCTGGAGTATCGCGGATATGATTCCGCCGGAATTGCTGTGGTGGGCACCAACGGCAAGATGGAAATCCGCCGCGCCTCGGGCAAGCTCCGCAATCTCGAGGAATCCATCCGCACCACGCCGCTCGAAGGCGTTTACGGCATCGGACACACGCGCTGGGCCACGCACGGGCGGCCCACCGAAGAGAACGCGCATCCGCATCGCGATTGCACCGGCGAAGTGGTGGTGGTGCACAACGGCATCATCGAAAATTATCTCGAGCTGAAGCACCAGCTCATCGAGGAAGGCCATAAGTTCCTCACCGAGACGGACACGGAAATCATCGCGCATTTGATCGAAAAATTCGCCCGGAGCGCGCCGCTCGAAGAGGCGGTGCTCAAGACGGTGAAGGTGCTGAGCGGAGCGTACGCGCTGGTGGCGGTCTCGACGCGCGATCCGAACAAAATCGTGGCCGCGCGGATGGGTCCGCCCGTGGTGGTGGGCCTCGGCCAGAATGAATTTTTTGTGGCGAGCGATATCCCCGCGATCCTGATGCACACGCGCGACGCCTTCTTCCTGGGCGACGGCGAAATCGCGATTCTCTCGCCGCAGGGTGTCCGCCTGATCGATTTCGAAAGCCGCAATCTCAAGCCGCCGGTGCAGCACATCACCTGGGACCCCATCATGGCGGAGAAGGGCGGCTTCAAGCATTTCATGCAGAAGGAAATTTTCGAGCAGCCTCGCGCGGTGCGCGACACGCTGCTCGGCCGCATTTCGCAGGAATCCGGAAAAGTGTTTCTCGACGAAATGGGGCTCAGCGAAGAGGAACTGCGGAATTTCCGCGAAGTAAAAATCATCGCCTGCGGAACGAGCTGGCACGCCGCGCTCGCCGGAAAATTCATGCTCGAGCGGCTGGCGCAGATTCCCGTGGAAGTGGACTACGGCAGCGAATTCCGCTATCGCGATCCGATCGTGGACAAAAACGCGCTCGTGATCGCCATCAGCCAATCCGGCGAGACGGCCGACACGCTGGCCGCCGAGCGCGAAGCGCGCCTCAAGGGCGCGAAAATTCTGGCCATCTGCAACGTGGTCGGCTCGATGCTCACCCGCGAAGCGAACGGCACGATTTACACGCACGCCGGCCCGGAAATCGGCGTCGCTTCCACGAAAGCGTTTACCGGCCAATTGACGGCGCTGATGCTCACGGCCCTCTACCTGGCGCAGGTGCGCGGCAAATTGACGCCGGCGCTGGCGAAGGCTCTGATGCAGGAGCTCACGCGCGTTCCGCACCGGATTGAATCGATCCTTCAGCGCGACGCGGAGCTCGAAGAGCTGGGGCGGCAATTTTTCCGCCACACCGATTTTCTCTATCTCGGCCGCGGCATCCACTATCCCATCGCGCTCGAAGGCGCGCTCAAGCTGAAAGAAATTTCCTACATTCATGCGGAAGGCTATCCCGCGGGCGAAATGAAGCACGGCCCGAACGCCCTGATCGACGAGAATCTGCCGGTGGTGGTGATCGCCACGCGCGACGAATCCGATCCCGCCTCGATGACCCGCTACGAAAAAACCGTCTCGAATTTGCAGGAAGTGAAAGCGCGCGACGGCATCGTGATTTCCGTGGTCACCGAAGGCGACCGCCTGGCGCGCGAGACTTCCGACCACGTGATCGAAATTCCCGCGGCGCCCGAGCTGCTGGCGCCGATTCTGGAAATTGTTCCGCTTCAGTTGCTCGCGTATCACATCGCCGTCCGCCGGGGCTGCGACGTCGATCAGCCGCGCAATCTCGCGAAGTCCGTCACCGTGGAATAAGATGCCCGCGACCATCGGAAATTCTGAAAGGAAAGGTTGACCTCCCGCCCGCGTTTCATTAATTTTTCAATCATGCGTCGCTCACTGGGGATTTCGCTCATTCTCGCGCTCGGGCTCGCCTCGTCATTCGCGCAATCGCTTCCGAAGCCGGCATCGGCAAAGCTCGCTGCCGTTTCCGCCACGGGCTCGAATCGCTTCTCCTCCGCGCAGGTGGCGCAAGCGACGGGACTGCATCCCGGCGACTTGATCACTCGCGACAGTCTTCAGGCCGCCGCGGATCGCCTGGCGCGACTGGGAACGTTTGCGAGCGTGAACTATCGCTTCACGAGCGAAGATTCCGGCGTGAAAGTGGAATACCAGGTGACCGATGGGCCGTCGCTTCCGGTGATCTTCGATAATTTCCCGCGCTTTTCGGATGAAGAGCTCGGCGCAGCGCTCAAGAGCAACGGAATCCTTTACGACGGCAGGGCGCCGGAGGCCGGCACGATTCTCGACGCTATTTCGGCCGCGCTGGAAAACCTTCTCAAAACCCGCGGAATCGATGCCAATGTCTCGCACGTCGTGACGTATTCACCCGAGAGCGGCGAGCGCGTCGTGCAGTTTGCATTGGCCGGCGCGCTCATGCGCGTCGAGGAAATTCAATTCTCCGACACGCTGGCCAACACCGATCCTGCAATCCGCACACGATTGTCCGATGTGGTTGGCAAGCCGTATTCCCGCAGCGCGCTCTTGACATTCGAATCCGAGCAGGTGCGGCCTGTGTATCTCGAGCACGCGCACCTCCGCGTGAAATTCGGCCCGCCTTCCATTTGCCTGACGGGCGACCCCACCAAACCGCAGCTCGAAAAAATCATCGTGGTGGCGCCGATCGATGCGGGCCCGGCCTACGCTTGGGGCGGAGTGGAATGGACAGGCAACACGGTCGTTCCGACAGCAGCCCTCGACCGACTGGTGGAATTCAAACGGGGCGAAACTGCCGACGGAATCCGGATCGCCGGGCTGTGGATTCACGCGCACGAGCTGTTCACCCGGCTCGGCTACCTGGACTCGACCGTCGCATTTGTGCCGCACTACGACGACGCGCACGCGCAGGTTTCCTACTCGGTCTCGATCACCGAGGGCGAGCAGTATCACATGGGGAAGCTCGTGCTGACGGGACTCTCCGTGGAAGGCGAGCGCAGAATCCGCAATGCCTGGAATATTCCGCGCGGCGCGATTTTCAGCAAGAGCGTGTACGAACATTTTCTTCAGGAGGGAATCCAGCAGGCGCTGAACGGACTTCCGGCGCATTACGAAAAAATCGGGCCGTTCCTGCAAAAGGATCCGAAGACGGCGGTGGTGGACGTGCTGCTCGATTTTCAATAGGTGAAACGGGGCTAAACTCGAAACCGATGCTCGAAAAGATCCAAACTCCGGACTGGATGGCGACGGAGACAGAAAAAGCCGGCGCGCTTGCCAAGCAGCAGCGCGTGCTCGATTCGATCCGGCCGCTCGATTCGCTGCTGATTGCGTTTTCGGGGGGCGCGGATTCCGCCTACTTGGCCTGGGCCGCGCACAATGCGATCGGCAATCGCGCGCTGGCAGTGACGGCGCTTTCGCCGAGCTTCTCGCGACACGATCGCGAGCACGCGGAAGCCTGCGTCCGCGCGATGAAGTTTCCGCACGAATTCATCGAGACGCGTGAATTCGAAAATCCGCTCTACGTGGCGAACCAGGCCGACCGCTGCTACCACTGCAAGCACGAGCTCTTCGAGCGCATGGAAGCGCTCGCGCGCGAAAGAAATTTTCACGCGATCGCTTACGGCATCAACGCGGACGATACAGGCGATTTCCGGCCGGGCCATCGCGCGGCAACTGAACATCACATCCTGGCTCCGCTTCTCGATGCCGGCCTGAAGAAGGCGGAAATCCGGCTGCTTTCACGCATCGCCGGCCTGCCCACGTGGGACCGCCCCGCTTCCCCCTGCCTTTCGTCAAGAGTTCCCTATGGGACTTCGGTCACACCCGAGCTTATGGAAAAAATCGAGCGCGCCGAGGCCGCAGTGCGGAAGCTTGGCTTCCGCCAATTCCGTGTTCGCGCGCACGGAGAGCTCGCGCGCATCGAACTCGCTCCCGACGAGCTTCCACGCGGCTTGCAGATGGACCTTGCCCAGCGCCTGGCGGCCAGCTTCAAAGAATTGGGCTTCCAATCCGTCGCTTTAGATCCCGAAGGCTACCGCCAAGGCTCGCTGAATTCTCTCTTGAAGACGACCTGACATGCGCCGCGCATCCAAACGCTTTCCATTCCCGCTAGAATTCGGGGAACTTCCGAGTGCCCGCTTTCGTATATTCGTGATAGGAAGGCGGCCGCCGAAGAATCCGGCCTCCTTCACAGAATCAGGATGGCACGGAAATTGAAACTCGTTTTCCAGGCCGCACTCGCTCTTGCGATTGTGACCGCGGGGCTCGCGGGCTGCTCGCGACATGGCGGCGTCGTGGGCTCGACGGACCGAAAATTCGCGGTCGATGGGCCGGTGCGCCTTGAAATCGCGAACGGGTCGGGCGATACGCGGGTGACGGCCGGGCCGCCCGGGGAAGTTCGCATCCACGCCGTATTCCACGTTCATTCGTGGCCCTGGCGGACCGCGCAAAGCCGGCTCCAGGATTTCACCAGCAACCCGCCGATGTCTCAGCAGGGCAACTTGATCCGCGTGGGCGGCTACGGACCGGCGACGAGCAATGCGCAAGTCGATTACGCGATTGTCGCTCCCGCGGAAACGCAAGTTCGCGCCAGCACGGGTTCGGGGAGCATTGAAGTGGTCGGAATTCGCGGGCCGGCGAATTTCCTCACAGGCTCCGGCGCGATCTCCGCCACCAACGTCACCGGCGACGTGCAAGCTTCCACGGGAAGCGGGGCGGTGCAACTGGCTGGCATCCAGGGGCAGGCGCAAGCGTCCACGGGATCGGGTGCAATCAGCGCCGCGGAGGTCCACGGCGACATTCGGGCCAGCACCGGCTCGGGCGCAATTCGGATTGCCGGGCCGGGCAATGCAGTGGTGTTGGCAACGGGCAGCGGAGACGTCAACATCGCCGGCGCGGCATCGGATTTGCGCGTGCGCACGGGTTCCGGAAATATCACCGTGAACGGTGATCCGCTCGCGACGACTTATTGGGATTTCCGGGCGGCTTCCGGCAACGTGACTCTGCAAGTTTCGCCGACCGCGAGTTTCCGGCTGTACGCGCGCAGCAAATCCGGCGATATCGACGCGGCGCTTCCCATCATGATGGAAGGAACTACGGGAAAGCACGAGTTGCGCGCGCGGATTGGCGACGGCAAAGCGCGTGTCGAGGTGGAAACCACCTCCGGCAGAATCGCGCTTCGTTAACGCGAACGACCACGGCAGAATCGCGGACCCAAGGGAACGGCCTTCCGGGTTTTCAAAGCGCGGCCGGGGAAGGCCGCTTCGAAGAGCGATTTGCAGCCTCGCGTGCCGCGATGATTGTGTTCACGTGAATGCGAATCGTATCCTCTACGCGCCGCGCGTAGCCGCCGGCGAGCGTGATCGCCACAGGAACCTGATGGCGGCGGGCGTAATCGAACACGAGTCGATCGCGCCGGGCCAGCCCTTCCATCGTCAGCCAGAGCCCGCCCAATTGGTCCTCGATGTAAGGATCCGCACCACCCACGTAAAAAAGAATTTGCGGCGAGCAATCGTCGAAGGCGCGGTGGAGGTGCCTTTCCAAAATCGCGAGGTAGTCATCGTCGCCGATTCCATCCGGAAGGTCGATATCGATCGTGGATGGCGGCTTCGGAAACGGATAGTTGTTTTCTTGATGGATCGAGAGCGTGAAGACATCGGGATCGCTCGCGAAAATTGCGGCTGTGCCGTTCCCCTGGTGAACATCCGTATCGACCACCATGGCCGTTTTGACGGCGCCGTCGGATTGCAGCCGGCGAATGGCGATGGCCACATCGTGAAGAACGCAAAATCCTTCGCCGTGGTCCGGATAGGCGTGATGAAATCCTCCGCCGATATTGGCCGACCAGCCGTCGGCGAGCGCGAGACGTCCCGCCAGGATGGAGCCGCCGGCCGCCAGCCAGCAGGCATCGATCAGTTCCCGCGAGTAAGGAATTTCGAGGCGCAGAATTTCCTCGTGGCTCAGAGTGCCGGTCTTCAGCTTGTGGACATACTCGCTGGTGTGAACGCGCAGCACATCCGCGTCGCTCGCGGGCTCGGGAGCGAGAACATCTTCGGCGGCAGCCAGACCGTCGCTCAGAAGTTGCGCATGGACGAGGCGGAATTTCTGCGAAGGAAAAACGTGCGGGCCCAGATTCAAATCGTAGCGGTCGTCATAGACCAGCTTGAAGGGGAGCATTGCCCCACGAGCCTAGCGCGAACCATTTTCGAACGCAAACGAACGCGAGGCAATACTTGCGAACGGGGCGGCGGTGATTCTGGGTGCTTGCAAATGGGAGATTGTGCTAGCCTATCGTCCGTGCGACGCACCCAGGCCATCCTCGTGATTGCGGCATTGCTTGCGACTCCGCTCGCGTTGCTGGCCCGCGGTCTGGCAGGAGACACCGAGGAATGCGGCCGCTACTGCTGCTTTCCACATGCACATCATTCTTCGCATTCGCGGCAAGCCCCAGCGGATGCGGATGAGCGTGGCATTTCGTGCCACCATGAGGCAAATTCGAAGAGTTGCCTCTGCCTGATGCGGTCCGGCCAAACGCAGATGGATTTCGGATTTCTCGCTCCTTTGCCCCCGACGCACGCTTCCGATCTGGCGCGAATCGCGGGGCCTGCTTCCTCGCGCGCGCAATTCACCGAGCGCGCTGACAGTTCCCTTCCCGGTTTTCTCGCGGCACCCTTCGAACCTCCGCGCAGCTAGCCACGGTTCCCACGCAGCACAAAATCTGAATCTCGGCGGAGAGTGGCTATGCGAAAGTGCGTGTTTTTTCTGCTCGTTTTGTACTTCGTCTTCGGCTCGCTCGCGCGAGCGACTATTTTCGGAACCATTCGCGGCATCGTTCACGACCCGCAGCACCGGCCGGTGGCCGACGCTTCGGTAACCCTCAAGTCCGCAACGTCGGACTGGACCCGTACGGCGCCGACGGATCAGGACGGCTCGTTTGTTTTCACCACGGTGCCGGTGGGCGATTACATCGTGACAGTCACGAAAAGCGGCTTTGCCGAGATACAAGAGAATGCCACGGTGCTTTCCGATACTTCGCCGGTGCTTCATTTCCAATTGAAGCTGGCGCCGGTGAAAGAGACGGCGACCGTATTCGGAGAGGCACAAGAAGAGGTAGCGACGGTTGACACGGTGACCCCTACGACTCTTATCGCGCGCGAGGACATCGCCGAAACCCCGGGCGCCGACCGCACCAACGCACTGCAAATGATCACGGACTATGTGCCGGCGGCTTACGTAACCCACGACATGCTGCACATGCGCGGGGGCCACCAGGTCGAATGGCAAATTGATGGCGTGCCGATACCCAATACGAACATCGCCACAAATCTCGGACCGCAGATCGATCCCAAGGACATCGACTACCTCGAAATCCAGCGGGGAAGCTACGACGCGACCTATGGCGACCGCACCTACGGAATTTTCGATATCGTGCCGCGGACGGGATTTGAGCGCAATCAAGAATGCGATCTCGTCACAAGCTTCGGGAATTGGTATCTAACGAATGACCAGATCAGTTGCGGGGGCCACACGCAGCGATTTGCCTACTTTGCCAGCTTGAACGGAAATCGCAGCGATTACGGACTGCAAACGCCCATTGGCCGGGTGGTCAACGACGCGGAAAACGGTTATGGAGGATTCGCCTCATTCATTTTCAATCCGAATTCGAAGAATCAATATCGCGTCGTCACTTCCCTGCGGACCGACTACTATCAAATACCCATCGATCCCGATCCGAATTCCGTCGGCAACCAGATCCTGATAACGTCCGGGTTGGTTCCGAGCAACGGCCTGCACGACGGCGAACATGAAACCGACGGCTATGTCGCATTTTCCTGGATTCACACCTTTAGTCCAAACTTGGTGCTGACTGTTTCTCCTTTCTACCACTACAGCAAGGCCAGCTACGACGCGTCGCCGAACGACGTGCCCGTGATTACGAATGTCCGCCAGGCTTCCAACTATGTCGGCGCTCAATCCGACTTGACTTGGACCATCTGGAAAAACGACATCCGGATCGGCCTGTACGGATTCGCTCAGAACCAGAACAATTATTTCGATAATTTCACCGTCGTTGATTGCGTTCCCCCCTCCTGCGTGAATGCCGGGCCATCAAGAGGCACCATCACCGGTGGGCTGATCGATGCTTATTTCAACGACAAATTTAAGGTCACTTCCTGGCTGACTTTGATCGCCGGCTTTCGTCAATCGCATTTCTACTCGCCGTCCTTTACGTCGAATGGTGTGACGCAACCGGAGATCGTCGAAAATGCGTCCGACCCTCGCGCAGGCGTGGCCGTCAAAATCCCCCGCTTGAATTGGGTCTTTCGCGGGTTCTACGGCTACTACTATCAGGCGCCGCCGCTCCTGACGGCCACAGGCGCACTGGTTGGCTTTGCCGGGAGCCAAAACTTCGCGTTTGCCCCGCTGCATGGGGAGCGCGATATCGAGTACCAGATCGGCGTGGAGATTCCCTTCCGCGGCTGGGCGCTTTCCGCGGACACATTTGAAACGAGAGCGGAGAACTGGCTGGACCACAACAATATCGGAGAATCGAATCTTTTCTGGCCGATCACTTGGCAGGCAGCCTTGATTCAAACCTGGGAGCTCACGCTGCGGTCTCCGCGCGTGTGGAAGCGCGGCCAGTTTCACCTTGCCTACGCAAATCAAATCGCGCAGGCGACTTCGCCAATCACCGGAGGCTTAATCTGTCCCCCTGCGATGCCGTTGTGCCCGCAGTATCCGCCGCCGGGATATGCACCTGTGGACCACGATCAGAGGGACACGCTGAGCCTGGGATTCAACGCCGCACTTCCGTGGCAGTCGTACGCTTCAACGAACGTGTACTACGGCTCGGGCTTCACGAACGGATTATTCGGGAGCCCGCTCTCGCAGTATCCAACGCCCTACCTTCCCGGTCATACGACGTTTGATCTTTCGGTTGGGAAAAGCTTCCTCGAGAAATTCGCCGTTTCCGTCACGGCGATAAACGTCGCCAACCGGCGGGTGCAACTGGATAACAGCCTGACGTTTGGAGGATTCCATTTCAACGATCCGCGCCAAATCTATGCGGAGTTCCGGTATCGCTTCCATTTTTAGGGGCTAGCTGGGAGGAGAGCACGGAACTCGGCAATCGAAACCGCTAATTTTCGCGTTCGAGGATGAAATCGGGGACGGCAAGCAGCGCGCGGCGGTATTCGGTGTCGGGAAGTTCGCTGAGTGCGGACTTCGCGCGCACCACATAATCACGGGCGAGCGCGGCGGCGCGATCGAGCGCGCCCGTTTCGCGGACCAGCTTCGTAATCTCCGCCGGGCGGACGCTCGCAAAATCGCGCTCCTCCAAAACTTTCGCCACCAGACGCCGCGCGTTCGCGCCGTTCCCGTCGCGGCCATCGCCATCGGCGCGCGCTGCGGCCGGCGATTGAAGCGCAAAAATCAGCGGCAGCGTAACCTTGCCTTCCTTCAAATCGCTCAGCACCGGCTTGCCGAGTTTTTCCGGCGAAGCGGTGAAATCGAGCAAATCATCGACCAGCTGAAACGCGAGGCCCGCATTGCGGCCATATTCGGCGAGAGCTTCTTCGACCCGCTCCGGCTGCCGCCCGAGGACCGCGCCCAGGCGCGCGCAGCCGCTGAAGAGGCACGCGGTCTTGCGGTAAGCGAGATCCGATGCTTCCGCTTCGGTGAGATCGATGCGTCCGAGGCGCGTGAGCTGGAGGAGTTCGCCTTCCACCATGTTTTGCGTGAGGCCGATCAGAATATCGAGGATGGCGAAATTGCGTTCGCGCACGGCCATCTCAAACGACTGCATGTAGAGCCAGTCGCCGGCGAGGACGCTCATGTGATTTCCCCAGCGGGCGTTGGCGCTGGGCCGGCCGCGCCGGGTGTTCGCGCCGTCAATCACGTCGTCGTGGATCAGCGTGGCGCTGTGAATCAACTCGACCACGGCGCCCAGGCGAATCGCGCTCGAACCGCGGTAGCCGCACGCGCCAGCCGAAAGAAGCAGCAGCGCGGGCCGCAATCGCTTGCCGCCACCTTCGCGCAAGTAGCCGGCGATCCGGGAAACCGGTTCAATTGCGGAGGTGCCCTGCGCGGCGATTTCCTGCTCGACGAGCGCGAGATCCTCGCGCACGAGTTCAAAGATTCCGCGAGCTGCCTGGACCGCAAAGCTCATTCGAGCGAATCACCCTGGCTGCGCCGAAGCATCCCGGGCGCCGAGCCGGAAAAAGCGCCTAAAATTCGCTGCAGTGGTGGCGGCAATCTCTTCTGCGGGTAAGTCTCTCACATTCGCCAAGGCTTGCGCTACCTCGACGACGAAGGCCGGCTCGTTGCGCTTGCCGCGGCGCCCCTGCGGCGGAAGAAACGGCGAGTCGGTTTCCGTGAGCAAGCGATCGAGCGGAATTTCGCGCGCCACATCGCGCAGGTGCTGCATCTTCGGGTAGGTCACGTTGCCGGCGAAGGAGACCAGGAATCCCATGTCGAGGCCGCGGCGCGCGTCTTCGGCCGCGCCGGTGAAACAGTGAAAAATTCCGCCGAGGCCGCTCGAGCGCCAGTCTTGCTCGAGCATCGCGAAGCAATCCGGCCACGCATCGCGGCAGTGAATCACGATGGGCAGCTTCGCGGCGCGCGCCTGGTGGAGCTGGCGGCGGAAGACTTGCTGCTGCACGTCGCGCGGCGAGTGATCGTAGAAATAATCGAGGCCGATTTCGCCCCAGGCGATCACGCGGGAATGGCGCGCAAGCTCATCGAGGCGAGCGAAATGTTCGTCGGTGGCAAGCTTCGCTTCGTGTGGGTGGACGCCGACGGTTGCGTAGATCCAGTTGTGCTGTTCGGCAAACGGGATCGCGGCGTTCAAGCGGTCGGGACCGGTGCCGCTGCCGATGGCCAAAAGCAATTCGACGCCCGCAGCGCGGGCGCGCGCGAGCATGGCGTCGCGGTCCGCGTCAAATTGCGGAAATTCGAGATGCGCGTGTGAGTCGATGATGTGCATGGAATTCAATGTAGCTCAGGTCTTCAGACCTGAGGATCTCCTTAGCACCCGCGAAGAAACCCTCACCTCTGAAGAGGTGAGCTACATTGGGTGTCATTTGAGTTTTGCTCCCGGCGGAACATCTTCGGTGAATGTGGCCAGCACCGGCCGGCCCTCGGGGCCGACCGAAGCGGCGACGATCATGCCGTTGGATTCGAGGCCGCGCATTTTTCGAGGCGCGAGATTCACAACGACGACGACTTTCCGGCCGATGAGAGATTCGGGCGCGTAATATTGCGCGATTCCGGCAAGCACCTGGCGGACTTCGTCGCCGATATCCACGAGGACTTTCAGCAGCTTGTCTGCGCCCGGAATGCGTTCGGCGGATTTCACGATGCCGACGCGCATTTCGACTTTGGCGAAGTCGTCGATCGAAATTTTGGAGTCAGTGGCGGGAGCGCCGTGACCCGTGACTTGTGATTCCTGACTCGTGGCCGGCGCGGGGGCGCTGGGGTTACGAATCTCTTCTTCCATTTGTGCGATCCTTTCCGATGCTTCTTCTTTGTCGACTCGCGGGAAAACCGCTTCGGGCTTCCGAATGTGGATTCCGGGTAGCAGGGCGCCCCACTCAAGCTTGTCGATCCGCTGGTCGCCGACTCTTCCAGGAAGTCCGAGCTGCTCCCAGATTTTCTGAGTGGCCTCGGGTATCACGGAATGCGCGTACACTGTGGCGACACGCAGCTCTTCTGCAGCCAACCGTAAGACTGACTCGAGGAGCTTTGCGTTTTCAGCATTCTCTGCGAGCTTCCAGGGTGCTTGAAGTGTGACGAACCGATTGGCTTCAGCAACGATTCGCCAAATTGCCTGAATCGCCTCGGAGAACTGAAAGCCATTAAGTAGTGCGATTATTTCTTCGTGTCGACGGTCGCGGAGCTGCCGTGCTTCGGGATGTACGAGCAATTCAGGGTGAGGCAGGATCTCATGGAATGGGGGAATCCGGCCGCTGCAATACTTCTCGATCATGGTTAGAACGCGGCTGGCGAGATTGCCCAGGCCATTGGCGAGGTCGGCGTTGTAGCGCGTGAGGAGGGCGTCGCGGGAGAAATTGCCATCGTGCCCGAAGACGGTTTCGCGCAGGAGGTAATAACGCAGCGCGTCGTTGCCGAGCACTTTCACGATTGGCTCGGCGTAGGCCACGTTGCCTTTCGATTTGCTCATTTTCTCCTGCTCGAAGAGCAGCCAGCCGTGCGCGACGATTTGCTTCGGCAGCGGCAACCCCGCCGCCATCAAGAATGCGGGCCAGTACACGGCGTGGAAGCGAATGATCTCCTTGCCCATGGCGTGGATATCGGCGGGCCAGAATTTCTGGAATTCTGGATTCGCTTCCCCGCCATGACCTTCACCGAATCCGATTGCCGTGATGTAGCTCGTAAGGGCGTCGTACCAGACATAGAAAACGTGCTCGGGATCGTCGGGCCAGGGGATGCCCCACTTGATGGATTTGCGACTGATGGAGATATCGCGCAGGCCTGCTTCGACAAAGCTCTTCACTTCGTTGAAGCGAAAATCCGGAAACACGAACTCCGGATACTTCCTGTAGTGCTCCAGCAGTTGACCTTGGTAGGCGGAGAGCCGGAAGAAATAATTTTCTTCGGAGACGAGTTCGGCAGGGCGGCCGCAGGTGGGACAGTCAGCAGGCTCGGGCGTGTCGCTCACGTAGGCATTGTCGTAGATGCAGTAGCGGCCTTCGTATTTCGCCTTATAAATCGCTTTCTTGGAGGGTTCACGGCTTCGGTCGCGCTCGAGCGTGCGCCGGACCAGAGTCTGGACCGCGCGAACATGCCGAAGTTCAGTGGTGCGGATGAAATGCTGCGGAGGAAAGTGAATGCCGAGCAGGTCCCAAAGATCGCGAAAGATTTTTTGGTTGCGGTCTACGAGTTCGGCGGGGCTGACGCCGAGTTTTTCGGCGGCGCGTTCGATATTGACGCCGTGCTCGTCCGTGCCGGTGACAAACGCCACATCGTATCCGCACATGCGCTTATAGCGAGCGATGACATCGCACACGATTGTGGTGTAGGCGGAGCCGACGTGCGGCCGCGAATTCGCGTAGTAGATCGGCGTCGTTAAATAGAATTTAGGGTTGGTCACGCGCGAAACCTTGGAACCACAGACCCCTCGGGACACCTCGGGGCAAGTGAACACAGATGAACACTGATGAAGATGAATCCGGAATCAAAACACGCCCCCAGCGGCTGAAGCCGCGGAAACGACTCGCCGGGTACGGCACGGCTAAAGCCGTGCCCTGACGGAAAGCTTGCCAAGCAGGTAAAAGGCCGCGCCATCATTTCGAGGATTCCTTTTGCTTTTGGAATTCGAAGGAGGCGGCGGCGATCACTTGCTTGAGCGGAATGCCGCGTTCGGCGGCGATGCGCTGGCAATCGTCGTATTCGGGAGTGGCATTCAGGATCGTGCCGTTCATGCGCGAGATTTTCACGCGCACTTCGCCGAACGGCGTGGCGACGGGAACCAGTTCGCGGTCGAGCGTCTTGCGGCGCACTTCGTAGGTGCGCACGCCGAGTGTGGTCGTTTCGCGGAAAATGAGATCGATGAGTCGCGCGAGATTTTCACGTTCGCTCAGCAGGGTAACAAGCAGTCCCGGGCGATTTTTCTTCATTTGCACGGGCGTGGAAAAAACATCAAGCGCACCGGCCGCCAGAGCCTTTTCCGCGAAATAGCCATAGATCTGCGGGCTCATGTCGTCGAGGTTGGTTTCGATCACGGTGATGGGAGCGTCCCAGTGCTCGCCAGGCTCGCTGATTTCGCTTGTGCCGACGAGCAGGCGCAGCACGTTGGGCTTTTCGGCGAAGTCGGCGGATCCTGTGCCATAGCCGATGGCGCGGAGATTCATCCGCGGTATTTCGGCGAAACTTTTGGCCAGCGTGGTGGCGATGGCTGCGCCGGTGGGAGTCACAATCTCGCGTGCGATTCCGCTGGAATGTAGCGGCGCGCCGCGAAGCAACTCGACTGTAGCCGGCGCTGGAACGGGCAGCAGGCCATGAGCCGTCATGACCTGGCCCGCACCAACGTCAAAGCTTGAGCATGCAAATTCATCAATGCCCAGCAGCTCGAAACCGATTGAAGCGCCCACGATATCCAGGATCGAGTCCATGGCGCCGACTTCGTGGAAATGAACTTGTTCGACCGGGATTTGATGGACTTTGGCCTCGGCTTCCGCAATGCGCGTAAAGATTTTAGCGGCGCGCTCGGCCGCGCGGGGAGCAAGACCCGCATTCTCGATCCGCTTTAGAATCTCAGGAAGGCCGCGATGATGGTGGGTCTCCTGAGTCTCGATTTTCACCTGGGTGGCGAAAATTCCCTGGCGCTTCACCTTGGCGGCAGAGATTTGCCAGCCCTCGAGGCCCAGTTTGCGCAGCTCGGCTTCGATTTTCGGGAGAGCGGCCCCGGCATCGACCAGCGCTCCAAGCACCATATCGCCGCTGATGCCGGAGAAGCAGTCGAAATAGGCGATCCCTTTGGTCTTCATAGGTTTAGAATCCATGCCTGCCGTCGAGGGAGCGACAGGCGATACTAGTCTGGGGATTGGAAGCTGTCAAACGGGGCCGACAGGGGGCCCCTGTTTTGTGTCGATTAGAAATTTCTAGTTGATTGGAATTGAAGGAGTTACGACGAATTCTAATCGCGGAAGAGCCGATTAGAACTGCGCGGATGGAACTATTCGGGACTCTGGGGGGCCATACCGGCTTGTGCGCAATCTTCACAAGCCATTATACCACATGTTTCATAGAATGTCAATAGAATAACTCCATTGTTAACAACAGCTTCCCACGGGCCCGGTGGCCTGCGCTATAATCCCCAATTCTTTTCCAGGCTCGGAGGCAAATGTACAAGACGATTGAGGAGCGGTTTCGCAAAGCGCTGCGGAGCCATATCCATGAGCGCTACAGCACTGATGTGCCGGTAGTTACGGAGCGCCCACCCAAACTTTCGATGGGGGAAATCGCTTCGCCGGTGTGTTTTGAGCTGGCCAAGCGCGTGAAAAAGGCCCCGCGGGCGCTGACGCAGGAGATCGCCAATTCGCTGAAGCCGATCGAAGGAGTGGAGCGGGTGGAAGTGGCCGGCGGCGGGTACCTGAACGCGTACATCGACCGGGCGGCATTTTTCAGGAAAACGCTCGATGAAGCGACCGCAGGAGCCGGGGCAACACCGGCCAGCGGAGCGAAAGTGGTGGTCGAGCACACGGCCATCAACCCGAACAAGGCGGCGCATATCGGGCATCTGCGGAATGCGGTGCTGGGGGATACGTTCGTGCGACTGCTGCGGCATGCGGGTCGAAACGTCGAGATTCAAAACTACATCGACAATACCGGCGTGCAAGTGGCGGACGTGGTTCTGGGATTTTTGCAGCTCGGGAAAAAGTCGGTGGAGGAAGTACGGGCGCTCGCGGCGGCGCCGCGATTCGATTATCTGTGCTGGGATCTCTACACGCGCGTGACGCAATTCCTCGCCGAAGACAAAACGCGGCTCGAGCTGCGCGGGCGGACGCTGAAGGAAATTGAAGAGGGTCACGGCGAAGCGGCGAAAATGGCGGAGGTGATCTCGACGGCGATTGTCCGATGCCATCTGCGGACGCTCGACCGGCTGGGCATCGACTACGATTTGCTTTCCCGCGAGAGCGAAATTCTGCACCTGAAATTCTGGGATGCAGCATTCGAGATGCTGAAGCAGCGCGGCGCAATTCAATTTGCCACGACGGGGAAAAATGCCGGCTGCTGGGTGATGCAGCGGCCATCGGCAGAAAAAAACGAGGCGGATGCCTCAGGGGCTAAAGCCCCTCAAGGTAAAGCAGTGCAAGCATCGGACCTGAAGGTCCGACCCCCTAAAGGTGAGGCCCCTGCTGAAGCTGCGGAGGAGGAGGAAGACGAGCCGACGGAAGAAGCGGAAGCGAAAATTATTGTGCGGTCGAACGGGACAGTCACATATGTCGGGAAAGACATCGCGCATCACCTGTGGAAATTCGGGCTGCTCGACCGCGATTTTCATTACCGGCGGTTTCACACGCATCCGGATGGGCACGTCGCGTGGGTGACCACGAGCGACCCAAGCGAGCCGGGAGCGCCGGCGTTTGGGCATGCCAAGGAAGTATTCAACGTGATCGATTCGCGGCAGGCGTATCCGCAGCAGGTGGTGGCGGCGGGGCTGCACGCGCTGGGGTACACGGACGAAGCGGACCACTTGAAGCATTTCGCATACAACGTGGTGGCGCTCACGCCGCGTTGCGCGCGGGAAATGGGCTACGAGATTCCGGAAGAGGATGCGAAGAAGCCGTACGTGGAAGTGAGCGGGCGGAAGGGACAGGGAGTAAAGGCCGATCATTTGATCGACCAGCTCGAAGCGAGCGCGCGGGCGGAAGTGGATGCGCGGCATGCGGAAGAGCCGGAAGCAGAGCGCGCGGCGATCGGACATGCGGTGGCTATCGGCGCGCTGCGATATTTTTTGCTGCGGTTCACGCGCTCGACCGTGATTGCGTTCGATTTCAAGGATGCGTTGAGCTTCGAGGGCGAGACAGGGCCGTACGTGCAGTACGCAGTGGTGCGGATCAATGGGATTGGGCGCAAATGGAATGCGCTCGATGAAAACGTCCGGAAGAGCGACACGGAGAATTACGCGCGGATGGAGCGCGGCACGTTCGACCCGGGGCGATTTCTGACGGGGACGAGCGGCGATGATTTGTGGGAGCTGCTGCTATTGACCGGATCGCTCGATGGGCGCGTGGATGCGGCGATTGCGGCGCAGGAGCCGGCGTTTGTGGCGCGGTTTGCATTTGAGCTGGCGCAGCAATTCAACAATTTTTATCACAAGCATCCGATCCTCACAGAGGAGGACGCGGAGAAGCGGGCGTTTTTGTTGAGGTTGACGGCATTGGTGCACGGCCAGCTTGTGGCCGCGCTCGGGCTGATGGGGATTGCGGCGCCGGAGAAGATGTAGGGGGGACGAGGGATGAGGGTGTGGAGGGGGCGATAGGTTGAAGCGATTTCAAATCTGAAATTTGAAATCGCAAAGAAGGCGAGAAGCGAAGGCGGGTGGGGGAGTTAGTGCGAGTGTCCCGCTTGGTAGGGTCGTCTTTGCATTGAAAACAAAGCGGGAGCAAGCTCCCGCACTCCAAAAGTCTCGGCGGCAGAGCGAGCAAGTGAAGGCAGCATCCCTGAAATTGGCGGCGCGGGCACGGCGTGCCGTGCCCCTACGAGCAAGAGTCCTTGGCATCAGTGGAGTACGAGGGTGGAAGTGCCGGCAATCAGCCAGAGTTGAGCGGAAGAGGACAGGCCGGGAGGCCTGTCCTACTTAGAGATTCATGGCGAAGTCGATGATGGAGCGGATGGCGACGCCGGTGGGGCCTTTGGCGAGCCAGGGCTTGCCGTCGTCGACCCAGCAGGTGGCGGCAATATCGAGGTGGATCCACGGCGTATCTTCGGCGAATTCCTTGATGAACCACGCGGCGGTGATGGCGCCGCCGCCTTTGCCGGTGCCGGTGTTGCGGATGTCGGCGATATTGCTTTTGATGAGCTCCTCGTACTCGTCGTCAATCGGCATGGGCCACATTTTTTCTCCCACGGCTTTCGCGCTGTTGAGAAACTGGTCGAGATATTCCCTCGGCGTGCCGAATGCGCCGACGTTGACGCTGCCGAGAGCGACCTGAATCGCGCCCGTGAGAGTGGCGGCGTCGATCAGATGCGTGCAGCCGAGCTTGCGGGCGTAGGTGACCGCATCGGCGAGGATGAGGCGGCCTTCGGCGTCGGTGTTGATCACTTCGATTGTTTTTCCTGACATGGCCACTTGCACATCACCGGGCTTTTGCGCGCGCCCGCCGGGCATGTTTTCTGTTGCGGGAATGACGGCGATAACGGGAACCGCAGGTTTCAGATAGGCAAGGGCGCGCATGGCGCCGAGCATCGTGGCGCCGCCGCCCATGTCGTATTTCATTTTTTCCATGTTGTCCGCGGGCTTGATGGAGATGCCGCCGGTGTCGAAGGTGACGGCTTTGCCGACGAGTCCGAGCACCGGCGCATCCGCGCGCGGCTTTTCCGGCGTGTAGCGCACGACGATCACGCGCGGAGGCTGGGCGCTGCCTTGCGCGACACCGATCAGCGCGCCCATTTTGAGCTCGGCAATTTTGCGCTCTTCCAGAATTTCGATTCCGAGGCCGACTTCCTTGGCCATAGCTTCGGCGCGAGAGGCGAGCATGCGGGGAGTGAGGCGGTTGGAAGGCTCGTTGATCAAGTCGCGCGCGAAATTCTGGGAGTCGCCGATTACGCGGCCCTGCTCGACGGCAGCGTCCAGGTTGGCGGCGGCTCCGGCGTCGAAACCGGTGAGCGAGACGGACTGAATCTCGCGGTTATTTTTTTTCTCGCTGCGGTATTTGTCGGTTTCGAGGTCGGCAACCACGAGCCCTTCGACCACTGCTTGCGCGGCATCGGTGCCGCGCTGCCCTTCACGCGCGAGGAACGCGAATTTCTTGACGCCGCGGGATTTTAAGTACCGCAACGCCGTGCCGGCGATCTTGCGCAGGTCGGAGACAGCAAATTTTTCCGGCTTCCCCGCCCCGATCAGGAGGAGCCGCTTGGCGTCGAGGCCCTCGGGAAAATGGACAAGCACCGTCTCGAGAGTTTTCGCCGTGAGTTCGCCGCCGGCCGCGAGAGCTGCGAGGCGGTCTTCCATCGCGCCGTTGATATCGGCGAGAACGCCCTCGATCTTGGAGTCCTTGTCAAAAACGTAAGTGACGAGCGCTTCGGTCTGAATCGAAGAGTACGGCTGGGGTTCCAATTGGATCTGCATGTCTCCCTTTCACTTTCATCGCCGGCGATGGCGGTAGATCGCTTCGCTGGCTTCGCGCTTGGCTTCTCTTTGCCGCTCGGCTTCGCGGCGGTCGTGGAATTTCTTGCCCCGGGCAATAGCCAGCTCGCACTTCGCGCGGGCGTCGCGGAAGTAGATCTTCAAGGGCACGAGCGTCATGCCCTTCTGTTGCGTTTGGACCAGAAGCTTATCGATCTCCCGCCGATTGAGCAGCAGCTTGCGTTTCCGCAGAGGATCGTGGTTTCGCGGTCCCCCGGGCTGGTACTCGGGGATATGACAGTTTAACAGCCAAGCCTCGCCGGCGCGAATTTCGGCGTACGCTTCCCGAAGCGTGCCTTTGCCCTCACGGAGAGACTTGACTTCGGTGCCGACGAGCACCAGGCCCGCCTCGAGCTTGTCCAGCAGATGGTAATTGTAAGAGGCGGCCCGGTTTTGGGCGACAATTTTAACGCCCTCAGCGGCGGATTTTTTCATAAGCGTAACATTCGGGGAACCATCATATCCGCCGGGCGCGGCAACCCGCAAGCAATAGAACCGAGGGGAGTTCCGGCTGTGCGGGAGGCTTTCCAGGATTGTTTTTCTGGCGGAAACTGGGGCGAGGATTGGAAACCTGGCACGGCAACGCGCAGGATATGTTGCCGCATCTGAGTGGGGGTGCTAGACTTTTGAAGAATTCGCCCAGTCCTCGCGGAGGCTATCTTTGCGCCGCTCAATGTTTGTGTCGCTGCTTGGAGTTGTGGCTCTGCTGATTGCGGGGTGTCTCGGAGGAAAAGGAGGCGACGAATACAACGCCGCCCGGAAAGCCGAGGCAGTGCAGGACTACGACACGGCACTGGTCAATTACGAGCGAGCCCTTCGAGCCGACCCCACCAATGCTGAGTACAAGCTCCGCGCCGCCCGGGCGCGATTCGAATCGGGGCAATTCCACGTCGAGCAGGGCCGCAAAGCCGTCCAAAAGGGCGATCTCCAGCTAGGACTGGCGGAATTCCAGAAGGCGCAGGCAATTGATCCCTCCAGCTCGGTGGCCGACCAGGAGGTGAAGCGGACGCTCGAGAAGCTCGCCGCGCAACAGGCTGCGCAGGCCCCGCGGTCGTCAAACGTCCAAGTGCAGGATGACCAGGCTCTCCTAGCCACGCCTCCGGAGCTGAAACCCCTTTCGCGTGAGCCGATCAATCTGAAGATGACCAATGATGCGCGGGTGGTGTTCGAAACCATCGCCAAGCTCGCCGGACTCAGCGTGATTTTCGATCCGGACTTCACTTCCCGGCGCATTACCGCCGAGCTTCCCAACGTGACACTGGAACAGGCGCTCGATGCCGTCTCGCTCGAGAGCAAGGCCTTCTGGAAGCCGGTGACCCCGAGCGTGATTTTTGTGGTGGCGGACAATCCGCAAAAACGCAAGGACGTGGAAGACGAAGTGGTGCGCACGTTCTACGTGTCGAACACTCTGACGCCACAGGATCTGACGGAAATCGTGACCGGGCTGCGCCAGCTTCTGGACCTGCGGCGCGTGCAGCAGGTGAACTCGCAAAACGCCATCGTGGTGCGCGACACTCCCGATAAATTGGCGCTGGCGAGCAAGATCATCCACGACATCGACAAAGCCAAGCCGGAAGTGATGGTGCACGTGCAGGTGCTCTCGGCCAACCGCGACCGGCTGCGCGACCTGGGCGTGCTCCCGGGGCAAAGCATCACGGTGGCGTTTACGCCCCGATCGGCGTTGCAGCCCAACAGCACGACGTCGACCACGAGCACGACCACGACCAGCACGACGAGCACAACCAGCACGACAGGCAATCAGATTACACTGAACAATCTGAAGAATCTTGCGTTCGCAGATTTCAGCGCGACGCTGCCGGGAGCGACCGCGAACGCGATCCTGACGGATAACCGCACGCAAATCATCGAGGATCCTCAACTTCGCGTAACCGACGGCCAAAAGGCCACGCTGAAAATCGGCGACCGCGTGCCCGTGGCGACCGGCAGCTTTCAGGCCGGAGTAGGAGTCGGCGTGGGCACGGGCACGGGCGTAATCAACCCGCTGGTGAATACGCAGTTTCAATACATCGACGTCGGCGTGAACATCGAAGTGACACCACGGGTCCACCCGGATGGCGAAGTAAGCATGAAGCTCAGCGTCGAGGTGTCGGCGATTGCCGGCTCGAGCAGCATCGGCGGAATCAACCAGCCAATCATCAGCCAGCGCAAGATCGAACACGATATCCGGCTGAAAGAAGGTGAAGTCAGCGTCCTGGGCGGATTGATCGAGCGCATCGACACGAAAAACATCAACGGCATCCCCGGGCTCGGGGAACTGCCGCTGGCCCGTTATTTCTTTTCGGATAACAGCAAAGAAGTGCAGGAGAACGAAGTTCTCGTCGTGTTGACGCCGCACATCATCCGCCTGCCGGCGATTTCCGCAGCCAACCTGCGGACCATTGCGGCGGGCACGGACTCCAATGCGCGCGTGTATCGCGAGGAATCGGAGGTGCTGGCCGCGCCTCCATCGCCCGCAAGCGCGGCGCCCCCGGCGAGCATCGTTCCCGCGTCGAATCCGCAGCCGAGCGGAGCGCCCGCGGCGCAGTTGCACTTCGATCCAGCCGCGATTTCGCTGAGTCCCGGGGGGACAACCACGGTCGGGCTCTCGGTTTCCAACGTGCAGGATCTTTATTCCATTCCCCTGCTGATCCACTACGATCCCGCAGTGATTCAAATCGAAGAAGTGCGCAACGGCGGCTTTTTGACCGGCGGAATGAAGCAGGAAGTCGCCATCGTGCAGAGGATCGACGCCCAGAAGGGCGAAGTGATCGTCTCGGCCACGCGCCAGCCGAATACACCGGGCGTGAGCGGAACGGGAACGCTTCTCGGGCTTGTGGTGCGCGCCACTGCTGCCGGAAACTCCACGATCCAGATTCTGCAGGTGAACGCGCACGACTCGCAGCATCGGTCCATTCCGATGGTCACCGGCGAGGCGACGGTCCAGGTGCAGTGAGGCAAGATGAGGGAAAGGGGTCAGACCCGTCGAATTCAGTTGACCGGGGCTCCAGCAAAGCAAACCTCCAAAAACAGACGCACGCGTGCGCGAGGCGCCAGCGCCGGCACCACGCTCATTGAACTGATCATCGCCTGCGCGATTCTGATCGTGCTGGCTTCGGCTGCCGTTCCGCTCATGCGCGTCACGGTGAAGGGCGCGAAGGAAAGGCAGCTTCGCGCGTCGCTTCGCGAAATGCGCGATGCGATCGACCGGTACAAGGACTATGCCGACAAAGGCAAGTTCCAGGTGCAAGCAGGAACGGAGGGATATCCGCCCGACCTCGAAATCCTGGTCAAGGGAGTTCAGGTCACCTCCGGAGGGCTTGGCGGAGGGCTTGCGGGCGTGCCCGCGGCAAACCTTTCCGCGGGAGGATTTCAAACCGGAAGCCAGCAGCAGCAGATGCGCGTGCGGTTTCTGCGCGCGATTCCCATGGATCCGATGACGAAGAGCCGGGAGTGGGGCCTGCGTTCAGTACAGGACGATCCCGACTCGACCTCCTGGGGCGGGCATGACGTTTTCGATGTCTATTCAAGATCGACGGGGACGGCTCTGGACGGAACGAAGTATTCTGATTGGTGAAGCATATGCCGAGGCGAATTCAAAATTGGATGAACAAGTGCCGCACACCGCTGGAGGCGGGGTGCAGGCGCGCCGCGGTGTGTGCGATGGCCGGGTTCACGCTGCTTGAGATGATGATTGTGATCGCCATTATTCTCGTGCTGGCGTCGATTGGCGCAGGGCGCTATACCGCTGCGGTCGGCCACGCAAGGGAAGCGGCGCTGAAAGAGGATTTGTCTATCATGCGGAAGGCCATCCAGGATTATACGCGCGATAAAGAGGCCGCTCCGACTTCGCTGGATGACTTGGTCCAGGCTCAATATTTGCGCGAGATTCCGAAAGACCCGACCACCGGCGGCAGAGATTGGAACACCTCCAATTGCGATACCGCCTTGAGCCCGGAGCAGAGTTCGTTCGGAATTTGCGATGTGAACTCCGCTTCGCCGGGTGTTTCTCCCTTCGACGGAACTCCTTACAGCACGTGGTGAGCGGGCGGATGCGTTTGACGCCTTTGCGCGCATCGGCTATGATGAATTCGCGGGGTGGAGCAGCCTGGTAGCTCGTCGGGCTCATAACCCGGAGGTCGTCGGTTCAAATCCGACCCCCGCAACCACCTCCTCTCGTTCCCATTCCCTCTCAGGAGAGTGAGCCCAAAAGCGACGGGCTGACATTCGTTATGCGCCGACTTGCGTCGGCTGGGCCGGAGTCGTCGGTTCAAATCCGACCCCCGCAACCACCTTCTCCGGCGCCCACTCATCTACTCTTCATTGCATTCACGACGACGCCGCACGAAGGGCTCTGGGTTCGCTTTGATTCTTCATTCGCCGGCTTGCGGTGCTTGTCCCAGCCGCCGAGATTGAGCGCGATGGCCATGCAGGAATCGCGCAATTCGTCGGCGGCGGCGCGATCGACCAACGCCCGAGCAATCACCATGCCTCCCACGCACAACGCAGCGATGGCTTGTGCGCTCGCATGCCTCGGCCGGCCATTCTTGAGCGAGCTGCGCTCGAGAACGCTTACCATTGCCCTGAACACGTTTTCAAAGGCACGCTTGGCTCGCTTGCCGCTGCGCGCGACGTCTCCGGGCAGTGCGGCCATGGGGCAGGAATTTTCGACGTCCTCGAAATGCTGGCGGGAAAGATAGGCGCGGACCACCTGCGGGCCGACGTCTCTGGAAGCCAGATCCACCTCGACGCCTTCCCAGCAGCTTTTCCAGTCCGGGTCCGTAAAGAAGCAGCCGAGCACTTCGGTGTAGAGGTCGCTTTTGCTGCGGAAGTAGCTGTAGAAGCCGCCGTGTGTGAGGCCTGCGCCCGCCATAATTTGATGGATCGAGACACCGTCGAAGCCATGGCGATTGAAAAGCCTGCGCGCGCTTTGGACGATCTTTTCTCTCACTTTGCTGCGGTGACTTGCGGGATATGGCACGGCGCCTCCTGGAATCGGGCGGCAGGAGTATCGCGCTTTCGGGATGTTGCAAGCCAGAAGAATATTATCTTGATCATATTTTGACCCGATGGTCTGATGTGGGACGCTGGAACACAAAACAGTCGGAGGAGAGAGCATGACGGAAAGAAGAAACGTGCCGGGAGCGGCGAACAGCCTGTCGCGGCGTCAGGTGATGGCGGGAGTGGCAACGATGTTGGGAGGGCTGGCCGCAAGCGTCGCTGCATGGGGCAGACCGCTGCAGAAAACGGCGGAGCAAGGGAGCACCGGCGCCGAAGGGCTGCTCACCTACCTGCATCAAGAGGTGAAGGTGCCGGCGAGCCCGGAGCGCATCTATGAGGTGCTGCTCGATTCCAAGCAGTTTGCTGCTTTCACGGGAATGCCAGCGGAAATCAATCGCGATGCCGGAGGCGTGTTTTCATTGTTCGGCGGATTGATCGTGGGGCGAAACATCGAGCTGGTTGCCAACCAGCGAATCGTGCAGGCCTGGCGGCCGGCGCACTGGGATCCCGGCGTTTATTCGCTCGCAAAATTCGTGCTGGAAGCGCAGGGCCCGCAAACGAAAATCACTCTGGATCACACTGGATTCCCCGAAGGCAATTTCCGGCATTTGAACGAAGGATGGTACGGCCATTACTGGGAGCCGCTGAGAAAATACCTGTCCTAGCCGGCTGCCAGGCGGCTCAATCCAATCGCCGGGCGGATAAGACCGCTTCCTTTCGCTCATAGAGGAATTGTGTCTCCGCGCGGTTCGAGTGCCCCTCCGAATCGAATGCAATCCGCCGGGGAGCATTCTCCGAAGGCTTCAACCTGATGTAGACTCTCCTGCGCACGAAAGGTTTGATTGGAGCTGTGATGATCCACACGGGGCGCCATTTCCTTCAAATTCCGGGCCCGACAAATGTTCCGGACCGGGTGCTGCGCGCGATGGCGCAGCCGGTGATCGACCACCGGAGCGCGGAATTCGCAAGTCTGGCGGCGGAAGTTCTCGAAGGGCTCCGCCCGATCTTCCAAACATCCGGGCCGGTGCTGATCTACCCTGCTTCCGGAACAGGCGCCTGGGAAGCAGCGATTGTGAACACGCTTTCTCCGAGCGAGCGCGTGTTGATGTTCGAGACGGGCCATTTCTCTCAGCTCTGGCGGCAGGTGGCAGAAAATTTCGGCGTCGACGTGGAATATGTGCCCGGAAATTGGCGAAGAGGCGCGGCCCCGACTGATTTGGAAACGCGGCTTGGCGCGGACCGCGAACACGCCATCAAAGCCGTGATGGTGGTCCACAACGAGACCTCCACGGGCGTGACCAGCCGAATTCCGGAACTTCGCGCCACGATGAACCGATTGCGTCACCCGGCGCTTCTGATCGTCGACGTGATTTCGTCGCTTGGCTCGATGGAATACCGCCACGAAGAATGGCAAGTCGATGTCACTGTCGGCGGCTCGCAAAAGGGGCTCATGATTCCGCCGGGACTGAGCTTCAATGCTGTTTCGGAAAAGGCGCTAGCTGCCAATAGGACGGCGAGGCTTCGGCGGTCGTATTGGGATTGGCAGCAGATGCTGGAACCGAATCGCGCGGGCTACTTCCCCTACACCCCCGCTACGAATCTGCTTTATGGGCTGCGCGAAGCCATCCGCATGTTGAATGAGGAAGGCCTCCCCGAGGTATTTCGGCGCCATGCCCGCCACGCGGAAGCGACCCGGGCGGCCGTGCGCGCGTGGGGCCTCGAAATTTTGTGTGAAGACCCCCGTGAGTATTCCAACTCGCTGACAGCGGTGCTCATGCCCGCGGGCCATAATGCCGATGCGCTGCGAAAAGTCATCCTCGAAAATTTCGATATGTCGCTGGGCTCCGGGCTTTCGAAACTTGCCGGGAAAGTCTTCCGAATCGGGCATCTCGGAAGCTTCAACGATTTGATGCTTGCAGGGACGCTCTCCGGGATCGAAATGGGACTGAGGCTGGCGGGTGTGCCGCATAAGGATGGTGGCGTCGCCGCGGCGCTCGATTCGCTCACCCAGGCGCAGAGCGCGCGACATGCGGTCGAGTCGCTGAAGTAGGCCAGGGCGGATTGGCAGCACAGCTGAAGGGCAGACGCGTGAGGTGATAGTGAATGGCCTCGGAAGCAAAGCCGGTTGCTGAGCGCGCGAGGATTTTTTCTGCAACCACGAACGTGCTGATCTTGATCTGCCTGATGTACGGGATCACGTACATTGATCGGGTCAACGTGAGCACGGCTTCGAGCGCGTTCAAGCAGGAGCTCCATCTCAATAACACCCAGGTGGGGCTTGTATTTTCGGCATTCGCGTACCCGTACCTGCTGTTTCAGGTGATCGGAGGATGGGTGAGCGACCGGTTCGGCGCGCGGCGGGCGCTGACGGTATCGGCCGTAATCTGGGCGGGGGCAACGCTGGCAACGGGATTGGTCGGAAGCCTTGCGACGATGCTGGTGGCGCGGGTGATGCTCGGGTTCGGCGAAGGCGCAACTTTTCCGACCGCCACGCGAGCGATGAGCGATTGGACGCCCGCAGGAAAGCGCGCTTATGCGCAGGGGATCACCCATTCGTGCGCGCGGCTGGGGAATGCGCTAACGCCGCCACTGGTAGCATGGTTGATGGCTCTGGTTACGTGGCGCGGGTCGTTTGTGATTTTGGGAATCTTGAGTATGGGCTGGGCAATTCTCTGGGGATTCTATTTCCGCGATGACCCCGGTGATCATCCCCTGATCACGCAGCAGGAATTGAGCGCGTTGCCGCCCTATGTGCCGGGATCAGAGAAGAAAAAGGACCCGGTCCCCTGGCTGCGGCTATGGCGGCGCATGTTGCCGGTGACAATCGTGTACTTTTGCTACGGCTGGACGCTGTGGCTTTACCTCGCGTGGATTCCGCAATTTTTTCTTCACAGCTACAAACTCGACCTGAAGAATTCGGCGCTGTTTTCCGCGGGAGTTTTCTTCGCCGGCGTTATCGGCGACACTCTCGGCGGAGTGATGAGCGACCGGATTTACAAAAAGACTCAAAGCCGCAACAAGGCGCGGCGAGACCTGGTCGTGATCGGATTCCTTGCATCGCTCGCTTTCATGTTGCCAATCGTTTTCAGCCACAATCTGACGGTTGCTGCCGTCTGCCTGAGCTTGGCGTTTTTCTTTGCGGAGTTTACGATCGGGCCGATGTGGGCGATTCCGATGGACATCACGCCGAAATACTCGGGCTCCGCGAGCGGATTGATGAATACGGGTTCGGCGCTCGCCGCGATTCTCTCGCCGCTCGTGTTTGGCTACGTGATTGATAAAACCGGGAACTGGGAGCTGCCTTTCCTGGGCAGCATCGGTTTACTCTTCTTCGGATCGATTCTGGCGTTCTGGATGAAGCCGGAAGAGGGACTCGGCAACGCGACATGATTCGCGCGCTCACACGGAAACGGATGTGGTGACTCATTTGCACTCCATCGCCCCCCTGCCACTGAGTTCGCACGGAAAACCGGTTGATACTTTCCTGCAAGCTGCCGAACTGGAAAACGAGCTGAAACGAACCGTCAGGGGAGAAGTCCGATTCGATCGCGGAAGCCGCGCGATGTATGCCTGCGATGCGTCGAACTACCGCCAGATCCCGATCGGCCTGGTGGTGCCGCGCGATGAGGAAGATGTCGTGGCGGCGGTAGCAGCGTGCCGATTGTTCCATGCGCCGGTTCTGCCCCGCGGAGCGGGAACGAGCCTGGCAGGCCAATCTTGCAATGTCGCGGTGGTGCTCGATTTCACGAAGTACATGAATCGGATTGTGGAGATCGACTTTGAGCGAAAATTCGCGCGGGTTCAGCCCGGAGTCGTGCTCGATACGCTGCGGAATCGGGCGGAATCCCGCCATCTTACGTTCTCGCCCGATCCTTCGACTCACAATCGCTGCACGATCGGCGGAATGATTGGCAATAATTCCTGCGGCACTCATTCCCTGCTGGCCGGCAAGACCGTGGACAACGTGCAGGAGTTGCGGATTCTGCTTTACGACGGCACGCTGTTGACTGTAGGTGCCGTGAACGACGAGGAATTGGACCGAGTCACGGCTGAAAGCGGGCGCATCGGAACGCTTCATCGCCACCTGCGGATGATTCGGGATCAATATGGCGAACTGGTTCGCGCGCGCTTTCCACGAATTCCGCGGCGGGTTTCCGGGTTCAACCTCGACGAATTGCTGCCCGAAAATGGATTTCACGTCGCGCGGTCGTTGGTGGGAACCGAAGGAACCTGTGCCGTCGTGCTTGAAGCCAAATTGACCCTGGTGCACAGTCCTCAGGACCGCACCCTCGTCGGACTCGGATATCCCGACGCTTATCTGGCGGCGGACCACGTCCCGGAAATTTTGGAATTCAAGCCGATCGGGCTCGAGGGTCTCGATGGGACGATGATTGACGGTCTTCGCAGAAAAAACACGCCCAATTTGGACCTGCTGCCAGAGGGGCGCGGCTATTTGCTCGTCGAGTTCGGCTCCGATGAACCCGGCGCTTCGCAGCGCGTGGCCGAGAAGCTCGTTGAGCGGCTCAAAAAGGCGAATGGCGCGCCGAACGCTCGCATTTACTCGAAGAGCGAAGCGCGCGCCGTGTGGGAAATCCGCGAAGCGGGCCCGCGCTCAGCCGCATCCGCGCCAGGAGCGGCGCCCCAATGGGACGGATGGGACGACTCAGCCGTAGCGCCGGAAAAGCTGGGCGCGTATTTGCGCGCTCTGCGCAAATTGATGAACGAATTTAACTACGTCGGCTCTTTCTACGGGCATTTCGGGCATGGGTGCCTCCATACCCGCATCAGCTTCGATCTGCAATCCGAAAACGGAATCCGGAAATACACCGAATTCATCGAGCGCGCCGCGGACCTGGTGATTGGTTACGGCGGCTCGCTCTCCGGTGAGCATGGGGACGGGCAGTCGCGCGCGGCGCTGCTTCCGAAGATGTTCGGGCCGGAGCTCATGAAGGCATTCGTTGAATTCAAATCGGCCTGGGACCCGGATAACGGGCTCAATCCGCACAAAGTGGTCGATGCGTATTTGCCCACGGAAAATCTGCGGCTGGGGGTGGACTATAAGCCGCTCGAGCCGACCACGATTTTCAAATTTCCGGACGACGGGGGCTCGTTTGCCAAAGCAGCGCAAAGGTGCATCGGCGTGGGCGCGTGCCGCAAGAGCGAAAACGGCGCGATGTGCCCAAGCTACATGGTCACTCTGGAGGAAGAGCACAGCACGCGCGGCCGCGCGCACATGCTGTTTGAATTGCTGCAAGGCGAAGTGCTTCGCGGCGGCTGGCAGGATGAACAGGTCAGGCGGGCGCTCGATTTGTGCCTCTCCTGCAAGGCTTGCAAGGCGGAGTGTCCTGCGAATGTCGATATAGCGACGTACAAGGCGGAGTTCTTGTCGCACTATTACGAAGGCAGGAGCCGGCCGCTTTTTGCGCACGCATTCGGCAAAATCGACCAGTGGCTGCAAATTGCGGCGGCCGCGCCGGCGCTGGTGAACTTTCTGAGCCAGGCCCCGGGCCTGAATCAAATGCTCAAACGGTTTTTGCATATGGCGCCGGAGCGGCGGATTCCCCTTCTCGCGACCGCAAACTTTCGGACATGGGCCCGGAAAAATGGTTTAGCCGGGTTGACTGGAAATGGAAGCGGGGCGGAGGGCCGCGAAGTCCTGTTGTGGGTGGACACATTCAACAATCACTTTCACCCGGAGACTTCGCGGGCAGCAGTCAATGTGCTTCAGCGCGCCGGCTTCCATGTCACGATTCCCCGCCAGCGGCTTTGTTGTGGCCGGCCTCTCTATGACTTCGGAATGCTCGAGCGTGCGAAGGACTACCTGCGCAACGTGATGAACGCTCTCGCCGAGCCAATTGAGAGCGGACTGCCGATGGTGGTGCTGGAGCCAAGCTGCGCTTCGGTGTTCCGCGATGAACTCCGAAATCTCTTCCCCAAAGACGCGCGCGCGGAGCGGCTCCGCAGCCAGACGTTTCTGCTGAGCGAATTCCTCGAGCGATCCGCTCCTGACTATTCGCCGCGGCTTCCGCAGAAAGTGCTTCTCCACGGCCATTGCCATCAAAAAGCGCTGATGAGGATGAGCCCCACGGAATCGGTGCTTCGAAGGATGGGCGTGGACGTGCGCACACTCGATGCCGGCTGTTGCGGAATGGCAGGGCCGTTTGGATTCGAAAAGGAAAAGTACGGGATCTCACAGGCAGCAGGGGAAAGAGTGCTGCTGCCCGCTGTTCGCCAAGCGCCGGTTGAAACCCTGATCATCTCGGATGGCTTCAGTTGCCGGGAGCAGATTCTTCAGGCGACAGGACGGCGCGCAATTCATCTCGCGGAAGCCATCGAACTCGCCGGGCGAAGTCAGAATTCCACAAGCGCCGGCGCTACCGACTGAGTCATTCGGGCGCGCTGTCTGAATCCGGCTCAACCCAGTCGAACGACCGCGTCACAGCTTTTTTCCAGGATCGGCGCAGCCGGTCGCGCGTGGCGCCATCCATGCGGGGTTCCCAGGTGCGATCGATCGCCCAGTTTTCGCGCAGCTCGTCCGTGTTCTTAAAAAAGCCGACCGCAAGACCCGCGGCATATGCAGCGCCGAGAGCGGTGGTCTCATGCATCGCAGGGCGCACTACCGGACGATTCAAAATGTCCGCCTGAAACTGCATCAAGAGTTCGTTGCCGACCATCCCGCCGTCTGTCCGCAACGATTGCAACTCGATTTTCGAATCTTTCTGCATCGCTTCCACAACTTCCCAAACCTGAAAAGCGGTGGCCTCAAGCGCCGCGCGGGCCAGGTGACCTCGATTCGCGTAGCGGGTCAGGCCGGCAATCACGCCGCGCGCGCCTGCTTTCCAGTAGGGAGCGTAAAGGCCGGAGAATGCCGGAACAAAATAAACGCCGCCGTTATCCTGCACAGTGCGCGCGAGCGACTCGATCTCGGAACTCATGGCGATTAGGTTCAAATTGTCGCGAATCCACTGCACGAGCGCTCCGGTGATCGCCACGCTGCCCTCCAGCGCATAGTGCGCGGGCTGTGCGCCGAATTTGTATGCCACGGTGGTGAGCAGGCCGTGATTCGACGAGACAATCCGTTCGGCGGTGTTCATCAACAGAAAGCAGCCCGTTCCGTAGGTGTTTTTCGCTTCGCCCTTGTGGAAACACGCCTGGCCCACAAGCGCCGCCTGCTGATCGCCGAGAATGCCGGCAATTGGGACGCCCTCGATCGCTCTCAAGCAGGCCGTGCCGTACACTTCGCTGCTGGAGCGAATCTCCGGCAGGATCGCTTCGGGAATCTCGAAAATATCGAGAATGTCGCGATCCCAGGACAATTTTTCGAGATTCATCAATTGCGTCCGGCTGGCATTGCTAACATCGGTGATGCGGATCCCGCCCTCCGGGCCGCCGGTTAGATTCCAGAGGAGAAATGTGTCGATATTTCCGAAAAGGATCTCGCCGGCTGCGGCCCGTTCGCGCAAGCCCGGAATATTCTTGAGCAGCCAGCGGATTTTCAGCGCGCTGAAATAAGTGGCAAGCGGAAGGCCGGTTATGGCGCGGAAGCGGTCTTGCCCGCCGTGGCGCGAGAACTCACGAACGGAATCCTCGGTGCGCATGTCCTGCCAAACGATGGCATTGGCGACGGGCGAGCCGGTTTTGCGATCCCAGAGAATTGTCGTTTCGCGCTGATTGGTGATGCCGATGGCTGCGAGATCGTCTGGATGGATCCCCTTCCGCTGCATGGCAGCGGCAATCACTTCCTGGGTGCACTGCCATACCTCAGCCGGGTCGTGCTCGACCCAACCGGGCCGGGGATAGATTTGCCGGTGCTCCTTTTGGGCAAGCGAGGCGATTATTCCCGCGCGGTCGAACAGGATGAAGCGAGTGCTGGTGGTTCCCTGGTCGATCGCTCCCACGTAACTCGCCACCAAGTCACCCCGTTCTTTCGGCGCGAGCGCCCGCGGTGCAGAAATTCACGAGTGCACCGGTGCTTCGATTTCCAAGCCCGCTTTTTGCGACATGCCGTGAATCTTTCTCATGTAGGCGTCGAGCGCATCGCATTGCTGCGCGAAAGACCAGCCGAGTTCTGCTGCAAGCAACGCTGCAACGGATGGCGCTGCGCGAAGGGCTTCCCGCCAGCCGTAGGCTTCGAGGCCGAGCCTTCGCGCCAACACGTCTTCGATTGTGATCGCCATTTCATTTCGTACGCTGAAAACCACCTGCGCACGCAATGACGGCAAGCCCTCGAAGAGCGGGGCCCCCAAAGACGCATCCTCCTTGATTAAAGTCATGAGTTCGGATGCACGCACCCCGTACTTTTTGGCGAGGTGCCGGGCCGTTGCCTCAAGCAAGCTGTGCTCTTTCGCAAGCAATTGCCAGTAGTCAGGAAAATAGCCGTCCGAGCCAAGCAGAAGATAATCCTGCGTCCGGCAGCGAGTGGCAGTCGAGCCGAGATACCTCAGCGCCGCATCGATCGTATCCTCCGCCATTGCCCGATACGTGGTCCACTTGCCGCCAAGGATGCTAATCAGTCCGCTTTGGCGATCGATTTCGACTTCATGATCCCGCGCCAGTTTCTTCGTATCTCGCGAATCGCCGGAACTCACCAGCGGCCTCACTCCCGCTATCGCACTGACGATTTGATCTTGCGTTACGCGACTGGCGAGATAGCGATTCAAATAGCGCAAGATGTAGCCGACTTCCTCGCGAGTCACGAAGAGACCGTGGGCCGAGTTCACTTCTTGCTCGGTTGTGCCGACAAGCAACCGGCCCATCCACGGGATCGCGAAAAGCACGCGGCCGTCTTCTGTCTTCGGGATGAGCAACGCATCCGCGCTGGAGAGGACTTCCAGCGGGAGCAAAATATGCACACCTTTACTGAGACGCATGCGTGGCGCTGCGGCTGGAGTGGCCATCTGGCGAATCGTGTCTGCAAAGGGTCCGGTGGCGTTGATAAGTACCCGCGCCCGAATCTCAAACCGGTGACCCGAGACCTCATCTTCTGCCTGTGCCGCGGCGAGCTTGCCATTCGCGCCCTTCTCGAATGCCGTCACTCGCAAATAGTTCACCGCCTCGCCGCCGGCTTCGGTGAACGACTTCGCCAGTGTCAAATTAAAGCGGGCATCATCGAATTGGCCGTCGGCATACGCGACCGCCCCAATGAGCGTCTCCGCAGCGAGCGATGGCATTCGCCTCACTATTTCTCCGCGTGAGACGAAGAAGCTTGGCGCAAGACTCGCGCGTCCGGCAATCCAGTCGTAGAGCTTGAGGCCGGTCTCAAGGTAACAAACGTCGAACCAGCGGAAGCAAGGAGTAAGGAAAAGTTGAGTGCGCGTCAGAAATGGGGCGTTGCGCAACATGCGCTGGCGTTCGTGCAGCGCGCGCTTCAGCACTTTGAATTGCCGCGGGTCGAACTCACGGATCGCCTGTTCGAGGTAGCGCACTCCCCCGTGCGCCATTTTGGTGGAGGCGCTCGACGTGGCCGAGGCGAAATCACCGGCTTCCACAAGGACGGTACGGAGCCCGCGGAGCTGAGCGTCGAGCGCGCAGCCGCAGCCGGTGGCGCCGCCTCCAATCACGCAGACATCGAAGGATTGATTTTGGATGGCTTCGAGCGCGGCAGCGCGGCTCTTCATGTCTGCGAAGTCGCGGCCTTCATCTCGGCGAACGCGGCAGCAGAAGCTTCTGTTTTCGGTGCTGGCTTTCTCATCGGGTCGCGCCACTCGCGGCCATCCCGGCGGAGGAGATCGAAAGCCTGCTCGGGTCCCCAGGAGCCGGCGGCATAATTGGGAAAATCGCGCGGAGGCAGCGCCTTCCACACATCCAGAATCGGCTGCACGACCGTCCAGGATGCTTCCACCATGTCGGCGCGCTGAAAAAGCGTAGGGTCTCCGACCATGCAATCGAAAAGGAGGGTTTCGTAACCGGTCGAAGGAGTCGAGCCGAAATAATCAGCGTACTCAAAATCCATATCCACGGCACCAAGGCGAACGACGGGCCCGGGAACCTTGGCTTCGAAGCTCAAAGAAATTCCTTCATTCGGCTGAATGTGAAGCACGAGTTCGTTCGAAGGAATTTTTCCCACGGACGTTTTGCGAAACAGGACAAACGGCGGCTTGCGAAACCGGATCACGATTTCCGTGGCGCGCTCCGCCAGGCGCTTGCCGGTCCGCAAATAAAAGGGCACCCCCGCCCAACGCCAGTTGTCGATGCTCAGCGCGATGGCGACGAAAGTTTCGGTGGCGGAATTAGGGGGAACATTCTGCTCGGTGCGGTAGGCGGTCACGGGCTTGCCGTCGATCGTTCCCGCGTCGTATTGGCCACGCACGGCATGGGTGAGAACTTGTTCCGGCGTGAGCGGCTGGATCGCGCGGAGGATTTTCGTTTGCTCATCGTGAACGGCGGCAGCGTCAAAGGAAATCGGCGGCTCCATCGCGCTCAAGGTGATGAGCTGGAAAATGTGGTTGGGCACCATATCGCGCAGCGCGCCGGCATGATCGTAATAGCCGCCGCGAAGCTCGACGCCGAGCTCCTCCGCTACGGTGATTTGCACGTGATCCACGTACCGGCGATTCCAGACGGGCTCGAAAATCCCGTTGGCAAACCGGAATGCCAGAATGTTCTGGACCGTCTCTTTTCCCAGGTAGTGGTCGATGCGATAAGTCTGGCTTTCCTGGAGGACGCTTCCGATCTCGTGATTCAAGGAAACGGCCGACGCCAGATCCTGGCCAAACGGTTTTTCGATCACCACGCGCTTCCAGGAACCACCGTCCGGGTTCACGAGGCCGGCAGCCCCAAGCTGCTTCACGATTCCGGCGAAAAACGCGGGGCTTGTGGCGAGATAGAAGAGGCGGTTGCCGCGAGTTCCCTGCTGCTGGTCGACTTGCGACAGAAGCTCGGTCAATTGCCGATAGAGAGCTGGATCGTCAAAATCGCCTGATAGATAGAATAGGCTCTGGACGAATTTTTGCCAGGAGGAGGGCTCGACCGGGCACGTGGCGAATTCCTTGAACTCCTGGCTGACTTTCTCGCGGTATTGCTCGGTGGTGTATTCTTCGCGCGAAACACCCACGATCGCAAAATCCCGGGGGAGCAATCCTCCGCGGAGAAGGTTGTAAATTGCGGGCACGAGCTTGCGTTTGGCCAAGTCCCCGCCGGCGCCGAACGTCACCATGATGCATGGGTCACCGATCCGGCCATGCAATTCCTGGCTCGGGCGGGCCGAATCAATCGAATCCATGAAGGGGGCCTCCCAAGTGAAACCTTCAGGACAACGCCTGCTGAATGGCCGCCTGCAGTTGCTTGAGGCCCGCCGCAACGTCCGGACCCAAATGCACGCGCAACGCGCGCCGGCCGCGTTCCGCCAGCACCGCGAAATCACCGCGCGCCTGCGCGGCCTTCACCACGCCAAAAGTGTATTTCTGGCCGGGAACCGGGAGATCGGCCGCGTCGTCGCAAGTGATTTGCAAGAAGACGCCGGAATTGGGCCCGCCTTTGTAAGCCTGGCCCGTGGAGTGCAGGAACCGGGGGCCGAAACCGAGGCAAGTGGCCACGCGCTTTTTATTTCGAACCGCGTGGCGGATTTCCTGAAGCTGCGTTTCATGCGTATCGTTCATCTGAATGTAAGCGAGAAGGGCGAAGTAGTCGCCCGAGTGAATGCGGTCCAGATGCGCGCGCAAACAACCGGCGATGGTGGCGTCTTTCGCCGCCTGCTTGAGCGCTGCGGCATTCTTCTCATCCGTGTAGAGCTTAAGTCCCTTTTCCTCCAGGAACGGCGATTCCGCCGGCAATGTTCCCTTCTGCTCAAACTCGGAGGTCAGCTTGCGAGTGGCGATCTTGCTCGCTTCGACGTCCGGCTGGTTGAATGCGTTGATGCCGATAACCGAGCCGGCCACGGCGGTTGCAATCTCCCAGCGGAAGAATTCCTGGCCGATGTCGTAAATGTCCGATACGGCGATGCGCACGACCGGATGCCCCGCGCTCTCGAGAGCAGCCACCGCCGCATCTTGCTTCGCGTCCGGAGCATTCTCGAGACGCACGTAAACGAACACGCGATCGTTGCCGTAGATATCGGGTGAGCCAATTTGCTCGCGGTCCACAGGGATCAATCCGCGCCCTTGCTTGCCGGTGGATTCGGCGAGCAACTGCTCGAGCCATGCGCCGAGGTCCGAGATTCCGGGTGAAGTGAAAATCGTCACCTTGTCGCGGCTCGAGTTGTGCAGCGTGCCGAGAATTGCGCCGAGGATCACGCCGGGATTTTCCTTTGCGGGAACCACCGAAGCGCACGAGTGCACCATTTCCTCGACGCGATCGAGGAACCTCCTCACGTCGATTCCCTGGATCGCCCCGGGAACCAACCCAAAATTTGAAAGCGCCGAGTAGCGCCCGCCGATGCTGGGGACGCCAAGGAAAATGTGGCGGAAAGAGTCCGCTTCTGCAACCTGCTGCATCTTCGAGCCGGGGTCAGTGATGGCGATGAAGCGCTTTCCTGCCTCCGCCGGCCCGACGGCCTGTTTCGCGCGATCAAAAAAATACTGCTTGAAAATATTGGGCTCAAGAGTGCTGCCGGATTTGCTCGAAACAATGAAAATCGTTCTTGGCAGGTTCACTTTCGATTCGATGGCTCGAATCTGAGCCGGGTCGGTGGAATCGAGGACAAAGACTTCCGGAGAATTCGCCACTTTTCCAAAAGTGAGTTTCAGCACTTCGACGCAAAGGCTGGAGCCGCCCATTCCGAGAAGCAGCGCGTGGGTAAAGCCTGCGTCGCGAGCCTCGCGAGCGATCTGCTCAAATTGGCCAATTTGCGAGATTTGATCGTCGGCAACGCCGAGCCATCCGAGCCAGTCGGCCTCGTCGGTATTTGTCCAGAGCGAAGCATCGCGGGCCCAGAGCCGCTTCACTTTATTGTTGGCTTGCCAATCATCGAGTGTTGCTTCCACGGCGGTCTTGAGCTTCTCAGGAAGCCGGTAGGTCAAGCGGTTGGCGGCGGCAGGACGCGGCTTGGCCACATGTTGGTCCACAGCCGCGAGCAACTTATCAAACGCCTCCTCAAACAGCACGACGCCGTCTTCGGTCAGCTTGTCGGTTGCCGCTTTCATCGAGACCCCGGCCCGTGCCAGGCCGTCCATCGTTTCGTGCGCGGAGATGACGTCGTCCTCCAGGCTCGCGCGCGGACGGCCATGGTCGCGGAACGCGTCAAAAGTGGCGGGCGGAATCGTGTTCACCGTATCCGGGCCGATGAGTTCTTCGACGTAAATCACGTCGCGATAGGCGGGATTCTTGGTGCTGGTGCTGGCCCAGAGGACCCGCTGTGTTTGGGCGCCGCGCCCGGTGAGCGCAGCCCACCGCGGCCCGCTGAAAATTTCCTTGTACTTTTGGTAGGTGAGCTTGGCGTTGGCGATGGCCACCTTCCCAAGCAGTCCGCGGAGCATGGTTTGTTCGGAAGCGGACTTTGCGCTTTTGATCCGCTCGGCAAGCAGGCCATCAATGAGCGTGTCGATGCGGCTGACGAAGAAGCTTGCCACACTCGCAGTTCCCGCCGGATTGCCGCCCTTCTTCGCCAAATCTTCCAGACCGGAGACGTAGGCCTCGGCGACGCGTTCGTACACGTCTTGCGCAAACAAGAGAGTCACATTGACGTTGATTCCCTCACCGATAAGCTGGCGGATGGCAGGGATGCCCTCCGGGGTCCCCGGGACTTTGATCATCACGTTGGGCCGGCCCACAGCTTTCCACAGCCGCCGCGCTTCCTCGATGGTCTCCGGCGTCTTGTGGGCCAGCGAGGGGGAAACTTCCAGGCTGACGTAGCCGTCCCGTTTGTTCGTCTGGTCGTACACGGGACGGAGCACCCCGGCGGCATCCTGGATGTCGCGAATCGCGAGTTGCTCGTAAACCCCCTTGGCGTCGAGGTCTTTTCGCGTCTCCAATTCGCGGAGCGCCTGAGTGTAGTCGGTACTTCCGGTGATGGCCTTTTCGAAAATGGAGGGGTTCGAAGTCATTCCGCGCAGGCCGTCTTCCTCGATGAGGCGGGCGAGCTCGCCCGTGGTAATCAAGCTCCGGCGAATGTAATCGAGCCAAACGGATTGCCCATACGCCTGCAAAGCCTTGAGAGGATTCTGAGCGGGCCTGGTAACTTGACTTCCGGCGGTTGTCTTAGCAGGTGTGCTCATGATTTCTCCTTCCGGATACGCAGAAGAATTGCGTGGTTCGGAACTTTCGCGGTCCAGCCCCGAGAGGCTTGAAGGTTGATTCTACCGCAATAGGGGAGAATCGGGTGGGCAATCCGAGCAAGAAGCGCTTGACCCAGATGAATGGCGTGTAAACGACAGATCATGCCTTTGAGATGCGGGCGAGGTGTTGCTCACGCGAAACTGGCAGACGACATTTGGGCTGCTGCCGATAAGCCTTGAATCTGCACCAGTCGTGACGCAGGCGGCTTCCTGGACAACAAATTCGCTGATGGGATCCCTGACCGGGCAAAGGACTTCTCACAATCTTGTATGGAGGGTCCGCGCATGTTTCCCTCCATGTATGCCAGCCCGGGGCAACGCGTGCAGCTCACGAGATGGATGCATTGGGAGCAACTTGGGAGGTCGCGAGCTGTGATAGAGCGAACCTCAATTAATTGGCCGGAATGGCGCCAAATATCGAGAAATGGCGTGCGCCTCACATTTCCGCTAGGGAGAGGAAACTGCACACAGGGATAGACATCCCCGTAGGGCGAAACGTAGCAAGCAGTGTGGCCGGCGCCACAAGGCAAACCGTCCAGATCGTCGTCATCCGCCGGCCCCGGGGGCGCGCAGAATTCCTGCACATTACCAACCAATGTCTCATCGCGGAACATCTGCCTCAGTGAGGCCTGATCAACATTCAGGTTCAAAATCGACCTATCGCCGTCCATTCTGGGAGTCACGGTGGGGTCAATCGTAAACTCGGCGCCGAGTTCGGCGGCCAATGCTCTGACACCAGGGTAATCGTGGAGGTTCTGAATCATCAGAACATCCGCGAGGATGACTTTCAAGCCGCGGGCCTTGAGGAAGCGAATGGCCTCAACCGATCTCGATAGCGAGCCGGGAATCTTGGTGATGGAATCGTGGACCTCCGGGCGATGGGAGTAAATGCTGATTTGCACGGAGTGAACGCCGAGTGAGCGAATACGGTCTGCTTGGGGCTCACGAATCAAAACCCCGTTCGTTTTCAGCTTGACGCAAAACCGCAAGGCATGGGCATGCTCGAGAATCTCGAAGAAATCCTTGCGCAACAGGATTTCACCGCCGCTCAGATTGAGAAAAAACACGCCGGCTTCGGCCAATTCGTCCAGAAGATGCTTGATTTCCGGGGTGGTCAACTCGCCGTGATCATCGTGATCGAGATAACAATGGACACATCGTTCGTTGCAGCGATAGGTCAAGTCCACTTGCACGCTCAGAGGGATGCCCAATTGGAGCGCCTTGGCTCCCATCCGCTGCATCAGAGCGGTCATTTCGGCTCAAGCGCTTCGCGGACGGGCTCTTCGCAACGGAGCAAGATGCCGTGTGCCACAAGTTCTTCGGCCAGCAACTCTGCATCCTGTAACGCCAAGTCTGCCGGGACGTCGTATGCCGGACAAATGTCACGTTCCACGATTTCGTTTAGAGCCAGTGAGCCATCGGAGGCCTCCCAAATCAGTGCGGCTACCTCGTTCAGGGTAAATAGAGTTGAATCGGGCGCGGACATGATCATGATTTCATCGCCGAGGCGGCGAGCCGCGACTTGAGGACTCCGCGCATATCGCTTGCTGGTCATCCAATCATCTCCCACACACGAGCGTTGGGCGAGAACGTAAGACGATAAACCGGGACGAGGCCGACGAATTCACACGCGGACTGAAACACCCACTCAACGAATTCCGGATCCTCGGCAAAAAACAGGATATTGGAGAGAAGTGCGCGAGCGGCTTCGCTGCGGGCAACAGGCTCGATTCGGTTTCGTGGGCCTTTCGCCAGCAGGTACAACGCGGCGATCGGTGCGCGCATGTTCTCACCCACTTTGGCCAGCTCTCCGGCAAACGGCGTGCCGAAAGCAAAATAGCCATCTTTTTGTCTCCGCACGTAAGAGACTTCATCGGTCAGCACCTTGGCATCTTCCGGTGCCAGCCTTGCGATGGTGGTTTTGCCGGCGCCAGACGCACCCGCAAATAAGAAAGCGCGTCCGTCTCGCACAGCACTGGCGGCGTGCAAAAGGAAACCGCTTTTGCCCGCAAGCACCAGCGAGTGCGTGATGCGCAGGACCGTGTCGATTGCGTAAGGGTTGGCCGATTGCCGGACATACCCGCGGCCGGCCTCCGTATCCCATTCCGCCCGAAAGTCCCCGCGCTCGATATGCCAGACCGAATCGTTCCTGAAAACCTGCGCGTCTTCGTCGGGCATTTTTGTGCGAGGCGGATTGAGGTAAACCGTGAATTCACTTGCAGGTTGCGCTGAAGGATTCAGAAAACCTGCGTAGCGCTGTTCGAGCATGGCTCGGAATTTGGCGTCGCCTGACCTCAGGAGAATGGGAATGCCACCGATCTCAACGATCACGCCTTGCGGTTTATTCCGAGGCGTGGTCCCTGAAGCGGCGAGGCAGGTTCCGGCGATCATCGTAACAACCCCGCTGCTATTTCACGATTTCCAGGCCCGGCAGGTTTCGCTTTTCCTGACAATCGCATGCACAACGAATGCCATCGCATCAATGAAATGGTCAGAAAATCGGAGCGCCGCAATACCCAACCAAGAACGCGGCTTTCAAGACTCGGCCTATCGCCAACTTCCCTCTGTTTGCGGCCTCTGTGGAGCCCCATGACCCGGCCGAGATACTCGTCCTCGGAAACAGCGGGATCTTGCGTCGTCAGTGCGTCGCCGCGAGTGATCAGGCGCACGGCCGTGCCGCGATTCTCCACGCGCACGACCCGATGCGCACAGAACAGGCCGGCCCTCAAGGAAAGGACGGTATGGCCCTGCCGGATCCGGCCAATCGGGTCACGCCGGATCAGCAGAATATCTCCCGGAAATATTGCAGGGAGCATGCTTCCGCCGCACGCACGGAATCGCAATTCCCCGAAATCACGCAAGATTTCCGCTGCAAGCTCCACTCGCAACGACTCTCTGGATGGCGCCGCTGCTTCGTTCCATGTGTGCACAAAACTCATGAGTTCTTCCTATTGAAGCGGCACTGAAACTGTGTGGGTGAGACTTTGCCGCAGGCGAGCGCCATCGTTTCAAACACACGCTCGTGCAAAAATGCAGGCTTCTGGTAAGGCTTCTTAGCGCCGGCGCCTTCCGGCTGGGACTCTTTGTTTTCAGGGGCCTTGGCTTGCGGTTCCACGCTCACTCATTTCCCCCCGGAATATTCTTCACTGCCGAACAGGTCGTGTTCCAGCCGAGCTGAGAACCGCCGCAACTGGGCCTTCCGTTCACGCATTGCCTTTCCGCTCGTGAGCGCGCAGCCATAGGCCCTGTGAGCGGCGAACTATTCCAATGCGCCCTGCGTTAGCTTCACCGCGCAGTACGCGGCAGTGGCCCCGCAAATAGTGGTGGACGTCGCCAACGTGCCGTAGTAAAGGCTCGATGTCTGCCCGCCGGTTGAATCGTTGTCCACGATTATGGCGCTTGTCCCGCCTGCCACATCGGTGGTGTTTGTCGCATTCGGAGTCGGAGCGTTGTCGAGTCCCGGGACCAGGACCTGGGTCGGGACAAGAAAGGCATACAATTCCGTTGGATTTTGATTCACTGCCATAAACATATAGTCCGCTGCGGCTGTGGCCGTCGCGCCGGTGGCGGTGCAACCGGAACCTGTAGTCGCGCTGGGTATCGTCGCGTTGAATTCGAACTGCGTTCCGCTTAACCCGGCAGCAATAACGGTCTGTGTTCCATTGATGGCAGCAACGTCTGCGGCCGTGCAGCCGTTCGCGGCGTTGGCAGTTACGCCCGCTAGGGTCACAACGTCGTTCGCTGCAAGCGTATTCGTGCCTGTAACTGTGACCGTAGTGGTCGTTGCTGTTACCCCGGTCACGCTGATTTCCTGGTTGTTGAAAAACTCCGTGAGCGGCGAGATGACCGAAGCGCCGGTCCCGAGTTGAGGCTTGTCGCCACCCTCCGGCGCTGTCTGCAAGACGGAACTGACGAATTGGAAGGTTTTTATCTGTTGGCCACCGGTGCCGGAGCTGGCAGCGATGAGTTCGCCGTTGTTCGCCGCAGTGGCGCTGCCGATTCCCAGGACGTAGTAGCGGTTGTCCGGTGCCGGGGCATACATCGGAAAGCCTGCGACCGTACAGGATTGATTTGCACCGGAATCGAGTCCCGCGACCGCAACGGAGGCCAGGGTGGTGCTTGTGAATTTAAACTGGATAAGAGCGGCATTTGTCGTGTCTGTCTCGCCACCGGTGGTGCCGGTGGTGCAGGCCGTTACTACGAATCCTACTGCGTTGGTCGAGTCGATGATTGGGGCGTCGCGGATACCACCGTTCAAATTTTCGCCCACCGTCAGCGCTGCTGCGGCGGTAGTTCCGGCCGGCGTCAACTCGTACAAATTAGCGCTGCTGTCGCCGACAAAGATGTTGCCGGTGCCGGCCACGTCGACTGTCGGGGACGACAGATAGTTGGACCCTGGGGTAACGGTTGCGCTGGTCACGGTGCAGCCGGTGCCTGTAGTCGCGCTGGGAATCGTTGCGTTGAATTCGAACTGCGTTCCACTCAGCCCGGCAGCAATGACAGTCTGTGTTCCATTGATGGCGGCGATGTCGCCGGCGGTGCAATCGTTGCCGGTATTGGCAGATACGCCCGAGATGGTGACCAATTCTCCGATGCCCAGCGTATTGCCGACGGTTACAGTAACCACAGCCGCGGTTGCCGTAACCTCCGTCGGCGCGGCTGGCGCCGGGGTGGCGCTCACATGGACCGGGAAGTTTCCACCGGCATATGCGGGTGTCCCGCTAAACGTCGGGGTGATCGCATACAGGTAGCCGTTGTTGTCGCCGACGAAGGTTGTGTCGCCGGCATAGTCGATGAACGGCGACGAGAAGCTGTCCGCTGCTCCGGCCACCCCGGTGGCTGCGTTGGCGGCAACCAATCCCAGGGGAAGCGTGAAATCCGTGGCGGTGCTGTTCGCGGTGCTTCCGGGGATCACCGGGTTGGTTGCGCAGGTCGGCATGGCCGTACCGTTGTTGCTGCCGGCGCAGGTGGCGCCGTACTCAGTGCTGCCGGTGCCGAAGGTCAGCACATGCAGGATTGCGCCGATGTTCGGGTCGTTCTCCACGTAAGAGATCTCTGTGCCGCTGAGCGAAAGGTCGGGGGAGGTGGCGACCGGTCCGACGCCGGAGGCGTAGGAAAAGATGAATTCCGGATTCGTGTGAGCACACAGCGCCGATCCGGACCCGCTGTAGAGCTCGTTAAAGGCGACGATGTTGGCCTGAGCGCCGTTCGTACCGGCAGTAACTCCGCCCCAGCTGAAATTGCTCAACGTATTGGCAACCGTCAGCGTCACGCGGCTCCCGGGCGTGAGCGCGTATACGGTGACTGTGTTTCCCGATGCGACCCCGACGATGCGGTCGATGGCGGTACTACTGAGATTGCGATTGATCGCGGCCGCCAGATTTGTGGCATTGGTGGCAATCGTTGCCGAGATCTGGAAATTCAACCCTGTATTCGAGACCGCCGACGAGGTCAAGGTCAGAGTGACTCCGGCTCCTCCTGCCGGAGTTATGGTGACGGAAGTAGTCTGGCCGATTCCAGGTTCGGCCGTGAAGGTGCCGACGACATTGGCGCGCGTGTTCCCGGTCGGCGCGTTGATCGGGAACACTGCGAAATCGGAGGTGCAGCTTGGCGCCGCGTTCACATTGAAGCTGTACTTGGCGGGCGACATGCCCTGAGCGACGCCGCCGGCGCCCAGAGGAACGGCCCAGTCCTTTTCGAAACCGCCCCCCACTCGCAGTAGCCGCCTTGGTGGCTCTGGCGGCCTGCGCACCCAGTCTGAACTTGGGGGCGCCCCCCCATGCAGGTGCCACTGCGCGTATGCCCGGGGCTCGTTCCACATCTTCTCCGCTTGCTGCGGATTGAATCCGGAGGTGAAGAGAACGTGCTTCGAGGTCCAATCCAATGGCACGGGGACCGAACCATCCGGCCTCGCGAGGCCCTGTCCGAACGCGTGCGGGGTGAAGCACGCTGCCAGCGGCAGACCGCACGTGAAAAACAAAGTCAGCCTGACCAACCACCTTCTTTTCAATTCCATTCTGACGCGCTCCGTCCTGAATGAACTCGAATTCCCCTGCCGAGCTTCCTCATCCCCCGAAAGACCAGCCACTCCTGCTCGGTTGCGTCCAATGCAAGTCGCGCAGATATCGTTCAGGTAAGCCCGGCCGGTGGAAGATCCCATTGGCCGGCAATGACAACCGGGGTAGTGAACAGCTCCAGCGGGACGAGCCCGAGCGCGATGGCGAGCGGCCGGGCGCATTCCAGCGGGTTAGTGGTGATCCCCAACTTGTCTAATTCCCCTTCTTCGGCATGGATCGGCCGCAAGGCACCCACGGATCAAGGTCCCGTAGCCCAGGGGCCGAACTTCGCCAAGTTCTCAGAACAATCGAGAGGGAGCCGGGGCTAGTCTCCTCTCGTATTAGGCAAGGGGTCAACACGGATGTCCGCCCGCGTGTCCTAATTGTGACTATCGCCGGGGGAACTTGTTTGAGGGGTTCACGCTAAGGGGAAAGCCGGGGCGTCCGCCGGCTGGACCACCCGTATTTAATGAGAAGCCGCAGGGGGCGCAATGCCACATAAAGCGGCGCCAGGGGACCGGGGAGCCGCACCATAGTCCAATCCTCTTCAGCGGGAACTACGGCCAATCGGGCGGCGTAACGCCATCCGCCAACCGTCCCCGGGACCATTCGCCGGCGGAATCGGAATCGTCCTGCGGCATCCAGATGAGGCATCAAGCGGCTCAGCAGCCGCCCGCGTACCTCAGAAGCCACCGAGACAGCCGATTTGTCGGCCCGCGCATCACGCAAGAGTTCCTCAGGCAGCGGTGCATCCAGGATCTCCGCGGCGAGAATCAATCCGAGATACAGCATCCGTCTGGTCCGGAGCGATTCGGCTCGGCGGATTACCTCCGCCCAGTCCAGCCCGGGATTAGCCTGCACGAGCTCGGCAATATCCGCGATCCATGAGAGGCGTTCCCAAAAGTCTTTTGAGCCGTGGACGCAAAGAACCGGCAGCAGGTCTTCCAAGCAAAACGTCTTCACTTCTCTGCCGGCAAGCGTCACCTTTGCCAGCCGCTGCGTGAAAGCGTCGAGATCCGGGACGACCGGAAAATGTCGCAACGTAATTTCCGTGTGCAGCTCCACCATGAGCCGCCGCGCTTCATCGCGATAGTTGTATTCGCCAGGAACAAGAGATGCGGCCGCGCTGGACGAGAGAATCCATGGGAATTTCGGGCGATAGCCGAGCCCGAGCATGATTTCATGTGCCCTCGGAAGGTCGCGTTGCCGCAGAATCAGATCGAGGTCTTCAAATTCCCTCAGGGTCGCGTCCCCATATGCCTGGGCGGCGAGGACAGGGCCCTTATAGGGAATCACTTCGATCCCGTTGGATTGAAACAGGCCGAGAACTCGATTTAGTTCGGCCGTGAGATACAGACAGCGCACGGTATTGGCGCGTGCAGCCTGCTTCCATCGCTCCAGTTCTTCCGGCGGCACGAGATCCTTGCCCAGAACTCGGAGGTGTTTCTCCACGAGCGGAGTGATCGAGTTTTCGGCTGCTTCCGCATGGAGATAATCCCAGTCAATGGGAGCTTTAAGAATCTCGCGGATCTGTTCGGCCGGCGGGGCGGACATCCTGGTCCGCGCGCAGCACACGAGAAATCGCTTTTCGTCACACACGGAATCGAGTCGTGGACCAGCCGGCATTTTGAGAAACAGAGTAACGCCGGGGAATTTTACGCCAGCTCTACAGCTCTGCAGGGAGATTCTTCCAGTGGAGGGAAGCTCCTGCGCCCCATCATACCGGGGCGCAGGAAACCTTTATGAAACTACGTCTATGAATTGAGCCCCGAATGAATCCTGAAGGCGTAAACGAGATCTCGATGCGGCCCGGTGCGCTATGCCGCCATCCGCTTGAGTTGCCAGGAGTCGGGTTGAATTTTGCGCCCGATTTTGAGCAGTTGCGTGCGCATGCTTTCCGGGTTCAGCCCCGCCCCTGAGCAAACGGTGGCAAAGTCGGCGTTGTCCTCGAAAAGAAACTGTTGCGCCTCGCGCCGCTCGCGCAAATTGCCTCTGCGCCAGTCTTCCACGGCGTTCACCAGCACTGCCGTCCAAAGCCGTCTCTCAGCGATCATTTCTTCAGTGACCGTGTTACTCACGTCTGCGTGCAACTGACTTGTCGCGCCGTCCATTCCCATTCCCCCCCTGGTTTTTCGCCCGGCCGCCCGCGCAAAATGTTTCCGGCCGGGCCGGCCTGACTAATGCATCTGCCGCTCCAATCCAGGCGACCGAAGCAAAATGGCCTGGAGAGCGCCTAACAGATTGAAAGCAAAGACCTTGGAATCCCAAGAGGGGGGAATCCAGCACCCGAAGCCCACGCAGCAACATGGGCGCATGTGCGCCACTTGCGCACACGTGTGCTCACCGGAAACATGCTTCGTGTTTTGCCGTCGCTATGAGCGGGTGAACTTAGGCAACGGTTTCGACGGCGAGCAATTCGCGGAGTTTCGACGCAAGCGTCGTTACTGTGAAAGGCTTCTGAAGCAATACGGCGTCATCCTCGAGGATTCCGTGGTGGACAACGGCTTGATCGGTATAGCCTGACATGTAGAGCACTTTGATGCCTTGCCGGATCTGCGCCACTCTTTGCGCCAGCTCCCGGCCACTGATTCCCGGCATCACCACATCGGTCATCAGCAAATGGATCGGGCCGGCGTGCATCGCCGCAAGTTCAAGGGCTGTGTGGCCGTCTTCCGCTGCGATTACTTTGTAGCCGGTCATTTCCAGGTATTCGCGGGCAAGTTCGCGGACTCCCTTTTCATCCTCCACCAGCAGAATGGTTTCGGATCCGCGCTCGAGCGAATTGCGATCCAGTTGGCGGTCGCGCGTGGCGCTCGGTTGATGCTCCTCGATTCGCGGCAAGTAAACTTTGAAGCACGATCCGCGGCCCGGCTCGCTATAGACCCAAACGTACCCGCCGCTCTGCTTCACGATGCCGTAGACGGTTGCAAGGCCCAGTCCCGTGCCTTTGCCTTTCTCCTTGGTGGTGAAGAACGGCTCGAAAATGTGCGCCTGTGTCGCCGCGTCCATACCGCAGCCGTTGTCCGTTACGGCGAGCATGACGTACTGGCCGGGCGCAAGCACGGCGGGCGGGTGCGCACAGCTCGCGTCGAGTTCCACGTTGGCGGTTTCGATGGTCAACCGGCCGCCCTGAGGCATGGCGTCACGCGCGTTCACCGCCAGGTTCATGATCACCTGCTCCACCTGGCTGCGGTCCGCTTTCACGAGCCACAGATCCGCCGCGCTGGAAGTTTCCAGTTGGATGTCTTCACCGATGAGGCGCCGTAGAATTTTTTCCATGTCGGCCACGACCGTCTGAATGTTTAGCACCTTGGGCGCAAGCATCTGCTTGCGGCTGAAGGCAAGCAATTGTCGCGTGAGCGAGGTCGCGCGCTGCGAGGCCATCTGGATTTGTTCCGCATTGCGGCGCAGCGGATCTCCCGCGGGAAGGCGGTCCGACATCAGGTCCGCATATCCTTGAATGACCATCAGTAGGTTGTTGAAGTCGTGCGCGATCCCCCCGGCCAGCCGCCCGACGGCCTCCATCTTTTGCGCTTGCCGCAACTGCTCCTCGAGCTGCTTCCGGTCGGTGATATCCAGGGCCATGCAGATGGCCCCTTGCACGTTTCCTCCCGCGTCGCGCAGTGGCTCCACATGGCAGGCGTAGGACCCGCTCTTCCACTCGACGTGAAACGTCATGGGTTCGCCCGCCACGGCGCGCCGGTGGGCGGCGATCGGAAGGAAAGTTTGATCCGAGGTCTCGAAGTACTCGAGCAGCGGCATGCCCACAAGCTGGTTCGGCTTCAGGCCCAAGCGCGTGAGGCCGGCACCGAGCGCGGACGTGAATCGCAAATCCTTGTCCACAGTCCACAGAACTGCGGGCAGTTGCTCGATTAGCACGCGCAGCCGCGCTTCGCTTTCGCGGACTTTTTCTTCGGCGCGCTTGCGCTCGATCGCCAAGGCAATCTGGCCGCCCACTGAAGAAAGCACTTCCAGGTCGCGCTCCGTGTAGGCGTTCTCTTCTTCGTAGTGTTGCACCACCAGCACGCCGATTGTCGCCTGGGGCGTTCGGAGCGGGACGCCCAGCCAGGAGGGCGAAGGTGTGCCGACGAGCTCGACTTCGCCTTTCTCCGCCAGGCGATCGAATTCTTTCTGCGGGATGAGCATGGCCTGTCCGGTGCGATAAACATAGGCCGTACAACTTCTGCCGACCTTCTGCGGCGGCGGGGCTTTGTCGAACTGATCCACGAAAAACGGAAAATGAAACATTCCCGTCGACGGCTCGTAAAGAGCCACAAAGCAGTTTTGCGCGTACAACACTTTATTCAGCGTCAGGTGAATTAGCCGGAGAAGATCGTCCAGATTATCCGTGAGGTTGACGGCATGAATGATTTCAAATGTCACCTGCCGCTCGAGTTCGGCGCGCTTGCGATCGGAAATGTCCTCGATCGTTCCTTCATAGGAAACGAGCTTCCCATCGGCGTCGCGAACGCCCCGGGCGTTTTCCGACACCCAGATCGTGGTGCCGTCCCGCCTCTTGACTTGGTATTCGAAATCCTCGACGATTCCGCGCTCTTCCATCAGCCGCTTGAATTCTTCGCGAGCCGCCGGGTCGGCATACATCTCCTGCCCGATGTCCCGGACAGTTGAAATCATCTCTGCGGGGGAGCTGAAGCCGCACATGCGGGCTTCCGCGGGATTGACGCTGATGTAGCGGCCGTCGGGGGTCGTCTGGAAAATCCCTTCCAGCGCGTTTTCGAACAGGCGGCGGTATTTTTCTTCCGCCTTGTGGAGAGCTTCCTCCGAGCGGCACCGCTCCGAGATATCCTCGTACATGCCCAGGTATCCAATGCTCTTGCCTTGCGAATTGATCGGAACGGCGATGAGCTGCACGTCTACCAGAGTGGCGTCGCTGCGCCGGCGGCGGGTCTTGATGCGCACTACCTCACCGCTGGCGGCTCGTTCGCTTACCTCCCGAGCTTCCCGAGAGAGTTCCGCGGGAGCAAGCAGCGAGTTGATTTCCAGGCCGAGAATGCAGTCCAGGCGATAGCCGAAGAGCCGTTCAAAAGCAGGATTGCAGGATTGGATTCGCTGCTCCGAATCGATCACCACAATTGCGAGCGGATTGTTCTCGGTCAGCGCCTGAATGTAGGCGGGGTGCTCGGCCAGACCTTTGGAATTGGTTCGGCACGCGGCTTCTTGGTTTGGCCAGGCCGCCAGTCCCTGGCGGCCAAGAAGCTGCGCCTCCGCCTCGCCTCCTGCCGGTTGGGCAGCACGCGAAGCTTTTTTGCGCCCGGGACGCCGCGCTCCGGTTTTGTTCGCCATAGCCCTAGGACGGAGCGGACACCTCGCCCCGCAGAATTACCCCAGCTCCCTGTATACGGGCGAGCGGCCAGGGTCACAATGGTACGTCGGTACTAAAGGTGTCTATTTAGAGACACTTACGACACTTCTGAAGGGATTGGAGCCGTCAATTCCGGCCGGAATTTACCGCTGGGAAGGAAGCTCGGGCACCGCTTCTCCGTCCTTTCGAGGGTCGGACGCGCCATAATTTACTCTCGAAGAATAGTCCCGCCGGACGGCCTGCCCGCCCCCCATTTCGGAGGAATAATTCCCTCGGAGCTGAATCTGGTGCCCTCGCGCGGCCAGGGCGGCGCGGATATCGGCAGGAACGCGGTCCTCCATCTCTACATCGCACCCGGTGAAGGAGTATTTCGTGAACCGGGCGGCCTCCAGGGCGGCTTGAATATTCATGCCAAAGTCGGCTACGTTGGCTACAAACTGGGCGTGCGCCTGGGGCTGATTGAAGCCGCCCATGATGCCGAAGGCGATGCGTTCCTGGCCGCGTTCCATGAAGGCGGGAATGATCGTGTGAAGGGGCCGCTTGCGTCCGGCCAGCGCATTGGGAGATGCAGGGTCGAAACTGAATAGTGCGCCGCGGTTCTGGAGGGCAAATCCGGTGCCGTCGGCCACGATGCCCGATCCAAATTCGGCCGAATTGCTCTGGATGAGCGAAACCATGTTCCCGTCGCGATCAACCGCGGACATATAAACCGTGTCGCCACGCTTGGGAAACTCCGGCTCGCCCGCCGGGACTCTGCAATTCGCTTTCGACATATCGATCAGCTTCGCCCGCGCGGCCGCGTATTCCTTCGACAGCATCCCTGCCACGGGGACGCGGCTGAACTTCTGGTCCGCAACGTAGCGATACATATCCGCATAGGCAAGTTTCTTCGCTTCGATCATGGCGTGAAGCGCATCGGCGGAGTTGTGTCCATATTTCGCCAGCGGGAAATTCTCCATGATATTCAGCATGATCAGCGCCGCGATGCCCTGGCCATTGGGAGGAATTTCATAGACGGTCCAGCCGCGATACGTGGTCGATATCGGTTCGACCCATTCGCTGGAATATTCCGCAAGGTCCTCGGCCGTGATTTTTCCTCCCAATCTCGCAGACGTGGCGAGGATCCGGCGCGCAATATTGCCCTTATAAAACGCGTCGCGGCCCTCCTGGGCAATCAATTCCAGCGAGCGCGCCAGATCCGGATTACGGAAGACCTCGCCCATTCGCGGCGTGTGTCCGCCAATCAAAAAAGTCGCCGCCGCATATTTGTCTTGCTTGACATCATTTTCCGCTCCGGCCCAATCTTCCGCGTCGAGTTCGGGGACCGGAAATCCCTCGCGAGCGTAGTGAATGGCCGGGGAAAGCAGCTCCGGAAATTTCTTCGAGCCAAATCGCGTGAGAAGGTTCGACCAGCCATCCACTGTCCCGGGGATTGTGACAGTCTGAATGCCGCGCTCAGGCATCTCGCTGAACCCTTTGCTTTTGAGAAAATCGAGCGTGAGCCCGGCGGGCGCCCACCCGCTGGCGTTTAGGCCGTAGAGCTTCCCGGTCTTCGCTTCAAAGACCAGCGCGAAAAGATCGCCGCCGATGCCGTTCATCATCGGTGCGACCACGCCCATCACCGCGTTCGTGGCCACGGCCGCGTCCACGGCATTTCCGCCATGGGCCAAGATCGTGGCGCCGGCTTGCGCCGCCAGCGGACTTTCCGCCGCCACGATCCCATCGCGCGACACAACCATCGAGCGGGCCTCCGACCTTCCCTGCGCCCGCGCCTTCGGGGAAGGCACCGTAAGGGCCAGAAGCAAAAGCATCACAATGCCTCCGCGCTCGAGTTTTGCCGGCCCATTCACAGTCTCAAGTGCATTATTTTTTCGGACGGGATTCCGGCGGAACCACGCCGCTCGCGCGATAGTAAGCCACCAACAATCCGTAATGCTCGCCCATGTGCTCGGTATACCCGATCCAGTAGTCGAGCCGCTTGAGGATTCCCGTGTCGCCCTGTTTCTGGATTTCGGCCGCTGCGTCGGCAATCGACTTCTTCAGAAACGCAATCGTGGCCGCTTTGCTTTTGTACTCCGCCACCGGAGGATCGTTGCGATCGTCGCCGACTTTGGAACCCACGATGTTCTTGAGCAAATCGTAGTTCGAACCCGCGACATGCAGCAAGACTTCCTGGAACGAGCGCGTCTCGGGCTTCAGCTTGTAGCCGTACTTGTCTTCGGGCCAGTCTTCCGCCATCGCGACAAGCCGCCCGCCGATATCGTTCCAGTTCTCGAGAACGGACTGCGAAGGCGTCTTTGGCTTCTTCTGCTCTCCGGCGCCCTGGGCGCGCGCCGGGGAAGCAGATCCGAGCGTCAGCAGAGCAACAAGCAGGGAGAGCGAGCAGACCATTCGATTCATGACGTGTCTCCTGGTTGGATTACCCCGCTGCGAGCCCCAGGGGCGCCGCTAGCGTAACGATGTTTCCACCTCAAGTCCAGCGCACGGGGACAACAGCGACTTGCTTCGGTAAGATGGAGGGGCGCGGCGCGCGACTCGCGCTGCGACCGAACTGATGAAAAAAGAACCACACGCAGTCAAGGGCAAGAAACCACGCGGTGGATTTGAAGCGGAGCTCGATAGAATTGTCGCTGCCGAGCACTCGGATCCTTTTCACGTTCTGGGTCCCCACTGGATCGACAAGGAAAAAGAGCGGCGGCTGGCGGTTCGCGCGTTTCATCCCGACGCGACGGAAGTGACTGTGGCGTGGAGCACCGGAGAGAAATTTCCCGCGGAGAAAATCCATCCCGGCGGCGTGTTTGAGGCCGTGCTCCCGGCTGGATTCGCGGGGCTGCACGAAGATGAGAATTTCGACCCGACGAAGTACCGGCTTCAATTTCGATTCCCCGATGGGAACACGATTGAAGGGTTTGATCCTTATGCCTTCCCTCCCCTGCTGACCGACTACGATCTGCATCTCTCCGGCGAAGGCACTCATTACCTGAAATACGAAAAGCTCGGAGCGCACCTGACCGAAGTCGCGGGCGTGCCCGGGGCGCATTTCGCCGTGTGGGCTCCCAACGCGCAGCGCGTGAGCGTGGTGGGAACTTTCGACTTTTGGGACGGCCGCGTCCACGCCATGCGCAGCCGCGGCCCAAGCGGCATCTGGGAAATCTTTTTGCCGGGCCTCGAACAAGGCGCGCTCTACAAGTTTGAAATCCTCTCCCGCGTGCGGCATTCGCTGGCGCTGAAAAGCGATCCCTACGCCTTTGCGGCCGAGCTGCGCCCGAACACCGCCTCGGTGGTGTGGGATATCGATCGCTACCGGTGGAACGATGCGGCCTGGCTCAAAGCCCGCCGGACGCGCAATTTTCTCGAAGCGCCGATGAGCGTGTACGAAGTCCATCCGGGAGCCTGGCGGCGCCGGACGGAAGATGGAAACCGCTGGCTCACCTATCGCGAGCTCGCCGAAGAACTGGTCCCCTACGCGAAAGGTCTCGGATACACGCACCTCGAGCTGATGCCCATCATGGAGCATCCCTACGACGCCTCGTGGGGATACCAGACCGCAGGCTATTTTGCGGTGACCAGCCGCTTCGGCCCGCCCGAGGATTTCATGTACTTCGTGGATCGCGCCCACCAGGCGGGGCTCGGCGTGATCCTCGACTGGACGCCCGCGCACTTTCCGCGCGACGCCCACGGCCTCGCGTTCTTCGATGGGACGCATCTTTACGAGCACGCCGACCCGCGAAAGGGCGCGCATCCGGACTGGGGCACGCTCGTGTTCAATTACGGCCGGAACGAAGTGCAGAATTTTCTGATTTCCAACGCTCTCTTCTGGCTCGACAAATACCACATCGACGGGCTCCGCGTGGATGCGGTTGCTTCCATGCTGTATCTCGATTATTCGCGCAAACCGGGCGAATGGATTCCAAACGAGTACGGCGGCCGGGAAAATCTCGAAGCGATCTCTTTTATCAAGAGGCTCAACGAAGTGGTGCACACCCGTCATCCGGGCGCGCTGATGGTGGCCGAAGAGTCCACGGCGTGGGGCGCCGTCTCGCGTCCCACTTATCTGGGCGGGCTCGGGTTCGATCTGAAATGGAATATGGGGTGGATGAACGACACTCTGAAATACTTCTCGCTCGATCCGCTCTACCGCAAACACCACCACAACGAGCTGACATTTTCGATGATCTACGCGTTCCACGAGAATTTCGTTCTGCCGCTTTCGCACGATGAGGTGGTCCACGGAAAAAGAGCGCTGCTCGAGAAAATGCCCGGCGACGATTGGCAGCGATTCGCGAATCTGCGCCTGCTTTTCGGCTACATGTTCGGGCACCCCGGGAAAAAGCTACTATTTATGGGCGGCGAGCTGGGAGTCAGAGGTGAATTCTGGGAGGGCGGGAGCGTGGATTGGTCGCTCGAACAATCGCCGCCGCACCGCGGCCTTCAGCGGCTGATCTCGGATTTGAATCGCCTTCATTCGAGCGAGCGCGCGCTGCACCAGATGGATTTCGATTGGCCGGGCTTCGAATGGATCGAAGTCACCGATGCGGCTTCCAGTGTCCTTTCCTTCGCGCGACACGCGAAAGACACGGAAGACTTGATCATCGTGGTGTGCAATTTCACGCCGGTGATGAGAGAAAATTACCGCGTCGGTGTGAAGCGCCTCGGCGTGTACCGCGAAATCCTGAATACCGACTCGAGCCATTACGAAGGAACGAATCTCGGAAATGCCGGCGAAGTCCACGCAGAACCCGTCCCGTGGAATGACCGCCCGTATTCTCTGAAGCTCCGCTTGCCCCCGCTTGCCGCGATCTACATCAAGCCTGCGCCCAAGTAAAATTTCGTTCCGAGCCTCAGACCCCGCGGCCGTCCGTCTCGTCTTGTAAGCCGACAGACCCACTAGAATAGATTCCAGGGAACTTTCGCGCGGAGGACTCCGTACCTAGAGCCGTACCGCGGAAGCCGAAGAAATCCTCACAGTGGGTGCAGAAAACAAGTCCTGAGGTGCTTCTGATTCCGGCGGGCTGGCTTAGTGCAGATCTGGCGAGGCCGCCCGCCGCAAGCAGCGGGCGTCGCAAGCCCCTTGCAGGCGCCCGCTGGCGTCTTTCTGCTCGCAACTTTGGTTCAAGCAGTATTCTCTTTCGCCGGAATCCAGTAAACCTCTTCTTTCATCTGCTCCCTCGCGAATCCGCGGCGCTTCAGAATTCCCTTGCCTCTCTCGATCATCTCCGGGTGGCCGCACAAGTACGCGGTTGTGTCGGCAGGAGCGAGCTGCCAGAGGTCCGCATATTTTCGAAGCACGTCTTCGATGCGGCCGACTTCCCCCCTCCAATCAGGGTCCTCCCACGGGCGGCTCACTGTGGGGACGTAGGTGAGCCAGGGAACTTCTGCGGCCACGCGCTGGATTTCTTCGCGATACCCGAGTTCCCAGGAGCGGCTGGCGCCGTCGATGATGTGGAGACGAAGATCGGCAGGGAAGCGTTTTTCTTTCCAATCTTTGTAAAGCGTGCGGGTGTAGGAAATGAAGGGGGCGATGCCCGTGACCGTGCAAAGAAGGAGATGATTTTTGCGGCCACTCGGGAGGTCCAGCGTAAAGCGGCCCTTGGCCGTCTTGCGGAGGGTTACTTCTCCTCCGACCTGCACCTTATGGAGCTGCGGAGTGAGTTCGCCGCCCAGCACGAGTTCAATGAAAATTTCGAGCTCCGCTTCATAAGGCGACGACGCAATCGAATAGGCGCGCTCGGAATGCTTCTGCTCGCCGCGAACACCCAAGGTGGCGTACTGGCCGGCGACAAAATTGAATTCCCCGCCCGGGTCAAGCCGGATGATCCACAAATCCGCGGCGATCTCGCGCCGGCTGGTGACGCGTGCGCTGTGGAATTTGTCCGCGGGAGCCGCCATTCCGGAAGCACCTCACAAGGAGAAGAATCGAGCGCCTCCATTGCCGCGTAAAAACAAGAAGCGCCCCGGCGGCGCGACGGGGCGCTTCAAAAGCGCCGGATTATACACCGGTGATCATTGCGGCGGTTGCTGCATCATCGCCTGCGGATTAAACGGGACGGGCTTGCCCACGATTTTGTCCTTCGCGTCGGTGACCACCTTGACGAGAACCATCGTGGTGTCTTTGCCTTGATATTTTACAAGTCCGTACGGCGTTACATTTTTTGCCACCCACGCGTCGCCCGACCCATCGTTCATGCGGTAGTGTTCGCAGGAGAATGTCCCGGCCGGCACTGTGACAGATTCGCTGCCCACGTCCTGCGCTTCGGTCTTGATGTCGGCAAGTTGTCTCGAGTGTTGCCGCTGCCCCATTTGCCCGGACATTTCCATGGGCGGATGGTTGGGAAACTGCATGATCATCTTGACCGCGTGCGTTTCGCTCCCGTCCACGACCATCAAATGCTTGATCACCATTTTGCCGCCGGCCTCGCTGCTCTCCATCACCATCTGATACCAGAAGGCGTCCTTCCCATCGACGGTCTCTTTCCCGACGATCGCCATCTCCATGGTTTGCTTCCCGGCGTCTTTCGAAGAAAATTCGTACACGCCGCCCTGGCCCACCACAGGATTCCAAATTCCATGGACCGTCGGCGGCCCTCCGCGCATCCCCATCTGCGAATTCGCCGGGAGCGCGCACAGAGCCACAACAAATGCTGCGATTGCAATTCGCCCCAAATTGTTCACGGATAATCCTTTCAGCTTCGTAGCTTTACTGCCAGGCACTGACTTAGGGGAAGCCTACCTGCCAGCGCGTCTGGCGGCAAGCGGATTCTGGCTCGAGTTGGCGGCCGGGTCGGGACGCGCGGAGAGGCTGATGACGCGTTCGATGCGGTAAATGGGGTTGGCGCTGGATTCAAAATGGGTGCGCGTGAGCAGCTCGCCCACGAGTCCCACGGCGAGAAGCTGTATCCCGAACAAACACAACATCATGCCGAGAACCAGCAGCGGGCCGTGCTCGACGAAAATCGCCGTGTGACGCAGCACTTTTTGCGCGAAGAGCGTGAGGAGGATCGCGCCTCCTCCAAACAATCCCAGCAGCCCGGCGGGGCCAAAGAAGTGCAGCGGCCGCGTCATGTAGCGGAGAAGAAAGCGGATAGTGATGATGTCGAACAGCACCCGGAGCGTGCGCGAAAGTCCGTAGTGCGACTTCCCTCCTGGCCGCACGATATTGCGGATGGGCACTTCGACGATTCGCGCGCCGTTCCAGGCAGCCAGCGCGGGGATGAAGCGGTGCATTTCGCCGTAAAGAGGAATGTCCTTAATGATTTCCCGGCGATACACCTTGAACGTGGTGCCGAAGTCGTGGATATCCACTCCCGAGAGCTTCGCCATCAGCCAGTTGGCCACGCGCGATGGAAGCCGCCGCAGAAGAAAATTATCTACGCGCTTCTGGCGCCAGCCGCTGGCGATGTCGGCCTCGCTCTCTTCAAATGCTTGAAGCAGAACGGGGATATCGCTCGGGTCGTGCTGCAGGTCGCCATCCATCGAGATCACGATCTCGCCCGAAGCGAAATCGAATCCGGCGGCAAGCGCCGTCGTCTGGCCGTAATTTCTTTTCAGGCGGAGGACAGACACGCGCGGGTCCAGCTCCGCAATCTCCTTGAGAAGTTGAGGGGTTGCGTCCG
>Ga0187781_10000080_pt1 | contig 62161 bp, 59 predicted proteins | sample 0715_SJ02_MP02_2_FD_132447 | JGI IMG/M metagenome (GOLD analysis project Ga0187781, IMG submission 132447) | Tropical peat soil microbial communities from peatlands in Department of Meta, Colombia - 0715_SJ02_MP02_20_MG | ecosystem: Environmental > Terrestrial > Soil > Wetlands > Peat | place...
CCGCTTTGAGCCGGGACATCCCGACGCCGACGCGGAAGGTTACGTCTCGTCTCCGGCGATCAATCCAATCGAGGAAGAAATCAACATCATGGGCGCGGCGCGATCGTATCAGGCCAATATCTCGGCGGTCCTGGCGACGAAAAACATGATTGCGTCCGCTCTCGAGATTCTGGCCTGACGAATCCGACTGGAGGTGAGCGATGGCAAACCCGATTGCACCAGTGCCCTACATTCCGCCGCCGGCCGAGACCGTTACCTCCGCCGGCGCCGCCGGCGATCGCTCCGCATTTTTTCAAACGCTCAACGGCGTGATGAGCCAGGTGGACGCGCTCAATTCCGACGCGAGCGCCAAAGTCAGCGAACTTCTTCAGGGAAACGGACAGGATTTGCACACGGCGATGATTGCGGTCCAGAAGGCCGATCTCACGTTTCAATTGATGATGCAGGTGCGGAACAAAATCATCGCCGCATATCAGACCATCTCGCAGTTGCAGTTCTGAGCGCGCTTCCGGAGTTTGCCGGAATTCGGCCGCGGCCGGCGCCGGTCGAATTCGGCGGGACACCGGCGAATTGTTCGGCATGGTTTTCCTGATCTGACGAAGACGAATCAGCCGGGTGAACCAGGGTGCCGTGGAGAAATTTCTACAACAGCTCGAAAAGTTTCTAAAAGGCCTCACGCTCACGCAGAAAGTGCTGCTGGGTGCGGGTGTGCTTCTGGTGGTGGGGGTTGGGGCGCTTTTCGTCAAGCTGACGCAAACCGCCGACTTCAAAACGCTGTATTCCGGCCTATCCCCGCAGGACTCACAAGCGGTGGTCCAGCGGCTCAGCGCGAGGAATATCCCCTACGAGCTTTCTGCCGATGGCACGAGCGTTCGCGTTCCCGCCGACCAGCTCGACAAAACTCGGCTGGACCTCGCAGCGGAAGGGATGCCGCAGAGCGGCCGCCTCGGGTTTGAGCTTTTCGACAAGCCGAATTGGGCGGGAAGCGATTTCTCCGAACAAGTGAACTATCAGCGCGCTCTCGAAGGCGAGCTCGAACGCACGATCCAGACGTTGGGCAGCGTCGAATCGGTCCGCGTGCATCTCGTTCTTCCACACGAGTCTCTCTTCAGCGACCGCGAGCGCGTGGCCAAAGCTGCCGTGGTGATGAAGCTGCGCTCCGGCGGCCTCACCGACGATCAGGTCGCTGCCGTTACACACCTGGTGGCCAGCGCCGTGGACAATCTCTCGCCGGAAGACGTCACCCTGATTGGAGCGGACGGGCGCACGCCGCTCGTCGCCAAAGGCCACGACGGCAATAACGGGCAATTTGCGTCGGTGGAGCTCGAAGCGGCGATGGCGGAAAAACTCGTTGCTACGATTGCTCCCGTCGTGGGACCCGAACACGTCAAGGCGAGCGTGACGGTCGCCTATGACCACAGCAGCGGCGACACGACGCAGGAGATTTATGATCCCAGTAATCCGGTCCTCGTGTCCTCGCAAGTGCAGGAAGAGCGGTTCGGTGGCGTGCCTCCCGCAGGAATTCCTGGAACCCCGAGCAACGTCCCGGCAGCCCCCGCAACCACTCCTCCGGGCGCCACCCCGCCGGCTGGTGCGGCGCCGGGCGCCAATCCCCAACAGCCACAGCAACAGCAGCAGCCCGCTGCTGCTGCGACGCCGGCGGCCACTCCTGCCGGCGGAGCGGCTACAGCCGGGCAGCAAACAACGGCTCAGAACAGCGGTCTTCAACCCAACACTTTGAATCCGATTGTGGCGATGTCGCAAGAATCGGGCGGCCAGCGCAGTGAGAGCAAGACCTACGCGGTGAGCAAAGTTCTTCGGCACACTGTGGATCCCGCCGGCAAAATCCAGAAAGTTGCCGCTGCGGTTTTGGTCGACGATGTGGTCGATTACAAAGAAGAGAAAGGCCAGCGCAAGGAAACGCGCCGCAAACGCACTCCCGAAGAGATGAAGCAAATCGAAGAAGCCGCGAAAGCAGCCATCGGTTTCGATCCGGCCCGCGGGGACGTCTTATCCGTTCAAAACATTTCTTTCTTGAGCCCGCCCTGGGAAAAGCCTGCCCCGCCACCGGTGACGGAGCGAATTCGCTTAATGACGGAAAGATGGATCTGGCTGGCTCGCTACCTCGTCCTGGTGCTGCTGTTCTTCCTGATCTATCTGCTGGTACTCCGGCCGGTCAAAAACCAGTTGGTGCATTCCTTCAAGAAAGCGGCGGAAGGGATTGCCGCCCAGCCGCGATTGGCCGGCGCTGCGGCCGGCGCTCTTCCCGGCGGGGGATCGGAGGAACTGAGTGCGGCGGACACCCGGCCGCTTACGGAATCGGAGCTCGAGGCGGAATTGAATCAAACGAGCTCGGACGTCCAGCGCGTGGTCCGGCTTAAACGCCACCTTGCGGACAAAGTGAAGCGCGAGCCGATCGCCTCCACGCAACTGATCCGCCATTGGATGAATCAGGGGACGGAGCACTGATGCCGGACACCGAGAAGCACGTCTCGGGGCTTGAGAAGGCCGCCATTCTCTTGATCCTGCTGGGAGATGAAGCCTCGACCCTGATCTACAAGCATCTTCATGAAACGGAGATCCAGCTCCTGACGCAGCAGATTGCGTCGCTCGAAAACGTCCCGCCGGAAGTCGCGGATTCCGTCTTGCGCGAGTATCACCGCCTCACGATGACCCAGGACTTTCTGGCGGAGGGAGGTCCCGACGTTGCCGCCAAGCTTCTCGCCAAAGCATTCGGGGAACAGACTGCGAAAGTCCTCCTCGATCAAGTGACTCTCGCGCGGGAGGCTGTGGCGAGAAGTTTTGACTCCCTGCAAAAGGCCGATCCGCAGCAGCTCGTGAAATTCGTCCAGGGCGAGCACCCACAGACCATCGCCATGATTCTGGCCCACCTGGGCGTCAAAGCGGCTGCTGCTCTGCTCGTCTTGCTGCCGGAAAAAATTCGTGGCCAAACCGTTAAGCGCCTCGCGGATATGCAGCAATTTTCTCCGGAAATGGCCCAGAAGATTTCCGGGGTTCTTCACCGGAAGGTTCTCAGCCTTGGCGATCAGAGCCGCCGCTCCTACGGCGGTGTCAAGACCGCCGCCGAGCTTCTGAACCGCATGGAGCCCACTCTGAGCAAATCAATTCTCGACACGGTGGAATCGGAAGATGCCAAGCTCGCGCTCAGCATCCGCAACAACATGTTCACTTTCGAGGACCTCCTCACCGTTCCGGAGAGCGGCATCCGCGATCTGCTGGCCGCCATCGACAAGAAAACCCTCGCGACGGCGCTCAAGGGCGCACCGGAAGACCTCAAGAACCACATCTACAAGACCATGTCGGGCCGCGCCGTGGAAATGTTGAAGGAAGACATGGAGGTTATGGGGCCGGTGCGCTCCGCGGTGGTCAATCAGGCTCAGCAGGAAATTGTCTCTGCCGCACGCGGCCTGGAAGCGCAAGGCAAGTTGGTTTTGACCAATGACGAGCAAGAATCCTACGTTGTCTAAGCCGCCGCACTCGGCGCCGGAAACAGAGCCGGTTGCTCCGTTTGTGTACCGTCCGGCTCCGGGCTGGCAGCCTCCGAGCGACCCGGAGGCCTCAACTCCTGGTGTTGCCTTCGCGACGGATTCTCCCCCGGGCGCGCCGGCCGATCGGGAGCCGCGGCACTCCCAGGAAACTGCCAATGCCCGCGAAAAGGAAGCCTGGGAGCGGGGCTTGCAGGAAGGAATCATCCGCGGGCACGCCGAATCGGAAGCGGCGATGAATCACCAGCGCGAAGCGATCGCAGATGCGCTGCGCGAGTTTGTCCACGAACGCGACGCTTATTTCCACCATGTGGAAGGCGAAGTGGTGGCGCTGGCGCTTGCCGTGGTCCGAAAAATTCTGCGCCGCGAAGCGCAAGTCGATCCTTTGTTGCTCTCCGGGCTGGTCCGCGTGGCGCTCGAGAAAATGGCCGTCAGCCAGATGGCCCGGCTGCACGTGAATCCTTCGCAAATTCCCGTCTGGCAGGAGTTTTTTTCGCACCAGACCGATTTGCCTCTCGTCCCGGAACTCCTTGGCCAGGCCGGCCTCGAGCAAGACCAGTGCAGGCTTGAAACGGACCTCGGCTCCTCCGACCTGAACCTCGATTCGCAGCTGAAAGAAATTGAACAGGGCCTGTTCGATCTGCTCGCGCAAAGACCCGCGCCCCGCTGAACGACGATGAACGACGACATCATCCTCCTCGAGCCTTTCTTCCGGCGTCTCGGGCAGCTTTCTCTCTGGCACTCCACCGGCCGCGTTACCAAGTCGGTCGGCTTTCTTGTCGAATCCGACGGGCCCTGCTGTTCGGTCGGCGAATGTTGCGATGTAATTGGCGCGGACGGCGTCGCTCATCCCGGCGAAGTGGTCGGCTTCCGCGGCCGCACGGTGCTCTCCATGCCCCTGGACCGCCCGAGCGGGATTCAATTTGGTGACCGCGTGATTGCCCACGGAATCCGTCCGGCGCTTCCGGTGAGCGGCGATCTCCTGGGCCGGGTGATCGACGCCACCGGCACGCCGCTCGATTCCCTGGGAGGCTACCGGGCTCCGACGCTCCAGCCGGTGCATGGCACTCCTCCGCAGCCACTCGAGCGCACTCCCATTCGCGAAGCCCTCGGCTGCGGACTCCGCGCGATCGACGGCATGCTTACTTGCGGCCGGGGCCAGCGCGTGGGAATTTTCGGCGGCAGCGGCGTGGGAAAAAGCACGCTCATCGGCATGATGGCCAGAGGCACGGCTGCGGATCTCACCGTTGTTGCGCTCGTCGGCGAGCGCGGGCGCGAGGTGCGTGAATTTTTGGAGGAGGCTCTTGGAGAGGAGGGCCGGAAGCGCTCGGTGGTTGTGGTGGCGACTTCCGATCAATCCCCGCTTCTGCGGCTTCGCGCGGCCTTTGCCGCCACGGCTGTGGCCGAGTATTTTGCGGCGCGCAACCGCCACGTCTTGCTGGTCATCGACTCGCTCACGCGCGTGGCCATGGCGCAGCGCGAAATCGGACTCGCCGCCGGCGAGCCTCCAACCGCGAAGGGCTACACTCCCTCGGTCTTCTCCCTGCTGGCGCAGCTCGTCGAACGGGCCGGCTATTTCGGCTCCGGCAGCATTACCGCCTTTTATAGCCTCTTAATGGAGGGTGATGACCAGCAGGACCCGCTGGTGGATTCCGTGCGCGCGCTGCTGGACGGCCACATCGTTCTCGACCGCCGCTTGAGTGCGCGGAATCACTATCCGCCGATCTCCGTCCTGGACAGTCTCAGCCGATTGCTCCCCGCCGTCTGCACGCGCGACCACCTCGACAAGATTCAGAGCTTCCGCCACCTCATGGCTTCCTATGCAGCCTCGGAAGATCTCATTCGCGTGGGCGCCTATCAGAAGGGAACCGATCCCGTGCTCGACAAGGCTCTCGAAACTCTGCCCGCGCTCCAGACTTTTTTGCAGCAGCGGAAAGACGAGAAGTCCATCTTCGAGGAAACGCGCGCGCGCTTGCTATCGCTGCCGAGCTGACCCATGGCGTTCCGTTTCTCGCTTGAGCCTGTGCTTCGCCTTCGCGCCAGCTACGAGCGGCTCGAGCGGCTCCGTCTGCTCGCGGTGGGGGCGCTAATTGTCCGCGTCCGGCAGGAGATTGCGGTGGTGGCCTCCGAGACTGCCGAAGCCGAGCGAAGCAAGCAAGCCAGGCTCGCCACCGGCGTCGTAGCAGTTGATTTGCACTTGGAATCAGCCGTCGAGCGCGGCCGCGCCGCGCGCCGCGAACAGCTGGACCGGCGCCTCGCGGCCCTCGAACGCGCGCAGGAAAATCAACGCCGCGCGTTTCACGCGGCCCGGCAGAAACGCCAGATTCTTGAGAATCTCCGCGCGCGCCGTTGGGAAGAATACCGCCGCGACCAGTCGCGCCGCGAGCAGCAACAGCTCGATGAGCTGCACTTGATCCATCGCGCCCGGCGGCCTCCTGAATAACACTTGCCGTTTGAGTCCGGCAATCCTTGCCCACCTGCCGCGCCAGAATATTTTGCGGCAGAAATTTCCTCCGAGCGCATTCGCCACAACACCTTTTTGTTTCAATCGATTGGCGGCGAATTTCTTCACCCGTTTGCTTCCTTTCCCTTTGGCGGCGCGCTTGCTCCCGGCTCGATTGCCATTGGACTGCACATGCTGAACTTCACGCCAGTCGCGCCTTCTTCAGCAACCATCGCCACCGCTCCACCCGCTCCCGTGGTCGGCGCGAATAATGTGAACCCCACACAGAGCTTTGGCCCAATTGCCTCCACACCGTTCTCAAAAGCGTTCTCTGCTGCGGTGTCGCAGCCGGTCGCCGCCAAACCAGCAGTCGCGCCGAAGACCCAGGTCTCAAGTGGCGGACCCTCCTCGCCACAACAAAATCCGCCGGCGTCCTCTGGCCAAAATGTGCCCCCTCCGGCTGCTGCATTTCAGGCCGGCCAGCAAAACCAACTGGCTCCGCCGCCGGCTCTCCCGACTCCGGCATTCCCTGCTGTTCTTGTTGCGACAGCCCCCGCAATCTTGGACGCGGCTTCTAGCTCTTCATTGCAAGCGCGGCCCACTGAGGCGCCCGCGACAAATGTTCCCTCGGCGCCGCTCGCGTCTATTTCAGGCCCCCTGCAATTGGCCTCTCTGTCGCCCGTGCCCGCGCCTTTTGCTGAAGCGGCACCGGCGCCGGCGGCTGCGCCGAGCGCGGACGCACACTCTCAACCACTTGCGCTCGCGGGTCTCGAGTCCACAGTCGTAGAGACGCCGGGCCAGCCGATCGCACTCCCTGAACCCGCTCCCACATGGACGTCAACTCAAGCCCCAACTGCCGCCCCCGAGACGAAGACCGGTTCGCAGCAGCGCCCCGCACAGCTTCCTGAAATCGGGCCCGCGCAACTTGCAGCTCCGCCGAGCGCCAATCTCGCCACGCCCCCGGAACCGCTGGTCCATTCCATCGCCACTTTCGCGCCGATGAGCTCATCGGGCCCCGCCACCCCATCGCCGGCCGCACAAGCACCGATGGCCCCGGCGGGAACTTTCGACTCGACACAGTCGAGTCAGCCGATGGCACCCGTCAATTCAGCTGCAGACGAAGCCGTTGCCTCAATTTTTCAAGACGCCAAGAAGCTCGTCTCGGATTCGCGCCAACAACTCGTCCAGCAGATCACGCCGCGGCTGCCATCCGCGTATAGCGCTCCCCAGACACCCGCTGTGCGGGCGGCGGCATCCGCGGATTCCGGCAACGGAAAAACGGGCAACCAGGATTCGAATCACTCGACCGCGAATCCGCCGGCCCCGGATTCTTCCCGGCAAGCCGAAGTTGCCGCCGCCGCAAATTCTCCGGCACATTCCGATGCATCGAGTGCCGCAGCCCAAATCACTCAGACCGCCGATTCAGCCGCCGCAACGAAAGCTGCCGGGTTCTTCGCGGCGTCTGTCGAGCAGTCCCTGCACGCACCGGCCGATGCTCCCGCGCAATCGGCCGGCGCGAGCGCAGGGTCAACCGAATCCCTACCCCGGCCTTCCGAGCCGGCGCCGAACGCAGCCCCAACTCCGCTCCCGCAAGCCCTTCCCAATTCGCTCGGCGACGTTGTCAAAGCCAGCGAACTTTATCAGCGGGTTGGCGGCGCCGAAATGCACATCGCCATGCAGACCGATCTGTTCGGCTCGATCGACTTGCGCACCGTGGTCCACCAAAGCAGCCTCACCGCCACCATCGGCGTCCAGCGCGGCGACGTGCAATCCATCCTCGCCAACGACCTTCCGGCGCTTCAGCACGCACTCGCGGACCAAAAGCTCCACGTCGAACAGATTTCCGTCCTCGATAATTCCATCGCCGGACGCATGGATCTCGGCAGCCAATCGCAGCAAAAGCAGGGTTCGCCCGGAACACAAGGAGCCCTTGCAGCCCTGCCGCAGGGGATGAATGCCGGCAATTCGGATGATTTTCAATCGGTCGCAGTGGATCTTGCCATGATCGGGGAGCCGCCCGGCTTGCTCAGCATTCGCGTCTAGCGAAATTGAAAGGAGAGGAGAACCAGCGATGTCTTCCGTCAGTCCGGTAAACCCATTCGCCACCCCGGCCCTGTTTCCGGCCGCGAGTTCAACCGCGCAGTCTTCTTCCTCCAGCAGTTCGAGCTCTTCTTCGAATTCGGCAGATGAATTGACCGGGAACTCTTTCATCACGCTTCTCACGGCGCAGCTTCAGGCGCAGGACCCGACGAACCCGCTCGACCCGACGACCTTCGTCACCGAGCTCGTTCAATTCAACCAGCTCCAGCAACTGATCAATATCAATCAGACTTTGTCTGCCGCTGCCGGAGCTTCGCAAAGCGGCAGTTCACAATCCACATCGCCGAGTTCCGCGGCGAGTTCCCTCTAGGAGGAAGCCAATGCCGTCATTTTCCACATCACTTTCGGGTCTCGATGCCACGTCGCAGGATTTATCGGTCATTTCGAACAACCTCGCCAACTTGAATACGACCGCCTACAAGGGCGCGACCACCGAGTTTCAGGATCTCTTCTACCAGCAGATTGGTTCGAGCGGCGACGGCAACCCCATCCAGGTGGGCGTCGGTGTGACGGTCGGATCCGTCCCGGCCGATTTCACTCAGGGCACGATTCAATCCACCGGCGTGCCCACGGACCTCGCCATCCAGGGCAATGGCTTCCTGATTGGGCAAAACAACGGCCAGCTCGTTTACATCCGCGCCGGCGATCTCTCGATCAGCGCCAACGGAACTCTGGTCGCCCCGGACGGCTCGGAAATTTTGGGTGACGCCGCCGTCGGCGGGGTCATCAACACCAACCAGGTCCCCGGCCCGCTCACCATCGCTGCCGGGCTGATCAATCCGCCGAAGGCCACCGCCAACGCAAACCTGGCCATCAATCTCGATCCCTCGGCGACGCCCGCCGCCAACGTCGCCAGCCAGCAAACCGGCACCGGCATCGCTCCCGCCACGGTGCTCGCCACCGGCAGCACTCTCGCTTTCACCGACGGAACGAATGCATTCACCTACACCACCCTCGCCGGCAACACGCTCAACACGATCGTTGACCAGATCAACGCCAACCCCAATTTCAACGCCACCATTTCCGGAAATTCGCTCGTCATTAATGCCGATAGCGGCAACCCCATCACCTTCACCACCAACACCCTCACCGATGCCGCCACCGGCGCGGAGGCGGAGGCTTTCGCCGCTTCTGCTAATCCAGCGCCCACATTCAGCACTTCACTGGCTGTCTACGATTCACTTGGTCTCACGCACATCCTCACTTACAACTTCACCAAAACCGCCGCGAACAATTGGAACTACTCCATCACCATTCCCGCGGCGGACCTCGGCGGCACCGGCAATCCCGTGGTGATCAAAACCGGGACCCTTGCGTTCAACGGCAGCGGTCAATTGATCGCGCCCGCGGCCAACGTTACCGGCATCAACATCACCGGATTTGCCGATGGCGCCAGCCCGCTCACTTTCAACTGGAACCTCTTCAGCAGCCCCGGCGTCGGCCTCATCACCCAGGTTTCCGGCCCTTCCGCCACTTCCTCCACCAATCAAGACGGATTTGCCAGCGGTTCGCTCGTCAGCTTCTCGATTGGAAGCGACGGCACGATCGAGGGCAGCTTCAGCAACGGCCAGACGCAGCCGCTCGGCCGCATCCTTCTCGCCAGTTTTGCCAATGAGCAGGGCCTTGACCGGAATGGCGAAAATGAATTCCTGGCCACGCTCGCTTCCGGAGCCGCGAATGTCGGCGTCGCGGGCACCGGAGGCCGCGGCACAATTTCCGGAGGCGCGCTCGAACAGTCGAATGTTGACATCTCCACGCAGTTCGCCGACCTGATTCTGGCCGAGCGCGGTTTCCAGGCGAACGCAAAAGTCGTCACGACGATTGACACCGTCACGCAGACAGCCATTAGCCTGATCCAGTAGCTTCTGGATCTGTTCAATCTTGGCACCTCGCACGGCAGGCGCACCGTCCTGCCGTGCCCCGGCGGGCTGGGAGTTCAGTAGGCCGAAGCGATTCTCGTCCGGCGGATATCGAGCCTGCCTGCCCTCGCAGGCTCGACTGCCGGACCAGGGCGCGTGTTCGCAAGACGCTCTTCATGAAAGCTTTCATATCCTCACTGTGATTGCGCGCGCTACCCCGCAAGCGGCGCTGCCGCTGGCGCCGCCTCACGGAGCTTTCCCACCTCCAAGACTATTCAGTGCAGTTACTTGACTCGGTGTCGGGAGTCGATCCATCGCTTGATGCCACCCCTCCAATTCGGTTGCGCAATTGCTCTGCTCCCTTCTCCTTTATGGCTGAGGAACCTAAACAAGAGGCCCCGCCGCCGGCAAAATCGAAGCGCGGCCTGCTGATTGGAATCGGGGGCGGAGTCCTGGTCCTCGTACTGGGGGTGGGTGGCTTCCTCTGGCACCGCTCCAAATCGGCACAGGCTGCCGAGCCCGACAAGCCCGAGGCTCCGGTATCCGTTTTGCACCTCGAGAGCTTCGTCGTGAATCTTTCCGGCAAATCCGAAAACGGATACCTCCGCGTCGGAATCGACTTGGGCATCGAGGCCGAATTGAAAGAGGGCGAAAAGCAGGCGCCGTACATGGGACGCCTGCGGGACACCATTTTGACCGTCCTCGGCACCCGAACCGTGGAAGAACTTCTCACTCCGGAGGGGAAAACGAAGTTGAAAGATGATTTGCTCAAAGCCATTACCGAGCGGGTGCCGGAGGTCCGCTGCCAGGAAGTCTATTTCACGGAATTCTTGGTGCAGCACTGAGCCATGGCGGAAACTCAAATCGCGAATCCCACTCCCTCGCTGGCGGCCGCTGCGGGCGCGGACCCTTGGCCGGAAATGCTGCGAGTGCGCGCAACGCTCTCCGTCGAAGTTCCCATCAAGCATTTGACAGTTCGCGAGCTCTACTGCCTCGACGTCGGGTCGGTCGTCGCATCGAGCGCAGCTTCGGGAGAAAACATGCCGCTACTTGCCGGAGGCCGGCTGATTGCCTGGGGAGAGTTTCAGGTCCTCGGCGATTTCATCGCCCTTCGGATTGCGGAGCTGGCGTGAGCCGCGGGGCGCGCACCACGGCCCCGGGTTTCGGATGAGCATGGTGGAAATAGTTTCGATGAAGAGGAACGATGTCATCCGGCGCAGATTCGCTTGGGCTGGCCCCCATGCTTGACCTTTTGCGGTCGGGCTTCGCGCGGCTCGCCGCCATTTCGCGCCACAGAATCTGGCGGCGGCGCGTCCAGCGCTTGCGGTTGTGCGAAACGCTCTCGCTCGGCAACCGCGGCTTCCTCGCGGTGGTGCGCTATGAGGAGCAGCGATTCCTGGTGGGCGGCACGAACACTTCCATCGCGCTGCTGGCCCAGCTTTCCTCCCGCGCCACGTTTGAGCCCGATTCAACCCCCGAGGAGGATCCGGCGACTTGAGTTTTCCCCCAGCCCCGGCCTGCCCCCATGATTCGGACGACACTCACCGGAACCTTGGCGCTGCTGACTTCGATTTTTCTCGCGCCGCCGGCTTATGCCGGGCCGCAAGACCCGGTTCCTTCCATCCCCTTGAAGATTCCGCCGCCATCCGATTCCACTACATGGACGATCGTGATCGTTCTCACGCTGCTCACCTTTCTCCCGGCGCTGCTGCTCTCGATGACGCCCTTTGTGCGCATCTTGATCGTGTTCCATTTTCTCCGTCAGGCGCTCGGGACAAACACGGCTCCTACGAACCAAACGCTTCTGGGTCTCTCGCTCTTTCTCACCTACTTCATCATGCAGCCGGTCGGCGCTGATATCGCGCGCGTGGCCGTCGTTCCCCTCGAGCACCATCAGATCTCGGCACTCGAAGCGATCGATCGCGGTTCCGTCCCGCTGCGCGCGTTCATGCTGAAATTTTCGCGCGAGAAGGATCTGGCATTGCTCACCGAGATGGCGCACATCCCGCGCCCGCACGGTCCCGCCGATTTGCCTCTCCGCGTGGTTGTGCCCGCTTACATTCTTTCGGAGATGAAGGCAGGTTTCCAGATCGGCGCGGTGCTGTTTCTCCCCTTCATGGTCGTGGACATGGTGATTGCCGCCATCACCACTTCGGTGGGGATGTTCCAGCTTCCCCCCGTCATCATTTCCACGCCGCTAAAAATCCTGCTGTTCGTTGTCGCCGACGGCTGGAACCTGATCGTCGGGTCGCTGCTGAAGAGTTTCTATTGACCCGTGTTCATCCATCGATGGGGGAAATTCGCAGGAAAGCAAGGAGGCCTTCACGTGTCGATGGTTCAAGTAATCGATATCACGCGGCGAACCCTGGAAGTCGCGTTCATCGTCGCCGCCCCGATTCTGGCGGCCGCCATGGTTGTCAGCGCGCTCATCAGCCTCACGCAGGTGCTCACCTCGATGCAGGATATGACGCTTTCAACTGTCCCACGCCTGGCTGCCGTGGGCGCATTCGCTTTTTGGCTGACGCCCTGGATGATGCGCAAGCTGGTGCAATTTACCGTCGCGCTGTTTGGCGACTTCCACCATTTCGTCGAGTGAGGCCTTCAGGTGCCGAGTGATCGAAGCTTTCATCGGCCGCGCCGTTCTCGTCGCTTTTCGCGTCGGAGGCTTGATGAGTTTTGCGCCGTTTTTCAGCAACGCTTCGGTGAACTTCCGCGTGAAAGCCGTGTTCACCATCGCGCTCACCGTACTTTTGCTGCCGGTCTATTCCTCGCCCGAATCCGTGCTCGTGCCCTCCTCCGCGGCTTCCTGGGGCGCGGTGGCGCTCAGCGAAGCGGCTCTCGGCGTTGCCATCGGGCTGATCGTTCAATTCGTATTCGACGGCATGCAGCTCGCCGGGCAGATCATCAGTTTTCAGTTCGGGTTTTCGCTGGTGAACATCATCGACCCGAATACCCAAGTCGAAATCACGGTCCTCTCCACACTTCACGATCTCGCCACGCTTTTGATCTTCATGCAGCTCGGCGTGCACCGCTGGGTTCTGCGCGCGGTGGCCGCAAGCTTCCAACTGATTCCCGCCGGCACTCTCCCATCGATCGCGCTGCGCGCGCCCGATTTATTGCGCCTGGCCACCTCGATGTGGCTCATCGGCGCGGAAATTGCCTTCCCGGTGCTGCTTGCCACCATGCTCACGGACTTGACCGTCGGGTTCATCAGCAAGGCTTCTCCGCAATTCCCCGCGCTGTTTTTCGGAATATCCGTCAAGTTCCTTCTCGGGGTTGCGGTGCTGTACGGCGTCTTTGCGTATTGGCCCGGGCTTCTCGAGCGCGATTTCTTCCACGCGCTCACTCATCTGGAAACTTTTCTCTCGAATTTGCGCGGAGGCGGGTGAGCGATGGCCGGTGAGGACAGGACTCAGCGCGCAACAGCGCGGCGGAGGGAACAGGCCCGTGAGCGCGGCCAGATTGTCCGCAGCCGCGAGCTTCCGGCAGCGCTCACGCTGCTCGGCGTTGCCATGCTCATGCGCTGGGGACAATCCGGCTGGATTTCCGTGTGGCGCGATTTGTTCCGCCATCTTCTCACGGCCGTTTCCCACAGCGAGATCGCGTCGCTCGCCCTGCTGATGAACCTGACGGCAGGGAATGCGGTGCGCTGGGCTGCGCCGCCGCTCGTGTTCGCGTGGTGCATTTCTGCCTTCGGCTTGATGGCGCAGGGAGGGTTCTTATTCGCGCCCCAAGCGTTCGGACTGAATTGGGAGCGCTTCAATCCGGCGAGCAACGTCGGCCGAATTTTTTCTCTCGCGGGATTGAGTCCGCTGCTGAAGTCGCTCATCCCGCTCTCGATTGTTCTTTACCTGTTTGCCGCCATTCTCATGCGCGAGTGGGCCCATATTCTGAATTCCTCCCACATGGCGCTTCCGGCCGCGCTCGCCTTGCTTTTCAGCATCCTTTACGAACTTTCCTGGAAAGCGGGGCTTGTTCTTCTGTTCTGGTCGGGACTCGACTACGGCATCCAGTATTGGAACTACGAGCGCTCGCTGCGGATGACCACGCAGGAAGTGCGTGATGAAGCGAAAGACACGCAGGGCAACCCCGCCACGCGCAATCGCATGCGGCGCCGCATGCGCGACGTTCGCCGGCGTCTCATGCTGCGCCAGGTGGCTCGCGCCACCGTCGTCATCACCAACCCCGAGGAATACGCCGTCGCCCTTGAATATATCCCTGAAAAAATGCCGGCGCCGCTCGTCCTTGCCAAAGGCCGCGGGCTCCTCGCGCAGAAGATCAAGCGCGAAGCCCGATGGTACGAAGTCCCCATCGTCGAAAACCCGCCGCTCGCTCAGGCGCTCTACCGCACGGTGGAAGTCGGCGCCACGATTCCGGCCAAGCTCTACATGGCGGTGGCCGAAGTCCTCGCATTTATCTTCCGCGCGCAGGCTCGCGTGCGTGCGGAAAAAGAGGCGCGCGATGCAAAAGCCCGAGGCCCGCAGCCTCCGAAGGGATAGCGCGACCACATGGCCACCGCTCCGAAACCGCTCCCTTTACTCGCCACCGGCCGGGAAGCCTACGTTCCGATTGCGGCGGTAGCCATCGTCTTCGTGATGATCGTCCCCGTTCCGGCTCTGGTCCTCGATTTGCTCCTGGCCATGAGCATCACGCTTGCTGTCTTGGTTCTGCTCGCTTCCCTGCAAATACTGAAGCCGGTTGAATTTTCCGTTTTTCCCACTTTGATTTTGTTGCTCACTCTGTTCCGGCTGTCTCTCAATCTGGCCAGCACGCGCCGGATTCTTCTCCACGGAAGCGAAGGCACGGCCGCGGCGGGGAAGGTGATCGAGTCGTTCGGGCAGTTCGTGGTCGGCGGCAATTACGTGGTCGGCTTCGTCGTTTTCCTGGCGCTTATCGCCATCCAGTATCTCGTCATCAACCATGGCGCGGTGCGCACGGCGGAAGTTTCGGCGCGGTTCACTCTCGACGCCATGCCCGGGAAACAGATGGCCATCGACGCCGACCTCAACGCCGGCCTCATCGACGAGCGCAACGCTCGCAGCCGGCGCGAGCAGATCACGCGGGAAGCCGAGTTCTACGGAGCGATGGACGGCGCGGCGCGTTTCAGCCAGCGCGACGCGCTGGCCACGATTCTCATCACCGCGATCAACATTATTGCCGGGTTCTTGATCGGCGTGTTTCAGCAGGGCATGCAGCTTCGCGATGCGCTCACCACGTACACGATTCTCACTGTCGGCGACGGCCTGGTCACTCTCATTCCTTCGCTGCTGGTTTCCGTTTCCGGCGGCATCGTGGTTACACGCGCGTCCTCGGATGTCCCGATCGGCGTCGACCTCACCAATCAGCTTCTTGCCAAGCGGCGCACCCTATTCATCGCCGCTACCGTAATGAGTTTGTTGACGCTTATTCCCGGGCTTCCGAAATTTTCTTTTCTCGTGCTTGCGGGCGGCATCGCTCTTCTGGGCATGCGCCTGAAGGAAGAGCTTCCGGCGAAAGCAAAAGAAGCCGAAGCCGAGCGCAAGCCGAGCCCGCAGGAGCAGCTCGAAACGCTCCTCAAGCTCGACGATATCAGCGTCGAAGTCGGCTACGGCCTGATTCCGCTGGTGGACCAGAAAGCCGGAGGGCAAATGCTTCCGCGGATTCGCGCTCTGCGCCGCCATCTCGCCACCGAGCTGGGCTTCATCGTCCCGGCCATCCATATCACGGACAACATGCGGCTGAAACCTCGCGAATATGTCCTTCGGCTGCGCGGAGTGGAAATCGCTCGCGGCGAAACCTACCAGGATTGGCTGCTGGCCATCAGCTCGGAAGCTTCGCCGCCCGCGCTCGAAGGCATCGAGACACGCGAGCCCGCTTTCGGCGTCCCCGCGCGGTGGATTCCCGCCAATCTTCGCGACACCGCTCTCGGCGCGGGCTATGCCGTTGTCGAACAAACCTCCGTGATCGCCACTCATTTGGCCGAAGTGATCCGCCGCCACGCGCATGAAGTGCTCACTCGCCAGGAGACCAAGCGCCTCCTCGACTCGATTGCCGAAACGCATCCGAAGCTTGTGGAAGAGCTCGTTCCGCGCGTGCTCAGCCTGGGCGAGACCGAAAAAATCCTCCAGCAGCTTTTGCGCGAGCAAGTCTCCATTCGCGACCTCTCCACCATTCTCGAAACTCTCATCGACGCGTCCGCTCTCAATCGCAACCTGGTTTTCCTTGTCGAATCCGTGCGCCAGGCTCTCGGACGCGCCTTGGTTCAACCGCTGCTTCAAGACGACGGCAAGCTGAAGGTTCTTGCCGTCGATCCCAACCTCGAAGACGAAATCAACCGCGCGTTTGATCCGCAGGCCGCCGCGAGCCGCAATGCCGCGCTCCAGACAGGATTCCTCCGCCGGGTGCTCGACGGCCTGCGCCGCATCGCCGGAGAACAGCTCACGGTCGCCTCTCCCATTTTGCTCTGCGGCAGCCCGGCGCGATTCCACTTGCGGCGGGTGCTCGAGCCGTTTGTGCCGCGCATCGTGGTTCTTTCTCCCGCGGAGATTCCCGCGGTCGTCGCCGTCCAGTCCATGGGGGTGGTGCAATGAAGCCGCGTAAGGAGCGCGATTGAGCGACACCCACCCACGCGCCGGCCACGCTGTCTCCGAGCTCGACGAGGCTCAGCGGGATAAGCTCCTTCTCGAGCACCTTCCCCAGGTGCAGTACATCGCGCGCCGGATTCACGATCGCCTGCCTCCGCAGGTGCTGCTTGAAGACCTGGTCCACGCCGGAATCCTCGGCTTGATGGACGCCGTCCGGAAATTCGATCCCAGCAAAAATGTGCAGCTCAAGCACTACGCCGAATTCCGTATCCGCGGGGCCATCCTCGATAGCCTCCGCCAGATTGACTGGAGCCCGCGCATGTTGCGCCGCCAGGCGCGCCGCCTGGAGCAGGCCATCTCGGATTGCAAAGCCAAGTTTGGCCGCGATCCCACCGAACCCGAAATCGCCGCGGAGCTCAACATGACTTTGGAAAGCTTGCAGCACTTGATGGGAGATCTCCGCGGGCTCGACATCGGCAGCCTTCAGTCCGACTCCGATGGTCCGGGCGCCAGCGAAGAAACGATTCAAGCGCATCCCGGCTCCGAAGAAGAGGATCCGTTCCAACGCACCTTGAAATCCGAAATGACGTCGCTGCTGGCCCGCGCCATCGGCGAGCTTCCCGACCGCGAACGCCAGATTCTCGCGCTCTATCACTTCGAAGAACTCACCATGAAGGAGGTCGGCGCCGCGCTCGGCATCGGTGAATCCCGCGTGTCGCAAATTCATACGGCCGCGCTTCTGCGCCTGCGCGTCCGCCTGCGCGAGCTGATGCAGAAAGCGCCGCCGAAGCCGCCGCCGAAGCCGCATCTGCCGGCGCAGCCTATTTCCAGCATCGCCTCAGAAAAAATCCTCCGGGAGATCGCCTCGTGGAAAAAGTCCTGACGCAGGAAGAAATCGACCTGCTGTTTCGCAAGGCGCAGGGCACTGCTCCCAAGGCTGCTCCCGCTGCAACATCGCGGGTTGTCAAACCGTGCGACTTCCGCCAGGCCGGCCAGCTCGGGAAAGAGCAGGTCCGCCAGGTCACCTTGCTGCATGAAGCCTTTGCTCCCAACCTGGCCAATTCGCTCGGCGCCTATCTCCGTGTGGGCCTTCAGGTGAGTCTCGTGGCGGTCGAGCAGCTCGTGTATTCCGAATTCCTCACCCGCATTCCCGAGCAAACCTATTTCGCAACATCCCAGTTGATGCCGCTGGAGGAAATTTCGGGGATCCAGGTGGACCTCTCTCTCGCTTTTCCCATGATCGATCTCCTCCTCGGAGGGCCGGGCCAGGGCCTGGCGGAGCCGCGCGATCTGACCGAAATCGAAGAGCAGATACTCGAGAGCGTGATCGTGCTGGTGTGCCGGGAACTCGAAAATACCTGGCAGTCGGTGCTGCCGCTGAAATTTCAGCCGGGCCAGCGAGTGAAGTCGACGCAGATCATCTCGCTGATTCCTCAGGCCGAGCACATTTTGAATCTGAGCTTCGAACTGAAGCTCACCGACACGCGCGGCAACATGAACATTGTTTTTCCGGCCGCAGTCTCCAACATGCTCCTGCGGAAGCTGGCGCAGCAGGGGATGATTCAGCGCCGGCGGTTCTCCACCGACAATGCGGACCGGCTTCGCGAACTTCTTCATGACTCCAAATTCACCGTCGAGCTCGAGCTGGGCAACATTCCGCTGCGCATCCGCGAGGTGGTGGACATGCTTCCCGGCGAGATTCTGCCGCTGCACCACTCGCTGCGCGAATCCATGGCGGTGACGGTGAACGGACACCCGATTTTCAGCGGCGTTCCTGTGAGCTGCGGGCCCTTGCGGGGGGGCTTGATCCAGGAACTTGTCGCCACGAGGGAGTCGGCTGAAAAGAGCGGCTCGTGAGCCCCGATCCCACTCCCGAAGTCTTCATCCCCGATCAGGAATACTCCCACATCTGGGCGCAGGCCACCGCGCAGACTCTGGAACAGCTCCAGGGTGCGCCCCTCATTCCCGCGCCGGAAGGCCCGGCGCCTCCAGCGAAAGAAGGCGCGCCAGGGGGAGAAACTCTGAGCGCGCTGTTTAAAGTTTCCGGAGCGTTGAATGGTGAGCAATCCTTTCAGTTCTTAAGGTCCGACGGCGTTCGCCTGGCGCAATTGCTCATGGGCGAAACTCTCGATCCCAGCGCGGCATTCACCGAGGGCCATGCCGACGCGTTGAATGAAATATTCCGCCAGTTTGCCGGCCTTGCCGCAACCGCTTGCAAATCGAAGTACGGCGCGGAAGTCCAGTTCGAATTGCTGCCGGGGAAATTTGCCGCGTGGACGCCCGCGAACAATTCGATTTGGACATTCAGTTCCGAAAAAATCCCCGCGCTGCAATGGACGATGCTGTTCAGCCCGGAATTGCACGGAAGCCTCGAAGCGGCTCATCAAGCCACTTCGGCGCCTGCGCCCGCGCCGCCTGCCGAAGCTGCAGCGCCCGCTGAAGCTACGGCGCCTGCTGCTTCCGCTCCTTCTGCCGAACCTGCGCCGGCCGCAGTCGAAGGTGCACCCGCCGCACCGCCCGCCGCTCCTGCTGCGGCGGCAACTCCGTCGGAGGAACCGGCGCAAACCGCTCCTGCTGCCCCAGAAACGAAACCGGCAGAGGCGGCGCCTCCTGCACCCACAGAGCCTCCTCCCACCGCGGCCCCACCCGTTCCGCCGGCGTCGCCACCGGTTGCTGCACCTGCTGCGCCACCGCCGCCGGCGCCCGTTGCTGCGCCGCCGGCGCCCCCGCCGAAACCATTCGTGCCGCCTCCTCCTCCGCCCCGCGCGCCGGCTGCCGCACCGCCGCCCGCGCCCCCACCGGCGCCACCGCCCGCGCCGAATCCGGCAAATCTGGATCTGCTTCTTGACGTGGTCCTGGAAGCCACGCTGCGTTTCGGCCAGAGAGAAATGATCCTGCGCGAGATTTTAGAATTGCGCCCCGGCTCGGTGATCGAGCTGAACCGGCGCGTCCAGGAGCCGGCGGAATTGCTCGTCGCTGGCCGCGTAATTGCTCGGGGAGAGGTGGTCATTGTGGATGGCGCCTATGGACTCCGAATCACGGACATCACGCAGCCGCATCAACGATTGGAATCTGTGGAGGCCTGAGAGCCGGATGCAGCGAAACAACCCGCTGGATTTCGCGAATTCCCGCTCCCGGGACGAACTGCATCGGAGAATTCGCTTGGAATGCAACAATCCGGATTGCCCGTTCCGCAATCCTTTGCGCAAGCTCCTGGGCAGCCGCACGAGCGAAGGCGTAATGCTCCAGGGGCGGTGGTATTGCGGGCTGGACTGTTTCGAGTCGGCCATCACGGCAATTTTTGCCGATCTCATCAAGCTGCCCGATGAGCCTCTGGCGCGCCCGCGGCGCATCCCCATCGGTCTGCTGCTGCTTGGGCGCGGCATCATCAACGAGCAACAACTCAAGGCCGCGCTCCACGCACAACGGGAACAGAACGGCGACCGGCTGGGCCGCGTGCTCGTGCGGCTCGGCATCGTTTCCCAGCAAGATGTTTCCACCGCGCTCGCCCTTCAGTGGGGATGTGCTGTTTTTCCTCTCGAGCGCGATCGCCGCTATCGCGATTGCTCCCAGATTCTTCCCCTCGCCTTGCTCGAGTCCTGCCGCATGGTGCCGCTTCATTACATGCCTGCAAGCCAGTGGCTCTTTCTTGGCTTCTGCGAGGATCTCGACCACACCGCCATCTACTCCGTCGAGCGCCTGCTCTTGAGCCGCACCGAGCCCTGCGTCGTAACCGATTCCGCACTGGAAACCGTTCTCGATGAAATCCGCGGAATGACGCGGCCGTGCGAGATCGTCTTCGAGCGCCTTTGGACCGCTACGGAAATGGCGCGTACGATTCGGGACTACGCCGTGAAGCTCGGTGCGGACGAACTGCTGCTCGCTCGCCCTCGCCAGTTTCTTTGGGCGCGGCTCCGGGCCTCGGGCCGCCCGTATGATCTTATGTTCCGCCTTCCCCCGGCACAGCTTGCCGCTTCGTGATCGGATGCCCGCCTCATTCGCACCTGAGCATGGAATCGACTCAAATGCTTTTCCTCCGGGCGCGTGCCATTCGGGAACGGTGCCTCCGCTGGATGCGGCGTGCCAAACCACGAGCTCCGGCGCGCCACCTGCTCCGCATTCTCGCCTAATGCCCTTTTCCTTGTGGCCGATAGAGACGGAGAGGAAGCTCACTCGGTCCTTGGAGAACGCCGTGCCATCCACAACGGCTAACGCTCGAGCAGCCACTGCTTTTCCGGACGACCCACCTGACATCCTGAGAAAACGCGAAATCGCCAGCGTCGATCGCCAACAAATTTTCAAGCCGGCTGCGCCTCGCCTGCGTGGTCCGGAAGCGGGCCTGGATGCGTTGCTGACTGCCGAACTGGTGGACCTGCGGCAGGTGACCGAAAGGATTCGCCAGCAGCCGGGATTTGAACAGCTTGTCCTGCGGCTCAGCACCTCGCTGGCTCTTTCCCCCGATGTTCCACCCACGACAGTTGAGGAAGCCGCCATCGTCCTCGGTACCGACCGCCTGCGTGTCCTTACGTATGCATGGTCTTTGCTTTCGCAGCATTCCTCCGCGGACAACGATTCGGCAGCCCTTTCCATCGAAGATTGGACTCCGGAGGCGCTGTATCTTGCCAGCTTCTTCTGGTGGCTGGGATTCGACTCCTTCGACAGCAAGGCGCGCATCTCGCGCGAAAAGCCGGAACGCTTCGGGGTGGAAGAGGAACAGCTCGTGCGCCTCACGGAAATTCTTTTACGAGATTTCATGGCGCTCATCCCCTTCGTCGAGCCCGCATTGTGGAAGCCTCGCGAGAGAGCGGCCCTCGCGGGCCTCGCCCGTCTGCGCAAGGAGGAGGGAGCATGAAAGCCATCAAGGTGCTGATCGTGGATGATTCGGCCGTCATGCGCAAAATCGTGGAGCGCTGCCTGCGACAAGCCGGAATCGACGTGAAGGAAGTGGTGGAAGCGAGCAACGGCATCGAAGGGCTCGCGGCAGTGAAGGCCGGCCCGGTGGATTTGATTCTGAGCGACATCAACATGCCCGCCATGGACGGCCTCGAGTTTCTCCAGGGCCTCCGCGGCGAGGCCAACGCCTCCAATACGCCGGTCATCATGATTACAACCGAAGGCAGCGAGTCCCGCGTCGTCGAAGCGCTCACCGCCGGCGCGCGCGGCTATATCCGCAAACCATTCACTCCCGATCAGGTGAAAGAACGCGTCACCCCGCTCCTGGAGGCCATGCGATGAATCCTGCACTCTCGGAGAGAGCATCCTCGCGCGTCCGCCCGGATTCCACCTGGGCGGCGATGATTCAGATGGCCGCACACGAAGTGTTCCAGCTCATGGTGAACTCCGATGTCCAGATTTGCGAGAATCCGCCGGAGGCCCAGTCCGGAAAAGTCTCCGCCATGGTCGGCATGGCGGGCACGCTCGGCGCCATCTTCCGGTTCCGCTGCGCCGAAGAGAGCGCCCTCAGCATCGCCAAAAAAATGCTGGGCGTGCAGAAGATGGACAACGTCTCGGAAGCCTTCGACGCCATGGGCGAAATTTGCAACATGCTGGCCGGCAATTTCAAAGCGAAGATCTCCGTTCTGGCCGACGGGTGCCTGCTCTCGGTCCCTACCGTGGTTGTGGGTGAGGATTACGAAGTCCGCTCCGTTCCGAGCGGCGAACACATTGAAGTCTGCCTGCAATACGAAGGGAAGCCCATGTGGCTGACCCTCGAAATCAGCGGCTGAATTTCGCCGGCGGCGCGGCAATTCTTGCCTCCTCAGCCGCCGGCCACGGCAAATACTCCGGCACCCCTTCCTGGCATTTCTTCCTTTCACCCCGGCGGCGCCACTTTTTCGCACCATTGGCTCGTTTTCTCGCAGGCAATTGACTAGGCCGCTTTGGTTCCCGGCTTGCATGCTCCCATCCGGGGAACACGACTGATGAACAGCGGATACTATGCGGCCTACACCGGCCTTGCCGCGCGCATGGAAGCGCTCGACTTGCTCGCCAATAATCTCGCCAACGCCAATACCACCGGCTTTCGCGGGCAGAACGAGTTCTATCGCGACGTCACCGCCAGCTTGCCTGACTTTCCGCTGACTCCGTTGAATCGCGCCATCAACGATTTCGCCGTCCTCGGCGGCACCAGCCTCGATCTGCGCCAGGCCAACCTGACTCCCACGGGCAACAATCTGGACCTGGCCATCAGCGGCCCGGGGTTCTTCGCTGTGAACACGCCGCGCGGAGTTCGTTACACGCGCAACGGACAGTTCCATGTCAATACGGCGGGCCAGATCGTCACCGAGTCCAACGACATCGTCCTCGGCCCCAACGGCCCTATCCAGCTTCCTCCCGGCCAGGTGGAAATCTCTTCCGACGGCACCGTTTCCGTTGCCAGCGCCGTCGCGGGGCAGGTCCGCCTCGTCGAGTTCGCGCCGGAAACGCAGTTGACCCCGGAAGGCAACAGCTACCTCCTCGCGCCGGCGGGCACCGAACTCGCCGCGAAGAATTCCGAAGTCACCCAGGGCATGCTCGAAGCCTCCAACGTGGATCCGGTTCATGCCACGGTTCGCCTCATGATTCTCCAGCGCCACGCCGAGCAACTTGAACGCACTCTTTCGATCTTTCTCAATGATTTCAACCGCACCGCCGCAACCGATCTCGCGCGCGACTGAGCGCCGCCAAAGGAGCCGCCATGTACCGATCGCTTTACACCGCAGCCAGCGGCATGATTGCCCAGGAGCTGAACCTGGACAACATCGCCAACAACCTGGCCAACGCCAATACCACCGGTTTCTACCGCCGCCGCCTCCAGTTTCAAGATTTGATTTACCAGACCGTGGTCACTCCCGGCGCGCCCGCCACTCAGCAGACCATCATTCCCTCGGGCTTGCAGATCGGCCTTGGCTCCCGCTCGGCCGCCACCGAAGTGATCAACCAGCAGGGCAATTTCGATTTCACCGGCAACCAGCTCGACCTGGCGATTCAAGGCGGCGGATTCTTTCAGATCCTGCTTCCGAGCGGCGAAATCGCTTACACGCGCGACGGCAGCTTTCACGTGGACAACGTGGGCAACATCGTCACCTCCGACGGCAATGCCGTTCAGCCCGCCATTACCATCCCTGCCGATGCGCTCACGATCACAGTCGGCACCGACGGCACCGTGAGCGTCACCGCTCCCAACCAGCAGCAGCCCACGCAGGTGGGGCAGATTCAATTGGCGCTGTTTCAGAATCCCGGCGGCTTAAACAGCATCGGGCAAAATCTGTTCGAAGCCACGGGCGCTTCCGGCGACCCCATCCTTGGGACTCCGGGCGGCGCCGAAGGGCTGGGCACAATCCAGCAGGGTGCTGTCGAGGAATCCAACGTTGACGTGGTCACCGAGTTCATCAACATGATCCTCGCCCAGCGTTCCTACGAAGCCAATTCACGCGTGGTCCATGCCGCCGACGAAATGTTCCAGACCCTGAACGGGCTGACAACATAACCCGGGTTCCGTGAATTGAACGGGGACGATCCGGCGTTGCAGGCGATGGCCGCTGAAACCCGGCTTGCCATTTCTTTTCACTATTTTTGCCCCCCTATTTTGTGACGATTAGAAATGACCCCGGTCTTTTATTTTCAGAGAGTTACGGCGATTTCTACTCGAATTGGGTGACGATTAGAATTTGCCATTCCAGTGGGGGATCGCGCGTGATCGGACCGGGAACGAGCAGATGAAACAGAAGGGAACGGCATATGCCGGCGCAGTCGACTTTTGAGTCCCGCGTTGCGCATTCAAAATTCTCCACAGCTACCATGGCACCAATTCGAAAGCGATGCAACCGATAAGGCCTGTGGACTTTTTTCGGACCGAGGCATTTATTGCGAGGGAAGAGGGCGGCGAATAACCCGTGAGGAATCAGGCCATTACGTCGAGATTGTTTCCGATGACATTGTCCACGCTTTGGACGTCGCTCGCATTGAGCATTTCCTCGATGTTGAGCTTGGCTTCGTTGACGGCTGTGTTGAGCGCGGTGATCGTGGCGCTGGGCGGAGGTGCGGCTGCGAGCCCGTCACTCTGATTGATCAGGGCCAGAAGGTCGGCCCCATTCGCCTGGCTGATTGGACCAACTCCCACAGATCCTCCAGCCCGCTCGTTGGCGGACATGCCTGTAGCGTTCTCATCTTTAATCGGCAGACCGGACTGGAACGTTAACGGCAAGGGGGGGGCAGCCACGTGGAAGAAGGCCGCGCTGGCACTGCAAGTTGTGCCGCAGTGGAACGGGCCTGCATTGAAGACCGCACTTGATCGCAACCATCCCAGGGAAATGGCTTCTTGCTTGGCCGGATTGCGATTTTGAGCAAGCCACGCTTTACTTTTCCCACCGAAGGGCATAACTATAGATTCGGCGGCTTTTGGGTGATTCCCGAAACTGGAAAGACCCCGATTGCGCGGCTCAAAGCCCCAGCCTAAAATACCGATTCCTTAAGGACGAATCGCGCCCGCAGAAAGCCTCCGAAGCAGAGGAACTGGCGTTCACGATCTGCCGAGGGAACAATATGACCCAGGCCTGGAAACAACTGGAAGGGCAGACTGTCGGTGAAAAATTCCTCTTGCGCGAATACGTGGGCGGCTCGAGTCATAGCGGAGTGTTTCTCACCGAGCGCTCCGGGGAAGAACCCGAACGCGCGGCCATCAAGCTGATTCCCGCCGACCCGCAGAGCGCCAAGCTGCAACTTTCGCGTTGGGAACAGGCCGCAAAGATCTCGCATCCGCATTTGCTGCGCCTGTTTGAGTCAGGGCGCTGCCGCTTGGGCGAAACCGAGATGCTTTACGTCGTAATGGAACCCGCCAGCGAGGACCTTTCCCAGATTCTCCCGCAGCGCCCGCTCACAGCCAGCGAAACGCGAGAGATGCTGAAGCCGGTGGTCGAGGCGCTTGCTCATCTACACGCGGCCGGGTTCGTTCACGGCCATATGAAACCAGCGAACGTCATGGTCGCAGATGAGCATGTGAAGCTCTCGAGCGACGGGGTTTGCCGTATCGGCGACCGGGCGACCGGGGGCAGCCGGCCGAGCGCTTATGATCCCCCCGAGGCGAGCAGCGGCGGAATCATGCCCGCCGCGGATGTGTGGGCGCTCGGCGTCACAGTTGTTGAAGCCTTGACTCAGAAGCTGCCTGTGTGGGAGCGGTTTCAAGAATCGGAGCCTGCGCTCCCCGACACGTTGCCGGCCGAGTTCCGCGATTTTGCGCGGCACTGCCTGAAACGCGACCCGCAGCGGCGGTGGGGATTGGCCGAGGTTGACCGTTGGCTGCGACCGGGCGAGGCCGCAACGCGGAAAACCGCCAGCGACACGCCGCGCCCGGCTGTCGCTTCAGCTGCAGCGTCACATTGGCGCCACGCCATCCCGGCCGTTGGATTGGCACTTGCCGCCGTTGCCCTAGTTGCTGTGATCTCCTTCATGAATCGGCGCCCGGAAGCGGGAACCGCTTCGCCGGCGCTCACCGATGCTCAGCGCGCGGAGACTCCCGAGAGCAGGGAAGCCGCACGGCCGAAAACCCCCGCCGCGGAACCCGCGGCGCCGTCTGTACCAAGCGCTCCCTCGATCACGAATGCCTCTGCCCGCTCCAATCCCAAGCCTGCGGAGCCTGCGAAAGTCCCTGCCCGGCAAGTGGTCCGCGGCGAAGTGGTCCAGCAAGTGATGCCGGAAGTGTCTGAAAAAGCGCGCGCCTCGATTCAAGGACGCGTTCGAGTGAGCGTGAAAGTGGATGTAGATCCCGCGGGCAACGTGACCTCCGCAGAATTGGAATCCGCCGGCCCCAGCAAGTACTTCGCGGACGCCGCGCAGCGCGCCGCGCGGCAGTGGAAATTCTCGCCCGCGACCGTTGACGGCGAGAATGCGGCGAGAGAATGGATTCTGCGATTTGAATTTGCTGGTGGTGGTACTACCGTGCGTCCTGCACCGAGATTCCCCTGACGCATCTGGCCCAGGCGTCGTGCGGCTTATGACCGGCATAAACGCAGCTTATCTGGAACGATTCTTGTCTTGATTTTACTTTCCCTCTGAAGTAATCTTCCGCCCGCGTCAACCGTCCACGTCCCACCGGTTTTGCGATTTTCCGTGTGTCTTTGCAGGAGGTGTACCTCGCGGTCCGGCGCTAGCGGATTGCTGTGCCAAAGATCAGTGAAAAAAGGAGCAAGGCTTATGTTGCGAAAAGCATGTCCTGTAGTGGCTCTGGGTTGCCTAGTGGCGTTACTCCTCGTCAGCGGCCTTCCCGTGTATGCTCAATCGAGCGCCGCATCTCGCGCGCTGATTACGCAGAAAATTGATGAATCGGCTCTTGTGAGATTGGCCGGTAACACGCGGCCGGAGGTCCAGTACAGTCGCGATCTGGGCCTCGTTTCAGACAGTCTTCAGTTGTCGCACATGTATTTGCAGATGAAGATGTCGCCGGACCAGGAAGCGGACGTCGCGGCGTTCGTCACTCGCCTTCACGATCCGGCTGCCGCCGAGTACCACAAGTGGCTCTCCGTCCCGGAAATTGAGAACCGCTTCGGCCCCGCCCCGGAAGATCTTCGCGCTGTTTCGACGTGGCTCGAATCCCACGGCTTCACCATCAACGTGGTTTATCGTGCCAATGGCGTGATTGACTTCTCCGGCCCGGCCAGCGCAATCCGCGAAGCCTTTCACACCGAAATTCACAATATCGAAGTGAAGGGCGCCGTTCACATCGCCAACATCCGGGATCCGCAGATTCCCGCAGCTCTCTTTCCGGCTGTCGTGGGCGTCACTTCCATGAACGACTTCCGTCCGCACACGAACATCAAGCCGCGCATGCAATTCGATAGCGGGAGTCCGATTTGGCCGTTCTTGCTGGTGCCCGGCGATCTGGCGACCATTTACGATTTCAACCCGGTTTATCAGGCTGGGATCTCCGGTAGGGGCCAGACCATCATGGTCGTCGAGGATAGCGACATCTACTCCGCCGACGACTGGAATAATTTCCGGGCCGCCTTTGGCCTCAACACCCGGTTCCCCAGCGGCTCGCTCCAACAGACCCATCCGCAACCCTCGAACAGCCCGGCGAATGGCGGGCCTTGTGCCGATCCCCTTGTCAACCCGGACGACGGCGAAGCCGCAGTGGACATGGAGTGGGCCAGCGCGGCCGCTCCCGGCGCCACAATCGTGGTAGCTTCTTGCGCCGACACGAACACCAACTTTGGCGGCTTTATCGCCATCCAGAACGTTCTTACCAATTTTCCTCCGCCTCCCGGGGTCATCAGCATCAGTTATGGCCAATCCGAGAGCGAGGACGGCGCCAGCTTCAACATCTACATTGACTCCCTCTACCGCCTTGGAGTGCTGCGCGGTGTTTCTATCTATGTCTCAGCAGGTGATGCCGACGGAGACACCACCGACCAGTTTGGGCCCGCCGCTGTTGCCGGCCTGAATGTGAGCGGCTTTACGGTCTCGCAATACGATGTTTCCGTCGGCGGAACCGACTTCACCGACACGTTCAACAATCAAAATGCCACCTATTGGAGCCCTATCAACGGGCCGTTCTTCAATTCGGCCTTGAGTTACATCCCGGAAATGCCCTGGGACGACTCTTGTGCCAACGTACCGCTTACCAAGTTCGCAGGTTTTGCCACTCCCTACGGAGCCGACGGCTTCTGCAATTCCAAGTTTGGAGAGAACTTTCTGATCGTTGCAGGGGGCAGCGGCGGAGCCAGCAGTTGCTTTACGGGGACTCCGGCGATCTTTGGTGTTGTCGGGGGTACCTGCAACGGTTATCCAAAGCCCCCCTTCCAGTATCTGGCCGCGGGTATTCCCTTTGACGGCGTCCGCGACATTCCCGATATCACCATGTTCGCCGCCAACGGGCTGTGGGGCCACTACTATGTGTTTTGCTACTCCGACCCCAACTTCGGGGGTTCACCCTGTGTAGCCGGTCATCCGGAGCTCTGGGCGGGCGCAGGAGGCACTTCATTCGGCGCCCCCATCATGGCTGGGGTTCAGGCGCTCATCAACCAAGCGGTTGACACCCAGTTCCAGGGCGATCCCAACTTCGTCTATTACCCTCTCGACCTTCTGCAGAATGTGGAACTCCCGCTCTCGGCCTGCAATTCCAACCTGGGCGCGAACGTGAACCCACGCTGCATCTTCCACGACGTGACATTTGGTGATAACGACGTGAATTGCCTGCCGCTCACGAACCCGATTACGGGGGCTGTGATCGGCACATTCAATTGCTTCCTCGATGGCGCCACCAACGGTGTCTTGTCCCTTTCGAACAACACCTACGAGCCAACTTACACTGCCAAGCTGGGATATGATCTCACCTCCGGCATTGGTAGCGCGGATGTGTTCCACCTGGTCAAAAATTGGCCAGGCAGTAAACTGCACTAGACGCTGTTCTCGACTTGATTGAATCGGAGCCGCAGCCCTTGGCGAGCCCCGGGGCTGCGGCCTCCATTCAATCCCGATTAGCTGCAGTCGCAGAAGTCAGTAAGATGCGCGTGCACTCTAGCCCAATCTCCCCAACTACGACGTAACGCTCCATCAACCGTCTTACGTCTTAGACCAAATATTGCCTCCTTGATTTTTGTCGGTTCTTGCGCTACTGTCCCCGCCAGCGTCAACCGTCCACGTCCCCCCGGTTCTTCGCATGTCGGTGTATCTTTGCAGGAGGTCTACCCCCCGCTCCGGCGCTAGCGGATTGCAACGCCAAAGATTAGTGAAAAAAAGGAGCAAGACTTATGTCGCCAAAAGCACGTCCTGTCGTGGCTCTAGGCTGCTTGATGGCTTTTCTGCTCGTCTGCGGCCTTCCCGTGTATGCTCAATCGAGCGCCGCGTCTCACGTTTTGATTTCCCAGAAAGTGGATGAATCGGCCCTGGTCACCCTGGCTGGCAACACCCGTCCGGAAGTGCACTTTGCGCGGGATCTCGGGCGGGTTTCAGACGATCTCGAGTTGTCGCACATGTATTTGCAGATGAAAATGGCGCCGGAGCAGGAAGCGGATGTTGCCGCGCTGATCAACCGCTTGCACGATTCCGATTCCGCCGAGTATCACAAGTGGCTTTCCCTGGCGGAAATCGAGAGCCGCTTCGGCCCGGCGCCGGAAGATATCAAAACGGTGACGGCGTGGCTGGAATCGCATGGCTTCACAGTCAACGCAGTCTATCGCGCCAATGGCGTGATCGACTTCTCCGGCCCGGCCAGCGCGATCCGCGGAGCGTTTCATACGGAGATTCACAACATCGAAGTGAGGGGCGCCACGCATATCGCCAATGTGCGGGATCCGCAGATTCCGGCAGCTCTGTTTCCGGCCGTCGTTGGCGTCACCTCCATGAACGACTTCCGTCCGCAGGCATTGGTTCACCCCCGCAAGTCATTCGACTCGGGCAACCCCAACTTTCCTTTCCCGTTGGTGCCCGGTGATCTGACAACGATCTACGACATCAATCCAGTCTATAAAGCGGGCATCACTGGAAGAGGGCAGGCGGTGGTGGTGATCGAGGACACCGATCTCTACACGGCCGATGATTGGACCGTCTTCCGTCACACGTTTGGGTTGGACACGCGATTCCCGCATGGTTCGCTCGCGACGATCCATCCGCAACCCTCGAACAACCCCCTGAACGCCGGCCCCTGCGCCGATCCCGAGGTAAACGCGGACGACGCGGAAGCAGCCGTGGACGTCGAATGGGCCAGCGCGTCGGCTCCCGATGCGGCTATCATCTTGGCCAGTTGCGCCGACACGAACACCAACTTCGGCGGCTTTATCGCCTTGCAAAACCTCCTGACTTCCTACCCTCCGCCTCCGGGGATCGTCAGCATCAGCTACCTGGAAGCTGAGAGCCTCGATGGCGCAAGCTTTAATGTCTATATCAACGCGCTCTACCGTCTGGCGGTCTTGCGAGGCGTTTCCATCTACGTGGCCGTCGGCGATGCGGGCGCAGACGCTACGGAGCAGTTCTTCCCGGCGGCCACTGCCGGCCTCAATGTGAGCGGCTGGGCGACCACCGCCTACGATGTGGCCGTCGGTGGAACCGACTTCTCGGACACCTTCTTCGGCCAAAACTCAACTTATTGGAATCCGACCAATGACCAGTTCTTCGCCTCGGCAAAGAGCTACATTCCGGAAATTCCCTGGAACGACTCCTGCGCCGGCCAGCTCGTGACCACCTTCCTGGGATATGCCACTCCCTATGGAACTGACGGCTTCTGCAATTCCACGTTTGGAGAGAACTTCCTGATTGTTGCCGGGGGCAGTGGCGGGGCCAGCAGTTGCTTTACCGGAACTCCCACAATCCCGGGAGTTGTTGGCGGCACCTGCAAAGGCTATCCGAAGCCAATCTTTCAGTACCTCGCCGCGGGGATTCCATTCGATGGCGTGCGCGATGTTCCAGATATCACCATGTTCGCGTCCAACGGATTCTGGGGCCACTACTACGTGCTCTGCTATTCCGATCCAGTGAACAATCCGGGCTTCGGAACGCCTTGCGTCGCCGGCCACCCGGAACTCTGGGCCGGGGCTGGCGGCACTTCTTTCGGCGCTCCGATCATGGCCGGTGTACAGGCGCTGATTAACGAGTCGGTAGGCACACCGTACCAGGGAGACCCCAACTACGTTTACTACTTCCTGAATTTCCTCCAAAACGCCACTGTGCCGCAATGGGCCTGCAATTCGAATCTGGGGACCCAGATAAGCCGGCGCTGCATTTTCCACGACGTGACTTTTGGCGATATGGACGTGAACTGCCTGCCCTTCACCAACTTCAATCCAACCGGTCCGGTGGTGGGCACGTTCAATTGCTACATTCCCAGCGGGACAAACGGGGTCATGTCGCTTGTGAACAACGCCTATGAGCCGACTTACACTGCCAAGCCGGGGTACGACTTCGCTTCCGGCATGGGCAGCCCGGATGTTTTCAACCTGGTCAAAAGCTGGCCCTTCAGCAGGCTGCCGTAGACTTAAGCTGCATGGATAAAGGGGCTGGCGATTCGCCAGCCCCTTTCATTTTTCGCCCGATCTTCATCGGGAACCAGCCGCCGCCTGCCTGAATCGATTTGTTCCCGAATTTGGGGAGCGGCAAAAACTGCCGCGAGACTTCCGGTTGCTAGGCAAGACGTAAATGTTTCATTCGCGAATACCGCGTTCGCATCGTTGCTAAACCCAATTCACACTGCGCTTGCCGGTGTTGGCGTCTCATTTTAATTCCCGTTAATTGGTTCCTGCGTTGCTCTCCATCCGCTTGAACTCTGGAGCGAGTTTGCCGATGTCCCGTCATTTTCGAAGCGGCCCCATTTTCCTGGCCATCTTCGCTTGTGCTTTGCAAGCGCACGCCGGCCCGCGCGCTCGGACGGCTCTCCGGGACGCGGTGGAAGTTCGGCGCGATGTGGTTTTTCTCGCGGACCTGTTGCCCGCGAGCGCCCCGCCAGCCCTCCTTTCGGCCACGCTCGCGATTTCTCTTGGTTATGCGCCGAATCCGGGTGCGCAGCGCACTTTCGACCACGCCGAAATCGAACGCGCCTTGCGCGATGCCCCCGGCCTGAGCGAGGCGCTGGAAATTCCCGCTGCGGTGGAAGTGACGCGGTGGTCGCGCCAGCTTACGGGCGCCGAAGTGATCGCCGCCATTCGCAGGGCCATGATCCTCAATCACTTTGGCGGCGCTGCCTCGGTGGAGCTCGAGGAGCTGGCCTTCGACGCTCCGATCCGCGTCACGGAAGATAATCCGTCATTGCGAGTCACGCGCATCGAAACCGCGCCGGATGGCGCTGCCACTCATGTTCGTCTGTGGACCGCCTCGGAGCCGCGCATCCCTCCCTTCTGGGTCACGCTTCGCCGGCAGCTCGACTCTCTCGCACCACCTTGCTCGAGCGGCCCCGCCTGCGACCAGCGCACCCCCGGCTCATCCGCAGAGATTGCGGGCGCGCCGCAAAACTCCGGCGTTAGACCGGCAGCGGCGAACACACGGAAGGCAGCGCCGGGCCTGCCGCCGGGCCGGGCCGGCGCCACAAGCGCGCGCGCCACTCCATCGGATCCGGCGGTCCTGGTTCAGCGAGGCAAGCGCGTGCAACTGATCGTGGAAGTCAATGGAATGCGCATCATGGCGAGCGCCGTTCCGCTCGATCTCGGCCGGCAAGGTGAAAAGATTCGGGTGCGCAATGTCGACAGCGGAAAAATCCTGGTGGGCACCGTCGTCTCCGCGCAAACCGTGGAGGTGCAATTCTGATGCGACTCCAAATTTCACCCTCCGCCGCGAGGCGCTTCCCGGCGGGATTCAGTCGTCCGCCCCGGGCGCGCCGATTTTCACTTCTACCAATCCTCCGTCGCGCAGCGATGTTCGCCAGCACCTGCGTTTTCGCGCTGAGCCTCGCAGTGGCGGGGTATGCCTGGCCGTTCTCCAAAAAGAGTTCCAAGAAATCGAAGCCGTCGCAGCAACCCACCGCTCTCGACGCCTATCTCGCTCGCGCCCGCCAGTGGCAGACGCCTTTCACACCCACCGTGGGAAGTCTGTGGAATGCGGACGGGTTCATGTCGGACCTGGCCAGCGACTACAAAGCCCAGCACGTGGGCGACATGGTGACGATCCAGCTTTCCGAATCCACCACCTCCGCCCTCCAGCAGAGCGCCCAGACGCAGCGCACCTTCAGCGCTTCTTCCGGCATCAGCGCCTTCTTTGGAAACTTGAGCGCCACCAACCGCGCCCAGAATCTCTTCAGCCCCAGTTCCTCTCAAGTTCTCAACGGCAAGGGACAAACGGCGCTGGCGACCAACCTGAGCACGACTCTGGAAGGAAACGTGGTCGAACTCCTCCCCGACAATCTAATGGTGGTCGAAGCGCGCCGCGACGTAAAGGTGACCGATCAAAAGCAAACCGTCATTCTCCGCGGCATCATTCGCCGCGGCGATCTCTCGCCCACCAATACCGTGCTCTCCACGGCCATGAGCCACCTCGAGGTGGAAGTGCTGGGCAAAGGCGTCATCACCGAGGGCACTCATCCTCCCAACGGCGTAATTCGCATCGTCCTCCGGGTCTTAGGGTTCTGACATGGAGGAGAAACGATTCTGGAATGTCCGCTTGTTTCCCGCAGCGCCCGCGAGAGCTTTCTCCCGTAGGGGCACGGCATGCCGTGCCCGCGCTGCCCATATCCTCCGTGTCATCGCAGAGAGTTTTGGAGTGCGGGAGCTTGCTCCCGCTTTGTTTTCAATATGGGTACAGCGCACGCTGGGACAAGGCAAGGTATGAGTATGTGGCGCCGCCTGAAATGGAAGTCTCCAATCACCATCCTTGTTGCCGCGAGCCTCCTGCCATTTCCCGCCCTCTCCGCCGAAACCAAACCTGAAATCCGCCAGGTTCGCCTGCGCGACATCTCCACCATCGAGGGCGTTCGCGACAATCTTCTAATCGGCTACGGGCTCGTAGTCGGCCTCAAGCGAACCGGCGACAGCCAGCAAACGCTGTTTCCCACGCAAACTCTCGCCAATATCCTGCAGCGGATGGGAGTGCAGATCACGGTGGCCTCCGTCCAGGTGCGCAACGTGGCCGCCGTATTTGTCACCGCCACCCTTCCGCCTTTTGCGCGCCCGGGGACGAGGATTGATGTCGCGGTAGCCTCCGTGGGCGACGCGAAGACCCTCGAAGGCGGCTTGCTGCTCCTCACGCCCCTCCACGCCAGCGACGGCCAGGTTTATGCCGCCGCGCAGGGGCCTTTGACGATTGCCGGATACACGGCGGGACAACACGGAAACGTGGTGCAGGTGAATCACCCCACCACCGCTCGAATTCCGGAAGGCGCGATTGTGGAGCGGGACATTTCCGTCGATATATCGCACCTGAAGAATGTTGCCTTTCTCCTGCGCGAACCCGACTTCAACGTGGCTCGCGACGCGGCTGCGGCCATCAATAAGGAATTCGGCGCGAGCCTTGCCCACGCCACCGATGGCAGCCGCGTGGAAGTGAACGCCGAACAACTTGGCGCCGAGGGCATGCCCGGCTTCCTCGCGCGGATTGGAAATGTTTCCGTCGCTGTCCCGCCGGTCGCCAAAGTCATCATCAACGAACGCACCGGCACGGTCGTGCTTGGCAGCGACGTCAGCCTCGGTGCTTGTTCTGTCCTTCAGGGAAGCCTCGGGGTAGAAATCAAGACAACCTACGAAGTCTCGCAGCCGGCGCCGCTTTCGAAGACCGGCGAAACGGTGGTAGTTCCACAGACGAACATCCAAGCCAAAGAAGGTCCGGCGCAAACGGTTCGCCTCAAGGAAGGCGCCACTGTCGAGGACTTGATCCGCGGCTTGCAAGCCATCGGCGCCTCCGCCCGCGACATCATTGCGATTCTCCAGGCCATCAAAGCTGCCGGGGCGCTCCAGGCAGACGTGGAAGTAATCTGATGGTTGCAAGCCATGTCACAAGCTCCACCCTCCTACAAGCCTCCGGCGCATCGCTGAGCCCCAGTACAGCGCTGGAAGACTCCCCCGTCGTCCGGAAGGTGCGCAAAGCTGCGGGAGAGTTTGAAGCCATCCTTCTAGAAAAATGGTGGAGCTCCATGAAGAAAAGCGGAATCGGCGGAGACGAGCAAGATTCAGACCCCGGAAAAGATACCCTCGATGAAATGGGCCTCCAGGCGATGTGCGCCGCCGTAGAAAAAGGCGGGGGAATCGGCATCGCGGCCCTGTTGGTTCGCGGCTTGCTCTCTAATGCGCGGCAGGAGAGCCCGGGCAGGCAAGCTCCAGAACAGCCTGAGGGTATCCCCAGTCGGCACTAAGACTTAAGGGCCGTCACAAGAGGCTGCTCCCATCGAGCATTCGAGAGATCGGTCAAGTTTATAACCCACTGGACGATTTAGACTTAGGGAGCAGTTGAAACGGGCTCCCTAATTAAAGATTTCTCACCTCAAGCCGATAAGGATATTGAGGTCGGCAAGGCCCTTTGGAGGATTTGAAGTGAAAATTGACCCACAACTCGGCTTACCGGAAGGCCAGCCTCCGGACCGCGTTGGAGCCTCCGGAAACGCGGCAGCTGCCAGGGCCTATGCGCCTGCCAATCAATCGGGCGATCAGGCAAATCTCTCACCCGATGGCGTAAAGCTCTCCGAACTCAGCGCCAAACTCTCCAGCGTGCCGGAAATCCGCCAGGAGCGCGTGACGGCAATCCAACAGGCGATCCAAAACGGAACATACTCCGTCAGCAACGAGCAGATCGCCAATTCGATGATGCGCGACTTCCAGCCGTCAAATTCCTCCGGGGCCTGATAGAGAGGATGCGCGGCCATGGACGACTCGACTTCCCGTATCGAGCCGGTTCCATCCCGACGGGACCCTGAGTCGCAACTCCCTGAAGGCGTGACGAAGCAAAAGCCTCGCCCGAAAAGTGCACCGAAGCCGGCGGCTGTGGAACCGGTCGCCTCTGTGGAAGTGGACGAGGAAGAGAAGCACGATTTGGATACGCTGGCCTGAAAAATGTCGCCCGAAATCGAAAGCCTCGCCGTCACGATTGAACGCGAGTTGAGCCTGCTGCGCGAGCTTGCCGGAGATTTGATCGACTGCCGCAAAGCCTTCACGGGAATGGATTTGGACGGGATTTACACGCACGTCGCGAAACAGGCCCTGCTCTGCGACAAGCTGCAAAAGGCCGAAGAGGAACGCGTGCGGATATGGCAGCAGGAAGTTGCGAAAACCAGCGCGCCGGCGGCCGGTGCCGATTTGCGCGCTTGGATTGAAAGGCAGGATCCCGCTGTGGCCCTTCGGCTTCGAGCTTTGCTCACGGAACTCGTGGTTGCCGAAGGCGAAGTGCGCAATCTCAATCGCGTCCACAGGCTGCTGATCGATGGCTCGCGCAAAACTCTAAAAGTCCTCACCAACGCCCTGGCGGCCTTTCACCCCACTTACCCGGCGCCTCCAACAGCGAAGCCATTCTCGACCGCAGGAGCGCGCCCATGAGCCTGAGTTCGAGCCTTCAAATCGCAGTCCAGGCGCTGCTGGCCGATCAGGGCGGGCTCTCCGTTGTCAGCAACAACATCGCCAACGTCAACACACCCGGCTACTCTCGTGAAGTGGCCAATCTGGAAGAAGCTCCGCCGTTCGAATTTGGCGGCTTGCAGTTCGGTTCCGGGGTCGAGCTCGCCAGCATCACCGGCGTCCGCGACAATGTCCTCCAGCTCCGCTTGAATCAGGAAGCTCAAACCGAAGGCCGCCTCAACACCCTCTCGAACGGCCTCAACCAGATTCAGCCGCTTTTCAACGAAGCTGCCGGCACCGGTCTGCAAAGCCTCCTCAGCAATTTTTTCAATAGCTTCACCCAGCTTTCCTCCGACCCGACGGACCTGGGTCTCCGCCAAGGGGTCATCAGCTCCGCGCAGAGTCTCGCCGCAGGCTTCAACCAAACGGCGGCCGCGCTGGTCACTCAGCAGCAGAATTCGGACGAGGGCGTGGTGCAGACCGTGACCAGCATCAACGGACTCACCCAGCAGATTGCGGCGTTGAACGCCCAGATTACTTCTCCCAATGGCCAGACCTCGGCTCAAAACGCTTTCATCGATCAGCGCAACGAGCTCATCAATCAGCTTTCCCAGCTCGTGGACGTCCAGTCCATCGTCGCCGACGGCAATAGCCTCACGCTCACCACCAGCGGCGGCACCGCCCTCGTCGTCGGCGGCCAGAGCTTCAACCTCCAAACTCAGACGGACCCCACGACCGGCTTTCAGGACGTGTACGCGCAGGGCCAGAACATCACCTCGACAATTACCGGCGGAAACTTGGCCGGCGATTTGCAGCTCCGCGATCAGGAGATTCCCTCGATCCAGTCGAGCCTCGACACGCTCGCCAACAGCCTTGCCACCAACGTGAATGCGCAAAGCGCGAAAGGATTCGACCTCAACGGAGCCGTCGGCGGAAATATCTTCGTCCCGCCGGCCGCAGTGGCAGGGTCGGCTTTGAACCTGACGGTGGCGATCTCCGACCCGACGAAAATCGCCGCCAGCTCCGATGGCACACTCGGAAACAACGTCAACGCCACGGCCCTGGCCAACATTCAAAATCAGACCATCACCGGCGGACAAACGCCCCTGAATTTCTATTCCGGCATCGTCTTCCAGGTGGGCAACGACGCCTCCACGGCCAGCAACAGCCTTTCCGCGGAACAGCTTCTCGTCCAGCAATTGCAGGACCAGCAGGGCGCCGAGTCCGGCGTCTCGGTGGACGAAGAAGCCGCCAACCTCCTCCAATATCAATCCGCCTACAATTCCGCGGCGGAGGTGGCCGCCATTGTTTCCAACCTGATGGAAACTGCCATCACCATGATCAGCGGAACCTGATATGAGCCTGCGCGTCGATCCGAACATCATCCCCGACATTCTCGCCGGCTTGAACACCACTCGCCAGCAACTCAACACTGCCGATCTCCAGCTCGCTTCCGGCCGCACCATCAACCAGCCCTCCGATAATCCGGCCGGCACCGCCGCGCTCGTCCTCAACCACGTGGCCCAGTCGCAAAACGACACTTTTCAGAGCAACGTCAGCACCCTTCAGACCAGCGAAAGCACCGCCGACTCCGCCTTGAACTCCGCGGAAAACGTAATCGACCAGGCCATCTCTCTCGGCGTTCAAGCCGGCGACTCCAATCTCTCCGACCAGCAGCGTGCCGCCATCGCCACGCAGCTCCAGGGCATTCAGCAGCAGCTCATCAGTATCGCCAACACCAACGTGGGCGGTTCCTACCTGTTCGCTGGCACGGACACGCAGACCGCTCCTTTCGTGGCCGATGGCGCCTCCCCTGCCGGGGTAGATTACGTGGGCAACGAGGAAGTCGCGTCCGTCGAGCTCAACAACAACCAGAGCGTCAACGTCAATGTCCCGGGCGACCAGCTCTTCCTCAATCCTTCCGGCAGCCTGCTTGGCTCCCTCAACCAGCTCATCACCGCTGTCCAGACCAACACCAATATCCAGGGCGCCAGCACCGCTCTGGGCACCGCCGCCACCGAGTTCACCACCCAGCGGCTCACCTACGGTTCCGTGCTCAATCAGTTGCAATCCGCCAGCACCCTTCTCAACAACCAGGAGGTCCAGCTCCAAACTCAGGAGCAATCTCTCAGCGGCGCCGACCTCGCCACCGTCGAAACCAATTTCAGCCAGGCCCAAATCGCCTACACCTCGCTGCTCGACGCCGAAAGCCACATCCTCACCTTGCCCACGCTCCTAAGCCTGTTGGCTTAGCGTCGCACGACTGCAAGCGGCAATTCCGTGTTTCGTGACTCGTGATTTGTGAGTGGTGAGTAGTGCTTAGTGAACTGCCGTCGCGAGCAGCGGGCCGGCCGGCCTAGTGCAAACGTGTCTCAGCCTCCGCCTCGAAGGATCTATTTTCGGTGGGAGCCCGCCCATTTGGTGCGCACTTATCTCAACATCCGCTGCGAGCGTTTTCTTTTGGGTGGGAGCCCGCCCATTTATGGGCGGGGAGGAGCGCTCCCGATTTTTTGATTCGGGAAGCGCTCCGGAGAGAGCCGCGCCTCGAATTTCGCGCTTTAGCGCCGGGCCTTTATCCGCTCCTTCATCCTCGAAGATTCCCAATTTGCAATTCAATGGCGCTATTGAAATCCGATTTATCTGAGCGCTGCCAACCTAGACTTTTGGAGTGCGGGAGCTTGCTCCCGCTTTGTTTTCAAATCCGGTACAACGCCTGCCAACATCTGGCTGAGCCATATCCAGCAGGAACTCAACAGGGCCGAATTCACTTTGCAAGTCATCTCATAAATGCCGAAGTCCAGCGCCGTTGGGAACTTCAGAGGCTAAAGCCCCGCAAATTCGGCCGTTCTAATGTCGCGGTTGAAACCGCGACCTACAAAGCGGTTTTGTGAGATGGCTTCTCGTCGGATCGGGGCACTCGTCTAAATGTAGCTGAGCCGCCGGGTGAGAATCCCGCGCTTTGTTGCGGTTGGAGCGACATGGTTGACCCCAATTTGGAAAGCCGCACAGCCACGAGTGGCTGTGCCACCTCACCCAATCTCGCGGGTGAGGTCGGCCCAGGATTTGAGGGCGTTCAACTGCGTCTGCTTCTGAGTCATTTGCTGGGCACGGATGCGGAGGATAATTTCGAAATGTCCGAGATGCGCGCGCAATTGCTGAAGCGTGTGCCTGTAACTCTCGATCTCTCTTTTCCACTCGGCGCTCGCAATCAGCCCCGGCGATGCCGCTTGCAACGCTCGATCGACGCGGTTGAGCTCTGCCGAGAGCTCGCGCAATTCCCTCGGCGGTCGCGAAATCGGATCGGGAGCCTTGCACGCGCTTTCCAGCCAGGCCTGGAGCTTGGTGCGAACTTCGCGGATCTCTTCCAGGGGGGAGCCGGCCATTAGCGCCTCCCCCGCGCTCCCGGAGGCAGGGTCCGGGCTCGAGGCCTGGACGCAACAGCCTTGGCCGGCTCGAGGCTCGCTGGCGCGTGCTCCGCTGCCTTGCTGGTGAGGTCGCGGTCCACCTGCTGCCACGCGTCAATGTGCGACGACAACTGCGTGGCCAGCCACTCCATCGTTGCGTCGTCCGCTCGGAGATTGGCTTCCAAAATCTTTGTCCGGGCCACGTCGTAAAATCTCGACAGGTTTACCGCGACCTCCCCGCCTTTTGTGAAATCGAGCGTGGATTGCAGGTAGCCGAGCACTTCCAACACGTGCGTTAATTCCAGCGTCCGCCGCTCGATATTCCCTTCCCGCAGCGCCCGCTGCGCCTTCTTCACCGATCGCAGCGCTTCCTCGAACAGGATCACCACCAGTCCCACGGGGCTCGCCCCGCGAACAGCGGCTTCGCGATATTCGCGAACGGGATCTTTCATCATCCGGCTGTGAGCGAGCTCAATTGCTGGGTGGTCTGGGCCAAAAGCAACGGCAGCTCTTGCAGCGTCACGTTCACCTGGTTGTATTGATCGGTGAGCTGCTGCTGTGTCGCACTGAGCTGGTCTTGAAAGTCGGAGATCTGCTGCGTCAACGACGTCTGCGAGTTAGCCAGCCCGTTCAAGTCCTGCGCGATCGATCCGCTGACTGGATCGGCAATCGCGGTCAGCTGGTTGGCCAGGTTCGCCCCGAAGCTTCCGGTTGTGAGCGACGAAAAAAAGTTCTGCACCGCGGAGAAGTTCCCCTGCAGCGCCGTGGCCAGCGCCCCGCTGTTGATGCTGAGCGTCCCATCGTTGTTCATCGTCAGCCCTAAATCGCCCAGGCTGTTGATGGTGCCGTTGCCCGATGTGGCAAACGCCGCTGCCGACAGGATTTGCGATTGCGCCAGTGAAATCGTGCTATCGGCTGCCAGTGGGCCCTGCTCGCCCGTCGTGGCGTTGAGCGTGAATTGGGCGTTAAAGTCGTTTACCACCGTGTTGTATGCGGTAACGAAATTTCCGATGGCCGTCGCCGCGCTCGACGTGTCCGGCCCCACCGAGAGCGTCACCGGCGCATTGGCCGCTGTGGGCGCCAACAGACTCAATGTCACTCCGTTGATGGCGTTCGCCACCGTGTTGCTCGTGCTCGCGATCAGAATGCCGTCAATGGTCAGGTTCGCGTTCACGCCCGCGACCGCCGTATGAAATCCCGGCAGTGCCGGCGTCGTTGTGGAGTCTGGATCGGGCGTGGAGGTGATCGTCAGGGCTCCCGGCGCGCCGGTCGTGTTGCTCACGATGGAAAGCCTCGCGCCGTTTGCGTCGGTGATCACGCTGGCGGTCACGCCGATGTTGGGTGTGTTGTTGATCGCCGCGGCCAGGCTGGTCATGGTGTCGTCGTTATTGGCTGCATTGACCGTGATCGTCTGGGCTGCATTGGAGCCCACTTGGATCGTAAGCGTGCCGTCCCCGAACACGGTCGAAGCCGACGCGACCGCGTCGCTGTAATTGGAGGCAGTTGTCGCCAGATTCGTTATGCTGATGGTGTGCGCCGCGGTGGACGACCCGTTCAGCGCCGTGGCTGTCAAAGCGTCCGGGTTGGACGATTGCACCGCCATCGAGTCCAACTGGCTGACCGGGTCGGTCAGCTGTTGCGCCGCTGTCTGCAGCGCCTGCAAATCCGTGTTGATCGACGAGAGGGCCGTTTGCTCGTTCGTCAGAGTCGTTTGCTGGCCCTGCATGGTGGTGAGCTCGGCGTTCTGCTGCGCCATCGAATCCTGCACCAGCTCCGCCACATCGATTCCCGCGCCCAGCCCCCCGTTCGAGCTCGAGGGCAGACCGCCTGAAAAAACAAGATTCCCGATGCTACTGCTGCTCATGGATTCCTCCGACGGGATGGAGAGGTAGTGATGGCCCGCTTGGCCGTGGCCCGCGGGCAATCGAAATGGTTGGCATCTGCGACATTGTGATCCACTCAGCTAAAAAGCCCGATGGGCGCCCCAAAAATTTGAGGCGCCCGCCGGGTATGAATCAATTAGTGGAGCAGGTTAAGAACTTGCTGCTGCGCCGTATTCGCTTGCGCCAGAGCAGAAATACCGGTCTGCTCCAGGATCGAATACTTCGACAGGTTGTCAACCACCGTCGGAATGTCGGCCGCGGTGATGCCGTCCTCCGCCGTGGTCAGGTTTTGTATCTCGGTGCTGATAACCGTGCTGGCCGCCTGGAGCCGGTTCTCACTGGCTCCGATTTGGCCTCGGGTGGAAGCGATGCTGTTGATCGCTGCGTTGATGTTGGTCAGTTCGGACTGAGCTGCGCCCTGGGTGAGCAGGTTGCCGCTCAAGCCGAGGCCACCCGTTCCGGAAGCAGAAAGCGCTCCGGTGGTGACGGCGATCTGAGTGGTGCCCGCGGCCGTCGAGTCGCTCAGGAAGATCGACGTGGTGTTGGTGCTGAAGACCGCCGCGCCGTTGAATTGGGTGTTCGAACCGATCGAGTTGACTTCCGCCAGGATCGACTGATACTCCGCGTCCAGCGCGCCGCGCTGACTATCGGCCACTGTACCGGTGGACGATTCGGTCGCCAGTGTAACGGCGCGATTGAGAAGCGTGGTCACCTGACCCAACGCACCGTCAGCAACCTGGAGGGCGCCGACGCCGTTGTTCGCGTTTTGCACCGACTGAGTCAAAGCAGAGATGTTGGCCTGCAAACCGTTTGCGATCGCCAGGCCGGCCGCGTCGTCCGCACCGCTGTTAATCCTGGAACCGGAGGACAATTGCTCCAGTGTGTTCTGAAGGTTCGATTGGGTCACTGTCAGCGAGTTCTCCGCTGCCAGTGCCGGGATGTTGTTCAGTACGCTGAGTGCCATGGAAAGGCTCCTTTTTTATTCCGAATGATTTCCGTTCTGGGTTCGGAGCCTTTCACCGGCTGGCCACTTCCCCGCGCCGAAGGCCTTCGGACCATCGAACGGCTTTTTGCTCGTCAGTACGCAAATCGGCCATTGGTCAGAAGGCTTTAATCTTCCGGCAGGAAAACGCGTCAGCCAGATAACTGTTTAAGCAAATGCGCCACTTACGGGCCGGCACGCTGTTCGGCAATGAAACACGCCCGGCCCAGCACATCCCATGCCGGGAAAAATTCTGTCGAAATCCTGGTTTCGGAGGCGCCGACGCCGGCACTGCGTTTCCGCGCGTATCTGCCGGAGAAGCTTCCTCCACCTCGAAGTTCTCTCATGACGCTTCCTTAGTGCAGCAAGTTCAAGACCTGCTGTTGCGCCGCATTCGCCTGCGCTAGGGCAGAGATGCCGGTTTGTTCCAATATGGAGTACTTCGACAAGTTGGACACCACTGTGGGGATGTCCGCGGCAGTAATGCCATCCTCCGCCGTAGTGAGGTTTTGGATTTCGTTGCTTATGACCGTACTGGCGGCTTGCAGACGGTTGATCCCCGCGCCGATATTGCCGCGCGCCGAAGCCACTTGAGTGATGGCGGCATTGATGTTGGCGAGCTCTGACACGGCATCGGCCTGCGAGCTCAGGTCCCCGCTGAGCCCCAATCCGCCCACTCCCGAAGCCGAGAGCAAACCGGTGCTGACGACGATCGTGGTGGTGCCCGCCACAGTCGAATCGCTCAAGAAGATCGACGTGGTGCCCGAGGTAAAGACGGGCGCTCCGTTGAATGTCGTGTTGAGCCCGATACTGTTGATTTCCGCGAGGATCGATTGATATTCCGCATTCAGCGCCACCCGCTGCGAATCCGATACTGTTCCCGTAGCTGCTTCGGTGCCCAGGGTGATCGCGCGGTTCAGAATCGTGGTCACCTGGCCGAGCGAACCATCGGCCACTTGCAGGCTGCCCACGCCGTTATTGGCGTTTTGCACCGATTGCGTCAGCGCCGTGATGTTGGCCTGCAAGCCGTTGGCAATGGCCAGACCGGCGGCGTCGTCGGCGCCGCTATTGATGCGCGATCCCGAAGAAAGCTGCAGCAGCGTCGAATTCAGATTTTCCTGCGTGACGGTGAGCTGATTTTCCGCTGCAAGCGCGGGGATGTTGTTGAGGACACTGAGTGCCATCGCAAGGCTCCTTTGCGTTCGTACGACACCCGTCCCCGGTCCGGAGCCTTGTAACTGGTGGGCCAGTCCCCCGCGCTGAAGCCCTCTTGACCGCCGAACGGTTTCTACTGACTTCTCTCAGCAAATCGGCACTCGCGCCCCAGGCTTTATCCTTGACTGCGCGGCATATTTTGCCTACTTACGTTTTGTGCGCAGTGCCGGCTGCCGGGACGGAGGGAGCTTCGAGTTTTTTCAGCTTTTCCCGCAGCGCTTCCGAGGAGGGAAATCGTTCGAGGCCCTGCTGGAGGATTTCGACGGCCTTCGGCCAATCGTTCATCTGCCCGCGAATGCTGGCGGCGCGCAAAAAATCTTCCGCGCAAGGAATCACGGCTTGAAGCTTTCGTTCCGCCGCGGCCGCCGCTTCCGGAAGGTGCTTGAGCCACACTTCGGCCATCACCAGCCGGTCGTGCAATTGGGGATTTGCGGGCTCGGCCTCGATGGCCCGGCGGATTCGCTTCAATCCCGACTGCACTCTTCCGGCCCGCGCTTCGGCCAGCCCCAGGCGGCTTTCGGCCGCCGGCTTCGACGTCGCCCGCTTCAACGCGCGGCGGTAACAATCGCAGGCTGCTTCGAAGTCGCCGACATTATATTTGGCATCGCCTGCCAGCTCGGCGACTCCAGCGGTTTTGTGGCCGGCGGCTTCTGCCCGCCCGAGCGAGTTTGCCGCCTCGGCGAAATTGCCCAGCCGGAAATGGCATTTGGCAGCGAAAAACCAGGCCACGCCGTATTGCGGCTTCAATTCGCAGGCGCGCTGAAAATACCCCAATGCCTCTTTCACGTTGCCCAGGTTTTCCAGCTCGACAATTCCCAGCTCCAGGTGCGCCTGTCCGTCCGCCGGCATCTCGGCCACTTTTTGCTGTCCCAGCTTGCGGTAGAAGAGGAGCTTTCGCGCCATGCTCTCGTCGTCCACCACCATTCCGAAGTGATGGATCAAGAAGCTGGCTTGCCCCAGCTTTCGGCCAAGTTGCTCGATGCGCGTGCCGGTCGTCTCGTGCACTCGGCCGAGGAAGTAGATCTCCGGGTCGCGCCGGAAGAGCCGCACGTTCTCGTGAGTGGTATAGGCGGGGTAGAGGCGCGCCGGCTCGTAGATGAAATCATTGGGAATGGCCGGCCGGTCCCACAAGGTCTGCGCCAATGTGCGGAAGTAATTGCGGATCGTCACCTGATATCCGGCCGCTTCTTTGTTGGCCAGATGGGCCGGCAGGAGCGAAGCGGCGCGGGGATCCAATCGTTCATCGGCATCGAGCATCAACACCCAGTCGGCGGTGACTTCCGCAAGGCTTAGGTTGCGCGCCTTGGCGAAATCGTTTTCCCAGGGGATGGATATCACTTTGGCGTGGGCTTCGCGCGCGATCTCGATTGAGCGGTCGCTCGAGCCGGTATCGGCGATTACGATTTCGTCCGCCACGCCGCGGACGCTCGCCAGGCATTCGGGCAAGTGCCGCTCGCCGTCCTTCACGATCATCGAAAGCGCTAGCGACGGCATCCGAGCGGCATCCCTCGTTCCCGTTTCATGCAGTGTTGTGATCGGTTGTTCTGTGGGTTGAAACCTGCGTTGCTACTATGGGACGAACCGCTCCCGCATGCCACCGCCCGCGAACGCCGGGCTTCGGCTCCTGAGGAAGTGCTCTATTTCGCTTCCCGAAGCATTGTGGGCGCCTTCATTGAGCGCTTATTCGTAGATCCGCGCTGCGGCCCCCGCTTGGTCAGCGCATCTATCTTTTGTTCGAGCGCGAGCAGCCGCGCCACCACCGCGGCATTGATCTTCGTCTGCGCCGAAATGTTTTCGATGATCTGCTCCAGCGCCTTTGCCACTGTTTGAAAATCGTCGTTCCCCCCGCCTTCGATGAAACTCTTGAGTTGCGCCGGTGTGATACCCATTTTCCCTCCTTCGGAATCGTCCCGCCGAATTGACCACGATTTCTTGCCCGGCCTCGCCGCCACGGCACGTTGCGCCTTTCCCCCGGCAAGGGTTGCCACCCTCGCGCGCCATCCCCTTGCGTCTCCCGCCTCTCCGCATTACTTCGCATGCTGCTTGCCAAACCGGGCTCCCGCCCGCCCGCCCCCGATCGACTCCGCCCCCTCTGCACCAATTCGACACACCCTTTTCAATGCCTGCACCCTCCTGCCGATAGAACCTTTGAGGCCTGGATTGCGCCGCATTGCGCCGCGCGCCCGCTTGCCTCCCCTGGCCAACGACCGATGATTCATCTCACGCGCTTGAACAACCAGCCGTTCGTCGTGAACGCCGACCTCATCAAGTTCATCGAAAACGCGCCGGACACCGTGATCACGCTGTTGACCGGGGAAAAACTCGTGGTCCGCGAGTCGGCGGAGGAAGTTCTCGCCCGCATTCAAGAATTTCACGAGCGGGCCCAGCGGCGTATTCTCCGCGGCGTCAGCTCCGACTTGACCATTTACACGGACCCCTCGGCTTCCTCGCCGGTGTCGCGGCCTCGAAAACTCGGGGAAGACAAAAAGAGCTGAAATGGCCATCGGCGTCGACAAGGCGAGCTTCAGTGGCGTCACCCTCGCGGTGGGAGGCATCGTCCTAGGCCTCGTTCTGGAGGGCGGGCGTATCGGCCAGATTCTTCAGCCCACCGCCGCGCTCATCGTTTTTGGCGGAACGCTCGGCGCGATTCTCGTGCAGTTTCCGCTCCGGAGCGTGCTTTCGGCCTTCGCCAGCCTCGCGCGCGTATTTTTCGAGCGCGCCGAGAATCCGCAGGAAGCCGTTCAGCGCATCGTTCAATACGCCCACAAGGCCCGGCGCGAGGGCATTGTGTCACTCGATGCGCAGCTCGCCGAAATCGAGGAACCATTCTTGAAAAAATCCCTGATGCTTGCCATCGACGGCACCGAGCCGGCCGAGCTTCGCCGCATCATGGAACTCGAGCTGGAAAATCGCGCCGATCGCGAAGAGGTCATTCCCCGCGTCTTCGAATCCGCTGGCGGATTTTCACCCACCATCGGCATCATCGGCGCCGTCCTCGGCCTCATCCAGGTGATGCAGCATCTCGACAACATCACCGAGGTAGGGAAGGGAATCGCCGTCGCCTTCGTGGCCACCATTTACGGCGTCGGCGCCGCCAACCTTTTCTTTCTCCCCGCTGCCGGCAAATTGAGGCACCGCCAGCGCGAAGAGCAATTGCGCCAGGAGATCATCCTGGAGGGCGTGATTTCCATCCTCGAGGGAATGAATCCCCGCATGATCGATACCAAGCTTCAGAGTTTCCTCAGTGAAGCTCAACAGGAGGCCACCGCATGAACGGTAGCTCGCGGCGCAAGAAACGCGATTCGCATGTCAGCCATGACCGCTGGCTCGTTTCTTACGCTGATTTCATCACTCTGTTGTTCGCATTCTTCGTGGTCCTTTACTCCGCTTCGCAAGTGGATAAGCGCCGCGTCGGCCAGCTCGCCCTGGCCATCCAGGTGGCGTTTCAGCAGATGGGCATCTTCGATTCTTCGAACTCGAAACCGGAGCTCGAAAACACCGAGCCGATGCCCTTCTCCAAAGTGCAGATGGTTGAGAATGCCCAGCGCCTTGAGGCCCTGGGCCGCCTGGTGAATTCGCCGCGGGGTACGCTCGCCGGCTCTCCCGACCGCCCGGACATGGATTTGATTCAGAAACAGCTCGAGTCGGCGCTCGCCGCGCAGATCAAAAAGCGCAGCGTCTCGGTCAACCCCACCAAGGAAGGAATTGTCGTGAGCCTTCGCGAAATTGGTTTTTTCGATAGCGGCAAAACGGAATTGCGGCCGGAGGCCGAGGCCACCCTGGCCGAATTTGTGAAAGTCGTAGGGCCGCTACGTGTGCGCATCCGCATCGAGGGCCACACCGACAATGTTCCCATCCACACCGGCCGCTTCCAATCCAACTGGGAACTTTCCACCGCCCGGGCCACCGAAATCATTCAGCTCTTCATCAACAAGTACCGCCTCGCGCCCGAACGCCTCTCCGCCTCCGGCTACGGCGAGTATTTCCCCGCTGCGACGAACGACACTCCGGAAGGGCGCATGCTGAATCGCCGCGTCGATCTCGTCATTTTGAATTCCAACGCCGATTCCAGCGCCAAACTTCCCCCGGCTGCTGCGGCTGCTCCCGCTCCCGCCGATTTGCCGGCTTCTTCGCTCCCGATTTCATCGGCACCTGCGGGCGATGCACCCGCGTCGCTAAAGACGCCTCAATAACTTGCCGATGCAAAGGGTTAGAGCATTCCGCTCGGATTTGCAACGGGGCCCTTTGGGGGAATGATGAACAACCTGCGGCTTTCCGTCCGCATTCTCATCTTGGTCGGCGTCGCGCTCCTGCTCGCCGCCGGCTCAACTGCCTACCTGCTCCAAGCCATCCGGGACGTCGCCGTCGCCTATCACGACGTGCTCGACCGCGAAGTCGCCCAGGCTCAGCAGGCGCGCGAGATCCAGGTGACTCTCAAAAAACAGGTCCAGTCCTGGAAAGACATTCTCCTGCGCGGCTGCAAGCACGATGACCGCGTCAAGTACGGCGAGGAATTTAGCCATTATGAATCGGAAGTCCAGCGGCTCGCCGAATCCCTGCGCGCGTCCATTTCCGCGCCCGAAGCCAAAGAGAAAGTCGCTCAGCTCATCGCCGCTCATGAAGCGCTCGGCCGGAAATATAGCGAGGGCCTGGCGCTGTTTGATCGCACTCGCGGCCGCAAGTGGGCCGAGGTGGACCGCATGCTGAAAGGGCAGGATCGCCCACTCACGAACCTGATCGATGGGATCGTCGTTTCTTTGAATAAGCAGGTTAAGCAAAAGACCGAGGCGGAAGACGCCGCTCAGGCGGCCCGACAGCACACCTTGCTGGTTGTCTCGATCGTTTCCTTCGCCGTCGTCTTCCTCGGCACTTTCTTTTTCGCGCGCAGCCTCTCGAATCGTCTCCACCAGACCGTTTCCGCTCTCGCCGATCTCGCCGAGGGCCAGGGCGACCTCACCGCCCGCCTCCCTTGCGATGCCAAGGACGAAATGGGAGACATCGGGCGTTACTTCAACGAATTCGTCGAGAAGCTCGGAAATACCATCCTCCAGGTTTCCTCGAATATCGCTCGGCTCGCCATTGCTACCGAGGAGATTTCCGCTTCCGCCAACCAGCAGTCCACCGGCATGGAAGCCCAGAAGGGCCAAACGCAGCAGGTAGCCACCGCTATGCACCAGATGGCTTCCACCGTTGCGCAGATCTCACAAACCTCCTCGAGCGCCGCCGAAGCCGCTCGCAAAGCCTCGGCCACCGCGCAGGACGGCGGCAAGATCGTGGAAGGCACGCTCAAGAAAATGCGCGAAATCGCCGTTTCCGTCGGTGAGACCGCCAAAAAAGTGAACGGCCTCGGCGCCCGCTCCGATCAAATCGGCCAAATCATCGAGACCATCGACGACATCGCCGACCAGACCAACCTGCTCGCCCTTAATGCCGCCATCGAAGCCGCTCGCGCCGGCGAGCAGGGCCGCGGCTTCGCGGTCGTGGCTGACGAAGTGCGCAAGCTCGCCGAACGCACCTCCAAGGCCACCAAAGAGACCACGGCAATGATTGAGGGCATTCAGGCCGACACCAAAAGCGCCGTCGCCGCCATGGAGCTGGGCACCAAGCAAGTGGAAGCCGGCGTCGAGACCACCACGCAGGCCGGCGCTTCGCTGGCCGAAATCATCCGCGCCGCCGAGCGCGTCGGCGAAATGGTCACGCAAATCGCCACCGCCGCCAATCAGCAGTCCAGCGCCACCGAAGAGGTCAACACCAGTATCGAGCAGATTGCCAGGATCTCGGAGCAATCCACCCACGCTGCCGGGCAATCGGCCACGGCCTGCCAGGAACTTGCGAGCCTGGCCCTCGACCTCGAAAAGCTGGTCGAGCAATTCAAGCTCAAGGCCCAGGATTCGCCCGCGCCCGCTGCAAGCCGGGCGCCGGCCTCGTCCATGACGCTTTCACAGCGCAAGCAGGCGTTCCCGGAAAAGTTCGTGCCCGCGCGCATCCACGCCGTGCCCAAGCAGCCGGCCGGCCACCGCGCCGCATGACCTGGCCGGAGCGCTCCGGCGATTTGAAAAAATGCGATGGAAAGTAAGGAGAACACTCAATGAAACTCACGGTCGGAACCAAACTCGGCCTCGGATTCGGAGCGATCCTCGTCCTGATGTCGATCAGCACCGGGCTGTCCTACATCAAGCTGAATGTCATTCAGGCGAATCAGGACACCACCCTGAAAGTCCGGGTTCCTACTATGGAAGCGGCCCGGGAGGCGCAAGATGCTCTGGATTACAGCGGCGCGAAGGCCCGTCAAGCGATTCTCGCCGGCACCCAACCCGAGAGAAGAGAGGCGGCCCTAAAGGCCTTTGCGGGCAGCTGGGAGAGGGTCGACAAAGCGATGTCTGAACTAAATCAATTAGCCCCGCACTTTGCACTGCAGGAAAACCGCGACAAAGTTGCTCGTCTGAACGAAAACCTGCCGAAGGCGCGCGCTGCCCAAGAAGCGGCCATGAACTTCGCCTTCAGCGGAGCCCCGGACGCGGTCGTAAGAGGTGGGAACGAGTATGTAGACAAAGCGACTCCGATCGTGGACATGAGCACGAAAAGTTTGGCGGAATTGGTCGACTCCATCGAAAAACTGATTCTGGAGAACCAGGCGTCCCTTGAAGCAGCAAATTCCTCCATGCGCTGGACCATGGGAATCACGACCGCGTTGGCCCTCTGCGTCGGCGTTCTTGTCGCCGCCCTCCTCGGAAAGAAGATTTCGAGCGCCACTGGAGCTGCGCTCGAGCGCGCCGAGGCCATCGCCGCCGGCGATCTCACCGGCTCCGATGTCGACGTCACCAGCCAGGACGAAATTGGCGAGCTCACCGCCGCCATCAACAAGATGCAATCGAGCCTGAAGTCCGTCGTCGAATCCATCCTCAGCTCCACCGAGCATCTCGCCTCGGCCAGCGAAGAAATCTCCGCCTCGGCCACCGAGCAATCCGCCGGAATGGAATCGCAGAAAGACCAGACCCATCAGGTCGCCACCGCCATGCAGGAGATGTCCTCCACCGTCGTGCAAATCTCCGATAACTCCACCAAAGCCGCCGACGCCGCCAAGAAAGCCTCCGAGACCGCCCGCGAAGGCGGAAAAATTGTCGAGGAAACTCTCAGCAAGATGCGCGAGATCGCCTCTTCGGTGGGCGAGACCGCGAAAAAAGTAAACGAGTTGGGATCTCGCTCGGACCAGATCGGCCAAATCATCGGCGTGATTGACGACATCGCGGACCAGACCAACCTCCTGGCGCTCAACGCCGCCATCGAAGCCGCCCGTGCCGGCGAGCAGGGCCGCGGCTTTGCCGTCGTCGCCGATGAGGTCCGCAAGCTGGCCGAACGCACCTCGAAAGCCACCAAAGAAATCGCGCAGATGATTCAGGCGATCCAGGAAGAAACCAAGAGCGCGGTCACGGCGATGGAAGGCGGCACCAAGCAAGTGGAATCGGGCGTGGAGATGACCACGCAGGCCGGCTCCTCGCTGCACGAAATCATTCAATCGGCCGAGCAGGTGGGCGAGATGGTGACGCACATCGCCACCGCCGCGACCGAGCAATCCAGCGCGACGGAAGAAGTGAACACGAACATCGAGCAGATCGCCAAGATCACGGCGGAGACGGCGGAAGGGGCGCAGCAATCGGCCAAAGCCTGCCACGATCTGTCAAATCTGGCGCTGGATCTTCAAAACATCGTCGGCCAGTTCAAAATCGGCACGAACGGCGGTTCGCACAAGCCGGCGTCTCGCGTGAAAGCCCGCCCCGGCGGCGCGCACGCCTTCAAAGCACCCACGAAAGCCGAGCGCGAGCTAGAAGAAGTGGGGGTTAATTAAATGTCAAACCCGCGCCCTCTGCTTTCCCCGCGCGGCGGGGCCTCACCAATCGCAACACCGCCTCGCAACTGGAGGAAACAATGAAAATCACTCTGGGCAAGAAACTCGGTTTCACCTTCGGCATCGTCTTCGCCCTGATGATTCTCAGCAGCTATCTTGCTCACCTGAAGGCGAACCATATTCGTGACGTGCAAGATTACTTGGTTGAGGTGCGCGTACCCTGTCTCACTGGTGCTGAACGTGTCGTCAAGTACTTGAATCTCGCCAGCAACCGGGGCCGGCAGGCGTTGCTTGACGGCGAGCGGCCGGATGAATTTCCCAAGGTCTACCAGCAGTTCGAGGACGCATTTGCTCAGATTGAGAAGGAGCTCGACACGCTGACTCAACTTTCCCCGCGATGGGTGCTCCAGGCCAATCGCGACCGCCTCGCCGATGTCCGCGAGCGCCTCCCCCGCCTTCACCAGCAGGAAGGCGAGTCCATCCACATGGCCACACAGGGCGGGCCCGAGTCCGTCGTGAAGGCAGGTGTCGCTTTTCACGACAAGGCCATGGCCGATAGCGACGCCATAAAGAACGATATGGATGGTCTGGTTAAGTCCATGTACGAGTTGCTGGAACACGACAAAGCGGAACTCGAAGCCGCGATTTCCTCCCTCAATCGCGTCATGGCCATCGCCACGCTCGCCGCGCTCATCGTTGGCTCCATCGTCGCCTTCCTCATCAGCCGCGAAATCTCTCACACGACCCAGGACACTCTCGCTCGCGCCGAATCCATCGCCTCGGGCGACCTCACCGGCCCCGAGCTCGAAATCGCCGCCCGTGACGAACTCGGCGACCTCGCCCAGGCCATCAACAAAATGCAGTCCAGCCTCAAATCCATAATCCAGTCCATCATCACTTCCACCGAGCATCTCGCTTCCGCCAGCGAGGAAATCTCCGCCTCCGCCACCCAGCAATCGGTCGGTATGGAAACTCAAAAAGACCAGGCCCACCAGGTCGCCACTGCCATGCAAGAGATGTCCTCCACCGTCGTCCAAATCTCCGATAACTCCACAAAAGCCGCCGATGCCGCTCGCAAAGCCTCCGAAACCGCCCGCGAAGGCGGAAAGATCGTCGAAGAAACTCTCAGCAAGATGCGCGAGATCGCCTCTTCGGTGGGCGAGACCGCGAAAAAGGTCAACGAGCTGGGATCTCGCTCCGACCAGATCGGCCAAATCATCGGCGTTATTGACGACATCGCTGACCAGACCAACCTGCTGGCCTTGAACGCCGCCATCGAAGCTGCCCGTGCCGGCGAGCAGGGCCGCGGGTTCGCCGTGGTTGCCGATGAAGTCCGCAAGCTGGCCGAACGCACCTCGAAAGCCACCAAGGAAATCGCGCAGATGATCCAGGCCATCCAGGAAGAAACCAAGAGCGCGGTCACGGCGATGGAAGGCGGCACCAAGCAAGTGGAATCGGGCGTGGAGATGACCACGCAAGCCGGCTCCTCGCTGCACGAAATCATTCAATCGGCCGAACAGGTGGGCGAGATGGTGACGCACATCGCCACCGCGGCCACCGAGCAATCCAGCGCCACCGAAGAGGTCAACGCCAATATCGAACAGATCGCTAAAATTACTGCCGAAACCTCCGAAGGCGCTCGACAATCCGCGAAAGCCTGCCACGATCTCTCGAACTTGGCCCTCGACCTCCAGAAAATCGTCGAGCATTTCAAAATCGGCACGAATGGAGACGCGCGAAAGCCTGCCTCGCGCGTGAAGGCGCGTGCGGGCGCCGCCCGCGCCTTCAAAGCGCCCACGAAGGCCGAGCGCGAACCCGAGGAAGTGGCGGTGAGTTGAGGTTGTTATTCGTCAAGGCTCAGTGACACTGCCGTTTGAAGGATTTGGACGGGCAGGACTCGATTCTTAAGAGAGCGCGGGCTCTCATAATTGGAGGGAGTGATGTTCAGCCAACTCAAACTCACGGCCAAAATCATCGGCTCGATCGTGCTGGTGCTCGTTGTCACCTCGGCCGTCAGTTTTTGGATCACTCAGGAGCGCATCAACCGCCAGCAAGAGGATGCCTTCCGCGACAAGATGCGCCAAATCACCGGAATGGCTTCGGCCGCGAGGATGTGGTATTCGGCCAATCTCGATCGGCTGGTCCCGGGCGGGAATTTCACGCACATCGAACAAGTTCCTGTGGTCGTAGGCTGGAGTGTCGCCCAAGCGTATGTGGCCAACGAAGGGATGAAATTCCACACACCGTCTCTCAAGCCCCGCGATCCCAAAAACCAGCCCAACGAATTCGAACGCCGGGCGCTCGAAGCCTTCGAAAAGGATTCGAACCTCAAGGAATTCTCCGAACGCGTCACCGAAGACGGCAAGGAAATCATGCGCTTCGCCGAGCCCGTTCGCGTCACGCAGGATTGTCTGGTGTGCCACGGCTTCCCGATCGGAGAAAAGGATCCCTTCGGTTACCCCAAGGAAGGAATGAAGGCCGGAGATTTGCGCGCCGCATTCGTCCTCGAGGCGCCCGCGGAACTTTTGGTCGAGCAATCGCGCTCCAATTCCTGGGTGGTGTTTCTCATCAGCTTCTTCACCGTGCTCGCCACCATCCTGGTGGTGTACTTTGCCCTCCGCCGCATCGTGGTCCGGCCGGTGCAGACCTCCGCCAGCTTCGCCTCCAAGATCGCAAATAAGGACCTCTCGGCCGAAGACCTGGCCGTTTCTTCCGAAGACGAAATCGGGGAATCCATGACCGCTCTGAACGCCATGAAAAACAATCTCCGCGAAACCGTCGAGGCCATCGGCGGCGTGGCTCAGCATCTTGCCTCGGCCAGCGAGGAAATTTCCGCCTCCGCCACCGAGCAGTCCGCCGGCATGGATTCGCAAAAGGACCAAACGCATCAGGTCGCCACCGCTATGCAGGAGATGTCTGCGACCGTCGTCGAAATTTCGGACAACTCCACCAAGGCCGCCGACGCCGCCAAGAAAGCTTCGGACACGGCCCGGAGCGGCGGAAAAATCGTGGAAGACACTCTCCGCAAGATGCGGGAAATTGCCGCCTCCGTGGGCGACACTGCCAAGAAAGTGCACGAGCTGGGATCCCGCTCGGACCAGATCGGCCAAATCATCGGCGTGATTGACGACATCGCGGACCAGACCAACCTCCTGGCGCTCAACGCCGCCATCGAAGCCGCTCGCGCCGGCGAGCAAGGCCGCGGCTTCGCTGTCGTCGCCGATGAAGTCCGCAAGCTCGCCGAGCGAACCTCGAAAGCCACCAAAGAAATCGCCCAGATGATCCAGAGCATTCAGGTAGAGACCAAGAGCGCCGTCACGGCCATGGAGAGTGGTACGAAACAGGTCGAGTCCGGCGTCGAGATGACCGCGCAGGCCGGCTCTTCGCTCCGCGAAATCATCAAAGCCGCGGAATCGGTGGGCGAAATGGTGACGCACATCGCCACGGCGGCCACCGAACAATCCAGCGCCACCGAAGAAGTGAACAACAGCGTCGAGCAGATCGCCAAGATCAGCGCCGAGACCTCGGTCGGCGCCCAGGAAGCCGCCAAGGCTTGCCACGACCTCTCGAACCTGGCGCTCGACCTGCAAAGGTTGATCGACCAGTTCAAGATCGGCACCAACGGCGGCTCGCGCAAGCCCGCCTCGCGCGTCAAGGCCCGCCCCGGCGGCTCGCACGCTTTCAAAGCGCCCAGCAAGGCGGAGCGCCAGGAAGAGCAGGAGGAAGCGCTGACCCGTTAGGGAACTTCCGCCGCCAAGTCCCGGCTGGCGGCCAGGATGCGCCGTTGTCGTGCTGGAAAATCTTCCGCCGGGCGCTCAGGCAAATGAGGGATTTTGCCGATTCCTTATATGAGCGAGTGCGCGGATGGATCGTTTCAAGGAGAACCCGAAATGCTAGCAAAAGAGGGAGAAACCACTCAAAGGTCGAGTGCGGGAAAGCCCGCGTCCGGGCAGGCCGGCAGCGACCTGCTGCAATTGGTCAGCTTCCGCCTCGGCGGCGAGGAATACGGCCTGGAAATTTTGAAGGTCCAGGAAATCATCCGCATGCAGTCGTTGACGCGGGTGCCCAATTCGCCCAGCTACGTCGAAGGCGTGATCAACCTTCGCGGCAAGGTGATTCCCGTGGTGGGGATGCGCAAACGGTTCGGCATGGAGACGCGCGAAAAAGACAAGGAGACGCGCATCATCGTCGTCGAAGTCCAGGGCGATGTCCTCGGCTTCGAAGTGGACTCCGTTTCCGAAGTCCTGCGCATCCCGGCCGACACCGTCGAGCCTCCCCCGCGCCTTTCCAAGAGCGACAACGAATATGTGTCGGGAGTGGGCAAGCTTCAAAGCCGGTTGCTGCTCCTGCTCGATGTGAATCGCCTGATGGCGGACACTCAAACGGCGGAGTCGCTGCAATCGGCGCCGCCTCCGGCTGCGCCGGCGTTGGAACCAGCCCTCGTTTCCTGAATTCTCTCAGCGAAGCGGCAGGGTTAGACACTCGGAGTCAACATGGCAGACGAGTTGGCGCAAGACCCCAGCTTGCTCCAGGATTTTCTTACGGAGTGCGACGAACTGATCGAGCATCTCGACCAGGATCTCGTCGTGCTCGAAACCAGCCCCGAAGACACCGACTTGATCAACCGCGTCTTCCGCGCCTTCCACACCATCAAAGGCACCTCCGGGTTCATGGGCTTCACGCAAATCGTCTCGCTCACTCACAAAGCGGAAGACCTGCTCAACCTGGTGCGCAAAGGCGAGCGCAAAATCACCCGCCGCGCCATGGACGTCTTCCTCAAGGTTCTCGACCAGCTCCGCCGCATGTTTCAGGATCTCCACCAGGGCGTTCCGAGGGAATATGAGCTTGGCGAGCTTCTCGGAAACCTCCAGGAGCTCATGCAGGCTCCCGAGCCGGATAAGCCCGAAAAACCGATGCTCGGCGAGATTCTCGTCGCCGAGGGCGCCATCACGCATTCCGAGCGGCGCGAAGCGCTCAGCGAATCCGTCCAGTCGGGCCAAAAACTCGGCCACGTGGTCGTCGAGAAAAAGCTGGCCACGCCGGGCGAAGTCCGCGACGCGCTCACCAAGCAGGCCGCCACCGGCGATGTGAAGGAAGCCGCCAAAACCATCCGCGTCAACGTGGATAAGCTCGATGAGCTTGTCAACCTCACCGGCGAACTCGTCCTCGAGCGCAACCGCATCACGCAATTGACCCGCGACTTTATCACCCGCCGTTACTCCGAAGATGAATTCGAGCGCGCCATGAGCGAATCTTCCGCCCGCCTCAGCTTCATCACCGACGAATTGCAGGTGGCCGGCCTCAAGACCCGCATGGTCCCCATCGAAGTCGTCTTTCGCAAGTTTCCCCGCATGGTGCGCGATCTCTCGAACAACCTGAACAAGGAAGTCGACCTGGTCCTGCGAGGCGAAGACACCGAGCTCGATAAATCCATCATCGAGGAGATTGCCGATCCGCTCGTCCACCTGATCCGCAATACGCTCGACCACGGCATCGAGCCGCCCGAAGCGCGGCTGGCCGCCGGCAAGCCGCGAAAAGGCACCCTCAAACTCGAAGCTCGCTCCGAGGGCGACTACATCATCGTCGAAGTCGCCGACGACGGCGCCGGCATCAACCCCGACCGCGTCTCGAAGAAGGCCCTGGAGAAGGGCATTGTCACTCCCGACCGGCTCAAAGCCATGAGCCGCCAGGAAGTCCTGGAACTCATTTTTCTTCCGGGGTTCAGCACCGCCGAAAAAACCAGCGACGTTTCCGGCCGCGGCGTGGGCATGGACGTGGTGCGCACGAACTTGAAGAAGCTCAACGGAGTCGTGGACCTCGATAGCATCGCCGGCAAGGGCACCACCGTCACTCTGAAGCTCCCCCTCACGCTCGCGATCCTTCCCGTCCTCGTCGTGCGCGTCAACGACGCCACCTACGCCCTTCCTTTGCGCACCGTTTCGGAAATCATCGAAGTTGAGCCCGACAAAATTCACCGCGGCGATGCCGGAGAATTCCTCCACGTGCGCGACCAGATCATCTCGCTCGGCCGTGTCCGGCGCGTGTTCAACCAGGCGGAACCAAAGCTGGACGCCAATACGCGCCTGCGCGTCGTGGTTTTATTCATCGGGGAAAAGAAACTCGGCCTAGTGGTGGACGACTTTCTGGGCCAGGAAGAAACCGTCATCAAGCCTCTCGGAACTCACCTGGGACATGTCTCCGGCGTGGCCGGAGGAACGATCACGGGCGAAGGCCATATCCGCCTGATTCTCGACCCGGCAGGTCTGGCCGAACTTCTCGCCAGCAGGGAGGCTTAAGGCAGCTTTCAAGACCCCATCATGTCCACACTCTCCACCGTCGCCGAACAGCCCACGGATCGCCGTCTCCCCCCGGACCCTGTCCTGGTCAAGATTCGCGACTTGATCTACAAGGTCTGCGGAATTTACATGCCCGACAACAAATTCTATTTCTTGAACGATCGCTGTGCCCGCCGCACCAAGGTGGTGGACACCACTTCGCTGCGCGAATATTACGAGATGCTCACCGCCGGGCCCGATCGCGACGCCGAAATCCGCAATCTGTTGAACGAAATCACGGTCGGCGAAACCTGCTTTTTCCGCAATCCCCAGCAACTGGCGGCGCTCCGCAAGACCGTCATCCCCAAGATCATGGCCGCCAAATCCGCCCTTTCTTTCACGCGCCTGAAATTCTGGAGCGCCGGCTGCTCCACCGGGGAAGAGCCCTACACGCTTGCCATGCTTTTTTTGGAAGACTCGCCCACGCTGCTCAAAGGCTGGACCTGGGAAATCATCGCCACCGATTTGAACGATCGCTCCGTCGCCAAAGCCAAGGAAGGCCTTTACGATAATTACGCGCTCCGCAACACGCCGCTCCCGTTCCAGCAGAAATATTTCAAGGACCGCGGCGGGGATTTCGCGATCTCCGACGAAGTGAAAAAGCGCGTCTCCTTCAGCCGCCTGAACCTGCTCGACGAAAGCAAGCTGCTCTTCATGAAGGGAATCGACGTGATTTTTTGCGCCAACGTCCTGATCTATTTCGACGGCGCGTCCAAGCGCCGCACCGTCCACCATTTTTTCAATAGCCTGCTCCCGGGCGGCTATTTTTTCCTGGGCCACTCGGAATCGCTGTTTGGAGTCACCGACGAATTTCGTCTCGTGCATTTTCCGGGAGCCACTGCCTACCTCCGCCCGGCGCCGAACGCTCCCGCAGGAGGGGTGAAATGAACGCAGCCGTGGATGAGGCGCTCCGCGCGCGAGTGAAAAACCTCGAGGCCATGCCTGCCATGCCGGCGATCCTGGCTCCGCTGCTGCGGTGCCTGGAATTGCCGCCCGACCAGATTGAAGTCGAAAAAGTCACCGAGTTGATTTCCTGCGACAAATCCATTGCCGCCCAATGCCTGCGCATGGCCAATTCCGCGCTCTTTTCACGCCGCGGCGCCATCGAGACCATTCGCGGCGCCGTCGTTGCTCTGGGCGCCCGCCGCCTCCGCGACATTCTCTGGTCCTCGTTCCTCATCCAGATGGCGCCCAAGGCCCAGTGGCCCATCAATCCCATGACGTTCTGGGAGCACTCGTTCGGTGTCGCGCTGGTAAGCCAGCAGCTCGCCAAAAAAGTCGCGCTCCCGGAAGTCGAGAAAGTCTATCTCTGCGGCTTGCTCCATGATATCGGCGAGCTCGTCAACGCCACTCTCCTGCCCGAAGAGTTCCACAACGCCGTGGAGTACGCCGTAAAGCACAGTATTTCTCTTTACGAAGCGGAAAAAGAAATTCTCGGCTTCACTCACTGCGATTCCGGAAAGCTGCTCGGCGACTACTGGAATCTTTCCTCCGACATCCAGAATGTGATCGAGTTCCACCACACTCCGGCGGAGGCTCCCCCGCCCCCGGCGCTGGCTGCCGCCGTGAATCTGGCGGACTTGCTTTGCCGTCTGCGCGGCATGGGCTACGGCTACGATGAGCTCCGCGAAATCGAATTCAGCGAAGCGCCGGCCTGGCTCCTGCTCGCCAAAGCCGTCCCGCACCTGGAAAAATTCGACGTGGCTCGATTCACCATGGAGCTCGACGCGGAAGCCGAAGAAATTCACGAACTCGTCGCCGCCGCGTTTCAAACCTAGCGGAGCCCCGGATGCCTTCGCTGCCGAAAGATCCCAGCACCATCCGCGTCCTCGTTGCCGACGACAGCGCTTTCATGCGCACCGCCATCACCCGCATGGTTCAGTACGATCCGCAGCTCCAGGTTGTCGGCACCGCGCAGGACGGCAAGGACGCCCTCGAAAAAATCGCCCAGCTCGATCCCGACGTCATCACTCTCGATATCGAAATGCCCAGGCTCAATGGCCTGGGCGTCCTGCGCCAGTTGATGGCGGAAAATCCCAAGCCCGTCATTATGATCAGCTCGCTCACGCAGGAAGGCGCGGAAGAAACTTTGAACGCTTTCGACCTGGGCGCCTTCGACTGCATTCCCAAGGCGCTCTCCTACGCCTCGCTCGATATCCTGCACATCCGCGACGAGCTCATCGCCAAAATTAAAGCCGGCGCCGCCGCCAAGGATACTTTCCGCCGCAAAAAACAGGCCCTGCCTCCTCCCAAACCCGCCGCTGCGCCGCGCAAACCCTGGGTGCACAAAGGGCCCATCCCGAGCGTGATCGCCATCGGCACTTCCACCGGCGGGCCCAAAGCGCTTCAGGAAGTTCTGCCCAAGCTTCCCGCTGATCTCGCCGCCGGGATTGTCATCGTCCAGCACATGCCGCAGGGATTCACCGGCCCATTCGCCAAGCGCCTCGACGGCCTCAGCAAGATCACCGTGCACGAAGCCGTGGACGGCGAAGCCGTCAAGCCGGGCCTCGCGCTTCTCGCTCCAGCTACGTGGCACATGACTCTTTTCCGCCGCAGCGCCTCGCAATATTCCGTCCGCCTTTCCAAAGATCCGCCGAAAACTCTGCACACTCCTTCGGCCGACGTCATGATGCTTTCCGCCGCGGAAGTTTGCGGCGCCTCCGTCATGGGCGTGATCATGACCGGCATGGGCTACGATGGCTCGCTCGGCATGAAATCCATCCACGAAAAAGGCGGCCGCACTCTCGGCCAGGACGAAGCCTCCTGCGCCGTGTACGGCATGCCGCGCGCCTGCGCCGAAATGGGCATCCTCGACCGCGTCGTCCCGCTCTCCCAAATCGCCGAAGAAATCGTCCACACCGTTTCCCCCATCGCCGAACCCGTCAAGCCTTCCGCTTAAGCTGTTGCCCTTAATCTTGTAGGGGCATCCGCCAGAATTCTGGCGGACCGTGCCCGCGCCGCCAAATTCCGCACCGCCGCCCTTACCTTCCCCGCTGCCCTCGAGATCTTTGGAGTGCGGGAGCTCGTTTATCCCGAGCGCAGTCGGGGGGCTCCCGCTTTGTTCTCGGAGCTAGCACAATGTGTGCCAACGCCGGAGCAGTCCTAATCTTTGAGAGTGCTGTATCGCACCTACGGCGCTCAACGAATTTCGTACTTTTTTTCCCAGCGCTCCCGCGCTGGGCTAACGTCTTCCACGCCTACGGCGTTTCGTGATCTTCGTGGGCACCCATTTGCCCCAGAGCCATGTTTGGGTAGCGCCATAGGCGCGGCAGAAGTTAGCCCAGGCCGGGAGGCCCGGGTCCACCGCGTCGCATTGTGCCGAGCGCCGTAGGTGCGACACACGATTCGAACTTTGGCTCGTCGCGCGCCAATAAATCTCACTCAATCGCCGGCCGCTTCAAATGCCATTCCGTACTCTGCTGAAACAAATTCGCCGCCGCCACCACCGCTCGATCGTTCCGCGCCCGCGCCATGAATTGCAATCCAATCGGCAGCTTTGCGGACGTAAACCCGCACGGCACGCTCACTGCCGGCAAGCCGCACAAATTCCCGATTCCTCCGGCCGGGTCCGGGAAATTCAAATCCTTCTCGAGATTTGTCTCGATCGGCGTCGCCGCAATCGGCAGTGTGGGCGCGGCGACCACGTCGAAATCGTCGAATAGCTCGTCGATCTTCCGCTGGCACACGCCACGGATTTGCAGCGCGAGCATGTAATCGCTTGCCGCGATCGTCTCGTACACGTACCCGTTGATTTGTCCCAGCGGATCGGCCAGCTCGGCCACGCGGCCCGATTCGATCAGGTTGCGAAACGCCGCCGCTGCTTCCACCGCCACAATCGTTCCCGCCGCGGCCTCAAATGGGCCCTCGGGCAATTGCGCGGCCGAAACTTTCGCTCCCCGCCGCTTCAGCTCCTCGATCGCCTCTTTTGTTGCCGTTTCGATTTCCGGCTCGATTTTTTTCCACGCATTCGTGAGCCAGCCGATCCGCAACAGCATCGCCGCCGGCGACGGATACGCGAACGCCGCTTCCGCCGGCGGCAGCGATCCCCGGTCCATCCGGTCGTGCCCTGCGATCGCCGCAAGCACCGTCGCGCA